>Ga0137455_1000079_pt1 | contig 21455 bp, 19 predicted proteins | sample EasRivERMGT600_2_FD_102334 | JGI IMG/M metagenome (GOLD analysis project Ga0137455, IMG submission 102334) | Soil microbial communities from meander-bound floodplain in the East River, Colorado, USA - East River MetaG ERMGT600_2 | ecosystem: Environmental > Terrestrial > Soil > Floodplain ... | reverse complement strand
GCTCATAGTCTGGTCGCGCAACGCCTACGAGGAGCAGCGCATGGCGCTCGGCATGGACCCGTGGGTGAACGGCTTCAAGGCCAACCGCAAGAATCTCGCGCAATTCCTTGAGGACGCTCACGACCAGCGCGAGGCGCAGGCCGAGCTCGCGCGCCGCCTCTCCCGGCTCGAGCAGGCGCACGGACGCAGATTTCTTTCCGATCTGCACGATTTCCGCGCGCCATATTTTTCCTCGACCGTCAAAGATGTCGACCTGGTCGCCGACGCCAAGCCGCAGCACGCGCACGAGATGTTCGGCTTCGTCCTCGGGCAACTCGACGAGATCCGCGTTCGCCGTCACGCCTGGCACATGGAAGCGCGGACGCACGCGGAGAGTATACTCATCGGCACAGATGTTCTTTCGCGGACAGACGGTCGGGAAATACCGCATTCTTTCTCCCCTGGGAAGCGGCGGTTTCGGCAGCGTTTATCTGGCGGAAGACACGTGGATCGACAAGAAAGTCGCGATCAAGGTTCCACACCGGCAAAATCTCGACTTCGGTGAGCTGGTGCGCGAGCCGCGATTGCTCGCCTCGCTCAGCCATCCCAACATCGTCACTGTCCTCACCGCGGAGAGACAGGACGATGTGTTTTTCATCGTGATGGAGTACGTGCCCGGCGACACGCTCGAAGCGGTGATCGAGCGCGACGGCACGCTCGATCTCAATCGCGCGCTCGACTACACCTGTCAGATCTGCAACGCGATGGATCACGCGCACCAGCAGGGGATCATCCATCGCGATCTGCGGCCCGGCAATGTGCTCGTCACCGATCAGGGCATGGTAAAGGTCGCGGATTTCGGCACCTCACGCTTTCTCGAAATCGCCGCGCACGGCACGACGGTGATCGGCAGCCCGCCGTACATGGCGCCCGAGCAGTTCCAGGGCAAGGCGGTGTTCGCGTCCGATATCTATTCGCTCGGCGTGACGATGTATCAGATGTTCACCGGCGTGTTGCCGTACGACACGCCGATGCCGGCGGATCTCGAGAAGTTGATGAAGGGCGAGCTCGCGACACCGCCGAAACTGAAGAACCCGAAACTGCCGAAGGCGATCAGCGACATCGTGATGCGGGCGATTGCCGCCGACATCCCGTCGCGCTATCAGCGCGCCTCCGAGCTGCTCGAAGCGGTGCTCGCCGCGCGCACGCCGGCGCCGGCAACGATCAAGCGGCCGTGGCGGCCCGCTCCGGTGAGCACCACCGGGCCCACTGAAGAAGTGCAGGAGATCCAGGCCCGTCTCAAGGCGCGCGAAACCGTGCAAGCCAAGTTTTGTTGGAAGTGCGGCAAGGCGCTCCCCGCCCGCGCCGACGTGTGTCCATTCTGTTCAGAGCGGCAATAACCTTCGTTATTTGTTCTTTGTTATTCGTTATTCCATAATCCCCTATGGCATTCGCGGGAACGGGAAAGATCTGGATGAACGGATCGATGGTGGACTGGAAAGACGCCACGATTCACGTCGCATCCCACGTCATTCACTACGGCACCGGCGCGTTCGAAGGCTTGCGCGCTTACAACACCAAGAGCGGCACCGCGGTGTTCCGGCTCGAGCCGCACATGCGCCGGATGATCGACTCGTGCAGGATCTATCGTATGGAGCCGCAGTGGTCGCAAGCCGAGCTCGAACGGGCCGTGCTCGACACCGTGCGCGTCAACGGCTTCAAGAGCTGCTACATCCGCCCGGTGGTGTTTCGCGGCTACGACTCGCTGACCCTCGATCCGCGGCCCTGCCCGGTTGAAGCCGCGGTGATCGTGTGGGAGTGGAACCAGATGATGGGCGCCGACGCGCTCGAGAAGGGCATCGACGTCGGCGTCAGCTCGTGGACGCGCCTCGCGCCGAACACGCTCCCGGCGCTCGCCAAGGGTTCCGCGAACTACGCCAACTCCGCGCTGATCAAGATGCAGGCGATGCTCGACGGCTACGCCGATGCGGTGGCGCTCGACGAGAGCGGCCTGCTCAGCGAAGGCAGCGGACAGAACCTGTTCCTGGTCCGCGACAACGTGATCTACACGCCCGGCATTGGCTCGTCGGTGCTGCAAGGCATCACGCGCGACACCGTGCTGACCCTGGCGAAGGATCTCGGCTTCGAGGTCAAGGAAACGTCCATTCCGCGCGAGTTCCTGTATCTGGCCGACGAGGCCTTCTTCTGCGGCACGGCCGTCGAGATTACCCCGGTCCGCTCGTTCGACAAGATCACGGTCGGCACCGGCAAACGGGGGCCGATTACCGAGGCTCTCCAACAGCGGTTTTTTGCGATTTTGCGCGGAGATCACCCAGATTCGCACGGTTGGCTGACGCCTGTAGGTCAAGCGGTTTCGAGCCGATAATTCTGGCAATCAGACCTCTAAATCAGAGATCTGAGATCTGGAATCCGAAATCGAAAAGGGCCCCATGCACGTCAATGACCTGCTGAAGCTTGCCGTTGAAAAGGGCGCATCCGACTTGCACCTCAAGGTCGGCAGCTATCCGATGTGCCGCATTCACGGGCACCTCGCGCCGGTGACCGACGAGAAGCAACTCGACCACGAAGACCTCGTCGAGATGGCCGCGTCGATCATGTCCACCGCGCAGCGCCAGAAGTTCAAGGACGCGCAGGAAGTCGACCTGGCCTACAGCGTCGCGGGTCTCGGCCGCTTCCGCTGCAACGTCTTCCAGCAGCGCGGCACCATCGGCATCGTCCTCCGCGTCATTCCGGTCAAGGTGATGAACCTCGCGGAGCTCGGGCTGCCGCCGGTCCTCAGCAAGATCGCCCACGAAGAGCGCGGCCTCGTGCTCGTCACCGGCACGACCGGCAGCGGCAAGTCGACCTCACTCGCCGCGATGATCGACCACATCAACACCAGCCGCACCGCGCATGTGATCACCATCGAGGACCCGATCGAATACCTGCACCGTGATATCCAGTGCATCATCAACCAGCGCGAGATCGGCGTCGACACGCGATCGTTCGCCTACGCGCTGCGCAGCGCCCTGCGTCAGGACCCCGACGTCATCCTCGTCGGCGAAATGCGCGATATGGAGACGATCGAAACGGCGATGCACGCCGCCGAGACCGGCCACCTCGTGTTCTCGACGCTGCACACCCTTGACGCGACGGAAACGATCAACCGCATCATCTCGGTCTTCCCGCCGCACCAGCAGAAGCAGATCCGCCTGCAGCTCGCCTCGGTGCTGAAGGCCGCGATCGCGCAGCGCCTGATCCCGCGCAAGGACGGCACGGGCCGCTGCCCCGGCGTCGAAGTGCTCATCGCCACGCCCTTCGTGAAGGACTGCATCGTCGACAAGGACAAGACGCACCTGATCGCCGGCGCGATCGCGCAGGGCACGTCGCAGTACGGCATGCAGACGTTCGATCAGTCGATCTTCAGCCTGTTCCAGAGGGAGCTGATCAGCTACGAAGAAGCGCTGCGCTGGGCGACGAACGTCGACGAATTCAAGCTCAAGGTGCAGGGCATCTCGACGACCGCGGACGTGTCGCGCGATCAGATGGCCAACACGATCTTCAGCAAGCAGCCGGCCGGCAAGCCCGGCACGCCGGGCGGGCCACCCGTGAAGCCCGGAACGCCAGGCGCACCCGCCGCGGCGAAGCCGGCCGCAGCGAAGCCGGCTGCAGGGCCGCCGAAGCCGCCGGAAATCACCCGCTTCGGATCTTAAGAACAAGGGTTCCACAAGTTCCAGGCGGTTCCAGAAGTTCCAAAGGCATCGTTCTGACGGGGTTCCATGAGTTCAAGAACCAGGAACACCGATAGAACGATGCCCTTGGAACCCGTTGGAACTTATGGAACCCTTGGAACCTGTTCCAATGGCCGACGCGTACACGGTTGCCTTGACGCTTCTCTCGGCGCGTGAATTATCCGAAGCCCAACTTCGAACGCGCCTAAAGAAGCGAAAGCTTGCTGAAGAAGACATCGCGGAGGCCATTTCACGCCTAAAGGAAGGCCGCACCCTCAACGACCGACGCGTCGCCCTTGCGATCGCGCGCATGGAAAGCGCGATCAAGCATCGCGGGCGATCGCGCGTCATCCAGAAGATTCGCCAGGCCGGCATCAACAGCGATACCGCCGAGGACGCCGTGCGCGAGGTCTACGAGGAAGTCGATGAAGAGGCGCTGTTGGATCAGGCCATCGAACGCAGGCTGCGCGGCAAGACCTCAAAGGATCTCGATGAGAAAGGCAAGGCGCGGATCGTGCGTGCCCTTGCCGGCCAGGGTTTCCGGCTCGACGCGATCCTGCAGAGGCTGAAGCTACAATAGAGAGATGCATCCCCGGGAAATTCGCACGTCTTTCCTCAAGTACTTCGAGAAGCACGGCCACCGCGTGGTCCCGAGCAGTCCCCTGCTCCCCGGTGACGATCCGACGTTGCTCTTCACCAACGCCGGGATGAACCAGTTCAAGGACGTGTTCCTCGGCCGCGAGAAGCGCGACTACACGCGCGCCGCGACGTCGCAGAAGTGCATGCGCGTCAGCGGCAAGCACAACGATCTCGACAACGTCGGCCCCTCGCTGCGCCATCACACGTTCTTCGAAATGCTCGGCAACTTCTCGTTCGGCGACTACTTCAAGCACGACGCGATCGAGCTGGCCTGGAACCTGTTGACGAAGGAGTGGGGCCTCGATCCCTCGAAGCTGTACGTCACGGTCTTCAAGGGCGAGAAAGGCATTCCGCGTGACGACGAGGGCTACACGCGCTGGCTGGATTTCGTGCCGGTGGATCACATCGGCGAGCTCGGCATGGCCGACAACTTCTGGGCGATGGGCGACACGGGACCGTGCGGCCGCTGCTCGGAGATTTACGTCGATCGCGGCGCGGGCATTCCCGGATCCGGCAACTTCATCACGGACGTCGAGTCCGGCAGCGAGCGTTTCGTCGAGATCTGGAACAACGTGTTCATGGAGTTCGAGCGCGACGCCTCCGGCACGCTGACGCCGCTGCCGGCGCCATCGATCGATACGGGCATGGGCCTCGAGCGCATCAGCGCGGTCATGCAGGGGACGACGTCGAATTACGACACGCCGCTGTTCATGCCGCTGCTCGATGCCATCGGCAAGATGTCCGGGCACGCTTATAACAAGTCGATGTCGCCCACCGACATCTCGATGCGGGTGGTCGCCGATCACGCGCGCGCAAGTACTTTCCTGATAGCCGACGGCGTCGTGCCGTCCAATGAGTGGCGCGGTTACGTGCTGCGTAAGATCATGCGGCGGGCGATGCGCCACGGCCGCAAGCTCGGCATGCACGAACCCTTCCTCCACTCGCTCGTCGATGTGCTCGTCCGCGAGATGGGCGACGCGTATCCCGAGGTCAAGGCCGGGCGCGATGCGATCGCGCAGGTGATCAAGGCCGAAGAAGAGCGCTTCGACGCCGTGCTCACCGGCGGCCTGCCGCGACTCGAAGAGGTGCTGGAGCGCGCGGCGAAGGGCAACAAGACGGTGCCCGGCGATGAGGCCTTCAAGCTGTATGACAGCTACGGTCTCCCCCGTGACTTCATCGAGGATCTCGCGAGCAACCAGGGCTTGAAGTTCGACGCCGAAGGATTCGACGCCGCGATGGAAGGCCAGCGCGAAAAGGCGCGCGCCGGCAGCTCCTTCGAGGGCAAGAAGGAAGAGTTCACATTTGCGTCCGATCAGGACCGCGCATCGCTGCAGCAGGCCGGCGACGTGTTCGAGGGCTACACCGAAACGCATGTAAAGGGCGCGTCGGTGCTCGCGCTCTTCGACGACAAGAAGAAGCCGGTGCCGTCCCTGAACGAAGGCGCGTCGGGCTACGCGGTGCTCGCGAAGACGCCGTTCTACGTCGAAGCCGGCGGGCAGATCTCCGATCAAGGCTGGATCGAAACCGCGAACGGCGGCCGGTCGCGCGTGACGGGCGTGGTGCGGCTTGGTGCCGGACTGCCGCGCGCGCATCGGCTCGAGCACATCGAGCAGCGGATCGCCACGCGCGACATCGTCACCGCGCAAGTGGATGAAGAGCGTCGCGACGCGACGCGGCGCAATCACACCGCCACGCATCTCCTGCATGCCGCGCTGCGACGCGTTCTCGGCAGCCACGTGAAGCAGGCCGGATCGCTGGTCGCGCCCGATCGACTGCGATTCGACTTCGTTCATTTCTCAGCCCTCGCTCCGGAGGAGCGAAAGGAGATCGAGCGAATCGTCAATCAAGCGATCCTCGAAAACGCACCGGTCAACACCGCCGTGAAGAATACGCAGGAAGCGATCGCCGGCGGCGCGATGGCGCTGTTCGGTGAAAAGTACGGCGACAAGGTGCGGGTCGTTTCCATCGGCGACGGCGCGTTCAGTACCGAGTTGTGCGGCGGCACGCACGTGCGCGAGACGGGCGACATCGGCGTGTTCCTGATGACGGAAGAATCCGGTGTCGCGGCTGGCGTTCGCCGAATCGAGGCGGTCACCGGGCTCGGTGCTTACGAGCTGGCGCGCACGTCGATCGACGAGCTCGAGGACGCGCGCAAACTGGCCGGACCGGGACCGCTGCCGGCGTGGATCGATCAGCAGAGCAAGTCGTTGAGCAAGCTGCAGAAGGAAATCCAGCAGCTCAAGACCAAGCTGGCGCTCGGCGGTGGTGGTGGCGGCGCGGCCGAGGACGACAGGATCGAGATTGGCGGATCGACGTTGATCGCCCGCAGGGTCGATGACGTCGATTCGGAATCCTTGCGCACGCTTGCCGACACGCTGAAGTCGCGCCTCAAGAGCGGCATCGTGGTCCTCGCGGCGCCGATGCCGGAGGGCAAGGTTTCGCTGATCGTCACGGTGACGCCCGACCTCGCGAAAAAGGCGCCAGCCGGACAGCTGGTAAAGACGCTGGCGCCCATCGTCGGCGGGGGCGGAGGCGGCCGGCCCGACTTCGCGCAGGCGGGGGGCAAGGATCCGAGTAAAATTACAGAATTGCTAGCGGCTGCCCAAAAGGAAATCACCCGCCTTTTGCAGTAGTCAAAAACAGGCCTGATTTCTCAGGTGATGCGCGGTCTGAAAGTTGCCGATAAGGGTGACTGAATGTCCGTGTTTCGTAGCGTTCTGATCACGATAGTTGTGCTCGGAACGGTCTCCCCTGCTGCTGCACAGATTTACAGTTGGCGCGATGTAGACGGTAAGCTGGTCGTGTCCGACACGCCGCGCGCCGGTGGCGGGGCGCAAACCACCTACGAAGTTCACGGCGCAACCTCGATCCTGACGACGATCCCGCTCGCGGCGAGCCACAAGAGCGCGCCCTACGACGCCACCATCAACCTGCATGCGCGCCGCCAGGGCGTGGCCGAGGATCTGGTCCGCGCGGTCATCCAGGTCGAATCCGCCTTCAACCCCAACGCGGTCTCGAACAAGGGCGCGATGGGCCTGATGCAGCTGATGCCGGCCACGGCGCTCGAGCTGGGCGTGCGCAACCCGTTCGATCCCGAGCAGAACATCCGCGGCGGCGTGACCTACCTGAAACAGTTGCTGAACCGCTACGACCAGAAGGTGGAACTGGCGCTGGCCGCCTACAACGCCGGCATCGGCAACGTCGAAAAATACGGCGCCGTGCCGCCGTTCAAAGAAACCCGCAATTACGTCAACAAGATCACCAAGGCTGCCCCGCCCGCGCAGAAGAACATCGTCTACAAGTGGATGGAAATCGTCGACGGCAAGCCGGTGATGAAGTTCGCGAACAAGCCTCCTGCCTCAGGTTCGTACCAAATCGTCCGTTAAACGCCAAAACCCTCTGTCTGACAACCTGCTGGCCTGACGACCTGACGGCCTGTATAATTACGTGTTTGTCTTTCTTCCGAAAACCGAGGTTCTAGACAGTGGCAAAGCGTAACAAGTCGGCCCTCAAGGCCAACCGGCAGAATATCAAGCGTCGCGAACACAACCGGTCCTTGCGGGCCAAGCTCCGCACCGGCCTGAAGGGCATCCGCAAGAACCTCGACGCCAAGAACGTCGCGGGCGCCAAGACGGCTCTCAAGATGCTCCAGTCGCTGGTCGACAAGATGGCCACCAAGGGCATCATTCACAAGAACACCGCGTCGCGCTACAAGTCGCGGCTCGCGGCCAGAATCTCGAAGTAGTCCCCGGCGCGTGGCATGCCCCCGGCATGCGGCGCCAACCCCGGCAAGAGTCATCGCCCCGGAGGGGGCCGCCAACGTTTTGTGGCGGCCCTACGTCTTAGTCTACATAGGTAGTAAACTACCCCTATGCGACTGACCTATCCGACCGCCCTCGTCCTGCAGGCCCTGCTCGACGGCCATCACCATGGCTTCGACGTCATGGACGCCACGGGCCTGCCGAGCGGCACCGTCTATCCGATCCTGCGGCGCCTCGACGCCGAAGGCTGCGTACGGTCGCGCTGGGAGAAAGAGGGCGTCGCGCGCAAGGAGCAGCGTCCGCCGCGGCGCTACTATGAGCTGACCGCGGGCGGACGGCACCTGGCCGGCGAGGCGAGGAGCAAGGCCATCGCGATGGCGCAGGCAGGTAAACGGCTGGTCGAGAGCGAGGGCTAGATGGGTCACACCGAATCGCTCCAACGCGCGCTCTCGATTGTTCGACTCGCTTCGCGCCTCGTGCCGTCGCGGCTGCGCGATGAGTGGCGCCGCGAATGGGAAGGTGAGCTCTCCGCCGCCGCCCAGCCTTCGGCTTCGGCGAGGCAGGCTGCGAAAGCACCGCCGATCGTGCGCCATGCCCTGGGATCGTTCGTCGATGCGTTCTGGATTCGCCAGCGCGACGTCGCCGATCTGCAGACGATCGATGATCTGCGTCACGGCTTCCGCCAGTGGCGCCAGCAAGCCGGCTTTGCGATCACCGCGATCGGCATCCTCGCGCTCAGCATGGCGGCGTCCGTCACCGCGTTCAGCGTCGTCTCGCAGATCCTGTTGCGGCCGCTTCCCTATCAGGAACCCGAGCGCATCGTCACGTTGTTCGAGCGGCACGCCGCCACCCCAGGTCGACTTGATGTCGCGCCGGGCAATTTTCTCGACTGGCGCACGCGGGCAACGAGCTTCCAGCAGCTCGCCGGCGTCGATCCATACAGCTTCGACTACACCGGCGGTGAGCGTCCCGAAGTGCTCAAGGCCGTTCTGGTCACCGAAGGCTTCTTCGACGCCTTCGGGATCCAGCCGCTCGCCGGGCGTCTCTTCAGGCCCGAGGAACACACCAAGGGCAATAACCACGTGGTCGTGCTCACCGAACACTTCTGGCGATCGCACTTCAACGGCGATCCGGGCATCGTCGGCAAGTCGATCCCACTCGATGACGGCCCGTTCCTGGTGGCGGGAGTAGTCGCGAACGATTTCCAGCCACACTTCCAGGAATACGCTCCGGGCGATCGCGATGTGTACGCCGCGAAGGCCGTGGAGGAATACGAGCCGAGGATCCGGGCCAGCGGCTACTGGAACGTCGTCGGACGCTTGAAGGACGGCGTCTCGATCGAACACGCGCAGGCGGAGATGGATGCGATCTCCGCGGTCATCGAGCAAGAGAACCCGAGCACGAACAAGAGCGTGCGCGCGGAAGTGATCACGCTGCGCGAGCACCTGGTTGGTGACGTGCGTCCTGCCGTCGGACTGTTTGGCGCGGCGGTGATCGCGGTGCTCCTGATTGCCTGCGTCAACGTGACCAACCTGCTGCTCGCTCGCGGATCGTCGCGCCGTCAGGAGCTCGCCGTGCGCAGCGCGCTCGGCGCGAGCCGCTCGCGGTTGGTCGGCCAGTTGCTGGTAGAGACGCTGTTGCTGGCATCGACAGCCGGGGTCCTGGCTCTCGCACTCGCCCACGGCGCGATGCGCGGCCTCGCCAGCTTTGGCCCACGCGAGGTGATGTGGATCGACTCGCTGCACGTCGATGGCATCGCGATCGCGTTCGCCATGGCGCTGGCCGGCGCCGTCACCGTTGCAGCCGGGCTCATGCCGGCGCTGCGCCTTTCGGGAGTCGGCCTACAGGCGCCCGGTCATCGGACGATGACCGGCGATCGATCGCAACGCCACTTGCGCTCCGCGCTCGTCGTCGCCGAGGTGGCGATGGCGCTGATGCTGATTTCGGGCACGGGCCTGCTGCTGCGCAGCTTCGTCAACCTGGTGGGCGTCGACACGGGTTTCCGTCGCGACAACGTGATGGTGATCCAGATGTTCGCATGGGATCGCAATACGGGACCGGCGGCGCTGCGCAGCTACCTCGATCGCGTCAGCGCGAAAGTCGCGTCGATTCCTGGCGTGCAGCAGGTCGGCGCGGTGCAGGCGATGCCATTCATCGAGTCAAACATCGACATCCAGGGACAAATGCGGTTGCTCGATCAGCCGCCGCCGAAGCCTGGCGACGAAATCCGCGCGTCATACAACGTGGCCTCGCCGAGCTACTTCCCCGTCATGGGCACGCGCCCGCTCAAGGGACGGCTGCTCGAGGATCGCGACGGGCCGAATGCGCCGAGAGTCGTCGTCATTAGCGAAGCCTTCGCCGAGAAGTACCTCCGCGACATTGATCCGATCGGCCAGCGCCTCGAAATCCGCTACCAGGGACGCCCGGCGCAATTCGAAATCGTCGGCGTGGTGCCGTCGCTGCGGCATGAACGGCTCGATACGGCGGCGCGCGCCGAAGTCCTGCTGCCGTTCGCGCAGGCCCCGACCGGGTCGATCACGCTGGTCGCCCGCACCAGCGTTGATCCGGCGACGCTGATCGAGACGACCAAGCGCGAGATCTGGACGATCGATCCGATGCAGACTTTTTACCGGACCGCGACGCTTGAGGAGCTCGTCGATCGCACGCTCATCACGCGTCGCTTTGCCTTGATCGTGTTGACCGGGTTTGCGGCGCTGGCGCTGCTGCTTGCCGCGGCCGGTCTCTACGGCGTGCTGAGCACGATCGCATCGCAATACCGTAAGGAGATCGGCGTCCGCATGGCGCTCGGCGCGGCGTGGCTGGACATCCTCCAGCTCGTCGTCAGGCGCGGGTTGGTGGTCTCAGCCGTCGGAGTGGCCGTGGGTTTGGTCGGTGTGCTTGGCGGCGCCAGGGTGATGCGCCGATTCCTGTTCAGCGTGACGCCGACCGATCCGATCGCGATCGGCGGCGCGGCGATGTTGATGCTGACGATCGCCGCGATCGCGTGCTACATCCCGGCGCGGCGCGCGGCCGGCGAAGATCCGGTGCAGGCGCTGAGAGTCGACTGACGGGTTTGAATCCCCTCGCGCGTCCGAACCTGTCCTTCCCACACTCGGTGTAGGATTGTCGCAGGTTAATTACAAGTCCGGCCGTCAAGATCGAGAGAAGGGAGGGCGGGTTCTTGATCGATCGAGTGACGGCAATTCTTTTGATCAGCCCTGCCCCAAGGGCGCTAGCGGACTTCTACAGGAACACCTTAGGCCTGCCGCTGGAAGATGAGGAACACCCTGGAGTCCCGCTTCACTACGGGTGCGATGTTGGCGGCGTGCATCTCGCCATCCATTCCAGCGCAGGGTTCGCCGGCGTTCCGCGGCGAGATGCTCAAAGTCCTGTCATGGTGCTTGGCACGTCGAGTGTGAGGGCCGTTGCCGAGCGCCTGGCCGCGAATGGTGTTCAAACCATCGGCCCGACCGACCACGGCTTTGGGCTCATCGTGTCGTTTCGAGACCCTGATGGGAACCTCGTTGAAGTACTGGAGGAGTTCGAAGCGGCCAACCCGCTCTAATCAGGCAGCCACACCCGGTCCGCGGTCGACGTGAAGGCAAAATCCTAAGCAATTCCTTCCTCGACAAAAATCGCCGTCCGCTTACGGAAGCGTATTTTCCCTGGCGCGATTGGCAGGTGCTTTCCAACGATTCTGGCGGACTCGGTAGGCCAGCAATAGACAGTTCAGACGACCGTGATGTCGGCTCGGCAATTGCTTTCGGGATTGTCTCTCCACCATCGTATTTTGACGGAAGGACCGTCTCGTGGGCAGCGAATTAAGAGCGTCGTCGCCAGACCCAATCCACCGCCCCCGGCCCCACGGGTTCCGGTTGGTGCCGACCGACGGGACCGCCGATACGCCGAGCGCCCTTGCCCCGCGTGGTGGCCACGCCGCCAAGAACGAACCGGTTGTGAAACCCGCCAGTCGCTTCAGCTGGCGAACCATCGCGTTTTCCTTGCTGGCTGTTGTCGCGATCGCGCAGGGCGGCCTTCTCGCGTACTGGTTTGTCGCGGGGCGGGCAGCGCCCGAGCCAGAAAGCGGATCGGTCGGCATCACTTCGGATCCGTCAGGCTCGCCGGTCACGATCGATGGAGTTTCGCGAGGCGCGACGCCATTCAGCGTGGCGCTGAGGCCGGGCCGTCATGAAATCGGCGTTGGCGCGGGCGAGCAGTTACGCACCCAGACGATCAACGTCACAAATGGCGGGAACGCGGCGGTCTTTTTCGAGCTGCCCGGCGGGGCGGAATCTACAGCCGTGCCAATTGACGCAGCGGTTGGTGGACTCCAGGTGGCTACAGAGCCGCCAGGAGCGAAGGTCCTGATTGATGGTGAAGCGAGAGGTGTGGCGCCGCTTACCGTTTCTGATCTCAAGGCCGGCGAACACGTGGTCGTCGTGCAGGGCACCGGGGAGCCGGTCAGCCGCACGATCACGGTTCAGGAAGGAGCCGTCGCGTCGCTCGTCATTTCAATGAACAGCGCAAGCGCCTTCGCGTCGGGATGGCTCGCGATCTCTGGCGTGCCGGTACAGATCATGGAAAACGGAACGCTCCTCGGTAGCAGCGAGACGCCGCGGATACTTGTCCCTGCGGGGTCGCACGAGCTCGAACTCACCAATGCCGCGCTTGGGTACCGCGTCACGCGCACGGCGCAGGTGGTGGCGGGGCAAACCTTGTCGATCACTCTCAAGCCGCCGCAGGGCACGCTCAACATCAACGCGGTGCCGTGGGCTGAGGTCTGGGTCGACGGAAAACCTGCGGGTGAGACGCCCATTGGCAATCTCTCCCTGACGATTGGGAATCACGAACTCCTCTTCCGGCATCCTGAGTTGGGCGAGCAGCGGAAGACCGTTACGGTCGGCGCGCTTGCGCCGGTACGCGTTGGCGTGGACCTCCGAAAATGACTTCAACCATCCGTTGTACGCTGGCCATCCTTCTGCTCTCCTCCGCAAGCGCGGCGGCACAGGATTCACTCGGCCCCGTCCGCAATCTCTACGCGTCTGCCGAGTACGAGGAGGCACTCACCGCTATCGGCCGCTTGAAGTCCAACGCCGATCTTGGCGGCGTGGTGGAAATCGATCGCTATCGAGCGCTGTGTCTGATTGCGCTGGGGCGCTCTGCGGAAGCAGATCAGGCGATCGAGACGACCGTCACCCTGGACCCGCTCTATCAACCTGCGGCGGCCGATGCGTCGCCTCGCGTGCGCGCGGCCTTCGCCACAGTGCGTCACCGCGTGTTGCCGACTGTCGTGCGGAGCCTCTATGCCAGCGCGAAAGCCGCGTACGATCGCAAGGCGTTCGCCGAAGCCGCAGACGGCCTGGACAAGACGGTCCGCGTCATCGACAGTCTCGAGGGCAGCAAACCGGAACTCGGTGATCTGCGGATATTAGCGTCGGGCTTCCTCGACTTGAGCAAGGCCGCGATTGCCAAGCCCGCGCCGGCTCCCGCGCCCACACCGGCGCGGGTGGTCGAAGTGCCGGTTTCCCTCGCGCCAGCATCGCCGCTGCCGTTCTCCAACGTCGCCGCGAAACGTCAGGATTTGCCTCAGCTACCGTTCTCTCTCGCCGCGACCAAGGGACAGTACCGCGGCACGGTTGAAGTGGAGATCAACGAGGCCGGCAACGTCGTCAGCGCACGGGTCATCAAGTCGGTTCACGTGCTCTATGATCCATTGCTGCTGGTAGCGGCGCGCGACTGGAAGTATGAGCCGGCGCGGATTAATGGGCGGCCGACGGCCGTGCGCAAGCGCGTCGAAGTCGTGCTGAAGCCCTAAGGAAGCGAAGGGCCGATCCGACGAGCGTGTAGAAGTATTCCATTCCCTTCGGGGACGCCAGCCCTTCACGTCTCGCGCCTCGCGTAGAATGCCCTCATGGATCGGGCCGGAGTCACATTCGTTGATCTCGAATTCGACACCGGCACACACGGTGGAGCGCTGCTCGGCGATATCGCATCGAGCCTCGTCAGCCTCGACGAATTGCTGAGGGACCTGGCGAGCATTGCGGCCGACCCATCCGGCGTCGAATTTCGAAACATAGAAATTGTCGCAATTGAAATGCGGAGTCCCCTGAAGATCAGGCTGTCGCTGCTTGGCATTTCGCCGGGCGCGGTGAAAGCGTTTCAGGAAATCTGCCGCGACATCATCCTCTTTCGCGAAGGCCGTTTGCCTGCGGACGTGGCAGCCCGCATTACCGAGCAGGAAGCAAAACGACTGCACGGTCACGTCGCCACACTTCGAGACGCAGCGATTCCTCTAAAGCGCATAGAGGTGACGGAGGAATAGGATCCGGAAGGATCCCGCTATCTGGCGCAGAGCTCGACGACGAGGCACTCGAGCAGATACTGAGGCGCTCCAGACGAGGACTTGATTGCCATGTCGGTCCGGAACACCGCTTCGAGACCAATCTTCACGCGCGAGTCCGGACGCAGTTGGATCGTGGCCGCGCGCAGCTGCCCGAGAATCATCGGCGGTTGAATACCGGAGTCGATCAGCGCGGAGATCTCGCGCAGGGCACGCGGAGCATTAGAATTCCGCACGGCGTCCATCAGCGCGAACGTGCCCTCGGATTCTTCCTGTGGGATCACCACGTCTTTCACGTGCGCCGCTGTGATCGTCGATTCACCCGCCGCGTATAAGATCAGCTTTTCGATCTCTGGACGAATCCGTCCGAGTGTCAGTCCGGTCGACGACAGCAGCAGGCTGATCGCTTTCGGATCGATCGTGAGTTCATCTTTTTCGAGCCGCTTCGTGATCCAGATCGCCGCCTCACGCGGATCGTTCAGCGTGCCGCAGTCGACGACGTCGGCGTGTTTCCGCAACAGCTTCACGACGCGCCGGTTCCCGTCGAGCGGACCGGACACGAAGATCAGCGTCGTCATCGGCTCGGGCTGTTCGATGTAGGCCTCGAGCTCCTCTGCCGACGTCGTCGCCACACGCTTGCCCTTCTTCGGGACTTCGACTTCGCCCTCTTCGTCGTCCTTCGCGCGCTTCGGCGCCAGCAATCGATCCGCTTCGTGGACAACGATGACGCGGCGCGGCGCCATCATCGGCAGCGTGCGCGCATTCGAGAGCAGCGACCCGATCAGCTGATCGCGGCCGGCCGCATTCGTCGCTTCGTTGGCGTAGAAACTCTGGACGTTGAACGCCTGCAGGCCTTCGTCGACGATGCCGGCAAACTCGATCGCGAGATCGTGACGCGATTGCAGGTCGTCACTTTCGAGGAGATAGAGCGGACCGGTCTTCCCGCTCTTGATGATCTTCCGGATCTCAGCGACTGTGCTCAGAAGGCCTCGAGGATCGCGCTGACAACCGTGCGCGCGAAGTCAGTGGACAGGCGGTCCATTGCGATGCGGTCATTGCCGACAAACGCCGATACGTCCTGGCCGGTGCTGGGATTGGCCAGCTCGTACTCATCCGAGAAAGACAACGCCGGGTTCTCCCACAGCGTCTTGCCTTCCTTCACGTCGTCGAACTTCACCTTCACCATCACCGTGACGCGGGCCCTCGAGGCAAGCTGCTGATCGTTCACGCCGACCGGCTGCAGGCTGATCGACTGGATATCGCCGCGCACCACGCCGTCGACGCCCTCGTCGGTCGGCACCACCGTGTAGCGCCGGCTGCTCTGGAATTCGAGGCGGACCTTCTGCGTGAAGACCTGCTCGACGGTTTGATACGGCGTGGCATTGCCGAACATCGGGATGCCGAGTGTCTTGATGTAGGCCGGCAGGAACGAGCCGCGGCCGGCGAGCGCATACCCGCACGACGCCGCGCCCAGTCCCGCGACCGCGACAGGTATCGCGCGCAACACCTCGCGCCGGCTGACAACCTGACGACCTGACAACCTGACAACCTTCATACGACGATCGACACCAGTCTACTCTTGACGATGACGACTTTCTTCACCGTCTTGCCGGCGATGTGCGCCTGAACGTTGGCGTCGGCGAGCGCGATTTTTTCGAGCTCGGCGTCGGTGATCGACGGCGGCACCTTGACCACCCCGCGGAGCTTGCCATTCACCTGGACGGGGATTTCCAGCTCCTCGGCCTTCGCCGCGTCGGCGTCGAACGAAGGCCAGTGTGCCGCGCTCAGCCCATCGGCATGGCCGTACATCTGCCACAGCTCTTCCATCGTGTGCGGCGCAAACGGCGACAGCATCACGATCAGCGATTCGATCGCCTCGCGGGCCACCCGTCCGGCCTGCGCCGATCGCCTGTCCTCCGTAACTTTAGCGGAGGAGGACTTTTCACTAAAAGCATAGAGCTCGTTGACCAGCTCCATCATCGCCGAGACGGCAGTGTTCATCTGCTGCCGCACGTCGATATCGGTGGTCACGCGCTTGATGGTGTCGTGCGTCTTGCGGCGCAGGTTCCGCTCGGCGCCGGACAGCGCCGCATGATCGATAACGCCCTTCCCCGCCGACGACGCTTCGTCCCGCCATTGATCGGCAATGCGCCACACGCGCGCCAGGAACCGGAAGCTGCCCTCGAGGCCGGTGTCGGTCCACTCGATTTCCTTCTCAGGCGGCGCCACGAACATCACGTAGAGACGCAGCGCGTCCGAGCCGAACTTCTCGGTCATCGAATCAGGATCGACGACGTTGCCTTTGGACTTCGACATCACGGCGCCGTCCTTCAGCACCATGCCCTGCGTCAGCAGGTGCGTGAACGGCTCCTTGTGATCGATCATGCCCAGATCGTGAAACACGCGCGCGACGAAGCGCGAGTAGATCAGGTGCAGGATCGCGTGCTCGACGCCGCCGCTGTAGAAATCCACCGGCGCCCAATACGCGACCTTCTTCGGATCGAACGGCAGCTGATCGTTGTGCGCGTCGGCGAATCGATAGAAATACCACGACGAATCGACGAACGTGTCCATCGTGTCGGTCTCGCGGCGGGCGGGCCCGCCGCATTTCGGACACTTCACGTTGACGAATTCGGGAATGCTCGCCAGCGGCGAATCACCACGGCCGGTGAACTCCGCGACCTTCGGCAATTCCACCGGCAGCTGATCGTCCGGCACCGGCACGAGGCCGTCAGTCGGGCAATGGATCATCGGAATCGGCGTGCCCCAATAGCGCTGACGGGAGATACCCCAGTCCTTCAGCCGGTACTGCACCGTGCCGTGACCGATGCCGCGCTGTTCCGCGTCCGCGGTGATCGTCTTGATCGCCTGGTCGGCCTTCATGCCGTCGAAGCGGCCGGAGTTGAAGAGCACGTCGTTCGGCGTGGTGTCGTAGAACGTGCTTGCGGCCGGCGCCTCACCCTGTGCCGGGCGGATCACCGGGATGATCGGCAGTTGGTATTTCTGCGCGAAATCGAAATCGCGCTCGTCGTGCGCAGCCACGCCCATCACCGCTCCGGTACCGTATTCACCGAGCACGTAATTCGCGACCCAGATCGGCATCGGCAGGTTGGTGTAGGGATTGATCGCGAATCGACCGGTGAAGAAACCTTCCTTGGCGACCTCGCCGGTCATCCGTCCCGCGCGATCCTGCGCCCGGAACTTCTGCGCCTTCGCCAGGAACGCCTTTTCGTCTTCCGATTCCTTCGCGAACGTCGCGACCAGGCCGTGCTCCGGAGCGAGCATCATGAACGTCGCGCCGAAGATCGTGTCGATGCGCGTCGTGAAGACTTCAATCGAATCGTTCGCGCCCTGGATCGGGAAGCGCACGCGCGCGCCGTCCGATCGCCCGATCCAGTTCCGCTGCATCGTCAGGACTTTTTCGGGCCACTTGGACAGCCCTTCGGCCGCCTGCAGCAGATCGTCCGCGTAGTGGGTGATCTTGAAGAACCACTGCTCGAGATCTTTCTGCACCACCGCCGTGCCGCAGCGCCAGCACTCGCCGTCGATGACCTGTTCGTTGGCGAGCACGGTGTTGTCGACCGGACACCAGTTCACTGTCGAGCGCCGGCGATAGGCCAGGCCCTTCTCGAACATGCGGGTGAACAGCCACTGGTTCCAGTGGTAGTAGTCCGGCAGGCAGGTCGCCAGCTCGCGCTCCCACGCGTAGCTGATCCCGAGGCGCTGCAGTTGCCCCTTCATGTGCGCGATGTTGCCGAGGGTGGATGTTTCGGGGTGGATGCCGCCCTTGATCGCGGCGTTTTCCGCGGGCAGGCCGAACGCGTCCCACCCGAACGGATGGAGGACGTTGAAACCCTGCAGCCGTTTCAGCCGCGCGACGACGTCGCCGATGATGTAGTTGCGGACGTGCCCGACGTGCGCGTGCCCGGAGGGGTACGCGAACATTTCGAGGCAGTAGAACTTCGGCTTCGACGGATCTTCGGTGACTTCAAAGGCGCGGGTCCCGGCCCAGTGCGCCTGCCATTTCCGGTCCAGTTCCTGCGGGTGATATTCGGCCACGGTGATCCTTCAAGGATAACGTACCGGCCGAGGCCGACTAATCACCGGAACGGGATTGGCCGATAATCCATGTACCGCTCTCCGCTCAAACAAGGGTGCCCGATGTCGACCCACGAGCAACCACCGGCCGGCCTGGAACAATACCTGCCGGCTCTCGCTGCCGAATTCGTCCAGAGCTGCAAGGACGCCGGCATCAATCTCGACTACCAGCCGCGTACGCTGCCCCTTGTCGACAAGTACGTCGCGGCGAATCGCGCGAGCCAGGAAGAGATGGCGCCGAAAGTCGCCGCCTACGTCGGCGAGGTCATCCGCCGCGAAACCGGTGGCGTCTGGTACGAGCATGAAGGCAAGCCTGCGCTCGACTGCGGAGAGCACCAGGTCGATCCCCTGGCCGCGGTGACGCAGATGTTCGAGACGGGCCGCGCGCAGTTCGGAGACGTCAAGATCGAGACCACGAAACAGTTCTGCGAGTGGGTCATTCGCATGCAGCGGCAATGGCTGGATCGCACGCTGCTCGGCACCTACGATTCGATGGCGACGCTACGCACGTCGATGACGACCGATGCCAAGCTGGCGGGCGTCCTCGTGGCGCAGTCCACGATCGCCATTCAGAGCGCCAAGCTGAAGTGGGCCGAATCGCTCGACTACACCCAGGACAGCCTCGAGGCGATCGAACGCCTCCTCGGCAAGATGCACAACCACTACAAATTCGCCGCGCCCGGACAGGGGCCCAGCGAGGAACAGCTCGCGACCGCCTCGAAGATCTGGGGCATCTACGTCGGCGAAGTGATTCGCCGGCACTACGGCGGGCAGTGGTCGGTCGCCAACGACGGCACGCTCGCGCTGTCGATCGGTGAGACCCAGATCTATCCGGTCGCCAAGGCCCGCAAGCGCATCGTTGACGGGCCGATGGAAAACATCCGCTACTACTTCAGCGCGATGATGAAGGTGATCCAGGGCTAGCGGCAGGCCCCGATGACGGCCCTGAGGCTGTCGGACAACGCCTTGAGGTCGTAACCGCCTTCCGTCACGAGCACCGCGCGTCCCTCGCACACTTCGTTCGCGAGATCGATCAGCGTCTTCGTCAACCGGCCGAATCCTTCGGTCGTCATCCGCAGCTGACCGAGCGGATCCATTTCGTGCGCATCAAAGCCGGCCGAGATCAACAACAGATCGGGCTTGAAGTTTCGCACCGCGGGAATCACCTGCGCCGCGTACTTCCGCTCGATCTCGTCGTCTTTGGCGCCGGCATCGAGCGGGATGTTGAGCGTGAAGCCTTGCCCCGCGCCTCTCCCTTTCTCCGACGCCGCGCCGGTGCCGGGATAGAACGGGTACTGATGCGACGACACGAACAGCACCGTCGGGTCCTCGTAGAAGATCCACTGCGTGCCGTTGCCGTGATGCACGTCGTAATCGACGATCGCGACGCGGGCGCAGCCGCGCGATCGCGCGTAGGCAGCGCCGACCGCCACATTGCTGTACAGACAAAAGCCCATCGCGCGATCGGCCTCGGCGTGATGGCCCGGCGGCCTGACGAGGACCAGCGATCGCGATCCTTTCGGACCATCGAGCGCGCGATCGATGCCGGTCAGCACCGCGCCGGCAGCCAGCCTTGCGATGTCGTCCGAATCCGGCGACGTGAACGTATCCTCGTCGATCATCGTCGCCTTGCCGCGCGTGGCGACGATGGCATCGACGTGCTCCTGCGTGTGCACGCGAAGCAGATCTTCGTCCGTCGCCGATCGCGGCTCGACGACCTCGCCGCCCTGTTCCTTGAAGGACGCGGCCAGGGCTTCCAGCGCCTGCGCACGCTCGGGCCGCTCGGGGTGACCCGCGGGGGTGACGTGATCGACGAATCGCTTCGAGCTCACCAGTACTAGGGACATAAGAGTTCCGTGCACCGCTGCCGGCACTCGGCGAGCGATTGCTGCAATCGTTGACGCCATTCTTCGAGCGCCGCTTCGTCCGCATCCCGCGGCACGTAGAGCGGCTCGCCGATCGCCATTGCGACCGTGGTGAACGGCTTCGGGATCTGCGTGCGATCCCAGCTCTTGAGCGTCCAACTCGACGCGGCTTCGGCATGAAACGGCATCAATGGATTACCGGTCGCCTTCGCCAGCCACACCGCTCCGGGCTGCGCGACTTCGGCGGGGCCGCGGGGCCCATCGAGGGTGAATGCCACGCCCTTGGACTTTACATCGCGAACCAGCTGCAGCAGCGCCTTCGGCCCGCCGCGCGACGTCGAACCCCGCGCGGTGCCGTACCCAAACTTCGTGATGATCCGCGCGATCCACTCGCCATCGTAGTTCTCGCTCGTGATGACAACGATGCCCCGGCGCTGAAAGTAGAGCGTGGCGGGAAGGATCCGGCCGTGCCAGAAAGAGTGAATGGGATAGAGCCCGCGAGCACGAATCGCCTCGACGTGCTCGGCGCCGCTGACCTTCCATTTCCAGGAGGAACCGAGCGCGCGAAGGACCGGATAGCCGAGCGTCGCAATCGTCGCGACCTCAAAGCGTTTCCGGCGCGAGGATTGCCAGTCCTCCGGTTGCACCTTAGGCACGTCAGGCACCTCAGGCACCGTAGGCACCTTACATCCCGTCGTAGGAAGGACCTTCGCCGCCTTCAGGCGCGACCCAGGTGATCACGCCGTAGGGATCCATGATGTCGCAGGTCTTGCAGTGCACGCAGTTGGACGCGTTGATCTGCAGCCGCAGCCCGCCCGTGCCGTTGTCCACCATTTCGTAGACGTTCGCGGGACAGAATCGCACGCACGGGTGGCCGTACTCGCTGCCGCAAATCGAATGACAGACATCGGTCTGGACCAGCAGGTGCACCGGCTGATTCTCGTCGTGGTGCGTGCCCGAATAGTGCGCACCGGTGACCTTGTCGAACGTGAGCTTGCGATCGATCGGCGCGGCGTTGGACGGCACGAGGATGTCGCGCTTG
>Ga0137455_1000078_pt1 | contig 21561 bp, 23 predicted proteins | sample EasRivERMGT600_2_FD_102334 | JGI IMG/M metagenome (GOLD analysis project Ga0137455, IMG submission 102334) | Soil microbial communities from meander-bound floodplain in the East River, Colorado, USA - East River MetaG ERMGT600_2 | ecosystem: Environmental > Terrestrial > Soil > Floodplain ... | reverse complement strand
GCGCCCGTTCCGGTGTCGGGCACGTTCTACCAAGCCACGCAGCCCGTCAGCGCAGCGAGCCTGCCGCTTCCAGAGGGTGCGGCAACCGGAGCCAAGCAGGACACGGGCAACGTCTCGCTTGCGTCGATCGACGGCAAGATTCCGGCGCCTGAGGGCGGACGCATCCCCGTTGTGCTGCCTGCGGGCGGAAGCGGGCTCACCGATTCCGAGCTGCGCGCGGCGGCTGTTGATGTCTCCGCACCCTCGCTCGAGATCGCGCAGGGCACGGCGTCGGCCGATCTCGTCGGCCCGATGGTGCAGGGCATCGTCAGCGACGCACCGACGAACCCGCTCAACGATGTGACCGCGCCGCTCTCTCTGACGAAGCAGGGGCGCCTGCGCGTCGCCGCCGTGGTCGAGGATGTCGGCGTGTCTTTCACGAGCGCGGACGAAGCAAAGATGTGGGGCGAGCTCCGCCCAGATTACTCACACACAGGCTCGCCATGGGCCGGATGGTAAGGAGACCGCATGTCTGACTTGCAGCGCGTCGGCCCGGTTTTTGGCGGCTCTGGCACAGCGCCGCCATTCACGGCCGGGCTCACCGGTGCCCAGCGCGTTGCCGATGCCCACGGCCGCTATATGCAGGCCGCGCTCGAGGGGCGGCTGTTCAGCGCGCACAATGTCGCCGCCCAGGCAGTTTCAGTTGCGTTGACCACGACCTACACGGGGCTTTGTCTTTCCAACCCGGCCGGCAACAACAAGAACCTGGCACTTCTAGCGGCCCAATATGCTCTGTCGGTTGCCCCCGCCGCGATTGCGTCGCTGCATCTGATCGCAGGGTATTCGGCCGCGGGCATCGTCACGCATACAACACCGCTCGCAGCGCCAGGCCCGGTCAGTACGATCATCAATGGTGTCACACCGCCGACGGCGAAGGTCGATAGCGCCGCGACCATCGTCAGCCCATACTACCTCATGCCGATGGGTAGCGGGTTCACCGCCGCCGCGCTCTACGCAACGACGCCGGGGTGGATCGATCTCGGCGGCGCTTTTGTCATCCCGCCGGGCGGCTGGGTGGCATGGGGCGCGCTTACCGCCGTCACCGGGTTCGGCGGCTTCCTCTGGGAAGAAATCCCGATCCTGCCCTAGCACTTCTGATGCTCCTTCACCGCTCAAACCGCGCCGACCAGCGCACCAACAGGGAGTTAGTCCATGCCGACACTTGCAGAACTTCGCAATGCTTTTGGCAGTGCCTGGCACGTCAATGCCGAAGCGATCTACGCGCTCCTCGCCAGCGATGGCTCGGCGGGCGCCGGATCGTTCACGAACCTCACCGCAACCGGCAACGTCGCGCTGGGCGACAACGTCGCGGACACGTTCGCGCTCTACGGCAAGACGCCGATCGCGCAGCCTGCGCATGCGGGCCAGGCGGCCTACACCGCATCGACCCTGACCGCGCTCGGCACGATCGCGTTCTCGACCGCTGCGGCCGGCGTCTGGGGCTTCCAGACCTCTACGGCCGCGAAGAGCATCCGCACGCAGCTCAACAAGGTCATCACCGACCTGCCCAAGGCGAGCGTGCTGCTGCTCCGGCTTCGGACCGACCTGATCGCACTCGGCGCGGTCAAAGGCGGCGCTTGAGCAAACTCATCCGGGTGCGTTGCCCCTACGACGGGGCGACGCGCGTGCTTGTCGCGACACCGACCTACGCGGGGCATCTGTCGGCCGCCTATCAGGCGTCGATGCTCGCCAGCGTATGGGCCGCGGTGGACGCAAATATCGCGGTCGACCACGTCACGCTCAGCTACGACTGCCACGTCGACGACGCGCGCAACGCGCTCCTGCGCGAGTTCATGGCCGGTGAATGGTCGGACCTCGTCTTCATCGATGCCGACATCGGCTGGGAGCCGGCGTCGTTCATCCGCCTCGTGAAGCACGATGCCGACGTGGTCGCCGGCGTCTACCCGAAGAAGGGCGACGACAATTGGCCGGTGTTTGAATGGCCGGGCAGGGGTCTCGCCGTGCGCCCCGACGGCCTGGTCGATGTTCCGGGCGTGCCGACAGGCTTCATGCGCATCCGCCGCCACGTCGTCGAGAAGCTGATCGAGGCGAACGCACACCGACAGTTCCACGGGCAGAGCAGCGAACCCGGCTCGCCGATGTTCACGATCGTCTTTGAGCGCACCTGGGAAAATGGCGTCCGCTGGTCCGGCGACTACGCGTTCTGTCGCGCATGGGCCAAGCTCGGCGGCAAGGTCTTCGTCGACCCTGAGATGAAGTTCGAGCACGTCGGCGAAACGTCCTGGGCCGGATGCCTCGGCGACTTCTGGCGCAAGCGCGCGAACATCGACCATCCGAAGCTGCCCGCAGGCATCAAGGCGCTGCGCGAAGGCCGCGCCGAGTACGACGTGTTCGACGGACTGTTCGACGCATGGGACAGCCCCTATGCCGCGCCGCCGGCGCTCCTAGCGGTCGCCTATAGCGTCGCGAGCCAAGCGTCCGGCCCGGTCCTCGAGACCGGCTCCGGGCTCTCAACGATCGTCATGGGCATCGCCGCCGAGAAGGCCGGCGTAATCCTTCACGCGCTCGAGCACGACCTCGACTACTTCAAGCGCACCGCGGCCGCATTGCAGCGCTACGGGCTGAAGAACGTCCAACTGCACTACGCGCCGCTCCGCCCCTACACCGCGGGCTTCGTCTGGTACGAGCTACCCGAAGGCCTGCCCGACGAATTCGCCGTCGTGCTCTGTGATGGGCCGCAACAGCGCTTCGGGCGCCACGGCCTCTTCAAGCTGCTCGGCTCGGGAATCGCGCATGCGCACCTGATCATGGACGACGCGAAGGGCCCGCAGCTCGCGCATCTGGACGAGTGGGCGAAGGAGTCCGGACGAAGCGTCAGCGTGCTCGACCTCGTCGAAGTGACGCGCCCGTTCGCCGTCTCGCCCGCACCTGAACGCATGGCAGCCGAGTAGCGATGCAATACGGGCCGCTTGCCCCCAAGAAACTTCCCGAACAAGACGTTGAGCTCCTCCTGCTCCTGCTCGATCGCTGGCAGCGCTCGGCCGGCGCGCACGCGAAATGGGCCGAGCCCGCGAAGAAGTGCGTCGACGCGGTCGAAGGCCGCCAATGGGACCAGGGCGCGCTCGCGAAGCTGAGGGACCTCGGGCGCCCCGCGCTCACGATCAACAAGATCAACCGCCTCGTGCGTCTGGTCTTGGGCCTGTTCATGAACAACCAGGTCGATCTGCGCTTCCTGCCCGGTTACGACGGCAGCGGGCTCGACACGACGGCCGAAGCGCTCACCGCGGTCGCCAAGCAAATCTCGGAAGCCAACCAGCTTCCCTACATCGATACCGAAGTCTTCCTCGACGGCATCGTCACGGGCCGCGGGTTCTTCAATCACCGCCTGAACTTCGAGAACAACGACTTCGGCGAGCTGGGCATCGGTGCGCAGGACCCCTTCGCCACCTATCTCGACCCCGACGCGGAAGGCTACGACCTCAACGGCTCGCTCAACACCAACGGCTGCGGCTACGTCTGCACCGCGCGCATGGGCTGCCTGGACGAGATCGAGCACTTCTACGGCAAGACCGCGCGTCAGTCCGTCGAACCGTTCGCCTACGGCCGGACGCCGATGTCGCAATACTACGTGCAGGGCCCGGCTGAAGAGATTTCACCGATAAGGCGCTTTGGCCAGTCCGAGGACAGCCAGTCCGAATGGTGGGACACGGTCTATAGCCAGCTCGGCAGCTTCTACGATCCGCTGCGCAAGTCGCTGCGCATCATGGACTTCCAGCACACGATGTACCGGAACGCACTGCACTTCGTCGATCTGGAGACGGGTGACCGCGAAGAAATCCCGGAAGGCTGGCCGCAGGAGAAAATCCAGAAGGTCATGTGGTGGGCGCAGGCGAACGGGCATCATTTGGCGCTCGACCGCCGCATGGCGAAGAAGATCAAGTGGACCACGATCGTCGGCGACCTGATCGTCTACAACAAATGGTCGCCCTATAAGACCTATTCCGTCACCGGGTTCTTCCCGTATTTCCGCCGCGGCATGACGCGCGGCATGGTCGAGGACTTGATTGATCCCAACATGGAGATCAACAAGCGTCGGTCATCGATGACGGACATCGCGACCCGCTCAGCGCACTCGGGCTGGAAGTTCCACGCGAAATCGCTCGAGCCCGATCAGGAACAGAACCTCAAGATCCACGGCTCGGAAGCGGGCGTGAACGTCAAGTGGACCGGCGAAGCGTGGATGGAGCCGAAGAAGATCGAGCCCTCCGCGCCACCGCGCGGCATTCAGGAGCTTGAGCAGGCCGCCACGACCGACCTGACCGAAGTCTCCGGCGTCAACGAGTCCGCGCTCGGCCAAATCGACATCGGCCAATCGGGCAGGGCGATCGAGGCCCGCCAGCGTCAGGCGATGGTTGCCGTGCAGATGTACTTCACCAACTTCTCGCGCTCGAAGGAGTTGCAGGGCCGCAAGGTGCTGGAGTGCATCCAGGGTCACTACACCGAAAAGCGCCTGTTCCGCGTGCTCGGCGCTGACGGCAAGGTCGGCGACCCCATCTTCATCAATCAGCGCGAGATGGACCCGGCGTCGAACGTCTCGCGCATCATCAACGATGTGAGCGTGGGGCGCTATCGCATCGCGGTCGACGAGTCCCCGCTCGCGGCAACCTTCGCATCGGCACAGTTCGAAGAGATGCTCGCGCTGCTGCAGAAGCTGGGCCCCATCGGTCAAGCGCTCGCAGGCCTGCGTCCGGACCTCATCATCGATCTGTCGTCGCTGCCGCGGAAGGAAGAATGGAAATCCGCGCTGCTTCAGGCCGTGGCCGCTCAGCCGCAGCCGGGCATGCCTCCGAATCCAGGTGGCGGGGCTCCTCCTCCCGGGCCGCCCGGTGCGGCTATGCCGCCGCCTGGTGCTTCCCCTCCGCCGGCGGCGGCACAGCCAACCAATGTCGTGCAACTCGCGAGATAGGCCATGCACAAACTCGACGACGACACGCTGATAACTCCAACGCTCCTCCGCCGGTTCCATGCCGAAGCGCAGTTCGAGGGCGCGCCAGGCGCATTCTACGCTCTCGTGCAGCGCTCGAATGGCCACATCCTGTCGCATCAGGTGGGGCCGATCGCGGGCGCGAACGAGATGATTTTCGCGAGCGACGTGCTCACGTATCTGAACAAGAACCTTCACCACGATGGCGCGTGGTGCATCGTGTTCACGCATCCGGCGCCTGCAATCCCGCCGTTCCGGACATGCGACTTCCAGCGCTTCACCATCCTGTGGATGGACGAGGACGGCGACGTCCAATTCCCACTCGCGCACGAGCTCGGCATGGTCGAGGCCATGACCTGGGGCCTGCAGGCATGGGCCCAGCAATGCGAAACCGCGTGGATGCTCTGGAACCACGCGATGCGGCAGGTTCTCGATCCACAAGCGAACGAGACGTTCAAGCGCGCCAAGGGGCAGCGCAGGCCGACGACGCTTCACTAGCGTCCACTACGCTCCACTAAAGGGGTGCCGCGGGCCGGGATTCGAACCCAGTTACGCTGGTCCTTCGCACTCGCGCCCAGCTTCGCCTTGCGACTTTCAGCGCGCCACCAACTCCGCGCCGCCGCAGCGCGACACCCATAACACAGATTGACGCCGCCGCCGGGCGACTTCTCGGGCGATCTCGCACTCGACCAGCGACATGTGTCGACGCCGCCGCCGTGCGTCATCGGGCGCTTCCGCCATCCCGCGACAGAGGAACCTATGTCAAATCCCGTGCAAGATGCCGTTGAACAGGTCGACAAAGACCCAGTCCAGCCGGCGGCGGCCGCAGCAGAAGCGGTCACCGCAACCGTTGTTGATCCCGATGATGCCGAAGTAGCAGCCGCCCTCGCCGCCGCCGAAAGCGAAGGCAAGAGCCCTGCCACGCCAGCACCAGCGGCCGCAGCGGCACCGGCAGCAGCGCCAGCAGCAGACCCGCCGAAGCAAGCGGGAACGCCAGCAGCGCCGCCGTCTGAGCAGCCGATGATCCCGAAGGCCCGTTTCGACGAGGTCTTGGGGCAGTCGTCAGCGAAGGACATCGAACTCGCTAGACTTCGCGGTGAGAACGAAGCGCTCAAATTGGTCAAAGTGCCCGCGACGCCTGGCGCACAGCCAACGCAGCCGGCACCGCAGACACCGGACGAGCAGTTGAAGCTCGTGCGGACCGAGCGCCTCACACTCGCCAAGAGGTTTGACGACGGCGAGATCGGGCTGGTTCAGTACGAAACGGAAAAGCAAAAGCTCGAGGATCGGGAAGATCAGCTTCGTGAGGCTCGCCTCGCGGAGAAGTTCAAGCCCGCTCCCGCCGCCGCACCACAGGCGTCAGCGCCCGACATGCGGCTCGAGGAGAAATTCCAAGAGCTCGAAGGCAAGCACCAGTACCTCAAATCGCCCGAAGTGATGGACGACGACCATTGGCAGTTCTTGCTGATGGAAGCCGCACGATCGCTACGCGCCGAAGGGGTCGAGTTGCCGCAAGGGCCGCTTCCCCCGCTCTTGCGCTTCAAACTCGGTGAACGTGTCGCCGAGCTTTCCGACAAGTACGGACCGATCTGGGGCGCGAAAGCCGCCCAACCTCAACAGCAACCTGCACCGCCGAAAACGGGACTGTCGCCCCAAGGCCAAGCACGCCAGCAAAAGCTGGAGATGGCCCAGGACGCGCCGCCCGACGTCAACAGGCTCACACCTTCAGGCGGGCAAACTGAATTCACGGAAGATCAGATCGCCAACATGAGCGACGACGAGATTCTAGCCCTGCCGGCGAGCGTGAGAGCCAGGTTCTCAACCGCTTCCTAAACAGGAAAACCAACCACAATGGCAGTTACAGACTTTGGCGCGCTCTCAGACGCGCGCAAACGGGTTTGGGCAGCCGAGATTTGGCAAGCAGGGCGCGATCAGTCGTTCTGGATGTCCCAAGGCTTTCTCGGCAAGTCGGACACCGACATGAACCGTCCCATCCAGCGCGTGAGCAAGCTCACCGAGACCGAACGTGGTCTCGAATGCGTGATGCAGTTGGTGCAGGACATGCAAGGCGACGGCGTCGTCGGCGACAATGAACTCGACGGAAACGAAGAGTCCATGATCAACGACGCGCAGACCATCCGCATCGACCAGATTCGGACGGGCGTGAAATCAAAAGGTGAAATGAGTGAGCAGAGTACGGTAATCAGGTTCCGCACGGTCGGTAAGGAGAAGCTCTCCTTCTGGCTCGCGGACAAGCTCGACGAGATGATCTTCCTCACGGCATCGGGTCGCGCCTTCACGCTGAAGCTCGACGGCTCCACGCGTGTCGGCTCGCAATTGCCGAGCCTCTCGTTCGCTGCCGACGTGGCCGCGGCGACAACGAACCGCATCATCCATGCGGGCTCGGCGACGTCCGAAGCCACGCTCACGACCTCGGACAAGATGTCGTGGACGGTCATCGTCAATGCAAGGACGAAGGCCTCGCGCAAGAAGCTCCGTCCCATCCGCGAAGGTGGGAAAGAGTATTTCGCGATGGTGCTCTCGTCCGAGCAGCGGCGCGACCTGGTGCTCGATCCGACCTATCAGACGATCGTTCGGTCGGCTGAGAAGGTGGGGGCGGGCAACCCGCTGTTCACGGGCGCTATGGCCGTGGTCGATGGTGTCATCCTCCACGCCCACAACAAGGTCTACAACACCTTCGGCCTCGCCTCGGCGAGCAAGTGGGGCTCTGCGGGTACCGTCGACGGCGCTCAGGCCCTGATGTTCGGAGCCCAGGCGTTGGGTCTCGCGATCATGGGAAACATGTTTTTCCGTGAGAGCGACAAGACCGACTACAACAACCGCCCGGGCATCGGCATCGGTCGCAAGATCGGCATGCTCAAACCGCAGTTCAATTCTTTGCCGGATTCCGGAACCCGCGAGGATTTCGGCGTCATCTCGGTGAAGACCGCTGCGGCTGCGGCCTAACCAATCAACCCCGAAAGGTAAGGACGCACCACAATGACCCGATACACAAACTTCAATCTTCAACTCAAAGACGCCAAGACCGGGCAGGCCATCATCACCGCCGGCGGCGTTGTCATGGTGTGCAAGAATGCGCTGCCCACCAAGCACGCCGTCAAATCGGACGCCACGGGGACGACGGCTTCAAACCCGAAAGCCCTGGTACGCGGAAAGATCGACTTTTGGGTCGATCAATCCACCCTCGTCAACAGCAAGGTTGACCTCTACATCGCCTGCCCTGGCGGGCAGTTCGTGGTTCTGACGAACGTCGATCCTTCGGGCGCGAACGAAATCCTGGTCGACACGTCGGACCGTGATCAGTGCATGGTCATTCCGTGGGATCAGGCCGACTTCACGGCCGCCGCGGAAACCGATACCGGATTCGACGAGCCGGCATCGGGGCGCGCTATCTTCCTGGGTGACGCGGCCGGACCATCAGTTGTCATTACGGCAATCGATGCGACGGAGACCATCGACGTCGGCACGGGCGAAGCAACCCCGGCCGAAGGTGGCGATGCCAACGGCTTCATGTCGGCCGCGGCGATCGGCGTTCTTGGCCTCATCCAGGACCAGGGCGCGCTGATGACGACACTCGTCGGGCATCTGTCCGGCGGTCTGTCGATCACGCTGACGACTTCGGCGGGCAGCGACACCGGCAAGGGCTTCGTTTACTTGCCGTATCGCCTGTTCAACTAGCCTCGACTGAAACGACATGCGGGCTCGGTTTCGCGGCCGGGCCCGCATCCCTTCCTCACGCGAAATCCCAACAACCTGGAGGACACCTGTGGCTGACAATGGCAGCAAAACTGCGCCTGCAACCAAATCCGACTTCGCGCCGTGGAGCGTGCAGGACACCACCTGCGTCGCCGGCGGTCCAAAGCGAACGCACGAGATCATCGTCGACGGGCTCATCAAGCCCTGCGCGTTCGAGTACGGCGTCCCGCTCACGATGCCTGAATCTCATGCGCGCAAGTTCGTGCACATCCCCGAATTCATCGTCCTCAACGCCGAGGGCAAGCGCGTCAAGCCGGCCATCTCGATCACGCTCGGCTTCGATGCGGCCGGGAAGCTCACGCTCGCGGACGATCAATGCGTCGCGCGGCTCGACGAGCTTTCGATGGAAAGTCTGCTTTCGCGCGCGTCACCGCTCCTCGGCGGCGAGAAGATGACGCTCAAGACCGGCAAAGCCACGGTCATCGCCTTCCTGATCGAGGCGCGGAAGAAGAAGCTCGTCCAGAACATCAGCACCGAGAAGCGCGCGAGCGGCGACGATGCCGACGAGATGTCGGACGCCGAAGTCCAGCGCATGGCCGAGCTGGAGGCCGCGTAAACCGCGCCCGGCGGTTCCGGGCATAGCAGCAGCAGGAGAAGCAGGAATGCTGACAGTGTTAATCCGTGGATGGTCTGGGCACGAGAGAATTCTCCAGACCAAAGAAGTCAGGAGCGAGCCGCCGTCTGAATTTCGGAAGGGCGGCTTCCGCTACTTCATCGATCGCGAAGACGGCACATGCGAGGAGGTCGATGGAGAATATTCCAGCGTGATTTACGTGATGAATGACGCTGGCCGCACCGTCGCCACCTACTACTTCAGCAGGCCACCGCAGGCCGTTGAAGCCACGAGAGAGGCCGCGTAATCCATGCCGCACGCGTCGTCGGGATCGAGCCTATACACGGCCAAGGAGATGGCGGATCGCGCCCTCCGGAAGATCAGTGCATTCTCGATCAACGACGACGCGTCGGCAGAGAATGATCTGAAGGAAACGCTCTACTGGCTCGACATGATGCTCGCGCATTATGCCGTCAAACGTCCCTATCTCGCGCTCATGCGCGACGAGCTTGAAATCACCCTGGTCGAGGACGATGGATCGTACAATCTCCGCGAGGAACTGAACGCATCGCTCCCGACCGGCACGCAGTATCCCGTCGAAGCGATGCTTCAGGACAGCAACGGTAACCGCCGCCCGCTCAACATCATTACCCATCGTGAGTGGCGCCGCATCGAAGTGCCGAGCCGAACGGGAACGCCCGACCGCGTCTACATCGATCGGCTGAACAATCCCGTCATGCGCGTCTACCCCATCCCGGGCGAGAATGAGGACGGCTGGAAGATCATCCTCACCGTCCAGACCTTCTCGCCCACCGTGCGGCCGCGCAACGTCAACCGCGACACCGCGCTGACCAACCAGCCCACGGGCTTGCGCGTCGGCTGGCAGCTGTGGGGCGTCACTCAACTCGCCTGCATCATCGGCAACGGCCCCGTGCGCGCGCTTCCGCTCGATCGCATCAAGGACTTCCGCGGTGAGGCCATGCTCTTCGAGTCCGAGCTCATGGCCTACGAAAACCGCGAGCACGACAACAATTCCCCGCATCAGAACCCATCGGTGTACCAGTAATGGCCCGCTTCCTGATCCGAGACTTTGCGCTTGCGAACTCCGCCTATATCGGGGCCGTGGTGCATTTCTTCGGCGTCGATGCCGGCGAAGCGGATGAAGAGAACCTGGTCACGCTCTACGAGGGCTTGACTGGCTCGGGCACGCTCCGCAACCCGCAGCGGTTGGACGGCGAGGGAATGAACGCCGCCCCGATCTATGCCGACGAGGAGTGCATAGCGCGCGTCTCCGGGCTAGCGATCGACGACCACGACACGGGGGTCATCAGCCAAGTTGGCGTGGACGCGACCTATGCGGGCGCGGTCATGACGCCATCGGGCGCCGACGTCGTGAACCCCGCCTATCCGTACACGATCATTTGGGCGACCGAGATCCGCAATCCGAGCGGCGTGTGGACCGTGGGAGACCCGACCAAACTCATTGTCCCAGCGGGCGCAACCATCGGCAGCCTGCGCGGACAAATCGCCTGGACGGGCATCGCAGCCGACGCCTATGTCGCCGCGACTTGGTACAAGAACGGCGTGGCGACGCCCTACAGGAACGTCAGCGGCAAGGCCGCGGTCACCAATCCTCCCCTCCAGGTTCACACGCCTACCCTCGTTCTGGTCCCCACGGACGCGTGGACGCTCGTCGCCGATAGCAGCGACGCAACCTCGAACATCGACGTCTCCGACACCTGGGCAGAGATGAGGCTCGGCTGATGCCAACGATCAGGATCGAGTTTTTCGATACATGGCACGAGGGCTACGCCGGAGCCGAAGTGACGGTGAAGCTCGCCGGCACCGGCACCAACGCGAGCATTTGGCTGGACGAAGCCCTGACCGATGCTGCCGACAATCCGCAGACGCTGCTCAGCCAGGAGATCAACGAGCGGCAATACGGCAAGTTCGAAGCGCCGATCTACACGTCCGACTCTTACGAGTTGTGGATCGACGGCGTGAATTCGACGGGCGTCATCCGACCGCCGCTCACGACACTGGCCGGCGAGGACGCCAGCGAAGCGCTGGTCACGTCGTCGATCGGCACCGAAGAGCACACGCTTGAGGACATCGTCGCCCGCTCAGTCCATGTCGAGGACTTCGGCGAGTGGCTCGACGCCAGCGACCCCGATGCCTCGGCGAGCACCAACAACGATACGCTCACCGCGGCGATCAATGCCGTCTCGGCCGAGGGCGGCTACGTCGAATTGCCGTCCGGCACCTTCCAGTTCGAAGGCGTCGAGCTCGCGACCAATGTCCGCCTCCGTGGCAAGGGGCGCGACGTCACCATCCTGCAATCGCAGGAGGGCGCCATCGTGGTCGAGTACACCGGCAACGGCGCAGGCCTTGTCGACCTGACCCTGGACGGGGTGCTTCTGACCGCGTCCAGCGCCGGCGTCTACATGAAGGCGATCGACGGGACGGTGCATGAGCGCGTCACCATCAAGCGCTTTGCGACCGGCATCTTCTGCCAGGGCGCGCACGGTTCGCGGTGGACGGACCTCTCAGTCGAGGGCTGCACGATCAACGCCAAGCTGTTCGGTGACACCGACGGAGCCGACGGCGGCGACGTCTTCACCGACAACGTCTGGGTCGGCAAGTGCATCGAGTCGGTCTCGATCGGTCTCGACCTCGAATACATCGACGCCATCGTCGCCCACAATTCGTTCCGCCTCGGGTTCGAGGACAACGCCCTCATTGCGGTCAAGATCCGAGGCGCCCGCTATACCGACTTCACCGGCTCCTGGTTTACCAACAACGGCACCAATCTCGATGTGAACGACTTCACGCCCGGCGGCAGCTTCGAGGACGACAACACGATCCTCGGCCTCTGGGTGAAGAACTTCCGCATCGAGGACGGCGACTTCGCGTTTGCGGGGGAATGCGCGGACATCGTGTTCGAGCGCGGATCGATCCTCGGCGACTGCACGATCACGCTCACGACACCGACAAACTCCATCCTCGCCCGCGATGTCGTCGAAGGCCCCGACGTGGCGCTTTCCGGCACCGGCACGAAATGGCTGCGCTGGACGAGCACAGACCACGGCGCGAGCTTCGGGCAGACGACCAACAACACGGCCACCAAGGCGTGGTCGATCGCGCTCAGTCCCGGACAGCGCTGTATCCTCGAAGGCAAGGTGATCGGCAACGCCCGAACCACCGACGAGTCGGGCGAGTATTGGATTGGCGTTTCCGCCCGCCGGCCACCCTCCACGCTAGCCTACGATACGCAGACGGGCAACTTCACCGCAGGCCTCACGATCACGGGCTCGGTCTCTGGCGCGACAGGACTGATCGTCACCGACACTGATGGCGGCGCCACGGGCACGCTTGAGTTGCGCGAGATCATCGGCGCGTTCGTTGACAACGAGACGATCACCGACACGAGCACCGGCTCCGCCTTGGTCAACGGGGCGCTGGTCGCCGTCAATGCCGAGCTGCTGGGCGCAGTCACGGCCATCCGAGCCGCGCGCGAGGACCAAGCCGGGTGGGATGCGACGTTTGTTGCAAATGGCCCGGAAATTCAGATCAACGTTACTGGTGAGAACGGCAAGACGGTCGATTGGTCCGTCCATGTGGACACGGTCAAGACCTGATGGAAATTGGCGTGAACGATAAGGGCTACGAGCCTGGGAACTGTCGGTGGGCTACGCCAGAGGTTCAAGGGAGAAACCGCCGTTGTGTCAAGAAGCTGTGAGCGGTTTGCAATAGCGTGGCAAAGTGGATCGCAATCCCTCTCTCGCAAAAACTCACCAACAACACCGACGAGACCTCGATCGGCGTGGGCTTGGCCGAGGTCGAGAACGGCTTCGTCACCGAGCAGGGCACGCACTCGCGATTTCCGCGCCTGCAAATCTTCACCCGCCTGCATGACGCAGGAAGGACCTATCTGCACGAATGGCGCGGCGACCTGGTCGCGGCCACCAGCAACGGCCGGTTTTATCGCGTGTCCCGCGACGGCACCGTGCACGACAAGACCAAGGTGGTCATCCAGGGCGGCAGACGCGTCGTCTTCGCCCGGACCGAGGACGAGATCGCCATGGCTGCCGGCGCGCAGATCGTGCGCTATTCCGGCGATCGGACCGAGTTGCTCGATGAAAGCGGCAATGCGCCGCTCTCGACGCATGTCGGCTACATCGACAGCTACGTGGTCGCGCTTGAGAGGGACTCGGGACGGTTTCGTTATTCCGAAGCCGGCCAAGCGCGGGTCTGGAATTCGCTGAACCTCTTCGCCGCGAACGGTTCACCGGACAACATCACAGGGCTGATCGTCACACCCTATCGCGAATTGATCCTCGCGGGGCCGCAATCCACCGAGCAATTCGAGCGGCTCTCAGGCGGCACGTTTCCGTTCTTCCGGCGCTGGTCAATCGGTGAGGGCTGCTACCACCCGCACATCATGACGTTCGCGAACAATGCGGTGTACTTGGTCAATCACCTTCGCGAGTTCGTCCGCTTCACCGGGCAGCAGTCGCAATCCGTCGGCGACGACATGGGCAAGGTCTTCGAGACCATCGACGATTGGACCGATGCGTGGATGGGTGGGTTTCCCGACAAGCCGCTGCACATCCGGGGACAGAAGTTCCTCGTGCTGCAGTTCCCGCACGCCACCAACCGCTACGGCACGAAGGGCGAGACGCTGCTCTACGATTACCGGCAGGAGCGCTTCTCTCGGCTGTTCGGCTGGCATGACAGCCTCGGCGTGCCGCAGCGCTATCCCGCCTGGTCGCACTGGACGCTTTGGGGGAGGCACTTCTTCGGTGGCGAGGGCGTCATCTACGAGGTCGTGTAGCCATGCCGCTGATCGGCCAGATCGTCTACGGAGGCACGCTACAGCCGCCAATGCCGTCGGGCCTGCTCTCCATGATCGGGGAGGACAGCCAGCACTACGTCACCGGGCTCACGGGCCCGACAACCTTCGGGATTGGTTGCGCCGAGACCGAGTCCAATGTCTTCACGCGCACCACTGCGCAATGGCGCGTGGACCTCGCGAGCTTCGCGCTGGGGACGAGCGGCACCTACACCAAAACCCACGTCGTTCCCGTACCGGGGACGCCCTACTTTTTCTGCCTTGGTTATAAGTTCGGCGCCGACCCTCTCGTCTATGCCAACGACGTTGTCGGCGTCCGCTACAAGATCACTGACCCATCGACAATCGTGCCTGATGGGGCGTTTGCATATCAGACCGACGCGGGGTTCAACGGCGGCTCGAACATCCCCGGTCATACGGGGTGGGGCGTTGGGGTTGTCGACGGCAAGTGCTACGTCGTCTGTAGCACCGGCACCATCGGCGATCTGCACAACTATCTGATCGAGCTGCCGCTCGCGGGGTCGGACGCTGACCTAACGCCAAGCTCTTGGAATGCGTTCACCACATTGCTCCCGTGGTCCTTTGGGCAGTTCAACTTTGCGGGCTCGCGGCTCTACTACAACCTCGCCTGCATCATCGACGATCCGGACGGCATTGGCGTGCTGTTCTATCGCGACGTTCCGGACATCGGTTCGCTCAGCTTGCTGTACACCGTCGTGGACCCTGTCGCCCACACGAACACCGGCAGCAACAACGTCGCTTCCGCATGGGGGCTACCGTTCTCCGACAGCGGCAAGGATTTCGCCGGCAATCCCGGCATCGGCCGCGACTACTACACCGCCCCGTATCAGGGCGCGAACGGCACAGTGTATTGGGCGCGCGGTTTCTCGGACGACCATCAGCAATGCCGGGTTCGAGAGTACACGCTCGACGTCGACGGCAATCCGGTCGCGGGCGATGTCACCGACTTCCATTTCACCGACGAGGCTCTGCCGTCCGGCCTGAACCAGACGCTTGAATTCGTGATGATCTATTCCGAAGGCGCCGACATCGTCTGGATGGCGCGGAGCAACCGGAGCTACATCTTCGGGTCGGAAGCGAATTTCAACGTCACGCCGCCGACCGTCACCTATCCTGACATCGAGCCGCCGGCCGAAGTGATCGACGATCTTCCTCCGGCCGATGCCGTCATCGAGACGCAGCGCTGGCTGATCCGCACCGGGCACATTCGCAAACTCGGCGAAATCGCCGTCGATGACCTCCGCCTGACGATCAAGCGCGGCGTGGGCGACACCGACTTCGAGCCGAAGATTTGGGCGCGCGCGAACCGCGACAACAAGGGTTTCGACAAGTGGGCGCGGAAGGGCTTGGGCAAGAAGGGCGACCGCTTTCTCACAATCACCTTCGGCGGTTTCGGTACCGCGAAGGATTGGCAGTTCGAAGTCGCGACGACGGATGAGTGCGAGATCGAACTGAGGAAGCTGGAGATTCTGCCGACCCAATTGGGGTATTGACCGTGGCGATATGGCGTCCCGACTTCTGCGCTCCCGGTTTTCTCCCGTGCGAGTTTCGCGTGCAGGCGAGCCCGGACGACAACGAATGCTGGGGAAGCGTGCACACGCTCATATCCGCACGCCGGATTTGCCCGATGCATCGATCGCTCCGGTTGAACTCGGTCGAGCAGATTCTCGAGGCCGCAAAGCGGACGTCGCGAGCGAAAGAGGGGGCTCGGCGCGCAATGGCACGCGAGTTGGGTCTACCTCCATCTCAGGTGCCGTATCTCGTTGAGGATGACGGGGCCATCATCGTCGGTGTCGACATGCTGCGCCGCGTTCTCATGCCGTGGAAGGCGGCGCGCGAAAACCCGACGAGGAGAAACGCAATCTCCGCGTCCGTCGCGCGTGAAATTGCTCTGGCCGGGTTCGCGCCATGTATGGCGACCGTGAGGCTCGCCTGATGGGAAAGACTCTAGTGGTCTGGGGCAACCTCACCGACGCGGCCAACATTTCTAACAACACATTCGCTTGCATCGGTGGCGGCCAGCAATTTCCAGGCTCGTTAAGTGTCTCCGGACTATTCCTCCGGGATGCCGGCACCTTCTCGTTCCTTGGCTACAACAACCGTCGTGGTGGCGGGACCAATACGGTTCGCTTCAATGTTGCGGGGGCGAGTGGCAATCAGGTTGTGGCTCAGGCTGGTACGGGCTGGCTGGAAGATACAACGAACACAGATGTCGTCGCGGCAGATACGACCGTTCAACTTGGCTTCACCGACAGCGGCACGAACCCATGCTATTCCGTCGTCAAGATGTGTTTCGAGGCGAGCGCTGACACGGTCGCGCATCAGATCGCATCAAACGCCGCTGTCAACTATGACGTTCCGAGTGCCACGCGGTTCCTTCGATTCGCTGGGACACAGGTCGCTGACGGGATCGCGACGGAGGCCCAGGCGCAAGTCAAAGTTCGCGCAGCGGGAACGGTCGAAAGCCTTCATGTCCGAGTCAGTGCGAACGCGAGGACAAACAACTCTGACTTCACCGTCCGCGTGAACGGCTCGAATGGGGCTGGAACCGTCCAATTCGGCGCTGGCGTTACCGGAGTCCTTTACGACGACACGCATACGGACGCGGTCGCATCTGGAGATTTGCTTTGCGGCAGCATCACGCTCAGCACGGGGACCGAGGACCTCAATGTCACGGTCATCGCCTGCGTCGTCCGTAATACCGCCGGCCTTTCTGACCTCTTTTTTGAAGCGCCCGACGGGACCGTCGGCCGCGCAGCATCGGCGACGAGCCACTACACGCCGTTAGGTGGCGCTTGGCCGTGGTGCAATCCGGGGACAACGACTGAGGCCAACGTTTCCCTGAAGGTCGGTGGCTTCGACGGCACGATTTCAAACCTCCGCGCCTACATCCAGTCGAACACGTACAGCGGATCCTGTCAGATCAGGATATTCAAAAACGGTTCCGCGGCTCTCACGCTCACGATCGCCGCGGGAGCGACGGGCTGGCAGGAGAACACTGTCGACACGCTCCAATTCGTAGCGGGCGATACGCTTAGCTACGAGATCAACGGCGGAACCGCGGGCATTCTGGTTATGAGGGTCGCGGGTATCACGTTCGGTCCGGCTGGTGGCGGCTCCGCGGTCGGAGGCGCCGGCGCGATCTTCGCAAGCCCCGTCTTCAACAGTCGCGTCATCCAAGGAGTTGCGCACTAGATGACAGATCGCGTCCCCATTGACGAAGTCGTCCGCTTCGACATCGTGACGCATAATCCAGGAACTGGCGCGGTCAGCGACGCCGATAGCACGCCGTCATTCGAAGTGTTCGAGGACGATACCGATACGGACATCGGCATCGGGGGCAACTTCACCAAGCGAACGTCGAAGACCGGAAACTATCGCGGCACATTCACAGCCTCGGCCGCCAACGGCTTCGAGGTCGGCAAGAAATATGCGGTCATTGCGTCGGCGACGGTGAACACCATCGCGGCGAAGGCGGTCGCCAAGCATTTCGTGTGCGTCCCGGCGGAAAGCTCCTCGGGCGTGCCCAAAACGGACATCTCGCACTTCGGCGGCTCCGCCGGCACGTTCGCATCGGGTATCCCGGAGGTGAAGGTTGCCAGCATCGCGAACAACGCGATTACGACCGCATCCATCAACGACAATGCCCTCACAGCGGCAAAAATCGCGGACGGAGCGATTGATGCAGCGACCTTCGCTGCCAACGCGATCACGTCGACCGTCATTGCCAACGACGCGATAACGGCCGCGAAGATCGCCACCGATGCTATCGACGCCGACGCACTCGCTGCGAGCGCCGTCATTGAGATTGGCGCCGGTTCGGGGGCGCTCGATGCGGCAGGCATACGCGCCGCCGTCGGTCTGGCCAGCGCGAACCTCGACACGCAGCTGTCCGGCATCAACAGCAAGACGACCAATCTTCCGTCCGATCCGGCCGACGAGTCCCTCATCATCGCGGCAACGGATGCGATCATGTCGAGGATCGGGGCGCCGCTAGGCGCGAGCATCTCGGCCGACATCGCAACCAAGGCGACGCCGGCGCAGGTGAATACCGAGGTTCTCGACGTGCTGACCGTCGACACGTTCGCGCAGCCTGGCCAGGAAGCGCCGGCCGCAACGACGTCGATCCTGAACATGCTCCGGTACTGGTACAAAATGTTCAGGAACAAGAAGACGCAGACTGCGACCGACTTCAAACTCTACAACGACGCCGAAACGACGGTCGACCAGAAGTCGAGCATCAGCCTATCAGGCGGCACGATGACGCGCGGCGAAGTCCAGAGCGGCCCTTAAGTCATGCCACTCAATACGGCCGAGGAACTGCTCTCAGTTCTCGACTTCGATATAGGGGCCACACCCGGCATGCCGATCCCCCATTCGGTGGGGTCGCCGCAAAAGCTGCATCTCCTCTGGCTCTACGGCGGGCTCGCGCCGGACGCGCCGCCACGGCCGACGACGCCAGCGGGATCAACTGACCTTCCAATCCAGCGCTGGCTGGTGCGTAGCGCGCATTTCGATCAGCTCGGCGAGAGTTCGATCGAGGACTTTCAGATCGCGGTCAAGCGCGGCATCGGCAGCAACGCATCCGAGCCGTTCATCCGGTTCCGCGTAAACCGCGACAATAAGGGCTTTGGCCGCTGGATCAGGAAAGGCCTCGGCCGCGCCGGCGATCGATACACGACGGTCAACATCGGCCCGCTCGGCACCGCGCATGTCTGGCAGTTCGAGGTCACTTGCGATGACGATTGCGACATCGAGCTTCAGGGCATGGAAGCCATCTTCAATCGCATAGGCCACTGAGATGGCCGAACGGATGCAGCAGCCGCCGCGGCGCACCGGGGTCGATGGCGCCGATATCGCGACGCTCTTCGATTACATGTGGGCGATGTATCAGAACCTCATCCTCGAGGGCGGTGTGCCGCAGACGGTCGATCAGCCGGAGGAATCGGTCGACCCCGAGACGGGCATCCTTACGGCGCTGCCCGTCGGTTTCATCCTTGGCACCGTCGACCCACGCGACCCGGCCGAATATCTCGGGTACGGGACATGGGAGCGCTTCGGCATCGGCAAGGTGCTCGTCGGCGTCGACGAAGATGATGTGGATTTCGATACCGTCGAGGAGACCGGCGGGGCGAAGACGGCCACGCCAACCGGCACGAACAGTGCGCCGACTTTCACAGGCGCCGCGCTCGGCACGCACTCGCATGGCGTTGGGACGCTCGCGGCGGATTCGCATGGCGTCACGACGCAGACCGCCGCCACAGGGGTGGATTTCGAGGCCGTCACGGCGATCGACGACCATGCGCTTTCCGGATCGACGGATGCCGTCTCTGCAGGAACTCCAGCGGGAACGGTGAGCGCTCCAACCTTCACTGGCGATCCCGTGAGCGTCGTTCAACCTTTTGTCTCGGTCTACTACTTCAAGAGGACGGCTTAGATGGCACAGCAGCAGGACCCGAACGCCGATCCCGCAGCGCGCGGGCAAACCGGCCAGCAAGGCATTGTCGCCGGCAGCCAGGACAGCTATCGCGCGAAGGGCTTCACGAGCCCGAACGTGACGCCACCGTCGAACAGCTTGGGCTCGATCACGGCGGCGCCCACGACACCGGCCGCACCTCAGACGACGGTATGGGGCAAATACTCGGGCGCACTGACGCCCGGCATCCAGGCAGCGATGGGGGCGGGCGGAAGCGGGCAGCCGGGCGTTCCGAACCAGCAGGGCACACTTGCGAAATTGATCGACCCTCTGAGCTTCGCCAATTTCAAGCCGAACAATTCCGCGCTCCAAGACGTCGGCGGAGCACTGTTCCAGGGGCTTCCGATCTCAGACGCATCGTGGGCGGCGGCTGGTTACGGCCCGGGCGGCGCAACGCTGGCAACGCCGGCGGCACCCGCCTCGTTCACAGGCGCGCTGCAGACGGGGCTCCGCAACATCACGCAAGCGCCCGGCACGCAGCCGATGATCCCCGTCAACGCGCGCGCGACATACTGACGTGAAGAACTTCGAGCGGATTGCGAAGGGCCTCGATGCGGCCATGGTGATGGCGCAACTCAAGGACAGCCACGTTCTCGGCCAAGTGGTTGGGCGAGTGCAGGGCGAGTTGCCCGCGCCGGAAGAAAGCAGACTGGCGGCGCGGGAGAAAATCTTGGCGCTTCAATGCGAGTTGGGAAAGCTGCCACCGGTTGAAATCGTCACGAAGCATTATTTCTCGAAAGGCCTGTACGCGCGGGAAATCTTCATTCCGAAGGGCACCGTTCTCGTCGGGAAAATCCACAAATACCTGAGCCTCAACATCCTGTCTCAGGGTGACATCACAATCCTGACAGAGTTTGGCGCGCGCCGCGTAAGTGCGCCCTATACCGTCGTTTCGCCGCCGCTGACCAAGCGCGTTGGCTATGCCCATGAGGACACGGTTTGGACGACTGTCCACGCGACCGATGAAACTGACCTGGAAAAGATCGAGGACGAGCTAATTTGCCCGACCTTTCCCGACATGCTTTCCGATGACGAAATTCTTGCGCTGAAAGGCGGTGATTAAATGTCTTGGGTCGCAGTAGCAGCAGCCGCTATCACCGTCGGCGGCACGGTCTTGACGAACCAGGCAAACAAGAAGGCCGCGAAGACCGCGAACGAGGCCGAGGTCCAAAAGGCACAACTCGCCAACGAGGGCATCGACAAGCAGATCGGCGCGGTCAAACAGGGCATCGCGGAAGGCGACGCGCTCTACGGCCAGATCCGCGAGCAGACGCAGCCGGGCGTCAACTACCTGCGCAACGTCATCGCGGCACCGCAGACGCTCACGCCAGCGCAGCAAGCGGAACTGGCCAACGTGCAGCGCCGCGTCGAGAACTCGTCCCAGGTGGCAGGCTCCGCGCTTCGTGGCTCCGGACGGTCCTTCGTCGATGCGATGCGCGAGGTCGAGAACGACTTCAGGCTGAAGGCGATCGATCAGAACACGCGCCGCGCCGATCAGGCTTCGCTCGAATTCGCGCGGCCCAACTTCACCGCGCAAGGCAATCAAGCGACCGGCCACATCACAATGGGGAGCGAGGTCGGCGGCGCGCTCGCCAATCAGGGCGCGAACCTCGCGGGCGCCACCGTGAACGCTGGCTACAACTCCGCGAACGCAACCACGTCGAACGCCACCAATTGGAGCCAAGCGATCGGCGACATCGCGAGCACGATCGCCGGACAGCAGAAAGAGGCATCGCGGCCCGCCAAATACAGCACCCCGCAAGCGCCCGACAACGACCCCTACGGTCTCAATCGTTGAGGTAAGCACCAATGCCGGCAGGACTTCGCTTCATCACCGAGAATCCCGTCATTCGCGGCTACCGCGAGGGGACGGAGTTTCGTCAGCAGGAGCGGTTGCG
>Ga0137455_1000076_pt1 | contig 21724 bp, 22 predicted proteins | sample EasRivERMGT600_2_FD_102334 | JGI IMG/M metagenome (GOLD analysis project Ga0137455, IMG submission 102334) | Soil microbial communities from meander-bound floodplain in the East River, Colorado, USA - East River MetaG ERMGT600_2 | ecosystem: Environmental > Terrestrial > Soil > Floodplain ... | reverse complement strand
CGGCGCCGAAGTGATCAAGGTGGAACCCACCCGCGGCGACACCACCCGCGTGATGGGCACACGCCCCGGCTTCACCGATTCGGGGCTTCATCGCCGCTGGAACCGCGGCAAGCACAGTCTCCAAGTTGGGCTCGAATACGCGCCAGTCTTCACGGAGGGCACGGTCCACAACTTCGGCTTCACGATCGGCTATCAGCTCTTTTAGATGCGCTTCAATCTCACGCGTAAGTAAGCGACGCCCATCATCAGCACCATGACCATCCCGCCGCCGGTGAGGCCGTTCTCGCAGCGATAGCGAACGGTCTCGCCGGTCGCGGCGTCGAATTCGACGGTGGTGGAAAACAGCGTGTTGTTGGCCTTGACCTGGTGATGACCGGGCGCGACGTCGCGCTCGAACGTCTTGCCGTATTTCAACGGGCGGTCCACCTTCTCTCCATCGAGCCAGAGATACACTGGGCGGTCTTGAATATCTTCAGGATGATCGCGAACGATCACCAGGCGCGCCGTCTGATCCACCTTCCCAGCATACTGGCGATGCTGGTGCTGGCCGGCGCCTGTTCTTCAGCGCCGGAACCCGCGCAACCGCGATTCATTCAGCGTTCGCGCGTATCGATGGGATCGCAGCTCACGCTGTCGGCGTGGACGAGCAATGAGCGCGGCGCCGAGGTCGCCTTCGAGCACGTGTTTCGCGAGTTCGATCGCCTCGAATCGCTGTTGAGCGTCTGGAAAGACGGCAGCGACGTCGTCCGGCTCAACAAAGCCGCAGGCATCGCGCCGGTGAAGGTCAGCCACGACACGATCGAGGTCCTCCGCACCGCGCAGGAAGCGAGCGAGCTGACCCGGGGCAAGTTCGACATCACCTTCGGCGCACTCAGCGACATCTGGCGGTTCGATCACGATCAGGACAACGTCGTGCCGGATCGGCAGCTGATCGAGATCAGGCTGACGCGCATCGACTATCGCGCGGTGCAGACGGACAGCACGGCGGGCACCGCGTTCATCACCCGTCCCAACATGCGCGTGCACCTCGGCGGGATCGGCAAGGGCTACGCGATCGATCGCGCGATCGCGCTGCTGAAGCAGCAGAAGCTCACCGACTTCATGATCCAGTCGGGCGGCGATCTCTACGTGGCCGGCACCAACGGCGGCACGCCGTGGAAGCTGGGCATCGCCGATCCGCGCGGCGCCCACGAGCCGTTCGCGACGCTGGAGATGCGCGACGGCACGTTCAGCACGTCGGGCGACTACGAGCGATCGTTCATGAAGGACGGCGTGCGCTACCACCACCTGCTCGATCCGGATTTCGGCGAGCCGGCGCGCGGCTGCCGCAGCGTCACGATCGTCACGAATCGCGCGGTGATGGCGGATGTCCTGTCGACCGGCGTCTTCATCATGGGTCCGCAGAGCGGCATGGAGCTGATCGAGAAACTCCCAGATGTGGAAGGCGTCATCGTCACCGCGGAGAATGAAGTGCTGGTGTCGAGCGGATTGAAAGGGCGCCTCGAGCTATTGAAGCAACCGACCGACGCGCCCTAGGAGGAGTGACCGCAATGGCGAAGCGGAAGATCATCGTCCACATCGCGACGAGTGCGGATGGCTACATCGCCCGCAAGGACGGGAACATCGACTGGCTGACGAATCGGCCGGCGCCGAAGGGCTTCTACGGCATGCCGACATTCACGAAGACCGTCGATGCGAAGATCCTCGGCCGCAAGACGTTCGATCTGAGCATGAAGCTCGGCGCCAGGTTCAGCGCCAAAGATCCGCACTACGTCTTCTCGCGGGCCAAGGTGCCGTCATCAGCGCCGGCAGGCGTTCATTTCGTGACGCAGCCGATCCGCGCATTCGCGAAAGAGATGCGCGCGCAAACCGGAAAGAACCTGTGGATGATGGGCGGCGGCGAGCTGATCGCGGCGTTCCTCGATGACGGCGCGATCGACGAGCTCTTCATCACCGTGATCCCGACGTTCATCGGCGAGGGCATTCCGCTGATCGCGCCGCGCCACCTCGAAGTGCCGCTGCGCCTGAAGTCCGTCAAGAAATTCCCGGACGGCGTCGCGCAGCTGCACTATCAGGTGCTTGTATACTCCGGCTCGTGACGCTGCCGCTCGCACTCGATCTCGTTCAGACCGTGGCCTTTGCCGGGGTCATCCTCTTTCTGGGCTACGGACTCCGACGACTGATTCCACCGCTGGCGCGGGTGAACATTCCGGCACCGGTGTGTGGCGGCCTTCCGGTCGCCGCTGTCCTTGCGGTTCTCTATTTCTCCAACATCCAGCCGCTCAAGTTCGACACGGCACTGCAGGTGCCGTTGCAGAACACTTTCTTCGCGTCGATCGGCTTCGCGGCCAGTCTGACGCTGTTGCGCCGCGGCGGACCGCTGGTCTTCCTGTTCTTCATCGTCGCCCTCGTCGTCGCCGCGCTGCAGAACATCGTCGGCGTCGCGGTGGCGTGGGGGCTCGGACAGCACCCGCTGATGGGCGTGCTCGCGGGATCGGTGACGCTCACCGGCGGCCCGGCCACCGGACTCGCCTTTGCGCCGCTCTTCGAAGCGGCCGGAGTCCCTGGTGCGGCAACGCTTGCAGTGGCCGCGGCCATGGTCGGCATCGTCGCCGGCGGCGTGATGGGCGGTCCGATCGGCACGTACCTGGTCGAACGGAAAGTGCGCGGAGGTTTGCCCGGCCGCCCGACAGGCGGGACCCTCGAGAACCTCGCCGAGGCACAGATGCCGTCACCGGAGCCGACCTCGCCGGGCGGTGAGGACGTCGAGTCCTATGTGCTGATGAAGCACCTGGTGATCATGCTCGTGACCGTTGGCCTGGGCGTCGTCGTCAGCGGCTGGTTGACGCGCGCCGGCATGACGCTGCCCGCCTACATTGGCGCCATGCTCGTCGCCGCCGTCCTTCGAAACCTGGACGATTTCACCGGGATGTTCCGGTTGTCGCAGCAGACCATCGACGACATCGGCAACATCGCGCTGTCGTTGTTCCTGGTGATGGCGCTGATGACGTTGCGGTTGTGGGAGTTGGCGGGACTGGTGATTCCGCTGCTGGTGATCCTCGCGGCGCAGGTCGCACTGATCGGTGTGATTTGCGTGTGGGTCGTGCCCAGGGTGATGGGCCGCGATTACGACGCCGCCGTGATGTCCGGCGGCTTCTGCGGTTTCATGCTCGGCACGTCCGCCAACGCGATGGCCAACATGGGCGCGCTCGTCGAGCGCTATGGGCCGGCGCCGAAAGCCTATCTCGTGGTCCCGCTGGTCGGCGCCTTCTTCATCGACTTCGCCAACGCGCTGCTGATTACGTTCTTCCTGAATCTGTGGCGTTAGGTGCGAATTCACCTTCCCACTTCGCGACCACAACCGAGGCGAGGCAGTTGCCGATCACGTTGGTCATCGTGCGGCCCATGTCCATGAGCGCGTCGACGCCGAGCACCAGCGCCACCCCGGCGGGGGGCAGATTGAATTGCACGACCGTGGCCGCGAGGATCACGAGCGCCGCGCGCGGCACGCCGGCCACGCCCTTGCTCGTCAGCATCAGAGTCACCATCATGACCAGCTGCTGACCCCAGCTCAACTCGATGCCGCCCGCCTGCGCGATGAAGATCGACGCCAGCGAGAGATATAACGTCGTGCCATCAAGGTTGAAACTGTAGCCGAGCGGCAGGATGAACGACACGATGCGGCGCGGCACGCCGAACGCTTCGACGCATTCCATCGCCCGCGGCAACGCCGCCTCGCTCGACGTCGTCGAGAACGCAATCAGCGCCGGCTCCTTGATCGCCTTGAAGAACGCGATGATCGGGATGCGGAACATCACCATCACCGGAATCAGCACCAGCAGATAGAACGCGGCGAGCGCCACGTATAGCGACCCGATCATGAACGCCAGGTTCCGAAGCACTTGCATCCCGCTGACGCCGATGGTGTAGGCGATTGCGGCGCCGACGCCGATCGGCGCGTAGAGCATCACGATGTTGGTGACCTTGAACATCGCTTCGGTCAGCGACTCGCACCACTCGATCATCGGCTTGGCCTTCTCGCCGACCATGCCGAGGCCAATCGCGAACACGATGCTGAACACGACGATTTGCAGGATGTCGCCGGTGGCCATCGCCTCGATGATCGAGGTCGGCACCAGGTGCAGCAGGATGTCCTGCCACCCTTGCGCGGCCGCGGCCGTCACCCCGGTCGGTCCCGCTTCGCTCGGCAGGACCACTCCGATGCCGGGCTTCAGGATGTTGACCACGGCGAGGCCGATGAAGAGCGCGAGCGTGGTCACGACTTCGAAGTAGATGATCGCGCGCAGGCCCATGCGGCCGACGTCCTTGAAGTGTCCCGCTCCGGCGATGCCGGCCACGAGCGTCCCAAACAGCAGCGGCGCGATCAGCATCCGGATCATCCGGATGAAAATCTGGCTGAACGGCCGGATGATGTTGGCGTACGAGGTCGCGGTGGCGTCGTCGAGACTGCTGATGTACCAGCCGACGAGCAGACCGACCACGAGGCCGATCATGATCTGCATTGTCGGAGAAATGCGCGGCTTTGATGCGACCAGAGTAGACATTCGCGAGGGATTCTACCGCACCGGTTGAAGAGGAAGGATGGCTATCTTCCGGTTGTTGTATTCGATGATCCGCCAATGCGGGCACACCTTCGTATCGTCATACAACCGCTCGCAGTCGTCGCAGCGCACGCATTCGGTCATCAGGATCTTCGGTCCCTCGATCGCGCCCCACTGGCACGCCTTCTGGCAGATGCGGCAGGTGTCGCACTCCGACCAGCGCTTGATGCGAAACACCGTGACGTACGACATCAGGCCGAGCGTCGCGCCGACCGGGCACAGGAACCGGCAATAGAGATTGCGCACGAACAGCGTCGCCGTCAGCAGGATCGCGAGCAGCGTCCACATCAGCGGCGTGCCGAACATGCCGAACATCCAGAACGGCTCGGTGTATTGATAGATCAGCAGGTTGTGGGTGACGAGGTAATACGCGATCACGCCGGCGAGGATCCCGAACTTGATCAACGCCGCGCGCTTCTCGATCGATCGCGGCACGTCGACGCGCCACTTGGCGGGAAGAATCGCATCGAGCGTTTGGGTCAGCGCGCCGTAGGCGCAGACGCGCCCGCAGTAGAGACGTCCCCACAGGATCGTCGACACCACCGTGAAGCCGAAAAACAGGTACCACGCGAGGCTGTACTTGACGACCGGCCAGTTCCAGTCGAGCACGCTGAAAATATTGGTGATCGAGATCAGGTAGCTCTTTGCGAAGCCCATGTAGCCGATCGCGAACGCGAACGTCACGAACTTCAGCGGCACGCTCTTGCGCTTGAAGCTGATCATCGCGAGGACGAGGAACGCGGCGAGGAGCGCAAGGTCGAGATACTGCGGCCGAAGGATGTCCGCCCATGTTTCGACCGGGGCCTCGTCAAAGCCCCAGGGATCAGGCTGTCCTTCGACTGCGCTCAGGACAAGCTGTATCACTGCTGCTTGATCTGATCCGGCGTGAGGAACGTCTTCGCCATCGTGCGTGACGCGTCGCGCAGCACGCGGGCGGCGTGGTTCATCGTGATCGAGGCGCGCGACACGGCGGCGATGTCGCGGCCGATCTGGAACGGATCGCGGATGCTCTTGTTCTTGAACTGCTCGACAAACTTCGGCGGGTCCACGGAGAAGTAGCCGTACGGCTCCGAGTTGTAGTCCATCACCACGCCCTGGATGATGCCGTGCGTGTCCATCCCGACCAGGAAATGGATCGGGCCGTGATACCCGAACTCCTTCGGGATGACGTCGGTGGTCCAGAAGATGAATCCGATCGGCGGCGCCGAGGGATTGGTTTTCGGATCGATACCGTAGACCTTGTAATGGAGCGGCTCGCCGCCAAAGGTCGAAAAACCACCCGCGTTCGGAAACAGCGCCTTGAAATACGGCTCCGGACGGGGATTCGTGAACGTGCGCTTGGTCTGCGCCGAGAGCGTGACGATGCTCAAGGCGACGAGCAGGAGGCTCCCCAGAAAACGCCGATTAAACACAGAGCGTCAGCATACAATAGCCGGCCATGAAGAACGTCTCTCGTTATCTCCTTGCGGCGATTGCCTTCAGCTTGTTCATCGGCACGCCGAGCGCCCAGACCCCGACCTATCCGTACGATCACATCCACCTCAACGTGCCGGATCCCGCAGTGGCGTCGGTCTGGTACGAGAAGAACATACCCGGCGGCCGCCGCATCACCGAAGCGCCCGACCGCATCATGTACGGCAGCACGCGTTTGATGTTCCTGAGGAACGCGACCGCGAAACCAAGCGCCGGCAGCGCCATCGATCACATCGGCTTCTCCGTGCCCGATCTCGACGCGAAGATGAAGGAGTGGGAGGCCGCGGGCATCAAGGTGACCGCGCCGGTGCGCGACGTGCCGAAGCTGTTCAAGCTGGCGTTCCTCGAGGATCCCTGGGGGACGCGCATCGAGGTCGTGCAGGATCCCGAGCTGCTCGGACTGCACCATGTGCACCTGCGCAATCCGAATCCCGATGAGGCGTATGCCTGGTTGCTCGATAAGTTCGGCGGCAAGCGCCAACAGCTGAAGGGCATGCTCGACGCGGTGCGATACGACTACGACGGCTTCAGCAGCGTGTGGGTGCTCGTCACCAAGGGCGAAGCGGAGCCGAGCATCGGCCACGCGATCGATCACATCGGCTGGCGCTCGGTCGGTCCGCTCGCCGCGACGATCGACAGCCTGCGCGCCAAGAAAGTGGAAGTGACGTCGGAGCCGCGGCCGCTGACTTTGCCGAACGGTCCGCCGATCAATTTTTCGTACGTGGCCGGCCCCGCCGGCGCACGAATTGAACTTGTCGAAAGGCCGGGGCTGAAGCCCGGTCAATAGAGGCGCCTATTCCCTCTCGAGCTTTACGCTGAGGGCGGCGACCTGCCAGATCACCATCATGATCCAACCGCCCCTGGCGAGCCCGTTGGTGCACTTTACTCGCACGTGCTCGCCGGGGATCGCGTCGATCTCGATGGTGTGTGAGAACAGCGTGTTGAACGCCCGGACCTTGTGATGTCCGGGCGGGATCTCCCGCGACACCAGCCGCCCGTACTTCACCTTCCCCCACAACTCATCGTCAACGTAGAGATAGACCTGGCGATCCTGGAAGTCGCCGCTGCCGTTGCGCGTCACCGTCAACGTCGCGCTGTTGATCTTCGAAACGGATTTCTCGGCGCTGTTGTCGGGACCGTGCCACGCGCGCTCGAGGGCTTCGACGCTGAGAACGTCATCATCCACCTTCGTCAAGACTTCGGCGGACAAGACGATGGTCGTCACCGGCGACATGGTGCTCAGGATACTAAATCATGCGCCCGTCGAAGATCACCGGATTGAACAGCAGATCGCATCGGTCTACGACGAGCTGAGCGGCCCGCGCACCGATTGCGATCGCGCCGATACCGCCGAAATAACAGACGACACTAACGATCGTAGGGGCGAACTTTAGTTCGCCCGAAGGACTTGAGCGGCGAGGTGACTCCCGGGGATAGCCGCTCGGGACCTCCGGGAATGGCGACAACGCCTGACGCGTTGGCGCCATTCTCAGAGTGACGCGGGAAACCGCATCTCGTGCGCCGAATGGCGCGCCTGACGCTGTGACGCGCGATTCCGATTTTCCGTGGGGATTGCGCGGAATCGCGCGGGCAATTCGTCTTACTCGACGCGGTTTCAGCATCGCTGCGTCCGCGTCACTCTGAGTCGGTCACGATCGGCCATCCCCGGGAGTGGCCGCCCGAAATAGCGATCGTAGGGGCGAACTTTAGTTCGCCCGGCGCCCGCCCGCTTCTTCCAACGTAAAGATTTTTTCGACACACTGGCCGAACAACCTGCCCATCTTCAACGCCAGCGGCAAGCTCGGATCGTACTTTTCCGTCTCGATCGCGTTGATCGTCTGGCGTGACACGCTCAGCTGCTTCGCGAGATCTTCCTGCGACCAGTCACGCTCGGCGCGCAACACCTTCAGCCGGTTCTTCACTCGTAGCGCCGTTTCGCGCGCCACAGGCCGGCGAAGTAGAGGGCGGGCATCAGGGCCCACACGTGGCGATAGCTCCAGTCGTCCGGATTCAGCGGGATCGCCAGCTCCATCAGTCCAAGCGTCATGAGAAGGATCACGGCGATCGGGAAGGCGAAGGCAAGCGCTTCGAGCTCGATGCGGCGTTGCAGTTCGTCCATCTCGCTCAGCCCTTTCATCCAGGTCCAAAGGAACCAGATGAACACCGGAACCGGCACAAGCGCGATCAGCACCCGCACGGTGACCGCGAGGTTGGGCAGTTCGAGCAGCCCCCTCGACAGCATGTACGTCGAGCCCCACAACAAGCCGGCCCGAAGCAGCTTCAGGCCGTAGACCCTTCGGGTCTCTTCCACCGCGGAGCCGGTCTCATCGACGGCCGTCTTCACGTCCTTCATCGCGTTGTCGATGTGCTTCCCAAGGCGCATCAAGCTCATCTCGCCCTCCCTGGGAAAATAGTAAAGCGAACATGTCAATATGTAAAGCGTGCTGGACATAACATACATGACGTATGTAATCCGGTATACTGACACAAGGCATTCCAAAAACGGCCTATTTACTAGACGTAGGCGACTGGGCGTTATGCTGGCCCTGTCTCCGCGTGGGTGCTTTGGCCTGCGATGGGGTGATCCGCCTCTAAGGGAGAGGCTCCGCGCATGGCGAAGGCATGGGAATGGATTTACCGCGCAAACGTCGCACACACATGGATCTGGCCGCTCCTTAAAGCTGCAGTTCCTGCTGCGACCGCCGTGCTAGGCGGCTATCTTGGCGCCCTCGGTCATCTGCCGTTATGGCAGGTGTATCTGATCGGCTTGGCTGGCCTAGTGCTTGGTTTGTTTGCGCTCGTAGGAGTGAAACTGCTGCGGAATCAATCTCTTGCTAGCGGGCGAAATGATCTCGCGTCATCCCAATCTGCTTCGGTGCGGAGGTTTCTACAAGCCGACTCTCCGACATATGTGGCCCATGCGGAACTGCGAAGCGCTGACGCGCCCACCGTAGTACCGCCAGGGCGATTCATCATCGACGTCACCAATGTTCCGTCTGCAACGATTGGCGACGTGCTTGATCCTATTTCGCTGAGTTTTTCCCCGGCATTGCCCGTGATTCAGTTGCAGTACTTTGATGACAACCGGACGCCTGTCGCCCAGCATATACAGAACATTCATACTTGGTACTCGCTGGTGATCAGGCCGGTTAAGGAGACGGGGCCAGCGTTCACGACTCTGACTTTGGTATTTGAGAAAGACATTTCATTTCATCAAGTGAAGGTCGAGTTTTCAACACCCTCTTTGTTGCCAGTCAATGAAGTCAAATATCGAAATCAGCGGTTTTTGATTCTCGCTTTTATGGGAGCAATTCCGAGCGGGACTCTTCATGTCTCAACGACACGGTGATCGACATGGCTAGACCATCGAAGGAATACCACGCCATCTGTTGCTTCTGTGGAGATGGTGTGGAGTGGGCTAAAGCGGCGCACATTACATTGCAACCGCACCCAGACAGCGAGGAAAGCCAGCACCTTTGCGCTCATCCAGTGTGTCTACGTGCTCATGTCCTGACCGAAGTTGTTCTGATCACTGAAATCACGGAGTGAATAAAGGCTATGGCGCGACCTTCAAAGGAATACCAGGCATTCCGCAACCTCACGGATCGTCTTCTGACCGTCTCCAAAGAGACAGTTGATAAACGGATCGCCGCTTACAAGGCTGAGCGGGAGAAGCTGCCGCGTTCTCAGCGACCTGGGCCGAACCCGAAGGGCTATCGGAAGAAGTCCGATGCCCACGATCCGGCGGAGTAGCGGTGCGGGTTAGACCGTTCCCGCGTCGGCTGCTATCAGTTCCGTGTAGGTCAAGCGTTTGCCGACGATACCTGCCAGCGCGAGAACGAATCGCTGTGCGTCATTCAGTTTGCGGTTATTGAAACGAAACGCTTGCTCATCGAGGTAACGAAACAGGTGAAACGGTTCGACGGACACGTAGGTACCGCCAAGCGCGCGCTTCAACAGCGACCAGTACGACTCAAGGCCGTTGGTATGAACCTGTCCGCGAGCGTACTCGTTGAAGTGATTCACGAACTGATGTTCGTACTCCAGCGGCATGTTCTTATACGAATGCAGTTCATCGGTGTAAACCGTCGAACCTTCTTCGATGTTCTCCACAATCTCGCGGTGCAAGCGATGCTGCCGCACGTCGGGAATAGTCTTGGTGCGAATGCGCGACGTGCCGTCTTTGCCGCGCTCAAGGATGCCGAGAACGGGCTGCTTACCGGCCCACCGATTGAACTTCGACGGGTTGCCGCGTGCGTCGGTCGTTGCGCTCATCAAGGCCTTGCGCTTCGCATAGTGCATGTTGCGCGCTTTGCCGCCGATGAACGTCTCATCGACTTCAACCTCTCCGCTCATCTTGCCGCCGTTGTCTTCGTCCTGCATCGCCAAGCGAATGCGCTGCAACATGAACCACGCGGTTTTTTGCGTGACGCCAAGCGCCCGCGCAATCTCGTGGCTGCTGATGCCGTTCTTCGCGTTGGCGATGAGCCACACGCACGGGAGCCACTTGTCCAGACCGAGCGCCGAATCCTCAAAGATGGTTCCGGTCTTGAGGGTGAAGGTTTTGTTGGGGTGTTTGGTCTTGCATTCCCACCGTTTGGCAGACGCCGTGTAGTAGACCGACTCCGATCCGCAACGGGGGCAAATGACCCCATTCGGCCAGCGGCGGGACACCATGAAATCGTGGCAATTCTCGTGGTTTTTGAAGAATTTGACCGCTTCCAGCAGCGTCCTCGGCGTCATCGTCATACCCATAATGGACGCAGTTTACTAGGGCAATGTTCCTATGTCAAGTATGTTATGTCCAGCGTGCTTTACATATCCTGTAAGTGACTTATTTGCAATAACTTATCTGAGAATCGAGTTGAACAGGACGCGGAACGTGCCGAACGGTTGTCCGCGCCATTGCGGGCGGAAGCCGAGCAGGATCACGTGGCCGTCGCCAAGGCGCACATCAAGGGCCGCGGCCTTGCCATTCAAGTACTTCTCACCAAGCAGATAGCCCGATCGAAGCGGCGATCCGTCGTTCGGATACGTCGCGAGCACCGCGCCGTCGAAGCCCGCGGTGGTTTCAAATGCGGGACTGCCGAACACAAAGATGTCGGCGTCCTTCGGCATGCCCGCCATCACCGGCTGCGACGGATCGGCCGTGACGCGCATCACCGACCCGCCTGCGAAGAATTGCTGGCGATTGACGCCGTTGAGGACGTTCCTCACCGGCAGCTTCAGCTGATCGATCGCGGCCACCGCGCTGCCGCTCATCGCGACGAGCGTGCCGCCGCTTCTGACGAACGTCTCGAGCGCCTTGATGCGCGCGTCATCGTCCGCCGATGGCGTCGCCGCTGCGGGACGGCCGAAGCCGCCGGCGGGCAGCACACCGCGACGCTCATCACCGACGACGATCACGTCGAACTTATCGCGGAGATTTCCGGTGATGTCGAGCGTGTTGATGCTCGCAAACTCGAAGCCGTAGCGCTCGAGCACCCATTTCGTCCAGCCGGCGTCCATGCTGTTCGGCGGCTCGAACAACGCGATGCGTGGCTTGCGTAGCGCCGTACCTGCACTCGCGACGCGCTCGCCGTTGATGGCAAGAGAGCCGGTCAGCTCGCCCTGCGCGACGTCGCTGAGGCCGCTGATCACATACCGATCGCCGGCACGACTGACCGTCGCGTTCGCCTTCCATGCCGCGTTGATGGCGCGAAATGCGTTCGTCTCCGCTGGACTGATCGAGAGATGAGCGCCCGTGCCAGTCAGCGAAAACTTCGGCGGCACGATCGCCGCGGCCATCGCGCTGGTCTCGAAGCCCGAGCCAGGCACGCTGTCGAACACCACGGCATCCGACTTCGCCGCCGTGTACGGCGTCGGCTTGATCGCGAGCGGCGCATCGGCGGCCAGCAATTTCATATGCACGCGATCCGATGACGTCAGCGGCTTCGTCGCCGTCACCACGCGCACGCCCATCGTCATCGGCAGCGTCCAGCCGGCCGCGTCGTAAGGCTGCTCGGGCGGACCGCCGTCGAACTCGCGGAGATCGGGATAGACCTGCGGATCGAGCACCTCGCGTGCGAGCGCGATGTATTCCTGGTCGGTCGGAATCACCCACGTACCGCTGGGAAACGTCTCGCCTTCCGCGGTGACCGGTCCGGTCAGCTGCCAGACGCGAATGCCGCCAAACGCGAGACGCCGCAACAACTCGACCGCGGTCGGCGCATCACGCTGCTGCTGCGGAATGTAGTACGCGAACGGACCTTCCTTGCGATGCTTCTCGATCTGCCACTTGCCCGATCGATAGCGATTGAGCAGCACGTTCTCCTTGTAGCGGGCCGCGTAATCGAGCACCGACAGCGAGGCGGTCTCCATGTAGTCGACCGCGTCGCGCAGCGTCCACTTCCCCGGCGCCCACGGGCTCGTGTAGAGCGCCTGCGGCCGCAGGTCGCGGTACTCCTGAGGAAACGCGTCGATCTTGTATTCACGCGTGTTCGCCAGGCCGGCCAGCGCCGTCTCGGTCCAGAACGAGGCGATGTTCTTGAACATCGGTGTGTAGTCGATGTAGCCCGCGTACCACGCGTCGTAGCCGGTGCCCATGTGCGTTGCGCCGACCTGGCCGCGCTCCTCGAGCCCCTGCGCGATCGCCATGCCGATGGTGTTGACCTCGCGCGACATCAGGAACGGCGCGTGCGTCGCGATCGGCTCCGCGAACGGCGGCAGCCAGATGCGCGTCGGGAACGGCGACGACTGGTGCTGCACGTAGATCACCTGCGGCTCCCACTGCCGCCAGGTGTGCTCCATCACGCGCGACTCGATCATGTTGAGCATGTAGGCGTCGCGGTTGTTGTCGTGACCGACGTATTCCTGGTAGAGGCGCGGCAGCGATTCATTCGGCGTGCCGATGTTCTTCATGTACCAGTCGGCGACCATCTGGTGGCCATCGGGATTGATCGTCGGCCACAGCATCAGGATGACGTTGTCGAGAATCTGCGCGATCTGCGGATCGGATTGCTTCGACAGCAAATCGTGCGCGAGCAGCAATGTGTGCTGCGGGCCGGCGACTTCGGTCGAGTGCAGGCCGCCGTCGATGTGCACGAGCGGCTTCCCTTCGCGCGCCAGCGCGAGCGCCTGCGCCTCGCTCAATCCTTCCGGCCTCGCCAGCCGCCGCGCGATCTCGCGATAACGATCGATCTTCTTCAGGTTGTCTTTCGACGAGATGAGCGCGTAGTAGTAGGTCCGGCCCTGCGTGGACGTGCCGGCCTCCATCAGCACCATCTGATCGCTCGCCGCATCGAGCTTCTTGAAGTAGTCGATCGTCTGATCGTAGGTCGCCAGCTTCTGCTCGGCGCCCGGCGCAAAGCCGATGATCGATTCCGGCGTTGGGATCCTCGAGGACTGAGCAGCAACCGCTACCGATCCGAGTACGAAGAGAACAACAGTAAGTCTGTGCATTCTGTGCCTTCTGTGGCCCTGGAGATATCTGCGCCTTCTGTGGCCCTGGGTTAGTCCTTCATGTGAGCCAGGTAAATCTGTTCGAGATCTCGGTGGCCAAGTTCAGATGTACTGAGCGTCTCGACCAGCCGGCCGTGCTTCATGATACCGACAGACGTGCCGGACTCCTTGGCGCGAAACAAATCGTGCGTCGCCATCAGGATGGCGACACCGCGCCCGCTTAAGTCCGCCAGCAGCGTCGAAAAATCGTTCGACGCCTTGGGATCGAGGCCCGAGGTGGGCTCGTCGAGCAGCAGCGCCAACGCCCCCTTCGCAATCGTGATCGCGATACCGACCTTCTGCCGCATGCCCTTCGAATAAGAGCTGATCCGGGCGCGCGCCTGGTCGGCGGTGAGGCCGGCTTGCGCGAGAATCGCGAGCAGCTCCTCGTCGGAATCGGCGGCCGCCTTCGCCAGCCGGCTGAAGAACCGCAGGTTCTCGAGGCCGGTGAGGTTGCGATAGAGCGTCACCTGCTCCGGGATGTAGGCGAGGCGCTGCTTCGTCTCGAGCGGATGCTCGACGACGTCCAACCCGTCGATCCGCGCCACGCCAGACGTCGGCGCGATGAAATTCAGAAACAGGTTGATGGTCGTCGTCTTCCCTGCGCCGTTCGATCCGAGCAGGCAGAAGATCTCACCGGGCTTGATGGTCAGGTTGAGGTGATCGACGGCGAGGGTCGCGCCGAAGGTTTTTGTCAGTTCGGTCGCCTCAATCACAACTGGTACCCTCGATAGCTGCGGAAACCGATCGCGATCAACACGGCGGCGAAGATGGCCATCACGATGATCGGCATCGCGACGCGGCGGGCCGTCAGTGTGAATGGTTCCTCGACGAAGTCAAACGACGGCGCCGCCGCGAATTCCGCCGGCGTCAGCGTGGCGGCGTCGAGCACGCGCGGCTCGAAATACGATTGCCATTGCCGCTGAAAGGACGCGGCCTCGGCGCGGAAGTGATCGAAGCGCTCGGTGCTCGTGCCCGCCACATCCAGCAAGACGCCCTGCGCGATCATCGTCGGCGACAGGACGCTGAGCCACGATGCCAGGCGCCGCTGCTTTTCGAGTTGCGCGTTGAAGGTTGCCTCGACCGCCTGCAGCCGCTCGGCGACTTTCCGATCGCGCTCGGCTTGCAGCATCGCGAACTGGCGCATCCCTTCCCTGCCGACGTTGCCGCTGGTTGGATGATCCTGCAGGAACTGGCCCAGCTGCCGGCTGCCCTGGACAGTCGCATCCTGCGTGGCGGCGCGCGCCTGCACCGCCGCTTCCACACGCGACGGCATCGGGTAGCGAATCGCGATCAGCAGGTTCACGCACGACGGTCCGACAACGGCGAACAGCAGCCAGATGCCGGCGAGGACCAAGGCGTTGGCCGGCGCGCTGAAGCCGCGCGCGTTGACGACCAGCGCGATGCCGTGCCAGACCGCGCCATAGACCACGATCGCCACCACCCACAGCATCGCGCGCGGCCAGAAGTCGGCGCCGGTCGGCGAGAACAGCGCGGCCGTGCCGACGGTGATCAAGAGCATCGGTATGAGGAGTTTGCACACGCGCACGATCATCTTGCCCGCGACCACTTCGCCGAGCGTCACCGGCTGGGCGAGCACCATGCGCAGCGTGCCGCGATCGCGCTCGGTGGCCGTGAGGTCGAAGCTGACCGCGAAAATCAGCAACGGGTACAGAAACAGGACCACGAAGGCGGCGTCGAACTGGCCGCTCGCCACGGCCAGTGGATGCTCGATCTGATCGCCGCTGACGAGCGCATCGAGCGATCGCGCGGTCACCTTGATGTAGTTCGGATAGACATCGCCCTGGCCAATCGCCAGCGCGCTCAATGGGGCCGGCGGCAGCAACGCGAGATAGCCGCGTTCGTTGGCCGCAAAATCCGCGCGCATCGATGGCGTTGCTCCGTCCCCAATCATCCCTGGAGCAGGTTGAAAATGGGGGACTGACACCGCAAACCTCGCGATTGTGGCGCGTTCTGCTTCGGCGCGAGCGGTTCCAAGGGCGCTCGCGACGACGAGCGCGATCGCAAATACTGCAATCACGAGACGAACGATCGTGCTGGCCTTCAAGACGCGCCACTCGTGTCCGACGAGGAACCAGATCATCGTTACTCGAGCCTCATCGAGGAAACCGACCATCCCGCCGCGATCGCGATGGCGATCAGCCACGCGACCAGCGCGCTCGCGCTCCACGACACCTGCGATAGCGCCCATCGCGCGGATGGAACGTCGTAGTCGAACGGCGGCACCTTCTCCCAGAGATCGCGGCCACGCGTGTAGTCGAAGGTGTTGAAGCGGCCGGAGGATGCGAGCTCACCGTTGAGGGTCGTCAGCATCGCCGTGCGATATCGCGCCGCGGCGGCGGCAAACTCGCGATCGTGGGCTTCGTCCGTGCCGGCCAGGGCCATCGACAGCGATCGCGCCGCCAGCGTCGGCGCCATCGCGCCGACGCGCTCGAAGCTCCGCGCCTGACGTTGATAGCGTTGGAACAGCTCGGTGAAGCGGCGATCGTAGAGCGCGGTCTCGTCGGCTTCCGATTCGAGCAGCGCCACAACCTCGACGTTCGACGGCGCCATCGTCGATTCGAATTCACCGTCGAGGAAACGCTCCATTACCTTCTCGACGCGCTGATCCCACGACGGCCACGAATCCTTCTCGTCCTGGATGGCAGCGGCGAACTCGATCGCCGACGGCGAGGGATCGATCCACTTCGCCGCCGCCATCGCGAGCGGCGGCATGATGAACGCGTTCGCGAACCAGATGGCGAGCAGGATGACGAGCGCGGTGCCTTGCGATTTCGATCGCGCCGAGATCGTCAGGCCGAGGCCGACCCAGATCAGGGTGTGAATCAGGTAGACCGCGCCGATTCCCGCTGCGCGCGCCGCAATTGGCGCGTTGGGATCGGCAGGCGCGTTCCCGATCAGGATCAATGTGCCGATGATCGTCGCCGGGACGATCACCGCCGCGAGCGGCAGCATCGCACCCATTGCTTTGCCGGCAAGCAGCGATCGACGGCTGATGCCCATCGCGAGCAGCGGCCGCAGCGTGCCCTGATCGCGCTCGCCCGCGAAGCTCGAGAACGTCAGCGCCACGACGAGCAGCGGCAGCAGCACGAGCGCCGCCGATGCCGGTGTCAACTGTCCGAGGCGGCGCGTCGGTGTCGCGTCTTCGATCGGCCGGTGCCGCGCCAGCTGCTGCTTGTGCGCTTCGAGGAAGACGAAGACGCCGACGAAGGGATCGAGGCCGGGATCGATCGCGGAGAGCGGCTGCACAGGCTTGAACACGAACGCGCCGTAATGCGCGGCGGCGTGCGGGTTCATGTCGCCCTTATCGAGCCATACGTCCCGCTCGGCTTGCTGCGCGTCGGCGTGCTGCCGCGCGATCTGCGATTGGTTGTGAACGCCGCCGGCGATCGCGGCGATGAGGAGGATGAGCAGGAGGCCGGCCGCCCAGCGGAACCGGCCATCACGCCAGATCTCGGTGGCGTCCTTGACCGCGATGGCCAGGGCCGCGCCTCCGCGAAGACGCTTCGGCGGGGCAAGCCGCCCTGGAATCACTGCTTCGCGGTGGTGGTCGAAGCGGAGTACTGAACTTCCTTCGCCTTCAGCGGCTCGACACCGTCGCCGACGTTGACGACGACGCGCATGCCAGCTTTGAGGTCTGTCTGCATGCCTCTCTTGGTGCCCTGCTTGAAGGCGGTGGTCGGCACGATCTCGAAGGTCATGTCCTTGCCTTCGGTCGTCTTCATCACTACTTTGTTCTTGTCGATCGAGGAGATCGTCCCCATCAGCTTGTGATCGTGGCCGGGATGCGCCATCGGGACGGCCGGCACGAGCAGGCTGAGCGCGAGGACGGCAAAAATGAGTGGCTTCATCCCATTAGAGTAGCAGCTTTTTCGAGGACTTTCTCCGCGGTCCAGCCCGCCGTGCGGAGGTCCCGCACGCCCGTGTCGTGATCGGATTTGCTCAGCTTTTGCGCGGGCGACTTCATCACTAGCGCGTGATGCCGGAAGCGCGGCATTTCCTGGCGGCCGAGCAGCTTCGCGAGCCGAATCTGCCGTCCGGTGGATGCGAGCAGATCCTGGCCGCGAATCACGTCGGTGATGCACTGCACGTGATCGTCGACGGTCACCGCGTATTGATACGTCCAGTTGCCCATGCGATCGCGGACCAGCAGATCGCCGCACTGCTCGCTCGGATCCTGTTCCTGCGGCCCGAGGATCTCATCGAAAAATCGCTCGACGCCTGGCGTCATGATCACGCGCCAGCCGACACCATCACCCAACGGAATGCCCTTGTCGCGACAGGTGTTCAGGTAACGAGTCTCCCCTGATCCCTGATCCCCGATCCCTGATCCCTGGATCTCCGCCCTCGTGCACGTGCATCCGTAGACGAGCTCGCGATCGATTAGACGCTGCATGGCCCCGTGGTAGAGGTGATGGCGATCGCGCTGGCGGATCACCTCGCCGTCGTGCTTGAAGCCGAGCCACGCCAGGTCTTCGATGATCGAGGCTTCATATTCGAGCCGCGATCGCTGGCGATCGTGATCCTCGATGCGGAGTATCACCCGGCCATCGCGCTCGCGCGCCGCGCCCCAAACGTGCAGGGCGTTGACCACATGTCCGAGGTGCAGATAGCCGGTCGGCGCCGGCGCAAACCGTGTCAGCACGTGCAGTCAGGATACTGTGGCCGCCGCTCGATCGCTCGATTCGACCGCTCGAGGGATCCAGGCCGTCATCCGGCACGGCTTTGGCGTATAAACCATCAGGACCGTGACCGTCATCAGCCTCGTCTTCCTGTTCGTCTACCTGTTCGGCGCCTACGCCTATGGCGCGGCGACGGTGTACGGCCTGTGGGAGATGAGCCCGCTCTGGGGCGAGTCGAGCCGCAGTTACGCGCCGCTCGTACGGAAGCGGATCGATCGCGCCGGCCTCGCGCTGTTCGCGATCAGCACGGTCTGGTTCGTGGTCGCCTTGCTGATGGAATTCCGCAACTTCATCGGCTTCACGCGCGAGGGCTGGCTCGACCTGGCCCAGTTCATCGTGTTCCTGTTTCCGCCGGTGATCATGCACACGGTGTATCTCGAATCGCACCGCGAGGGCGAGCCGCCGGCGCCGGCGATCTATCGCTACCTGCTCGCGGCGATGTACTTCGTCGCGCCGGTGATGGGCATCTGGATGGTCGGCGCGATCTTCGACTGGGCGCCCTATCCGAAACCGTTCGGCATGTTCATCGGCGTGACGATCGGCGCGCTGTTTACGCTCGCCAGCATCTATTCCAGCGTGATCATGCTGCGCCGCGAGCCGCGGCAACGCACCGCTGATCAGCTCAAGCTGCGCAACGTGATGGTCGCGGGGTTCGTCGGCATGAGCGCGATCTTCATCACCATGATCTTCCTGCGCGAGCAGCGGCTGGTCCTGATGGTCCTCGAGCGCATCTCGAGGAGCGCGCCGCTGTTCTTCATGATCGCGTCGATCTATTTCGAGAACCGCTTCGAGTTCTACGACCTGGTGGTCAAGCGGGCGTTGCTGCTGCTCTTGAGCGTCGTGGTGGTCGGCGTGTCGATGGCCGCGACGCTGCCGTTCCTGGACGCGCTGCCGGGCGGCATGGCGCGGCCGTGGCTGTTCGCGGTGGCGCTGGCGCCGCTGGCGATGGTGATGCCGTGGCTGATGTCTCGCACCGAGCGATTGCTCGATCGCCTGTGGCTCGGCCGGGAATTCACGCCGGTGGAAGCCGTGAAGCACGTGCTGGCGGCCATGCAGCCGGCCACCGATGAACAGACGCTCATCGAAGCCGCTGAGGCCAGGCTGAGTGAGATCTTCGGCGCAAAGATCGTCGTGCTGGTGGGGTCGCGAGCGATCTTCGAGCCCGCCATCGAGACGGAGGTCAAGCTGACGAGCCCTGTATCGGGCGCCGTGTTCCGCATCGCCGTCGCGGCAGGCCAACGCACGCGCCGCTTTCTGTCGGAAGATCTGGCGATGCTCCGGTCGCTCGGCGGCGTGTTCGGCTTCATGCTCGAGAACATCCGGCTCCAGCAGAAACGCGTCGAGCAGGAGCAAGTCGCCCAGGAGCTGCGCCTGCAATCGAGCAAGTCGGAGCTGAAGGCGCTGCGCGCCCAGATCAATCCGCATTTCCTGTTCAACGCGCTGAACGCGATCGCGTCGCTGATTCACACCGATCCGGGACGCGCCGACGAAGCGGTCGAACAGCTCGCGGAGGTGTTCCGATACACGCTGCGGCGATCGGACTCCGAGTGGGCGCCGCTCGATCAGGAGCTGACGTTCGCGCGCGCCTATCTCGACGTCGAGCAGGCGCGCTTCGGCCAGCGGCTGACGTGCACGATCGACTCGGATCACCAGGCGCCGGCGCCGCTGATTCCGTCGATGCTGCTGCAGACGCTGCTCGAGAACGCGGTGAAACATGGCGTGTCGCAGGCGCGCGGGCCCGGACGCATCGACGTGATCGTGCGGACGACGTCGGATCAGGTGACGATCGAAGTTCGCAACACCGGTCCGGGCGCGGAATCGCACGGGCTGCCCACGCGTGATGGCGAAGGCTTCGGCCTGCACAGCGTGCGCGAGCGCCTCAAGGGCCACTTCGGCGAGCGCGCGTCGTTCCGGCTGGTGCGCGACGAGACCGCCGGCGTCACCGTGGCGCGCATCGCGATGCCGCACGTCAGGATCGCGGCATGATTCGCGCCGTGCTCGTGGACGATGAGCCGCCGGCGCGGGTGCGGATGCGGCAGCTGCTCGATGCCGTCGGCGACGTGTCGGTCGTCGGCGAAGCCGGCAGCGCCGACGAAGCGCGTGAAGTGATCCGCCAGACTCGACCCGATCTGCTGTTCCTCGATGTCGAAATGCCGCAAGTGCGTGGCACCGCACTCGCGGCATCATTGCCGGAGCCGCGGCCGTTCATCGTGTTTGCGACGGCCTACGACAACTATGGGCTCGACGCGATTGCCGTCGATGCGACCGACTACCTGTTGAAGCCGGTGTCGCGCGCGAAGCTGGCCGTGACCCTCGATCGCGTGCGCGCGCGTCTCGCCACCCAAACCGTCCAGCGCGACATCGTCGCGGCGACGCAGGTGCAATCGTACATGTGGCCGGGATCGCTGCCGAGGATCGAAGGCTTTGACTGCGCGGCCGCATCACTGCCGGCACGCGGCGTCGGCGGCGATTTTTACGATGTCTTTCCTCTTGGCGTGTCGCAATGGGCGCTGCTGCTTGGCGATGCATCGGGAAAAGGCGTGGCGGCGGGGCTCGTGGCTTCTGCGGTGCAGGCGCGCGTCAACACCGCTGCCCGTCTCGCGCATCTCAGTCCTGAGAAACTCATGGCCGCCGTCGATCAGGATGTTCACGCCACGACGGACGGGGCGCGCTACGCCACCGCGATCTACGGTGTGCTCGACGCGCGATCCTCGCATTTGACGTTGGTGAACGCCGGCCATCCGGCGGTGCTGGTGCTGCCCGGACAATCATTAGCGGCAACAGGTCCCGCGCTCGGGCTGATCGAGGCGGGCACGTTCGGATCGCATAGCGTCAGGCTCACGCCGGGAACGCTGCTCGTCGCGTATACCGACGGCGTCAGCGAAGCGCTAAATGAGGCGGACGATGAGTTCGGCGAGGCGCGGCTGATGCAATTGATCGAGGGCTGTCGCGATCGCAGCGCCGCGGAAGTCTGCGCGACGGTGCTCGAGGCGATTCGCGCGTTTCGCGGCTCGCGGCAGGATCAGGACGACGTCACCGCGCTGGTGGTGAAAGCCCTGGGCAGGGATCAGGGATCAGGGATCGGGGATCAGGGATCAGGGATCGGATGATTCGGACACTGGTGATCGACGACGAGCAGCCGGCGCGCGAGCGGCTGAAACAGCTGCTGAGCGCGCATCCGGATGTGGAAGTCGTCGGCGAAGCGGATGACGGCGTGCTGGCCGCGGAGAAGATCGCGGAGCTGGCGCCGGATCTCGTGTTGCTCGACATTCAAATGCCGGGCGCCAGCGGCCTCGATGTCGCTGCGTCTCTCGGCAAGCCGCGTCCCGCCGTGATCTTCTGCACCGCATTCGATCAGTACGCGGTCGATGCGTTCGAGCTCTCGGCGCTCGATTACCTGTTGAAGCCGGTGAACCGCGCCCGCCTTGCCGCCGCGCTCGATCGCGT
>Ga0137455_1000075_pt1 | contig 21831 bp, 19 predicted proteins | sample EasRivERMGT600_2_FD_102334 | JGI IMG/M metagenome (GOLD analysis project Ga0137455, IMG submission 102334) | Soil microbial communities from meander-bound floodplain in the East River, Colorado, USA - East River MetaG ERMGT600_2 | ecosystem: Environmental > Terrestrial > Soil > Floodplain ... | reverse complement strand
CGTGTCATCCGTGTAATCCGTGGATGAAGTAATCGGTGACTCAATCGGTGGATCGTGTCTTTATCGCGAAGCGATGCGACTGTAGGCTTCTAGCGTTCCATCGACCAGCCGATCGACGCCGAAGTGTTCGGTCACTCTGGCGCGGCCGGCTTCGCCGAGCTGCTTCCGTAGAGCCGCGTCCTTCAACAGCCGCACGATCGCCGCTGCCAGCGCTTTCGCATCCGCAGGCTCGACCAGCAGCCCGGTCTCGTCAGGCACGACCGCTTCCGGAATTCCGCCCGCTCGCGTGCCGACAACCGCGTGGCCCATCGCCATCGCGTCCAGCACCGCCGATCCAAGTCCCTCGGTCACCGACGACATCACGAACAGATCCGCGGATTTCATCAGCGACATCACGTCTTCACGGAATCCCGGCAGCAACACGCGCTTGGCCAGCGACAACTGCTTGATCTGTTTCTCCAGCGGGGAGCGGAGATCGCCTTCGCCGAAGATGATCAGGTGCGCATCGGGAACTTCGCGCAGCACCAGGGGCATCGCTTCGATCAGATACTTCTGCCCCTTGTGGCCGACCAGCGCGCCGACGTTCACGATCACCGGCACGCCGTGCGGCAGCCAGTATTCGGCGTGCACGTCGATGACCGGCCGATGCTGGATCTTCTCGACGTCGATGCCGTCGTGCACGACCTCGATGCGGCCGGCGGGAATGCCGTCGCTGACGAGGATCTGCTTGATCGCGTGCGACGCGGCAATGAAGCCGTCGACCTGGCGGTACTTCCACTGCGAGAACGCATGCGACTGCAGGTGAAAGTCGACGCGGCGCGAGGCGATCGTCTTCGGCCGCGGGTCGGGAGCGCTGAACGACATCGCCAGCGATGCCATCGACACCGCGTGCGGATCGTGCGCGTGCACGATCTCCGGCTTCCACTCCCGGATGATTTTCGACAGCTTCCAGGCCGTGGCGAGATCGATCTCGTTCACCGGCGCGAGCGGGACCAGGTCCGGCCCCTCGGAGGCGCGCCGGAACAGTTCGCCTTCGCGATGCGCGACCAGCACGGCCCGATGGCCGCGCGCCCGCAGGCCGAGGACGGTTAAGAGGACCTGTTGCTGTCCCCCGCGCCAGGTGCGCGCGGTGTCGATGTGGAGGGCGAACACAGCTCCCAGAGTTTCGCAAACTTCAGCCTGACATAGCGGGCATTCATCGCCGACACCATCAGGCCCGCCTTGCCGTCGCGGAACCCCCCGCGCAGCACGTAATTGCGGAAAAACGCCGCCGGCGGGTGCACCATCAGGTGGAAGAATCCGGCCCGCCGCCCCTCTTCGAACATCTGCTTCGCCGCCAGCGTCGTATAGCGATCCATCGTCTCCAGGTGGTGGGCGAGGTCGCGATACGCGAAGTGCTGCAGCTCGCTGCGCAGGTACTCGACGGGGCCGTCGGCTTTGACCGATTCATGCACGTACTTGCCGGCCCACCGCGCGCGGCGGCGATCGTACAACCGCAGCTGATAGTCGGGATACCAGTCGGTCGATCGCATCCAGCGTCCGAGGTGAAACGTCACGCGCGGCACGCGATAGCCGGCGGCGCGCGGCCTATTACTCTCGCCGACGTCCCGTCGGTTATGGTTCAGCACCGCCTTGATCTCGGCGGCGAGCTCCGGCGTCACCCGCTCATCGGCATCGAGCGAAAAGATCCAGTCGTGGCTGGCCTGCTCGGCGGCGAAATTCTTCTGCGCCACGTAGCCGGGCCACGGTCGGACGATCACCTTGCCGGTGAACTTCCGGGCAATCTCAGTGGTGTTGTCGGTGCTTTCGCTGTCGACGACGATGATCTCGTCGGCCCAGGAGAGGGACGCGAGCGCGGCCTCGATGTTCGCCGCTTCGTTGAAGGTGATGACGGTGGCCGTGACCGGCACGGCCACCAGTTTATCCCGCCTCCGCCCGCGAATCACCGGCGGGCTTCGGCGAGGCTGCGCTGTTTATTGACCGGCGAGCGGCACCTGCTGGACCGCGCCGTAGTTCACGACCGACTTCGCATACTCGACGAGCGCGAGCAGCTCGTTATTGCGGGCGACGTTCAGATCGCGCTGCGCCTGCAGCACGAAGAAGTTCTGCGTCATGCCGGCCTGGTACTTCTTCTCTTCCGCTTCGAGTCGGCGCTCGGCGAGGACCCGTGACGAGCGGGTCGCGTCGACGCGCTTGGCGTTGGTCTGCACGTTGCGCGCCGCATCGCGCACCTGCGTGGCGACGATCAGCTCGAGGCTGGACATCTGGCGCTCCTGCTGCAGGTGTTGCAGCCTGGCGCGCGCGAGGTTCGCCTCGTTCGTCGACTGGCCGATCGCATAGGTCATGTCAATCGAGAAGGTCCATCCCGGGAAGTCGCCGGCGAACACCTCGCCGACGGTGGACCAGTAGCTCTTCTCATTCCTGCGGAGGATTTCGCCGGGCACCAGACCAGACGAGGGACCGCGTACCAGACCGACGCCGCCGATCGCCTGGGGGGCGTAATTGAGCGAGGCGTTGAGATCCGGCAGCGACTGGTTGTCGAAGTACTTGATCGAGATGTCGTTCGACTCGAGGTTCTTGCGCGCCACCTCGATGTCGGTGCGCTGGCTGAGCGCGTTCTTCACCGCGCCATCCATGTCGACCGCCATCGGGGTGAACGTGTAGGCTTCCGTCGGCTCGATGCGCGTATTCCACATCTCGGGCGCTTTCGGTCCGAAAATCAGCGCGCGGAGGAAATCCTGCTGCCGCTCGATCGCCGCTTCGGCCACGATCACCGCTTCCTCGCGCGTCGCCACTTCGGCCTCGGCCTGGACGATGTCGAGCGGCGCCATGGTGCCGATCTCGACGCGGGCGCGGTTGTCCTTGAGCGACTGCTGCGACAGCTGCAGCGATTGCCGCTGCACCGCGAGGTTGCCGATCGCATACTGCAGGTCGTAGAACGCGTTTCGCACATTGCGCGTGGTCAGCACGATCGACTGTTTCAGCTGCGACTGCGAGATCTCCAGGTTCTTCTGGCTGACCAGCAACTGCTGGCGCGTGCCGTCGATCTTGAAGTTGCGCAGCAGCGGCTGCGTGTATGTGGCGTTGATGTTCGACGTGAGCTGCGGATCGAAGCTGGTGAAAATGTTGTTCGTCGTGGTGCGGCCGTTGTTGAACAGCACCTGATACTGCCCGCCGTACCACGGCGTCAGCTGCGAGATGCCGAAGTTGTAGGCGTTGCGGCCGGTGGTCAGCTGGCTGGTGTTGCCTGAGAGCAAGCTTGCCGACGGCTGCGTCTGGTCCACGAAGTCGAGCGCCGTCGTGAAATTCGGCGTGTAGTTCGCCTTGAACACGGCCGTATCCAGATCGCGAATCTGCGGATTGATGCGCTGCACCTGCAGATCCAGATTCTGCTCGAGCGCGGTGGCCACCGCATCGTCGGCGTTCATGCGCACGACTCCCGGCTGGGCCGCCGGCGGCTGCGCCGGTTTTGTCTGCGCGTGAACAGGGGACTGCCCAAAAACGGACACCGCTGCGGCAAAAAGGCCGGCGGTTACCGCCGTGCGGGCACAAAAACGCTGGTCAAAACGCATCACACTTACACTCCATGAGAAGGAAAATCGCGGATGTTAGACCGAGGCAACAGCAAAAGCGGTGCCGCGGGCCGAGACATCAGCCCACCATGATAGACGCGACAGGCCTTCCTTGGGTTCGTTTCAAACGACCCCGGGCGGCGCGGCCATGGTTTTCTCACACTTATACTTAAGGATTGATGACCGAAGCTGAGGTTTTGACCATGTTCCGGCGCTCCGGCGCACTGCTCGAAGGCCATTTTCGACTGTCGTCAGGACTGCATAGCCCCGGCTACCTCCAGTGCGCCCTGGTGCTCCAGCACCCGCGAGAAGCGGAAGCATTGGGCGCGGCGCTCGGTGCGATCGTGCGCTCGCTCGGCGCGCAGACGGTGCTGTCGCCGGCGATGGGCGGCATCGTGATCGGCCAGGAAGTCGGGCGCGCGCTCGGCGTGCGCGCGATTTTCGCGGAGCGGCAGGAGGGCGCTCTGACGCTGCGCCGCGGCTTCGCGCTCGATCCCGGCGAGAAGGTGATCGTCGTCGAAGATGTGGTGACGACCGGCGGATCGACGCGCGAGACGATGGACGTGGCGCGCGCGGCGGGCGCTGTCGTCGTCGGCGCGTGCGCAATCGTCGATCGCAGCGGCGGCAAGCAGGGGCTCGACGTCCCTTTTCACGCTCTCTTGCCCATGGACGTTAAGACGTATCAGCCGGACGATTGCCCTCTCTGCAAGCAAGGCCTCCCGGTCGTGAAGCCGGGATCACGAGCTGCGAAGTGAGGTCTTAGGGTCTTAAGGGTCCTAGGGTCTTAGATGCTGCGCACACTGAAGCTCACCATCTCCTACGACGGGACGAACTATGCCGGCTGGCAGCGGCAGTTGAACGCGATCAGCATCCAGCAAGTGCTCGAAGAGGAGATCGCGGCGATCGTCGGCGCCCATCATCCGCTGAACGCCGCGGGCCGCACCGACGCGGGCGTGCACGCCGCGGCGCAGATCGCGAGCATCACGCTCGATCATTCCATTCCAGCGGACGAATTGCTGCGCGCCCTCAACGCGCGGCTGAAAGCCGGCGACATCCGCATTCGCTCGATCGAAGAGATGCCCGATCGCTGGGACGCGCGCATTTTCGCGAAATCGAAGACGTATCGCTATGCGATCTGGAAAGGCGCCACGCCAAGCCCGTTCTTCCGTCACGTGGTCTGGCACGTGCCGCAGTCGCTCGACATCGATCGCATGCAGCGCGCGACGGCGGCTCTCGTCGGCGAGCACGACTTCGCGGCGTTCAAGGGCCGGGGCACCGACGTGCTGACGACGGTCCGGCGCGTGTTGTCGGCGGACATCGTCGAAATGAACATCCACACCGATCAGCCCCTGGCACTGTCGCCATTGGACGGTGCGCCCGACGGCGACGGACGATTGCTGCGATTCGAGATCGAGGGCACGGGTTTCTTGCGTCACATGGTCCGCACGATCGTTGGGACGCTCGTCGACATCGGCCGCGGGAACATGGAGCCCGAGGACATGCACGACGTCATTGAATCGGGCGACCGCTCGCGGACGGGTCAAACCGCGCCCGCTCACGGTCTTATGCTTTGGAAGGTTACCTACTAAGGTTCTTCACGATCGTTCTGCACGATCGTTCTACACGATCGTTCTACACGATCGTTCTTCACTACGGTTCGAACCGCCGTGGAGAACCCTCGTGCCGAACGTTCGTGTCGAACGATCGTGGAGAACCGATCCAAAGATTGACGAGCCAAACGAGCCCGGCGGCGGCGATGATCACCATCAACAGCCGAATGCCCGCCGCCATGTCCTGCAGCGTGAACTCCGGCAGCCGATAGGTCATCAACGCCGTGCCGCGATCGACGGCCCAGTGCCACGCGGTGTGCGCGACGAGCGCCGACAGCAGGATCGTACCCATGCGCTCGGCGACGACGTAGCGGAAGAGAAGCACGAGCGCCGGGATCGTGACCAGCAACACCGCCAGCTGTCCAATCTCCACGCCGACGTTGAACGCGAGCAGCGAAGTGATCAGGTGATCGCCCGCGAACTGCAGGCGCTGCCGCAACAGGAACGAAAAGCCGAAGCCGTGGATCAATCCAAACGCGAACGTCACCATCCACCGCCGCTGCAGCTTGGCGCCGACGATGTTCTCGAAGGCCATGTAGAGGATCGAAATCGCGATCAGCGTTTCGATCAGCGGCGGGAACCACAGGCTGTCCGGCGCCATGCCGTACGCCGAGGCGATCAACGTCACCGAATGCGCCACGGTAAACGACGTGATCACGATGACCAGCGGGCGGAGCTTCCTGAACGGAATGACGAGGCACAACAGGAACAGCAAGTGATCCGTGCCGTCGAGAATGTGGAAGAAGCCCTCGCGCGCGAAGAGGTAAAACGCCTGCTGCCAGCGCGGATCGAGATGCACGATGCCGGTGTCGGCGTGCACGTCGAAGGCGCGCTCGGTCTTTCCGGGCTGCAGGAATCGCAGCACGATGTTGACCTGCAGGCCGAGGCGCGTGAGGCCGGGTCGAATCGCGAAGTCCGACTGATCCGATTGAATTGGATACTCGAACATCACGTCGAGCATGCCCTGCTCCCAGTAGATCTCGGTGCTCTGATCGAGCTTGGCGCCGGTCGTGATGTTGGCGAGGGCGGCGTCGTAGCTTTCGAACGATCGATCCGACGGCAGTGAAGTGCGCGTCGCCGCGATCCCCGGCACGGTCAGCTGCTGCCCGTTCTCGTAGACCTCGACGAAGTCGCGGATCCACACCTGCGCGGCGTGCCGCTCAGCGGCTTCCATCTTCGAAAAATCGAGGAATCCGCCGGCAACGGTCGGAATATCGACGTCGCGCATCGACTTGAGCGGCGCCCGAATCAGCAGGCGGAGCGTTTTGCCCTCGGGATGCACGAATCCGAGGACGGTGACCTCGTTCGGCACTTCGTGCGCGGCGATCCGGGGCGCCAACCCGGCCAGGAGGACCACGACGACGGCCAATCGGCTCAATAACTTGCTGGACATTACGAAACTCGACACTTGTATTGGTCCCAAGTATACTGGCGCCCGCTCAGAGGGCACTTCTTGAGAGGGGAGCCAGGGGAATGAAGAATCGCAAGTTTCTTACGGGCGCTGCATTAGTAGCGGTGTTGGCGACGCTCGGCGTCGCGCAGGGATATCTCGACAAGGTTGCGGCACAGGCGAAGCAGGTTCCGCGCTTCGAAGTCGATCCGTTCTGGCCGAAACCGATGCCGAACAACTACGTGTTCGGACAGACGATCGGCCTTGGCATTTCGTCCGACGATCACGTCTGGATCATCCATCGCGGCAACGATCCGGCGAACCTGGATCGCACCGAGCTGGCGATGCCGACGGCCAATGGCCCGCGCGTCAGCGAATGCTGCCTCGCCGCGCCGCCAGTGATGGAATTCGACGCGGCCGGCAACAACGTCGGCGGCTGGGGCGGTCCCGTGGCCGGTGCACCGTATTCGTGGCCGGAGAGCAACCACGGCATCGTCGTCGACCACAAGGGCTTCGTGTGGATCGGCGGCAACGGCCAGCCCGACTCGCACATCCTGAAGTTCACGCGCGACGGCAAGTTCGTGGCGCAGTACGGCAAGGCCGGCGCGCGCAAGGATCCGGCGTCGCCCGCTGACAAGCCGGTCTATCGCTCGAACAGCCTCGACATGGAAAGCTTCGGCCGCGTCGCCAAGATCTTCATCGATCCGAAGGCGAACGAAGGCTACGTGTCCGACGGTTACCTGAACAAGCGCGTCGCGGTCATCGATCTCGACAGCGGCAAGATCAAGAGAATCTGGGGCGCCTACGGCGAGCCGCCAACGGACAACAACCTCGGACCGTACGATCCGACCGCGCCGCTGCCGCGCCAGTTCCGCAACCCGATGCACTGCGCGGAAATGTCGAATGACGGCATGGTCTACACCTGTGATCGTCCGAACGATCGCGTGCAGGTGTTCACGTCGCAGGGCAAGTTCGTGCAGGAATACCGCATCGAACCGCAGACCCGCTCCGACGGTTCAGTGTGGGACATCGCGTTCTCGAGGGATCCCGCGCAGCAGTTCCTCTACATGGCCGACGGCGCGAACGAGCACGTTCGCATCTTCGACCGCAAGACGATGACCGAGCTCTACAACTTCGGCTACGGCGGCCGTCAGCCCGGCATGTTCCTCGGCGTGCACAGCATCGCCGTCGACTCGAAGGGCAACCTCTACACGACGGAAACCTACACCGGCAAGCGCCTGCAGAAGTTCGTCTACAAGGGCCTCGGCGCGGTTCCGAAGAGCAGCAAGGTTCCGGCATGGCCCGGCTCAGGTAACTGATAGCCGAGAGCTGATAGCCGAAAGCTGATAAGCGCGACGCGGCCGACCTGGGGAATCTGGGTCGGCCGTTTCGTCGTACAATCGAAAAACTCCATGAGCTTCGATCAATTGCTGGAGTGGATTCCCAAGGGCGGCGATGAAGAGGCGCTGGCCCGGCAGATCGAGTTCGATCGCCTGCCGCGCCACGTCGCCATCATCATGGACGGCAATGGCCGCTGGGCCGGCGAGCGCCACCTGCCGCGCGTCGAAGGCCACCGCGCCGGTGTCGACTCGGTCCGCGACGTCGTGGAAACCTCCGCGCGCCTCGGCCTTGAAGTCCTGACGCTCTACGCCTTCTCCGTCGAGAACTGGAAGCGTCCCGCCGCGGAAGTCGGCACGCTGATGATGCTGTTGAAGCGGTATCTCGGCCTCGAGCTCGACACGCTGCTGCGCAACAACATCCGCTTCAACGTCATCGGCCGCGTCGAAGCGCTCCCGCCCGACGTGCGCACCGAGCTGCTCGACGCGGAGCGCAAGACGGCGAAGAACACCGGCATGTTGTTCAACATCGCGCTCAATTACGGCGGCCGCACGGAGATCGTCGATGCCGCGCGCCGCGCGATCGAATCGGGGATCAAGCCCGAGGCGCTCGACGAGGATCAGTTCGCGCGCCTGCTCTACACCGGCAGCCAGCCCGATCCCGATCTGCTGATCAGGACGAGCGGCGAGATGCGCGTCAGCAATTTCCTGCTGTGGCAGATCGCCTACGCGGAGATCTGGGTCACCGACACGCTGTGGCCCGACTTCCGCTGCAAGCATCTGCTCGAAGGCGTGCTCGCGTATCAGAAGCGCGATCGCCGCTTCGGCGGCATCACGCCGCCGGTTCCCGCCGGGGTCAGGTGATTTGACCCGAGTCATCAGCGGCGTCATCCTCGGCGCCGTTGCTTTAGCGCTGATCTGGTTTCTCACCTCCATCGCGCTCCTGGGTGTCGCGCTCGTCGTTGCCGCGATGGCCTTCCACGAATACGACCGCATCGTCGACAAGATCGGCGCGAAGATACCGTTCTGGACTGCGCTCCTCGCGACGCTGCTGGTGTGTGCGATGGTGCCATTCGAGCGGGTTGAGATCGAGTCGGTCCTGGCCGGCGCGTTGCTGTTAATCGCGCTCAACGTGCTGGCGTCGCCGCGCGTCGGCGCGCCGCTGCTTGGGGATACCGCGGCAGCGGTGCTGGCACCGGTCTACATCGGCATGCCGCTCGGTTCCCTCGTCGGTGTGCATGCGATCGCCGGCAAGGAAGCGGTGCTGCTGTTGATTGCCACGGTTGCGGTCAGCGATACCGCGCAGTTCTACACCGGCCGCACGTTCGGGCGCACGCCGCTGGCGCCGCTGCGCAGCCCGAAGAAAACGCGCGAGGGCGCGATCGGCGGATTCGTGATTGCACCGGCGTTTCTCGCGGTCGCCGGCGCGTACTGGCTGCCTGCGTATCCCTGGTACTGGCACCTCAGCCTCGGCATGGGCCTCGTCGTCGCCGGCATCATCGGCGATTTGTTCGAGTCGATGCTGAAGCGCGCTGCCGATATGAAAGACAGCGGCGCGTTGATTCCTGGCCACGGCGGTGTCCTCGATCGCATCGATGCGCTCCTGTTCGCCGCGCCGGTTTTCTACTTCTTCTTGCAGAACGTTTAACATCCACGGATTTCACTGATTACACGGATGAATGCGCGCGTACCGGACTGCAGATCGACGCGGGCCGACCTTCGGTCGGCCGGGACAGACCACGCGGCCGTGACTGCAAGACGGCTGTTGTCGCATTCAGGTGTCAGAAGTCTTGCTGTCACGACCGCGAGGTCTGTCCAAAATCGCCGGGCGAAGCCCGGCGGCCGCGTCGATCGCCCGTCCGTGGAATCCGTGTAATCTGTGGACCCTTTGACATGAAGCGCATCGCCATTCTCGGCTCGACGGGATCGATCGGCACGAGCGCGCTGGACGTGGCGCGCATGCATCGCGATCGCGTCGAGGTCGTGGCGATCGCCGCGGCGACCAACGTGGCGGCGATGGTGAAGCAGGTGCTCGAGTTCCGCCCGCGCGCCGTGGCGATGGCCAACGGCGAGGCGATGGACAAGCTGGTTGCCGCGCTCGGCGGATCGCCGGCGGAGATCTCCGGCGTCGGCAACGAGGGGCTTTGCGAGATTGCCGCGCATCCCGACGTCGACATCGTCCTGTGCGCGTCCTCCGGCACCGCGGCGCTCGACGCCGTGCTCTGCGCCATCGAGGCGGGGAAGACCATCGCGCTGGCCAACAAGGAAGTGCTGGTGATGGCCGGCGGCCTGGTGATGGACGCGGCGCGTAAGAAGGGCGTCGCGGTGCTGCCCGTCGACAGCGAGCACAACGCGATCCATCAGTGCCTGCATGGCCGCGCCAGCGGCGAGCTGCGACGACTGATCCTCACGGCCTCGGGCGGCCCGTTCCGCGGCCGATCGCTGAGCGATCTCGAAAAGGTCACCGCCGCCGACGCGCTGAAGCACCCGACGTGGCAGATGGGCCCGAAGATCACGATCGACTCGGCGACGCTGATGAACAAGGGCCTCGAAGTGATCGAGGCGCACTGGCTGTTTGGCGTGGCCGCTGCGCAGATCGAAGTCGTCGTCCACCCGCAGTCGATCGTGCACTCGATGGTCGAATTGAAGGACGGATCGATCATCGCGCAGATGGGCATCACCGACATGCGGCTGCCGATTCAATACGCGTTCGCGTACCCCGATCGCTGGGACGCGCCGGTGCCGTTCCTCGATCTCACCCGGCAACAGCCGCTCGAATTCCATGAGCCGGCGTGGGACGACTTCCCGTGCCTCCGCCTGGCCTACCGCGCGCTCGAAGCGGAGCGCAGCCTGCCGATCGTGTTGAACGCGGCCAACGAGGTCGCGGTATCGTCTTTTCTAGAAGGCCGGCTCAGCTTCACACATATTCCACAAGTGATTGCGCAGGCGATGGATGCGCACACGCCCGAGCCGGCGGCGACGCTGGCGGACGTCCGGCGGGTCGACACCTGGGCCCGGATGCATGCGGCCGAGCTGGCCCGAGAGTTAGAATTGGAAGTCTGAACGTATGACAACGCTCCTCTCGTTCTTGTTCGTGCTCGGCGTGCTCGTCTTCATCCATGAGCTCGGCCACTTCCTGCTCGCGCGGTGGAACGGCGTCCGCGTGATTACGTTCTCACTCGGCTTCGGCCCCAAGCTGCTGAAAGTGCAGCGCGGCGCCACCGAGTACTGCATCAGCGCCATTCCGCTCGGCGGCTACGTGAAGATGGCCGGCGAGAACCCCGACGATCCGCAGACCGGCGCGGACGATGAGTTCATGGCGAAGTCGAAGTGGCAGCGCTTCCAGATCCTGATCGCGGGTCCGGTGATGAACATCCTCCTCGCCGTGGTGCTGCTCGCGCTGATCCTGATGCGGGGCGCGACCGTCCTCGCTCACCTCGATCAACCCGCGGTCATCGGGGTCGTGGAGCCCGGATCCCCGGCTGATAAAGGCGGCGTCCTTCCGGGCGACACGATCACGAGGTTCGGTACGTCCAACGTTCGAACGTGGGAACACCTGGAGATGGCCGTCGCGTCCCGACCCGAGTTCGAGGTCGATGTCACCCTCACTCGCAACGGCACCGAACAGCATCTGAAAGTGCGGCCCGCTCTGACCGAGCTGGTGACACGCAATAAAACGCGTTTTGAGGTCGGCACCATCGGCGTACTGCCCGATGTCTATCCGAATGTCGCGTCGGTCGTGCCCGGCACGCCGGCCGAATCTGCGGGCTTGAAAGCGGGCGACATCATCCTCGCCATCGACGGCGAGCGAATGGTTTCCTCATCGCAAGTGCTCAAGGCGATTCCGGCGAAGTCGGGCGACCAGCCGATCGAATTCCGCATCCGCCGCGACGGCGTCGATCAAACGATTGCCGTGACGCCGTATAAGGACGGGGACCAGACTCGGGTCGGCCTTTATCCGGGTGACGCCATCCGAACGTACAAGCCGACGCCGATCGAGGCGATCGGCATGAGCGTCGAGCGCAACATCGAGATGGCCGGGATGATCCTCAACACGCTGAAGGATCTGGTGACCGGTCAGGCGTCGCCGAAGCAGCTGATGGGGCCCATCGGCATCGCGCAGGTGTCCGGTGAGTCGGCGCAGGCCGGATGGCTCGCGCTGCTCGGACTGATGGCGTCGATCAGCCTCAACCTCGGACTGCTCAACTTGATGCCGATCCCCGTGCTCGACGGCGGTCACATTTTCATCATGGCCATCGAGACGATCTCACGCCGCGACTTCAGCCTGCAGATGAAAGAGAAGATGCTGTTCGTCGGCTTCGTGCTGCTGATGACGCTGATGGTGACGGTCATCTACAACGATCTGACGCGAATCGCGTGGATTGAAAACTTAATGCCCTGGCGCTGAGGGAGAACTAAAGTTCTCCCCTACGTCTCGCGGGTCGTAGTCAGTGGGTCGTAGGGGAGGACTTTAGTCCTCCCGAACGCTTCAACACTTTTCCTGGGCGCGCGTTCGTGTGCTTGCCCTCGTTGAGCACCACCTTGCCGTTCACGAGAACGGTATCGATTCCCACCGGATACTGAAACGGATCCTCGAACGTCGCCTTGTCGGCGACGGTCGCGGGATCGAAAATTACCAGGTCAGCCCACTGGCCGTCCTTGATCGTGCCGCGATCGGTGAGGCCGAGGATGCTCGCCGGCAGCGACGTCATCTTCCTGATCGCGTCTTCGAGCGGAATCACCTTCAGCTCCCGCACGTAGCGGCCGAGGACGCGCGGGAACGTGCCGAAGTTGCGCGGATGCGGCACGCCGGCGCGCAGCGGTCCTTCGATCGCCAGTGACGAACCGTCGGAGCCGACCGCGACCCACGGCTGCTTCATCGCGAGGGCGAGGTCCGCTTCGTCGATGATGAAGTAGACGCAGCCCACCGAGGCGCGCTCCTCGATCAGCAGATCGAAGACGAAGTCGAACGGATCCTTGCCGGCCTGCTTCGCCGCCTCGGCGACGCGCATGCCTTCGTACTTCCGGTTTGGCGACACCGCATCGTTGCTGCCGCCGCGGGTGCGGCCGATCGCCGCGAGCTGCACGTTCTGCCACGTGCCGGCCGACTGATAGCGGCTCTCCCAGGTGGGATTGGTGTTCTCCATCTCCTTGCGAATGCGGGCGCGTTCCCGAGGATTCTTCAATCGGGCAATCAGCTTCTCGCTGCCGCCGTCCTGCGCCCACGGCGGAATCGTCGCGGTGAGGCTGGTGCTGCTCGCGACGTACGGATATTGATCGGCCGTGACCCGAACGCCGCGCGCGCGGGCCGCTTCGACGAGCTCGATCACTTCCTTCATGCGGCCGAAGTTCTTCTGGCCGGTGACCTTGATGTGGAACACGTGAACGGGAATGCCGGCACGTTCGCCGATCGCGATCGCTTCCTCGATGCCGTCACGCAGCTTCAACCCGTCGTAGCGGAGGTGCGACGCGTACAGCCCGCCCGTCGCGGCTTTCGCGACTTGGCCGAGCTCGTCGACGTTGGCAAACGCATTCGGCGGATAGATCAGTCCCGACGACACGCCAAACACGCCCTGGCTCATTGCCGTCGACACGATCTGCTGCATGTCGCTGATGTCTTTCGCCGTGGCCTTCTTGTCGTCCTCGCCGATCACCAGCTCGCGTACCGTGCCGGTGCCGATGTAGGACAGCAGGTTCGGCGAAATGCCGCCTTTCTCGATCGCGGCGAAGTAGCCGTTGAAATCCGTCCAGTTCGCCGTCGCCGACGCGGCCTTGCGCGGCGCCACCGATCCCGACTCGCCGATCACTTCCGTGGTCACGCCCTGGCGAATCTTGCTCTGGCCGTTGCCGTCCGTGATCAGCGGCATGTCGGAGTGGCTGTGCATGTCGATGAAGCCGGGCGCGACGGTGCGGCCCTTGGCATCGATCGTCTGCGCCGCCGTGCCGCTGACGTCGCCGACCGCGGCAATCTTGCCGTTGACGACCGCGATCGAGCCCTGGCGCGGCGCGCCGCCGGTGCCGTCGACGATCTGCGCGTTCGTGATCAGCACGTCAAACGAAGGTGCGGTCGCCTGCGGCGGCGTCGTGTTGCACGCCGTCATGAACAAGACGCCACAAAGACACAGAGGCACAGAGACGGTTTTTCTCGAGCCCAAAAAAGTCTCAGTGTCCCTGTGTCTCTGTGGCATCGTCAATTTCCTTTGAATCTATTAACGATTGCTTCAGCGAACGCCGTGAGCGGGCCGGCCGGCTCCTGCACCGCGGGTGCGATGTTGGCGCGCGTCGCCGCGTCGGCGGCGGAGCTGCCCTGGACGGCGACCACGGTGTGCGCGAGGAGATCGGACGCCTGATCGGCGCCGAAGTTCGCCGCGAAGTTGAGCACCGCCGATGCGCTCGTGAAGGTGACCAGATCGATCCGGCGATCGAGCAGCTGCCGGTAGACGTCGACGTGCGTGTCGGTGTCGAGGACGACCTCGGCGCCTTGCGCGCTCAGCAGATCGGCGAGATCGTCGGGCTGCTCCTTGGAGTGCATGACGAGCGCGCGACGGCCGAACAACGGGCGCGAATCGAACCAGCGCAGGTGATCGCGGAAGTTGACGACCTTGCCGACGATCAGCAGGCCGGCGCCGATCGGTTCCTCCTTCAACTGCTCGAGGAGGGACCTGAGCGTGCCGGTGATCGTTTTCTGTGACGACAGCGTGCCCTGGCGGATGATCGCGGCCGGCTCGTCCGGCGATCGCCCGTGCTCGATGAGCGCATTGAGCATCCTCGGCAGCTGCTGCGGTCCCGCATAGGACACGATCGTGCCATCGAGCAGGGCGAGCGCGGTCCAGTCGATCTTGGCCTTCTCGCGGCCCTCGTCCTCGTGGCCGCGCACGAACGTGACCGTGTCGCCGGCGCCGGGATAGGTGATCGGAATGCCGGCGTACGCCGTCGCGCCAATCGCATGCGGCACGCCCGGCACCACTTCGTATCGCACACCCTGCTCGTGCAGGAACAACGCTTCCTCGCCGCCCTGATCGAACAGGAACGGATCGCCCCACTTGAGCCGCGCCACCGTCTTGCCTTCGCGCGCCTTCTCCGCGAGCAGGTAGCAGATCGCATCCTGATCGCGCGGCTCGGGCGCGGCGCTGCCGACGTCGATGCGCTCGGCGTGCTGCGGCGCGGCGTCCAGCAGATCGGGATGCACGAGGTGATCGAAGATCACGACGTCCGCGCGCTGCAGGCAGCGGTAGCCGCGGAGGCTGATGAGGTCGGGAGCGCCTGGACCGGCGCCGATCAGGTAGACCGTGGCACGCACGGTCGAATACTAGTGCGAAACGGGCCCGTAATAGCCGCGCTTTGTGCGGGCGGTCGAGTTCGAACGTGACACCTGCACGACGATTCGGCGGAACGCGCCGTCGCGGCGCGGATTCTTCGACGCGTAGCCCATCGAATACTGGCTCGAGAGCTCGTCGGCGATCTGGCCATAGACGTCCTTCAGCTCATCGATCTGCCTGGCGAAGAACGCGCGGCCGCCGGTTTCCTGCGCGAGCTGGCGCAGCACGAACTCGGCCTCGCGGAATCCCTTGAGCGCGCTGGTCTCGCGCGGCTGCAGCCCGATCGTGTAGATCGCCGTTTCCGATCGCTTCGCGAGCTCCAGCACTTCTTCGAACGTGACGAGGCTCGACGTGTCTTCGCCGTCCGACAGCAGGACGATCGCCTGTCGGCGAATCTCGTCGGGGTTCTTCGCCTTGATCTTGGCGAGCTCCTTCAGCGCGATGTAGACGGCGTTGTGCAGCGCCGTCGATCCGCCCGCGGAGGTGGCGTGGATCGCCGACTCGAGCTCGTCGACCTTGTTGGTGAACCCGAGCCTGATCTCGACGCGGCTGTCGAAATCGACGACCTGCGCGAGATCCTGCGGCCGCAGTTTCTTCGCGAAGCCGATCGCCGCTTCCTGCGCATTCTCCATGCGCTGCTCCATGCTGGCGCTCGAGTCGATCAGCAGCGAGAGCGCGATGGGCAGGTTGGTACGGTTGAAATACGTCAGCTCCTGCTTCGCGCCGTCCTCGAAGACGGAGAAATCATCCTGCCCGAGATCGGTGACGTAGCGGCCCTGCGCGTCGGCGACGGTCACGTTCAACGACACGACCTCGATGCCGGCGCGAAATACCTGTGGCTTTTCTTGAGGTGCCAAAGGTGCCTGAGGTGCCTTGGGTGCCTGAGGTGCAGGTGCGGGCACCGCCTGATCCGCCTGCGGTGCGCTGACCAGCACCAACGCGGCAATCGCGGCGAGTGCGAGATCACGACGAATCATCTGACCGCCTGACCGCGGGCGGGGGCGCCGCTCATTTCGACGCCCTGCTTCGTCGACTCGACTTCGATCTTCTGTGGCGGTATCAACTGCTGCGGCCGCGCATAGATCACGCGATGCTGGCTCTTCAGGATCGCCGCAAGCTCCAACATCTTCGTCTGGAAGGCCTGGCTGGCGAGCACGTCGGTGCGTGTGCCGCCGCTTTCACGCGGGCCGCGATCGAGCACCGAGGCGCGATTGCGCGCCTCATCGCTGAGCGAAGTGCCGGCCGGCGTGTTGAGGATCACGGCGTGCATCTGCGCGCCGCCCTTTTTCAGCTCCTCGAGCACGTCCTGGTAATGCCGCGTGCTGAACTCGATGTTCTCCGTCGTCAGCATGACCATCGCGACGCGGTCCTCTTCCCGGCGGGCGAGACCCTTGCTGACCTCGACGATCGCGTCGAGCAGCGTCGCGCCCGAGCCGGGCATCGCGAACACCTTGCCGATGCCGGCGTCAATTTGCTTCAGGTCGGTGGAGTAATCGGTGAGGATCGTCGGGCGATCGGCGATGCCGATAATCGAAATCGGGCCGAGGTTGTCGACGGCCCGCACGAACGAGGTCAGCGCGCGCCGGATTTCGGCGATGTGATTGCGCGCCGCCTGCGAGTTATCGACAAGAATCGCGATCGGCATCGGCGAGCTCGCCGGCGTCACACGCAGCACTTCGCGCCGTGTGCCGTCTTCCTGCACCGAGAACGCATCGATGCCGAGGCCCGTGATCGGCGCGCGGGTTTTCTGATCCCACGCGCTGACGTACAGCACCCGCTCGTTCGGCTGAGCGAAGACCGCGACGGAAAGGAGGAGGACTAACGCGCCTCCGGACAAGAGACGAAGGGTCATAAATTCCTCTGGCCGCCGTAGGCGCGTCCGGCAGCTAAAGGGCAGTATATCTCCCGGGACCACTGCAATACACTGACCCCATGGCGCCGACTTCGCCGACGACGTTGCAGCTCATCGGGCAGCTCAGCACGATCGGAATGTCGTTCGTGTTCGCGCTGGTCATCGGATTTGGCGGGGGATACTGGCTTGACGGCGTGCTCGGCACGAAGCCGTGGCTGTCGTTCGTCGGTTTTTTCGTCGGTCTGGCGGCGGGCGTGCTGAACGTCTACCGCGTCATGCAGCTCGCCGATCCCAAAGGTTCCAGAAGTTCCAACAGTTCCAACGGTTCCAACGGTTCCAATAGCTAGGTTCCGAACCAGTTCGAACGATGCCTCTGGAACATCTGGAACACTTGGAACTCTTGGAACCCTGTGATTAAGCGGATCGCACGCGACACGGCGCTCGCGTGCCTCGCGATCGCGCTGGTGTTTTTCCTCTTCAAACGCACGCTTGCGGCGCCGCTTGGCGTGCTCGGCGGTGGACTGTTGATCGGCCTGTCGTTCTGGGCGATCCGGGGCACGGTTGACGCGTTAATCGCGCTCCAAAAGAAGGACGAAACAGGCCGGAATCAGCCCCTTTTTGCGCTAGTGAAGTTTTTCACAAGGCATGGTATAGTGGCTCTCGCGGCCTACGGTATGATGGTGCGTTTGCACGTCGACCCGTTGGGCGTGCTGCTTGGTGTGACCTCGCTCGGCATCGCGGTAGGGGTCGAAGCGCTCAGGGATTTGAGATGGAGGCGTTTTCTGTGAGAACAAGTCGGTTGCTGCTGTCGTTGTGCGTCACGTTCGTTGTCCTCGGCCTTGCCTCGCCCGCCTTCGCCCAGGAAGCGCAAGCCGCTTCCGGCGGAAGCGCCGCAGTGCAGTGGTCGATCATCACCGCCGGTTTTGCGCTCGCGATCGCGGCGCTCGGCGCGGCGCTCGGCCAGGGCAAGGCGGTCGCATCGGCGGCCGAAGCAATCGCGCGCAACCCTGGCGCGGCGGGCGAAATCCGCGGCGCGCTGATTCTGGGCCTCGTGCTCATCGAATCGCTCGTCATTTACGTGCTGCTGATCTCGCTGATTCTGTTCTTCCTGAATCCGTTTGTTGGATAACAGAAACAGTCGGCAGTCGAGAGTCGACAGTTAAGAGTTAGCAGTCGGCAATTGACAGTTCAGTCGACAGTCTTTAGTCAGTCGACAGTCTTCAAAGGGCGGGCCTTCGGGTCCGCCTTTTTCGTTTGCATACTGTCGACTGAACTGCCAAATGTTGACTGAGAACTCTTTACTGTCGACTGTAGACTGCAGACTGCCGTGACCCTTCTCGATTTCCTCCTGCTCCTGATGATCGTCATCTGGGGCGCCAACTTTTCGATCGTCAAGGTCGCGCTTCGCGACTTTCCGGAAATCGCCTTCAACGCGACGCGCCTGTTCGTGGCGATGACGGTGTATCTTGCGGTGATCGTCGCGACGCCGATGCGATCGACGCTACGCACTCTCACGCGACGCGACTGGGTGGAGCTCGCGTTTCTTGGCTCGATCGGCACGTTCCTGTACCAGTTCTGCTTTGTCTCGTCGGTGAAGCGCACCAGCGTCGCGAACGGGTCGCTCATCATCGGCATCTCGCCGATCGTGATCGCGCTGATGTCGGCGGCGGTCGGCCACGAACGGATCCGCCCGGTGCGTTGGCTCGGCATCGCCGTCGCGATGTTCGGCCTCTATCTCGTCGTCGGACACGGTGTCGATCTCTCCGAACAGACCTGGCGCGGCGATGCGTTGATGATGGCCGGCGTGATCTGCTGGTCGACGTACTCCGTCGCGTCGCAGTCGATCCTCAAACGCCACGATCCGCTCCTGGTGATCGGACTCACGTTCTCGATCGGCGCCACGCTCTACGTCCTGGCGTTGACGCCGATTTTGATCGCGGTGGATTGGCGTGCGATCTCGGGCTTCTCGTGGCTGCTGATGCTGACCTCGGCGCTGCTGGCGCTCAACCTGTCGTACTGGATTTGGTATACGGGCCTGAAGAAACTCGGCGGCTCACGCACGTCGGTCTACAGCTACCTCACGCCGGTGGTGGCGATGATTGTCGCGGCGGTGTGGCTGGCGGAGCCGATTGCGAGCAACCAAATTGCCGGCGCGGGGGCCATTTTCGCGGGACTGCTCATCACGCGATTCGTCAAGTGACGCGGGTGAGTGGTGAGCAGTGAGTGGTGAGTGGTGAAAGGTGTTCCTCACGCCTTCACTTGTCACTTCTCACCTTTCACCCGCGCCTTCTTGAACGATCGTTCAGCCCGGTTTGTGGACTTCTCAGCCCAGCCTTGGTATTCTTTGCGGCTAATTGTAAGTCGTTGTAACCGTTGGCGGGCATTTGGCGCATCGTCGTTAGAATTTCGTTTTTTCAGTTTGATTTGTCCGTTACTTGGGTTCTGGCCGCCGGGCCAGCCCCCACAAGGAGGAAGCATGAGGCGTTGGTTTACTGGCCTTCTGGCCGTGTTGGCCGTGCTGTCGTTGAGCACGTCGGCGTTTGCCCAGGGTGGCGGCGCGAGCAGCACCGGCACGATTCAGGGCCGCGTTACGGATTCGCAGGGCGCAGTGTTGCCCGGCGTGACCGTAAGCGCGACCAGCCCGTCGGCGCTCGGTGCGCAGACGACGGTCACATCGGAAACCGGAAACTATCGTTTCCCGGCAGTCCCCCCCGGAAATTACGAGCTGACCTACGAGTTGGCTGGCTTCAATTCCCTCAAGCGCTCGGGCATTTCGATCACGCTCGGCTTTACGGCCAACGTGAACGTAGAACTCGCCCTCGCGACGTTGCAGGAAACCGTAACGGTCAGCGGCGCATCGCCGGTCATCGACACGAGCGCGACGCGTATTCAGCAGAACTTCAAGATGGAGCAGCTGCAGTCGCTGCCCAACGCCCGTGACATGTGGGCGCTCCTCGCCGTGACGCCGGGTGTCGCGGTCAACCGCATTGACGTGGGCGGCAACCGCGCCGGCACGCAGTCCGGCTACACCGCCTACGGCATGTCCGGCCAGGTGCGCGTGCTGATCGAAGGCATCAACACCACGGAAGGCACGGGCGGCGCCGGCTTCTACTTCGATTACGCGTCACTCGAAGAAGCGTTCCTTGGCACGTCGGGCCAGTCGGCCGAAATGCCGAACCCAGGCGTGCAGTCGCAGTTCATCGCGCGCTCGGGCAGCAACAGCTTCCAGGGCGAGTATCACCTTGACTGGTACAACAACTCATTCCAGGGCTCGAACCTGCCGGACTCGTACACCGTGCCGACGGCGTTCAACAACAGCCCGATCCGCGAGCATGCCAACGAGGTCGAAAAATACTACGACCACGACATCAACGCGGGCGGCCCGATCAAGAAGGACAAGGTCTGGTTCTTCGGCACCTACCGTAAGCAGAAGAACGCGGTGGCGCAGCCCAACTTCCAGTTCGACAAGACCTTCGACACCACGTTGTGGAACGCGGTTGGCAAGGTGAGCTATCAGGCGAACCAGAAGAACAAGATCACCGGCTACTACCAGTGGGGCCAGAAGATTCAGCCCAACCGCCTCCCGTTCGCGACCTATACGTATGCGTCGCCGGAACAGACCTGGACCCAGAATTCCGGCAGCTGGGTCTACAAGGGTGAGTGGAACGGCACGATCAGCGACAAGCTGTACCTCGAAGCGCGTTACGGCGACTTCGGCTACTACTTCCCGCTGTTCTCAAACAGCAATGAGAACTACTTCTTCCATGACACCGGCCAACTTTATTCGCTCGGTGCGCATCAGAAGCAGCAGCTCGATCGCGACCGCAAGCAGTACAACCTGGCCGCGACCTACTTCGTCGACACCGACAAGGGCAGCCACACCTTCAAGATGGGCGGCGAGCTCCTCAAGGAACAGTCGTGGGAAGGGTACGAGTCGCGTCGTGGCGGCAGCACGGGCATTGAGCAGATCTACAACAACGGCGTGTCGTCGCAGGTGATCTTCGGCATTCCGACGGCCTCATGCAAAGTGGCCAGCCTGTCGGCGCACGACTGTCTGACCTCGCGGTCGGCGCTCGATCAGATGAGCGCGTTCATCACCGACTCGTGGGCGGTCGGCAGGATCACGATCAACCCTGGAGTCCGTTTCGATCAATACAAGGGCTGGCTCCCGGAGCAGCAGCAGCTCGCCGGCCGCAGCGGTCCGGTGTCTGTGGCGGCGGAGACATTCGCCGAAACGGAGTTCTACACGTGGAATGTGTTCGCGCCCCGTATCGGCGCGATCTTCGACCTCACCGGCGATGGCAAGATGGTCATCAAAGCGAACTACGGGCTCTACTGGCACAATCCGGGCGTCGGTTACGGCAACTCTGCCAACCCGAATACCGCCAGCAAGTCGGCCACTTACGCCTGGAACGACCAGGCAGCGTGCGCCGGCTGCATTGCCGGCGACAGGAAGTGGCAGGCGGGTGAAGAAGGTGCGGCCCCGACGTCAGCCGCTCTGAAGGGGGCCGTGGGCCTCGACCCGAACCTCAAGGCGCCGTACTCCCACGAAGCCAGCGTCTTCGTTGAGCGTCAGCTGACCGACACGATGGGCGTGCGTGCCGGCTTCGTCTACAAGACCGAAGACGACCTGATCTCGACCTACCAGAAGTCTCGCGGACTGGAGACCTACACGGTTCCGTACACGTTCGTCGACATTGGTGTCGACGGTATTCGTGGCACAGGCGACGACAGGAACCTGCAGTTCTACG
>Ga0137455_1000074_pt1 | contig 21844 bp, 22 predicted proteins | sample EasRivERMGT600_2_FD_102334 | JGI IMG/M metagenome (GOLD analysis project Ga0137455, IMG submission 102334) | Soil microbial communities from meander-bound floodplain in the East River, Colorado, USA - East River MetaG ERMGT600_2 | ecosystem: Environmental > Terrestrial > Soil > Floodplain ... | reverse complement strand
CTGGCCCGTTCGATTTCCAGGAACGCCAGACTGACGTGCTTCCCTATCACGTCCTCGAAATGCGCCCAGTTGTGGTAGGGCTTCAGCTTCGCCACGACGGCATCTTTCATCTCGAAGTCGCTCCGCCCCGCGTCGTAGTGTTTTTTCACCTCCGAATACAGGGTAGCGAGATAGGTCTCGTAAGCCTTCACGATTTCCACTCCGCCCGTCGGCCCGTGGCCCGGCACGTAGCGCCTCGCATTCAGGCTCGCCGCCACGCGGCACGCCTCGATGCTGCCCTTGAACGTGGCGTCATCGAGCTGGGGCAGGCGCTTGAAGAGAAAGTTATCCCCGCCGAACACCACGGAATCCTCCACCACCTGGATCATGATGTCGGTGTGGCTGTGGGCGTCCGCGGGGGCATGGATGCGAAACGTCATCCCGCCGGTCTTCAGCTCCTCTGCATTGCCGATCGCCACGGTGGGGAATACCGCTCGTGTGCCTTCGGTAAAACCGCCGGACAGGCGATGCACCCTGCTCACCCACTCTTCCCCCAGCCCCCCGACCCGGCTGATCATTTCCGGATGGGCCATCAGCACCGCCCCGGGGTAAACCTCGAGCACGGCCTGGTTACCCAGCCAGTGATCGCCGTGAATGTGGGTATTGAGCACGTGCGTGACGGGCTTGTCGGTTACCGTGCGCAGCTGTTTCATCACCATGCGCCCGGCCTGCACGCTGGAACCCGGATCGATCACGACGACGCCTTCCCCGGTGACGACGAATGCCGGGTTGTTCATGAACCCCTGGTTGGCCACGGAGGCGATTTCCCGCGGCCCATGGATCACATAGGTATGGGCAGCGATCTTGTCCGCAGGATAATCGCGGACCCTATCGCGCCTGTCGACAGGTTGACGCGAAGTCTGGGCGTCGGGAAAGGAAACAAAGCCAATCGCAAACAGAACGGGTGCGCCGAGAACGATCCATTTGATGAGGTTCACGTCGAGTACTTTCAAGCTACTTCGTGTTGACCGGCGACTGCGGGTCGATCAGGTACGCCACCAGATGGGTGATCTGCTCGGAACTGAGGTGCCATGTTGCCCCGAGCCGCGGCATGTTGGAACAGGGAGCGTAGGCCCAACCGTTGTAGATCCGCTCGTAGGTAAGCTTCGCGATCGCCTCGGAATTCCCGCGCTGCAGGCCGTAGCCGGTCAGGCTCGGCCCGATGTTACCCACGTTGATTTCTCCGGGAGCGAGAGCATGGCAATTCTGGCAAAGCCCGCCGTTTTCCTTGCGCTTCTCGAGCGCTCCGCGCTGAATACGGTCGCCGGCACCGTCAAGCGCGAGCGTTTCGCCGGTCTTCCAGTCGCCCACGAGCTTCCCGGATTGCGGATATTGGATGGAGGCGCGCGCCAGCTTGACCACTTCGGCCGCTTCCTCCTGCGTGAGCCTGGCCTCCCCGATCTTGCTGCATATGTGTTGCGACCGGTCCTGCACGAGGCGCTTGAGCAGGGCCGGTGTCGGCGCGGTGAAGTCTTCGCTCACCATTTTCTCCGCGATCTGGCGTGTGGTCGCCTGATCGGGAAAGGTCGCACAGCCCGCGGCAATCAGCGCCGGGGTGCTGAGCGCTGCCCACTTCAACCATGTCTTTTTCATTGGCTTTTCCTCTCCCGTTCAGCGCTTGAATCCGGGCACCTTGATCACCGCCCCGTTGCCTTGATAGTGGAGATAGGTGGTCAACGCGATTGAAACATCGGACGCGTAAGTCAGTTCGGGCAGCCGCATCTGCCAGAAGCAGTCGGAGAGCCGCCACTGCATGGTTCGGACCACGAAATGTGCGCCGCGATACGCGGGCCAGGTCGAGGTGACCTCCTGCACCCCCTTCTTGTCGGTCATGTGCACCAGGTCCTGCAGGCGAATGCGCTTGTTGGCTTCGCCATGGCACTGGACACACGCGAAATCCGTCTGACCGCTGCGCCGGTAAAAGAGGTACTCGCCCGCCTTGTACATGTCGTATTCCTTCTGGTGGCTGAGCGCGACGTTCATCTTCAGGCCGTTCGACCTGGAAGTGATGTAAAGGGCCAAGGCCTCGACATCGGAGCCGTTGCTGAGGGCAGGACTTATCGCCCTCTTGACGATGTCGTCGCGATTGAATCCCTGCAGTTGAACCATGCAGGTCAGCAACCTCGACTCCAGGTCCTGAACCCTGTCGGTATCGGGAAAGTAGCGTGGCAGCCGGACGGTGGCGCCTTCGAGCTTCCCCGGTCCCAGGCCGAAGTCGCACTGCTCCAGTGACGCGTTCTTGGGGCCTCGTTTCTGATGGAACAGCGTCTTGCCCTGCTCTATCCACAGTTCCCCCGGATTGTCTTCGGCCAGCATCTGCCGCCCGACGGCCAGCCCGTCCTCTGCCTTGCCCTGCGCCAGCGTCGTGCCGTGTACGGCCAGGCACGCAACGGCGATTGCGCCGATCCGGCCCCGTGTTGTCGGCATGTTTGCTCCTCAGTTCGTTGTCGTCGAAGACCGTGCTCAGGAAGCCGCGGCCACAGTCGCTTCGTCAGTGCGCTTGTCGCCCTTGTTATCTGCCCAGGTGACGCTGAGCTTGTCGCCCAGCTTGGCCCCTTTGATGCGCAGCCCGAGGAACGGGTTGCGCGAAATCGCCTGGCTCCACTGGGCGTCGAGCACCGTTTTGCCGTTGTGAGTAACCGCCACGTTCTGAATGAAGTGCCGCGGAACGATGTCCCCCTTGGAATCCTTGCGCGCGCCGGTTTCCATGGGGTGCAGCATCAGAATTCTGACATCGGCTACGTCGCCCTCCAGCTTGGCGCGGATTTTCATCGGTTCAGCCATGATTCGATCCTTTCTTCAGTGAGGCATGGACGCCGGATCAGCCGCAGCCGCCGACGGTAATCTTGACTTCCTTCTTTGCCGCGAAGAAATTCCCGTCCGCCTTCACCACCGCCCAGACGTTCGAGGTCTCCCCCATCTTGAGGCGCGTCGAGATATAGCCTTCGCTGCCGTTCGAGACGTCGAACGTGGCCATCAGGGGACGCGGATTTTTTTCCGCAATGATCGAGATCTGCTGGGTATTGGGGATCTTGCTGGTGACGGCGACCGGCACGACGGCGCCATTCTCGGCAATCTCCGGGGCGGTGATCACGATATCCTTGCTCTCGACCGGATTGCCGGCTCCCAGGGCTTTCAGGGCGTCCGCCATGGCCTTGGACTCGAATCCGGCGCTGTTCCACTGGGCCGCCATGGCGTTCGACGACCTGACGAGACCGCTGACGAGTCCCATGGCAAGTACGCCGAACGCCCCGGCACGCTTCAGGATGGTTCGACGGGAAGGGTCGATCATGGTGCCTCCTTTCATTTGCGAGTGAAAAACTTTTCGAGAGCTGCAAGCGATGCGCAGATTCTCCCCGCCGCGGCGCAGAGGAGCAATCCGACTGAAGTCTCGACCGGAGGCTTTAGCCGGTACCAAAGTCTCGGCCTGAAGTCTGGGAGCCGTGATCTCTGCCCGTGTCGGGCGTAATCTATGGGTGAGCCTACAGATTCGGAGCCTTGGTGAAGACGTTTTCTCTCATTGCGCTGCTTGCGCTCTCGTCATGGATCGCGCCGACGGGGTGGTGTGCGGCGCAACCGGGTAAGGTCTATCGCATCGGTTACCTTGTGTTCGCGCCGCTCGCCGATACGCCTTCCCCGCAGCGCGCGGCCTTGCTGCGTGCCATGGAGAGACTGGGTTACGTGCAGGGCAGGAATCTGCTCATCGAGTACAGCTCGGCCGAGGCCAATGTTGAGATGCTGCCCGACGCGGCCGCCGAGCTGGTGGAAAAGAAGCCTGCAATGATCTTTGCCATCGGCACTCCTACCGCGCTCGCTGCCAAGCAAGCAACGCGGACGATCCCGATCGTGATGTTCGCTGCGGATGCGGTAGCCAACGGGATCGTGGCGAGCCTCGCGAAGCCGGGCGGCAATGTCACAGGCGTCTCGGGCGCCCAGATCAAGCTCAGCCCCAAACGTCTCGAGGTGCTCAAGGAAGCCGTGCCGCACGCCTCGCGCGTGGCGGTGCTGTATTCGCGGGTTCACCCCTCCCACGCTCAGGAGCTGACGGCAGTCGGTGCTCGGGCGAGGGAGCTCGGGCTCGCCTTGCAGCCATTCGACGTAACCCGGGTGGAGGACCTTCAGGCGGCATTCTTCCGCATGAGCGCGCGCCGCCCGGATGCGATCCTGGTGCTGTTCGACTACCGGACGCTGATCTATCGGCAGATGATTTCCGAGTTCGCGGCCACGAATCAGCTGCCTACCATGTTCGGAGCGAGGGAATCGGTCGATGCCGGCGGCCTGATATCCTACGGATCGAATCTCGAAGAAATGTTTGCGCGCGCGGCGAGTTTTGCCGACCGGATCCTCAACGGCGCGGATCCGGGCACGCTCCCGGTTGAGCAGCCGACGCGCTTCGAGCTGGTCATCAACCGCAGGACCGCACGGTCCCTCGGGCTCCAGATACCCGAGGCACTGCTGTTGCGCGCAAACATCCTCATCGAATGACTCTGCGCCAGCCGCTGTTCGTCAAGTACAGTGATCTCTGCCCGCGTCGAGGTAACCTATAGGTGAGCCTGCAAAGGAGATTCGGAGCTTTGGTGAAGACGCTTCCTCTGATTGCGCTGCTTGCGCTCTCGTCATGGATCGCGCCGCCGGGGTGGTGCGGGGCGCAACCGGGCAAGGTTTACCGCATCGGATACCTGTCGCTCCCGCCGATTGCCGATACGCCTCCCCCTCCTCGCACGGCGTTTCTGCGCGCCATGGAGAAGCTGGGTTACGTGCAGGGCAAGAACATGACCATCGAGTATCGTTCGGCCGAGGGTAATGTGGAGTTGCTGCCCGAGGCGGCTGCCGACCTGGTGGCTCAGAAGCCCGCCGTGATTTTTGCTTCCGGCACTCCGAGTGCGCTGGCCGCCAAGCAGGCGACACGGACGATTCCGATAGTGATGTCCGCTTCCGATCCGGTGGCGAACGGGATCGTGGCGAGCCTCGCGAAGCCGGGCCGTAACATCACTGGTGTGTCGGGCATCCAGGTCCAGCTCAACCTCAAACGCCTCGAAATCCTCAAGGAAGCCGTGCCGCGCGCCGCGCGCGTGGCTGTGCTGTGGTCGCGGGCTCGTCCCTCCCATGCCCAGGACTTGACGGCAGTCGGGTCGCGGGCAAAGGAACTCGGCCTCGCTTTGGAGTTCTTGGACGTGACTCGGGTGGAGGACCTTCAGGCGGCATTCGCCCGCATGAGCGCCAACCGGCCGGATGCGATCCTGGTGATGTTCGACTATCGGACCATGCAATTTGGTCAGCTGATCGCGGAATTCGCGAACAGGAACGGATTGCCCACCATCTTTGGTGCGCGAGAGGCTGTTACCGCCGGCGGTTTGATGTCCTACGGTCCGAGCATTGCAGAGCAGTACGCGCGAGCTGCGACCTTCGTGGACCGCATCCTGAACGGAGCTGATCCGGCGACGTTGCCGGTCGAGCAGCCGACGCACTTCGAGCTGGCGATCAATCGCAAGACCGCGCGGATCCTCGGGCTCCGGATTCCAGAGCCGCTGCTGCTGCGCACGAACGTTCTCGTCGAATGACGCTGCGCCAGCCGCTGTTCGTCAAGTATGCCGCCCTGATCTTGGCGCTGGCGGGTGCCGCGCTGCTCGCAAGCGGGGCAATCGAGATCTACTTCTCGGATCGGCAGCACCGGGCGACGCTGGCAGAGGTTCAGCGCGACAAGGCCGCAGCCGCGGTGTCCAGCGTGTCGCGCTATGTCGAGGATCTGGCGCGCCAGATCGGCGAGGCGACCACGCCAGCGTTGGACACGGCGGTTTCCGAGCTGGGAAAGCGGCGCATCGATTACCTAAAGCTGCTGCGTCTCGCGCCCGCCATCACGACGCTGCGCTTCGTCGATCGGCACGGGGTCGAGCGCCTGCGGGTGTCGCGCCTGGATGCCGATCGGATGGACAGCAAGATCGACCTTTCGGACGACCCCGGCTTCATCGCCGCGCGCGACGGCCGGATTCATTTCGGCCCGATCTACTTCTTCGAACAGACCGAGCCTTATATGAGTATTGCCGCACCCGACACTTCGGGGGACGGGTCCGTTACCTTGGCGGAGGTGAACCTGAAATTCATCTGGGCGGTGGTGACGGAGATCAAGGTCGGCGAACGGGGTTACGCCTACGTCGTCGATGCACGCGGACGTCTCGTCGCCCATCCCGACATCAGCCGGGTCCTGCAGATGACCGACCTGTCCGGACTGCCGCAGGTCCGCGCGGCACTTGCCCGGCGCGATGGCACCGGCGCGTCGCTTGAGTCGGTAGAGAGTGCCGTCGACCCTGAGGGGCAACCGGTGTTCACGACGCACGCCGTGATCCAGCCGCTTGGCTGGTTCGTATTCGTCGAACAGCCCCGCTCGGAGGCGCTGGCGCCTCTCTATGCTTCGCTGTCCAGGACCGCCGTGGTCCTGTTGTTGGCCCTGGGTCTGGCGGTGCTCGCGAGCGTGGTTCTCGCGCGCAGGATGGTTTTCCCGATCCGCAAGCTGCAAGCGGGGGCGCAGAAGATAGGAGCCGGCGACCTCGGACACCGCATCTACGTGGAGACCGGCGATGAGCTGCAAGAGCTGGCGGAGCAGTTCAACCGCATGGGCATTCAGCTCCAGGGATCCTACGCCGACCTCGAACGCCGGATTGCCGAACGCACGCGCGATCTGGAGGCCGCCAATCAGGCGAAATCGCGCTTTCTGGCGGCGGCGAGCCACGATCTGCGCCAGCCCATTCACGCGCTCAGCCTGCTCGTGGCACAGATGCGTTCGCCGGGGCGTTCGGCGGACCGCAACGAGATCGCCGCCCAGATCGAAGCCGGCGTCGCGGCGCTGGGCAATCTGTTCGACGACCTGCTCGACATCTCGAAGCTCGAAGCCGGCGCGGTGGCCGCCCAGCTGGAGGATTTCGCGATCTCAGCCGTACTCGGCGCGATCCATGCCCAGTTCGCCCCGGTGGCGCAGGAGAAAGGACTCAGGCTCACGGTGCTGCCGGTCAACGCGCGCGTGCACAGCGACCCGGTGCTGTTGCAACGCGTCGTGTCGAACTTCGTGTCCAACGCGGTTCGATACACCGAGCGCGGGGGCGTTCTGGTCGGCTGCAGGCGGCGCGGACCCAAGCTGCAAATCGCGGTCTGGGATACCGGCTGCGGCATTCCCGAAGACCACAGGGAGGATATCTTCCGCGAGTTCGTGCAGCTCGACAGCCCGGACCGGGATCGCGGCAAGGGATTGGGATTGGGGCTCGCTATCGTTGCACGGCTGGCGCCGCTGCTCGGAAGCCGCGTCGAGCTGAGATCGGTGCCCGGCCGGGGTTCGATGTTCGCGATCGGCGTTCCACTCGCTCAAGCGCAGGATGAGCGCAAGGCCGTTTCATCGTTTCCCCCCTGCTACGAGTCAACGCAGGAAGCACCGCTGCGCGGCGTTTTTGCCGTCGTCGTGGACGACGACGAGGCTGCACGCGCCGCGCTGCAGGGGTTGCTCGCCGGGTGGGGATGTCTGACGCTCGCGGCTCGCGGCGGCACGGACGCGCTTGCCATGCTGGCACAGCACGACCGCGCGCCGGAACTCGTGATCTGCGACTATCACCTGGGCAACGGCGAAAACGGCGTCGAGGCGATCCGCCGCATTCAGGCCGCTTCCGAGTGTTCCATGCCGGCGATTCTCGTCACGGCAGACGGGAGTCCGGAGGTTTTGCGGACTGCGAGGCATCACCAATACCCGGTACTGCTCAAACCGGTGGCGCCCGCCAAACTGCGCGCGTTGCTCACCCGGTTGCTGGCGAAAACTCCAGGCAGCCGCGACGGGGAGTCTTGTCAACAGGCCGTCTGAGCTATTCGTCGGCAGCCGAGGCTTTATCGGGCAATGCGGCTCGTTCGAACACCAGTCCCATCCGTGCCGCGGCGATCACCGCTTGCGTTCGGCTCGTCACGTTGAGCGCCTTCAGTATCAGCGAGACATGATTTTTCACCGTGGATTCCGCCAAGTCGAGTTCGCGGCGGATAAGCTTGTTGGATTTTCCTTCGAGCAACAGCCGCAGGACCTGCGCCTGACGTTCGCTCAGGCCGAAATCGGCCGGGGTCCGCCGGGGCGGGCTGCCGCGCCCGGAAGCGGCGGCCGCCTGCCGGTCCGCAGCGGCCGGGGACTCCCAGCGGGCGAGGATCTCGGGCGGAATGTAGATTCCACCGGACAGCACCAGGCGCAGTGCGCTGATCAATACTTCGTTGGATGACAGTTTGGGGATATAGCCCATCGCGCCTTGATCAAGCGCCTGCGTGACGCTTGCGCGATCATTGGCGGACGATAGAACGACGACCGGCAACGCGGGGTGGCGCGTTCGCAGCTCTTCCAGGGCGGCAAGCCCGTGGATCCCCGGGAGGTTCAAGTCGAGGAGCACGAGGTCGAGGTCCGGCTGCGCTTCGATCAGTGCGAACGCGGCGCGGCAATCGCTGGCTTCGAGGACCGTGACATCGCGATCGAGCTCACCGAGAACCCCGCGCAGCGCAGTGCGGATCAACGCGTGATCGTCTACGACAAGTATCTTCATGGCGTTCTTGAAATTTCCCGCGCGAGGCGCGCGAGCCCGCCGAGCACTGTGAGCGTGGGCGTGTACGCCCCGAGCGCCGGCGCGACGAAGCGCCAGCACCAGCCGCCGTGCCAGGCGCCGCGCACGAGCACCAAAGCCGTAGTTCCCGGGCGAGTTACGCGAGCGCCTGCTTCACCCGCTCCGGTGTGAAAGGCAGCGCGCGCAGGCGCTTGCCCGTGGCATGGGCGATGGCATTGGCGATCGCCGCGGCGGCCGGGCCCTGCGAGCCTTCGCCGACGCCGAGGAAACGTTCTTCGGGGCGATTGAGCAGCACCACCTCGACTTGCGGCACGTCCCCGAAATGAATGATCGGGTAGTCCGCCCACGACCGCGTGGTGACGCGCGTGCGGTCGTAGCGCACCGCCTCCATCAGCGTCCAGCTCGCCGACTGGATGATGCCGCCCTCGATCTGGTTGACGACGCCGTCCGGGTTGACGATCTGCCCGGCATCGACCGCCGACACCGCGCGCGTGACGCGCACCTTGCCGCTCGCGCGATCGACTTCGACCTCGGCGACCACCGCGCAGTAGCACGCGAGGTTCTTGTACTTGGAGAATGCGATGCCGCGCCCGCGCACGCCGTCCCCCTTGGCGTTCGGCTGCCAGCCGGCGCGCTGCGCGGCGGCCTCGATCACGGCGCGCGCACGCGGGTCTTTCAGGTGCCGCAGGCGGAACTCTGCCGGATCGGCGCCCGCAGCCAGCGCGAGCTCGTCGATGAACGATTCGAGCGCGAACACGTTGGAGTAGCCGCCGAGCGTGCGCAACGCCGAGGTGCGCAGCGGCATTTCCGGCACGAAGTGCTTGACCACCTTCTGGCTCGGGAAATCGTAGAGCGGGATCGAGTTGCGCTCCCCGCCCCCGGTCGGCAGCGGCGGATCGGCCGGCGTCGACGCCTTGGAGGGCTTCTCCAGGTGCCAGCTCGCGAGCAGGTTGACGCCGTCCCTCGCGCCGGGGCGGTTGTTGTGCGGATAGCTCCAGACGTCGTGCGTCCAGTTGACGACGTTGCCCTGGGCATCGAGTCCGCCCGAGAGCTTCATCACCATCGCCGAGCCGTAGGGCTCCCACTGGAATTCGTCGTCGCGCATCCATTGCAGCTTGACCGGGCGGCCGGGCGTTGCGCGCGCGATGAGCGCCGCGTCGAGCGCCACGTCGTCGGCGCCGTTGTGGCCGTAGCAGCCCGCGCTTTCGCCGTGGATGCAGTGGATGTTCGCCGCATCGGTCGCGAATGCCCTGGCGAGATCGCCGCGCAGCGGAAACACGCCCTGGCTGTGCGTCCACACCGTGAGCTTGCCGTCCTGCCACTGCGCCACCGCGCACGAGGGGCCGATCGAACCGTGAACCTGGAACGGGCGCGTGTAGGTCGCATTCAGCGTCCTCGCCGGCACGGCGGCGGCAGCGGAGGTCTTTTCGCTGACCACCGAATCCACCGCCCTGGCCTTGGTCATCAGGTGCTCGTAGAGGGCATCACCCGAGGGCGGCATCGATTCGCTTTCCTTCCATTGCGCGGATTTCTTCAGGGCGTCGCGCGCCTTGATCGCCTGCTCCTCGCGCTGCGCGGCCACGCCGAGGAAATCGCCGTCGCGCACGACGGCGATCACGCCGGGCAGGCGCTTCACGGCGGCTTCATCGACGGAGACGAGCCGCGCGCCGGGCGAAGGCGGACGCACGACGCGCCCGAACACCATCCCGGGCAGGCGCACGTCCTGGACGTAAGCGGCGCCGCCGGTCATCTTCTTCGGGATGTCGCGGCGAAGGATGCTCTTGCCGACCCATTTATGATCGGACGCGGGCTTGGGCTTGACCTTCGCGGATGCTTCGCGCTTGAAATCGGCGTCGGCGACGAGGTCCCAGTAGGCGGCCGACTTGCCGCCCGGTGCCGTGCAGGTGCCGTCGTTTACGCTGAGAGCGGCCGCCGCGACGCCGAGCTTGGCGGCGGCGGCGTTCACCAGGATGTCGCGCGCCTCGGCGCAGGCGAATCGCACCGCGGTGCCGCTGTTCTCGACCGACTGGCTGCCGGCGGTCTGGCCTTCGTTGGGAGTGAGCGCGGTATCGCCGTGCACGATCTTGATTCGCTTCAAATCGACGTCGAGCTCGTCGGCGGCGATCTGAGTGAGCGCCGTGCCGATGCCCTGCCCCAGCTCGATCTTCCCGGTGAAGAGGGTGACCGTGCCGTCCGCATCGACGCGCAGCCACGCGTTGAGCATGCGGTTGTTGTTGAGGCTGCCCGGTAACGGCGCGGGCTTGGTCTGCCCGAACGCAAGCTCGGGTGCGAGCGAAAACGAGATGACCAGCGCGCTGCCGGTCTTGAGGAAATCGCGGCGCGAGAGAGAGGGCTTCATGCCATCTCCTTTGCCGCGCGCTGCACGGCGCGCACGATGCGGTTGTGCGAGGCGCAGCGGCACAGATGGTCGTTCAGAGCCCGCTTGATCTCGCCCTCGCTCGGGCGGGGATTGCCGTCGAGCAGCTCCTTGGCGGCCATGATCATGCCGTTGCTGCAATAGCCGCACTGGCAGGCTTGCTCCTCGATGAAGGCTCGCTGCAGCGGGTGGAGCTTGTCGATCGTGCCCAGCCCCTCGAGCGTGGTGATATCGCCCCTCGCCGCGATCGCTACCGGCACCGAGCAGGAGCGCGCGGATTTGCCGTTGATCAGCACCGTGCAGGCGCCGCACTGGGCGAGGCCGCAGCCGAACTTCGGGCCGTTCAGTTCCAGGTCGTTGCGCAGGACATACAGCAGCGGCGTGTCGGGCGCGACCGAAGTCACTTTTCGCGTCGCTCCGTTCACCCGCAATGTGAAGTCAGCCATGATCTCCTCCAGTCAGGGTCTTGTGTTCGGGCGGGAAACGAAAGCGTACACCTACGGGGTGGCGGAGGCCAGTCCGGGTGCATGGCAAAGGGAGGCACGTCCCGGTAATCGGGACATCTGCCCCGGACTGCGGCCCCATTGCCGGCTCGTCAGAGCGCTTCCCCCTAGCGCGTCACGGCAAGAAAGTGACCTCTGCCCAAGACTTGCGTGAGCGCCACACGAGAACGGCCGACTTTACATCCTCAGTTCAAACTTCAGGCCATCCGGCGTCAGGATCGGTATGCGCGATTTGCGGGCCACAGCAAACAGATCCGCATCGCCCGTGACCAGCGCCTCCACTTTCGCCGCGTAGGCCAGCCGCAGGAACATCCGGTCGTCCGGATCGCGGCATTCCGGGATCCGAAGGTACGCGCTCACCTCGCCGACGGCCTCGGCGTGCTCCATGTAGTGCGCGAGCACGTTCTTCGTTTCCTCCTCCGACAACTTGAGCTTCGGGTACGCAAGCACGCGCACCAGCTCCGCGACCGTGTCCGCGGAAACGACTGGGATGATGCGCCCCGCCTCCCACGCCCCCCGCAGCCAGGCGAGGCGACCTTCGCGGAACACCGAGGCCGACACGGCGACGTTGGTGTCGAGCACCACGCGCCGCGGACGGGTTACTTCCGTTTCCGCGCCCACTGCACGGCGCCTTCGACGTCCTTCTCGGTGATCCCGAGCGACTCGATCTTGCGCCAGACGCTGTCGAGGCTCGTCACTTTCGCGGGCACCAGCACGATGCGCCCCTTTTCGGCGCGCACCTCGAAGTAACGCGCACCTGGGAATTGCCCCACCACCGCCTTGGGCAGCGTGAGCTGGTTCTTGGAGGTCAGCTTGGCGAGCATTGCAGAATTCCTTTTAGTAAGGATTCCTTATTATACTCCGAGGGCGAACGACCCCTCTACTTCGGATAAAGAACCAACTGGGTGCATCGGAACAGCGCGAGCTTGCGCCGCTCTTCGCCATGGGTGACCAACGCGTCCCAGACTTGCGTGGTGCGCCCCAGGTGCACGGCGCGCGCTTCGCCGTGGAGCCTGCCTTCCTGCGCGGTATTGAGGAAATTCGCCTTGAGCTCCACGGTGGTGAAGTTCTGCGCGTTCGCGGGCAGGTGCGAAATGCATCCGTAGCCCGCGAGCGTGTCGGCGAAGCTGACGACCGCTCCGGCGTGCAGATAGCCGTTCGGCGCGAGAAGCGCCTTGCGCAGTTCGAGTTCCCCCCTCAGCAGGCCCTCGGACACTTCGGTGACGAGAAGACCGACGAAGCCGGGCAGGAAATCCTTGCCGAACCGATTGAAGCGATCGACGTCGAATCCGGACCGAAGCGGCATGGTGTCTCTCCTTTTGCGATGCCGCTATCATCTTGCAACGCGCCGGCTTACTCAAGGCGCCCGACTGGAGACAAGGCCATGAGACGCGATCCGCCGTTCGCCGCAGTAGCGGTGTTTGCCGCCATCCTGTCCGGGCCGCTGCCCGCGCAAACGCCCGACACGCACCGTCACTCATTCGGCGACGCGGACAAGTGGGCGAAGGTCTTCGACGATCCGGCGCGCGATGCCTGGCAGAAACCTCACGAAGTGATCATGGCGCTCAAGCTCGCGCCCGATGCTGCCGTCGCGGACGTCGGTTCGGGGACCGGCTACTTCGCGGCGCGCCTTGCGCACTTCGTTCCCAAGGGGCGCGTGTACGCGGTGGACACCGAGCCCGGCATGGTGAAGTATCTTGCCGAGCGCGCAAAGCGCGAAGGCCTCGCCAATCTCGTTTCGCTGGCCGGGACCCCGGACGACCCCCGGCTGCCGGCGAAAGTGGACCTGATCCTGATGGTCGACGTCTATCACCATCTCGCCAAGCGCGAAGAATATTTTCGCAAGCTCCAGGGATCCCTGAAAGCCGGAGGGCGCATCGCCGTCATCGACTTCAGGGAAGAGGCGACGATGGGCCCGCCGAAACGCGAGCGCGTGTCGGCCGCCCGCGTGCGCGCGGAGCTCGCCCAGGCGGGCTACGCGCTCGCCGAGGAGCACGACTTCCTGCCCAACCAGTACTTCCTCGTTTTCCGACCGGCAAAACGCTGAGGGCGGGCGCGGCCGCGGGCGGCTCACCTTTCCTGCGCGAAGCGCGGAGCCCCGCCGCGCGCGCTCGGCCCGCCGCAGCCCGGCAGCGGGCACGGCACTTCGTAGAAAGTCCTGTTGAGGTACGCGGCCACGTCGTCCGCGTCTTCGCGGCTCCAGTTCTGGCCCGCGATTTTCTGCCAGCGCGTGACCTGGTAACGCAGATCGTCCCAGGACCGGACGAGCCGCTGGTTCCGCCAGTGCACCTGCGCAGTGTGGCAGTCGCGGCAGTGAGTCCGATAGAGCTCGCCCCCGCGCATCATGTCGGCGCGGGCCCGCTCCGAAGATCCGGGATTGGAAAGCGCGCCGCATCCGGCAAGGATGGCGAGCGTGCACGCCTGGAGCGAGAGTCGGACGCGGTTCCGCATGAAGTTCTCCGGCAGCCCGCATCATGAGGCATCCGGGGGCGGGCGGATTGATCCAGATCAACCCCCGCGCAGGCCCGACGCGAAGCCGCGGCGAGCGATGCACGCCGTGCGCGCGACCCCTCTATCTCTCCCGCCGGGACTTCTGCTTCCTTCTCCCGGAGCAGCGCCGTGATGTCATCTCGGGCCGCGGGTCTGCTGATGCTCCATCGAGCGTTACGGCGGAATTTCGCGCGCTGCTCGACGAATTATCGCGCGCTGTAAGAAAAGCCCGACGCGCTTTGTCAGGGAAACCCTACAACCCGCCTGTGCCTGAACTTCCGGCAGCTGATTTGGAACATTTCGCGCAAGCCTTGGTTCAGAATCGCGCTATAGGAAATCAGGTGATTCGTGAGACCGGAGCCGACCAAGGAGAACCGCGTATTCCCGTCGACGCTGCCCGCGGGGCGCGTCGACCGCCGGCTCGCGCTCGCGGCCGCGCTCGTGCTCGCAAGCGCCGTGATCTTCGACGTCACTCTGTCCGCGGTCCTCAACGACGGCCGCTTCGATCTGCGCTTGCACGCCGGCCGGATCTACGGGCTCCTGGCGGCCAGCTTCGTGCTCATCGCGCTGCTGCTCGAGAACGGCAAGCTCTGTGCCCGGGTCGTCGAAGCGCACGAGAGCGAGCGCCGGCTCGCGCAGGAGAAGGCCGCCGAGCTTGCGGCCCTGAACAAGGAGCTGGACGCGTTTTCCCATCTGATCTCGCATGACCTTCGCGCGCCGCTGGGCGCCGTAGCGGGTTTCGCGAAAGTCCTCGATGAGGATTTCGCGGAGCGGCTGGACCCCGAGGCGCGCCGGCTGCTCGGCACGGTGCGCGCGAATGCGCGACAGATGCAGCACCGGGTCGAACATCTGCTCGAGGTCTCGCGCCTGGGGCGCCAGCGGTTCGCGACCGAACGGGTGCGGCTGGACGATCTCGTGAGGCGGGCGATCGAAGATCTGCGCATCCACTACGCCGGCCGCACGATCGAATTTTCCGTAGGCGAGCTGGGGACGGCCGCAGCGGACCCCGCGCTGCTGAAGCAGGCGTTCGCAAACCTGATCGGCAACGCGGTCAAGTATACGCGCGGCAGATACCCCGCCCGGATCGAGGTCGGCCGCCGCCCGACGGACGGGACGGGCGAGCCGGCCGTCTACTACGTGAAGGACAACGGCGCCGGCTTCGACATGAGTCAATCCCACCGGCTTTTCGGCGTGTTCCAGCGCTTGCACACCCAGGAAGAGTTCGAGGGAACGGGCGTGGGACTGGCCATCGTCGAGCGGGTCATCGTCCGCCACGGCGGCCGGATCTGGGCCGAGTCCAGGCCCGGGGTGGGGGCGATTTTCTATTTCACGCTCCAGCCGGACCCGGCGCAGGACGCGGGGGCCGTCGAATCGCGTGCCTGAAGGACATCGGCGCCCGGCCGGCGCCACCGGCTTCCACCGTTGCGTGAGAATCTAGAACTTCTCGACCCAGGGCCGCAGCTCGACTTCCCAGGTCCAGGCGCTGCGGTGCTGGCGGAACACGTGCAGGTAGTTCCTCGCGATTTCGTCGGGGAGGAGCATCCCGTCGGCGCCGCGCTCGCCTGCCCGCGAATCGCCCGCCCCTTTTGAAATCCCGCCGTCGATGACGAAGTGCGCCACATGGATGCCCTTGGGCGCGAGCTCCCGCGCCATGCTTTGCGCGAGGCCGCGCAGCGCGAACTTCCCCATCGCGAAAGGCGCCGATTCGGCGTAGCCCTTCACGCTCGCCGAGGCCCCTGTGAAGAAGATCGCCCCGGAGCCGCGCGCGAGCATGCGCCTCGCCGCGCTTTGGGCGATCAGAAACCCCGCATAGCCCGTCACCTTGATCGTGCGCTCGACTTCCTCGGCGTCGAGATCGACGAACGGGCCGCGCACACGGTAACCCGCGTTGTAGACGACGAGGTCCGGAACGCCCCACCTGGCCTCGACCGCGCCGAACATCGCCTCGACCTGCCGCAGGTCGGTGGCGTCGCAGCTCACCGCGAACGCCGCGATTTCCTTCTCGAGGGGAACCAGCTTGGAAGTGTCGCGCGCCGCGAGCGCAACGCGCATTCCGTCTTTCGCGAGCAAGCGCGCGAGGGAGGCGGAGAGGCCGCTGCCGACGCCGACGATGAGAGCGGTTTCGGGCTGTTTCATAGGCTGAGGCTGCGCTCCTCTTTGGATGTCGTCGCGAAATCCTGCGCCATTTTGCGTCTACTTGAGAAACAGCCCGGGCAAGGCGAGCGAGAATGCCGGCACATAGGTTACCAGCATCAGCGTCGCGATGAGCGCGCCGTAGAACGGCCAGATGGTGCGCATCACGTGGCCGACCGACACCCCGCCGATGGCGCAGCCGACGAACTGCGTCGTGCCCACGGGGGGCGTATTGAGGCCCAGCGCGCAGTTGATCAGCAGCAGCATGCCGAACTGCACCGGGCTCATCCCGTACTGCGCGCAGATCGGGAGAAAAATCGGGGTGCAGATGAGGATGGTCGGCGCCATGTCCAGAAACGTACCCAGGAAAAACAGGATCGCGTTGACGAGCAGGAAGATCACCCAGGGGCTGGTCGAGATTTCTGCGAGCGCCTTGCTGGTGACGTCGGCGACTTCGTAGAGGGTGATGAGGTAGCCGAAGGTGTTGGAGACGCCGATCAGGAGCAGCACCACCCCGGTGGTCTTCACCGACTTGGCCGCGGCCTTCAGGAAGCTTTCCCAGGTCATGCTGCGGTAGAGGAAGATCGTGAGCGCGAGCGCGTAGATCACGGCGATCGCCGCCGACTCGGTCGCGGTGAAGACGCCCGAAAGGATTCCGGCGATGATGATCGCCACCACCGCCAGGCCGGGGGCCGCCGCGGCGAGCGAGCGCCCTACCGCCTCCCAGCCCGGGAACGTTCCCGCCGGGTAGCCGCGCCGGATCGCGACGAGATACGCGGCCGCCAGATTGGAGACCGTGAGGATCAGCGCCGGCAGCAGGCCCGCGAGGATCAGCGCGGCGATCGACACCTTGCCGCCCGCGGCGAGCGAATAGATGATCATGTTGTGACTGGTGGGCATCAACACGCCCACCAGCGCCGCGTGGGTGGTGACGTTCACCGCGTAGTCGGCGTGGTAGCCGGCCTTCTTCATCATCGGGATCATCACCGATCCCATCGCCGAGACGTCCGCCACCGCGGAACCCGACACGCCGCCGAAGAGCGTGCAGGCGACCACGTTGGACATCCCCAGGCCGCCGCGGATGTGGCCGACCAGGTTCCTGGCGAACTGCACGATGCGGTCGGCCATGCCGCCGTGGAGCATCAGCTCGCCGGCGAAGATGAAAAACGGGATGGCGAGGAAGGAGAAGATGTTCATCCCCGAGGTCATGCGCTGGAACACCACCGCGAGCGGCAGCCCTTCCCAGAGGATGGTGCACACCGCCGAGAGCCCGATCGCAAAGGCGACCGGGACGCCGAGCAGAAGGAAAGCGACGAAGGTGATGCAGAGTATGGTCAGTGCCATGCAGGCACCACTTCCTCGCCGCGCAGGAGCGCGACGATGTGTTCGATGGAGAAGAGAGCGATCAGCGCGCCCGAGATCACCAGCGGCGCCTGGTTGAAGGCCTCCGAGATGCCGAGCGTCGGAATCTTGTACGGCGCGACCGAGGCCGCGAGGATCGCCCCGTTCCAGGCCATGATCGCGCCGAAGGCCGCGACCAGCGCGTGGATCGCCAGTTCCATGCGGTTGCGGATGCGATCGGGCACGAGCACCAGCAGCGACTCCATGCCGATGTGCCCGGCGTCGCGCACGCCGACCGCCGCGCCGAGGAGCGTCACGTAGAGCACGAGCACCAGCGCCGTGCTCTCGGCCCACACCGGCGTGTCGTTCATCACGTAGCGGCCGAAGACCTGGATCGCCACCACGCCGACGATGCCGATGAGGCCCGCCACCGCGAAATACATGCACACGCGGGCGAGCGGCGCGGTGACGCGGGCGAGCATCAGGGATGTCCGGATGTCATTCTGAGCGCAGCGAAGAATCTGCTTTTATCGTCGCAAAAGCAGATCCTTCGTCGCGGGGCGTCTCAGGATGACCGCGCGTGAGGGCTTGCGCCCTTCCCACGGTCAATTCGTTGCCTGGATGCGCCGGATCATATCCTTCAGGCCGGGATCGGTGATGAACTTGTCGTAGACGGGCTTCATCGCGTCCTGGAACGGCTTCTTCTGCACCATGACGATCTGCGAGCCGCCGTCCTCGACGATCTTGCGCGACGCCTGCTCGCGCTCGTCCCAGAGCCTGCGCATGAAGGGCACCGACTCCTTCGCCGCCTGCTTGATGACCAATTGGTCATCCCTGCCGAGCGTGTCCCAGATCCTCTTCGAGAACAGCAGGATCTCGGGTGCGAGCGAGTGCTCGGTGATCGCGTAGAATTTCGCCACTTCGAAGTGGCGCGAGGACTCGTACGAAGGCCAGTTGTTCTCCGCGCCGTCCACCAGCCCGGTCTTGAGCGCCGTATAGACCTCGCCGTAAGGCATGGGCGTGGCGTTCGCGCCCAGGGCCTGCATCATCGCCACCCACAGGTCGGACTGCTGCACGCGTATCTTCATGCCCTTCATGTCGGCGAGGCCCCTGATCGGCTTTCTCACCGTGTAGAAGGAGCGCGAGCCGCTGTCGTAGAAGGCGAGGCCCACCAGGCCCTGCTTCTCGCAGGCCTTGAGGATCTCCTCGCCGATCGGGCCGTCGAGGACCTTCCTCATGTGCGCGGTCGAGCGGAACACGAACGGCATCGTCGGCACCATGGTCTCGGGCACGACGTTGTTCATCGGCGCGACGTTGATGCGGATCATGTCCAGGGCGCCGATGCGCACCTGCTCGATCGTGTCCTTCTCGCTGCCGAGCGCGCCGTTCGGGAACACCTTGATGCTGTGCCGCCCTCCCGTGCGCTCGGTGATGAGCTTGCCCATGTAGCTGACCGCCTGCACCGTCGGATAGATGACCGGGTGCACGTCGGAAGAGCGGAATTCCTTGGCGTGAACTGCGGCCGCCGAAACGGCGGCAAGGCTTGCGATGATTGCGGTCAGGCGCATGGGGCTTCTCCTTTTTCGACGGAACTTCGCGTACGACGGGGTTTACGCCGGCTCGGGCATGCTCACCAGCCCGCGCCGGATAAGCGAGCGGAATGCCTCGTAGGTCTCGCGGATGCCTTCGGCGAGCGGCGCGCTGCCGTAATCGCCCAGAAAGGCTCGCAGCGGCTCATCGGGCAGGTGCATCGGGAATCGGAGAGGCTGCCCCGAAGAGGTGATCGCCGCAGAAGGCGCGAGTTGCCTGAGGATGCGAAGTCCCTCCTCGACGCTCGCATAGACGCCGTTCATGTCGAACACGGGGGCGCCCTTGCGCTCGCGCGAGACGGCGCGAATGAACGCGCTCGCGACCTCGCCCGCGTAGAGCCAGGACACGCCGCCGGAGAAAGGCACCTCGTAGGGTTTGCCCGCTGCGGCGGCGAGAATCGCGAAAGTCGTCTTGGAAGTGAGGCCCTGATCGCGGCCCACGCCGTAGACGACGCCCGGCCTGATGCCGACGCTCGCGACGTTCCAGTCCTCCGAATACACCTTGGCGATCTGCTCGTCGCAGTACTTGTACGCGCCGTAAAGCGTGTGCATGGCGCCGTGGCCCTCGTCCATCGCGCCGTAGGCGGCGATCGAGCTTGCGTAGGCGATCCGCTTGATGCCCAGACGGCGCGCGGCCTCGAACACGTTGACCGTGCCGACGACATTCACCTTCGCCCCCGCGACGGGGTCGGCCTTGCAGAAGGGCACCTGCAACGCCGCGAGATGGATGACCGCGCAGGGGCGCAGCGCGTCGAGAACCTCGACGATCACCTTGCTCTCGGAGACGTCGCCGGTGCGCCACCGGATTTTCTCCAGATCGCCCTCGGCGATGAGCAGGCGCGGCCTGCGCTGGTCCTCCGACAAGTCGAGCGCGCACGCCGGAACGCCGGCGCGCACGAGCAGCGCCAGCACCCAGCTGCCGATGCAGCCGCCCGCCCCCGTGACCACGACGGGGCCGGGAAAGCTTGCGCGATCGATCGAAAAACGCTCCGACAGGGCGCTCATTTCCTTTTCCTCGCGGTTTTTCTTTTCGGCGTCCGGGCCCGCGCTTTCGGGCGCGCCGGCTTCACCGGTGCCCGGGTCGGATCGCGCCCGTCTTCGGCGACCACGAAGGTGCCGCCCTGGAAGCGCTCCGCGCGCGGATCGGCGCCCGGGCTTTCGTTCTTCAGGACTTCCTCGGCCCAAGTCTCGCTGTCGTCCTGCGGCCGGTAGCCGAGCCGCTCGGCGTTCGAGTTGTCGTACCAGCTGCGCTTGTTGCCGGAGACGCCGTAGACGATCTCGAAGCGCAGCCCCTCGCGGTCGATCGCGATGCCGACGAGCTGCGCGAGGTCGCGCGGCGAGAGCCAGATCGAGAGCCTGCGCTTGTCCACCGGCTGCGGAGCGACGTTGCCGATGCGCATGCACACCACTTCCATGCCGTACTTGTCGGCGTAGAGGCTGCCGAGCGCCTCGCCGCACACCTTGGACACGCCGTAGCGGCTGTCAGGCTTCGGGTAGACCCGGGTGTCGATGGTGTCGTCGCGATCGTAGAAGCCCACTGCGTGGTTGCTGGTCGCGAACACGAGGCGGCGCACGCCGTTGCGACGCGCCGCCTCGAACACATTGTAGGTGCCGACGATGTTCGCGCGCAGGATCGCCTCCCAGGGCCCTTCCACCGAAAATCCGCCCAGGTGAACGACCGCGGCGACGTCCCGGGTCACGCGCAGCATGTCGCGCAGGCTCGCGCAGTCGCCGCCGACGAATTCCTCGCCGGCGGCAAGGCCCTTGATCGGCCGGATGTCGGAGAGCCGCAGGGCGTAGCGCCCCGCCAACTCGCGGCGCAGATGGCCGCCGACGTCGCCGGCCGCCCCGGTAATCAGGATCTTCTTCATCAAGGCGCTTTCTTTTCGAACATGATACAACTTAAGACCCGGGGGCCGAATCCACTTGACCGCCGCAGTGGGCGCGGCTAACCTGCCCTCGCCCTCCTGGGAATTTCCCACAAAGACGCGACGCCCCGGCAAATCGATCACTCGCATGGCATCGGTGACCCTCTCCGGCGTGCGCAAGAGCTTCGGCTCGACCGAGGTCGTGCATGGAGTGGACGTCGGGGTCGAGGACGGGGAGTTCTGCGTGCTGGTCGGCCCTTCGGGCTGCGGCAAATCGACGCTCTTGCGGATGATCGCGGGACTGGAGGAAATTTCCGGCGGCCGGATCGCGATCGGCGACCGCGTCGTCAACGGCGTCGCGCCGAAGGAGCGGGACATCGCCATGGTGTTCCAGAACTACGCGCTCTACCCGCACATGACGGTGTACGACAACATGGCGTTCAGCCTGAAGCTCGCCGGCGAGTCGCGCGAGCACACGCGAGCGCGCGTCGAGGAGGCGGCGCTGATCCTCGGGCTCAAGGAATACCTCCGGCGCTATCCGCGCCAGCTCTCCGGCGGCCAGCGCCAGCGCGTCGCGATGGGGCGCGCGATCGTGAGGAAGCCGCAAGTGTTCCTGTTCGACGAGCCGCTGTCCAACCTGGACGCCAAGTTGCGCGTCGCGATGCGCACCGAGATCAAGGCGCTGCATCAGAGACTGAAGACCACTTCGGTCTACGTCACCCACGACCAGATCGAGGCGATGACCATGGCCGACAAGATCGTGGTCATGAACGCGGGCCGCGTCGAGCAGATCGGCTCGCCGCTGGAGCTCTACGACGACCCGGCGAACCAGTTCGTCGCCGGCTTCATCGGTTCTCCCGCGATGAATTTTCTCACCGGCCGCATGGCGAGAAACGGCGCCGGGCTCGCGGTCGCGGTCGGCGGCGGCGTG
>Ga0137455_1000072_pt1 | contig 22002 bp, 18 predicted proteins | sample EasRivERMGT600_2_FD_102334 | JGI IMG/M metagenome (GOLD analysis project Ga0137455, IMG submission 102334) | Soil microbial communities from meander-bound floodplain in the East River, Colorado, USA - East River MetaG ERMGT600_2 | ecosystem: Environmental > Terrestrial > Soil > Floodplain ... | reverse complement strand
CCCATCGGCTCGTTCAAGATTCGCGGCGCCTACAACGCCGTGCGCCAGCTGACGCCAGACGAGCTCTCGCAGGGCGTGTGGACGGTCAGCGCCGGGAATGCGGCGCAGGGTGTCGCGTTCGCCGCGCGCCTCGCCGGCGTGCCGTGCTCGGTGCTGGTGATGGACACCGCGCCGCAGACCAAGCTGCGCGCGATCGAAAAGCTCGGCGCGACGATCGTCAAGGCGACCTACGACGTGTGCTGGAAGACCGTGGAATCGCACGCGTCGCCGCGCATGCGCGGCCACTTCGTCCATCCGTTCGACGACGATGATTTCATTGCCGGGAACGCCACCGCGGGTCTCGAGATCCTCGAAGATCTGCCCGACGTCGATGCGGTGGTCGCCGCCCTTGGCGGCGGCGGGCTCCTGTCCGGCATTGGATCGGTGATGCGCGCGAAGAAGCCAGGCGTGCGCGTCTATGCCGCCGAGCCCGAAACCGCGGCGCCGCTCGATCTCTCACTGAAGCGCGGCGAAGCGTCGCGCTTCGACGCCTGGCAGCCGTCGTTCGTCGATGGCGCCGGCGGCAAGTCCGTGCTGCCAACGATGTGGCCGCTGCTGAAGGCGCTCGTCGACGGCTCGATCGTGATGCCGCTCGACGAGATCGCATCGGCGATGCGCAAGACCGCCGATCGCGTGCACGTCGTCGCCGAAGGCGCGGGCGGCACGGCGATCGCGGCGGCGCTCAGCGGCCGCGCCGGCACCGGCAAGATCGTCGCCGTCGTCTCGGGCGGCAACATCGATCTGTCGAAATTCTCGGAACTCGTCAGCGCTCACGCTGCTATCTGAAAACATGTCTGAAGAACGTTTCGCTACCGCCTCGCCGCTCCCGCCGCGCCTGCATCGCCTCCACGAGCTCGCGCTCGATCTCTGGTGGAGCTGGGACGATAGGGCCCGTTCCGCGTTTCGCCAGCTCGATTACTCGCTCTGGCGGGCGACCGCGCACAACCCGGTGCAGATGCTGCAGCGGATTCCTCCCGAGCGGCTCAGTGAAGCGGCCGCGGATGCGAATTTCCTGAAGGCCTACGACGAAGCGCTCTTCGGTCTGGATCAAGCGCGGACCGTGGCGCACCCATGGTGGCGCGACAAGCAATCGATGCTGGGCAACGGCAGCATTGCCTACTTCTCCGCCGAGTTCGCGCTGCATCAATCGCTTCCGATCTACGCGGGCGGCCTCGGTGTCCTCGCGGGCGATCACTGCAAGGAAGCCGCGGATCTCGGACTGCCGTTCGTCGGCGTCGGCTTCATGTATCCGCAGGGTTACTTCCGCCAGCGCATGACCGACGACGGCTGGCAGCAGGAGCGTTACGAGCGCATCAGCTGGACCGACGCGCCGATCGAGGCCGCGATCATGCCTGATGGCCGTCCCTGCGTCACCGCGGTTCCGCTGGGCGAACGCACGGTACTGACGGCCGTGTGGCGAGTTCGTCTCGGCCGCGTGCGGCTGTTCCTGCTCGACACCGACCTCCCCGAGAACGCGCCGTGGGATCGTGAGCTCTCGGCCCGCCTCTATGGGGGCGGCAGCGAGACGCGCATCCAGCAGGAGATCATCCTCGGCATCGGCGGCGTGCGCGCGCTGCGCGCGCTTGGCATCCAGCCGACGGTCTGGCATCTCAACGAAGGACACGCGGCGTTCGTGGCGCTGCAACGCATCCGCGAGATGATCGAGCAGGGCCGCTCGTTCGACGACGCGCTCGAAGAGGTCAAGCGCTCGACGGTGTTTACGACGCATACGCCGGTGCCGGCGGGACACGATGCGTTCCCGTTCCATCTCGTCGAGAAACATCTCGCGGGCACGTGGGGCGACATCGGCCAGCATCGCAAGAGCTTTCTCTCCCTCGGCGAATACGACAACGGCAGCGGCTCGCAGTTCAACATGACCGCCCTCGCGCTGCGCACATCGGCGTTTGTCAACGGCGTCAGCGCGCTGCACGGCGAGGTCACCCGATCGATGTGGCGGCCGATGTGGCCCGATTCGCCGGCGGATCAGATCCCCGTGCGCAGCATCACCAACGGCGTGCACGTGCCGACATGGATGGCGGGCGCGGTCTTTGCGCTGCTCGATCATCACTTCGGCCCCGGCTGGCTCGATCATGTCGACGAGGCCGAGTTGTGGGAACGCCTCAACGACGTCCCCGACGCCGAGATCTGGCAAATGCGGCAGTCGCTGCGCAACGATCTGTTCTCGTTCATTCGCGGGCGGATGCGCTCCCGCTTCTTGCAGGAGCATGTCGGCCAGAGCCGCATCGTGTCGGCAGGGGCGATGCTGGATCCGGATGCGCTGACGCTCGGTTACGCGCGGCGGTTCACGGCATACAAGCGGCCGGAGCTGATCTTCCACGACTCGGATCGCCTCGCGAGCCTCCTCAATCAGATCGATCGACCGGTGCAGATCGTCTTTGCGGGCAAGGCGCATCCCGCCGACGAGCCCGCGAAGCACAACCTGCAGCGCGTCTTCAAGCATGCGCTCGATCCGAAATTCGGCGGCCGCATCGCCTTCATCGACGACTACGACATGCACGTCGCGCACTATCTCGTGCACGGCTGCGACGTGTGGCTCAACAACCCGCGCAAGCCGCTCGAAGCGAGCGGCACCAGCGGCATGAAAGCCTCGCTCAACGGCGTGCCGCACCTGAGCATCGGCGACGGCTGGTGGGCGGAAGGCTTCAACGGCCGCAACGGCTGGCTGATCGACGGCCACACCAATCCCGACGATCACGCCGCGACCGACGCCGCCGACGCCAACTCGCTGTACGAGCTGCTGGAGAATGAGGTGGTGCCGGCGTTCTACGATCGCGATCGTGGCGGCCGCGGCCTGCCCCGCCGCTGGATTGCCATCGTTCGCGAAGCGATGCGCTCGAACGTGCCGCGATTCTCGACCCGCCGCATGGTCAAGCAGTACGTAACGGAGATGTATGGGCCTGCTGCGCAGGCCAAATCGACCTCAGATCTCAAATCGTAGCCTCACTTCTGAAATCGACTGAGGCTGGCCACCGCCTCGTCGTACCATTTATTCCAAGCCTCGATTATTTCCGGCGAGGCCTGATTCTTCCGCTCTGTGGCCAGCCGCGCCTCGCGCGCCGTTTCCATCAACTGCGTCATCGCTGCCGCATCGGTCTTGTCCGCCGACGCCAGGAACAGCGCGGTCGTGCCAACGATGATCGCCACATGCTGCATCTCGGGCGCGCTGACCGCGTCGAGGGTGTCGAGGTTCGTGTGGTAATAGCGATCGGTGAAGTGCCAGTTGAGCAGCGACGGCACGCCGGCGCGCATGAACACGGTGTGATCGCTGCCGCCTTCGTAGGGATTGGTCCGCACGATCCAGCTGGTATCCCGCGCCCGCCGCAGCGCGACCGCCAGGTGCAGATCGTTCAGGAAGCTGCCGCGCACCGTCGCGGGATCGACTTTGCCCGCGCCCCATTCCGAGTGCGGGTCCGACGGCCGCTCCCAGATCGCGGAGGGATCGGGCTGCTTCTCGATCAGGAACGTTCCTCCGGTCTTCGTCGTGTCCTCGCCGGTCATGTCGAGCGACAGCATCGCCACTACGCCCTTGACCAGATCCGCGTGGTCCTTGAGCCACTGCTCGCTGCCGCGAATCTCATCGACCCAGAGAAAGGTGATCGTGCGGGCCGGCGCCGGCAACACGCCGCGCCGGATGGCGTCGTGCATCGCGAGCGCCGCGGCGAGCAGCGTGCCACAACCGCTGGCGTTGTCGTTAGCGCCCGGCTCCTGCACATGCGCCGCAAGGACGATGCGCTCGTCAGGATGGACGCGGCCGGGAATCTCGACGGCGAGCGTTCGATTCGCGCCCCGATGAAACGTGCTGTCGATCTCGACGTGCACGTTGACGGCACCCTTCGCGAGCTCGTCCCGCAAGCGTTTCGCGGCACGCGGCGTTCCCTTGAAGCCAAACGATCGCAGGGTGTCGTCGGCCGGAATCGCTCCCCATTGCAGAACGTCGGGAGTCTCGGCAGGCCGCGTGTACTGCGCCAGATCCGATGAAATCACGCCGGCCGCGCCACGCGATCGCACGGCCTGCGCGAACACCTGGCCGATCGATCCGGTCGCGAGCACGATCGCGCCCTTCACCGTCTTGCCCTCATACGCCGCCGCGTTGGTGCCAGCGCCGACTTCGATCAGCGGCAGCGTCACGCCGCCGGAAGGCGTGCTATACGAATTGATCGCGAGCGCCACGCGATGCGTCTCGCGCGACAGCAGGATCTCACCGGCCGGACCGCCAAGACGGAGCGTGCCTGTCGTGTGCTCCCAGCCGCCGTTCGAGTTGGCAAACGTCTCGTACTTCGGCTGCAGGCCCGCAGCCGCGAGCCGATCGAAGATCAGTTGCTGTGACCGGTCGAACGCGGGATTGCCGGCGAGCCGCCACAGCGGCGCCATGAACGTGACCACGTCCATCGCCACCTTGGCGTCAGTGGTCGTCGCGAGTTGCCCGTAAATCGATTCCGCCCGAGGCGGCAGCGCGCGATCCAGCGGTGGCAGATGCGGCGCGACTTGCGCAGCCGCGGGCACTCCGAGGAACACCATGAACGCGCACAGCCGTAGGGGTCTCGTCATGTCACCTGCTTGAAGTAATATTCGATAGATATATGTCACGTAAGTCGATTGGCAACAAGAAGGGCTGCGCCTTGTGCGGCGCCAAGGAAGTCTCGGAGCCCCGCGGCGAAGAACGCTACTGCCGCGAATGCTGGGACAAGAAAATCGCCGTTGAAGAAATCGTCGCCCGCGATTTCGCGCTGAAGCGCTACATCCGCGCCCACAGCGCCGAAAAGTATCTCGTCTATCACTCCACGCAGAAGCGTCCGATCGGCCAGATCATTGTCGTCGACGACGGCTACGACCTGTTCCTGACGATGACGATCTATCCGAACTTCGCGTGGGACGAGCCCGCCTACAGCCTCGACGGCGATCCGGAAGGCCGGACGTTCGCCGAGCTGCTCGTCGACGTCGTCGCCACCGAAGTCATCGAGCCCTGGGGCGGCGGCAAGTGGCATCTCGAAGTGTTCCGGTCGACGGCTGCCGAGCCCGAGGACTGGAACGGTGAAATGTGAAATAATTCGGACCGTGGAGGTTCATCGTATGAAATTGCACCAGCGGACTGTGGCCTTGGCTGCGGCCCTCGGGTTCCTACTTGCCCCGTTGGCATTCGCGCAGACCCCCGCGCCTGCCGCTCCCGCCGCACCGGCGGCCCCGCGCAAACTGATTTCGCCGTTCCGTGGCGACGCGACCATCGAGTACACCAGGCCGGTGACCAAGCGCAACGGCAGCGAAATCGTCACGACCATGGTGGTGAAGAACACGTCGCCCGGACCGTTGGCCGGATTTCGGATCGAAGAAAGCTGGTCCGACAAGGGCGGCAATCTGGCCGGTGGCGACATTTACCGGCATCCGCGGCCGTTCATGCCCGGTGAAGTCATGACCGTCAACTTCAAAAACCCGTTCAACTCGCGCATGGCCAGCAACAGCTACAACTTCGTTCATGCGAACGGCAACGTCAAGCCGAAGGCGGTGCCGAAGATCGACGTCCCGAAGACGGAGAGTTAGAAGTTAGCAACCAGTTCAAACGCCGGCGATCTTCACCGCAAGGTCGCCGGCGATTGGCAGCCGCCAGGTTTCACCCCGCCAGGTTCTCAGCAGCAGCAACAACCACAACAGCACCGCGCCAAACCACAGCACGTTGCCGAACGCCTGAATAATCTGGAAGGTCAGCGGGACGACGAAGAATGCGATCGCGCTCGCGCCGCCGCACAGGAACAACACCACCGAGAGCACGCCGAACACGACCAGCGATTGCGCGGCATGGAAGCGGACGTCAGGGTGCTTCCGCTCGGCAAACAGGAAGATCAATCCCGTGACCCACCATCCCGCGTAACAGAGCATCGACGCCAGCCGCGCGTCGACGCCCGTGCTCGTGGAGCTGGTCACCGCTCGACCTTTTCGAAGCGGATCTCGCCGGCGAACTTGGGAATGGTGGCGATGTGCGCGGGGCTGGTGAGGACTTGCGCCGACACGGTGCCGGGCTCCGGCCGCCGCTCACGCCACTCGACGATCAACGCGCCCTTGTCGTCGTGCGTGCCGGTGATCTCGACGGCATAGCCTGCCGACGAGCGCGTGCCGAGGAACACGGCGACGACCGTTCGCGTTGCCAAATCCACTTTCGGCAACGCGGTGTCGCCGGCGTGCCGCCGCCACAGCGCCGCCCATTCAGCGGGCGTGCGGGCCGCGACCTGCTTCGGCTCTTCGATCTGGCTCATCGCGTCGGTGACGATCGTCACGATCGGCGACTTCGACGGGCCGGCCTGCATGGCAAACGCGAGAACGAGTCCAAGCAACATTCCTACGGCGCTCCCGCCTGCGCGGGGGACACGCGAAATACGATTTCCTTCGCCGTGGTCGGGCGATCGCCGACGCGCGTGATCGCTTCGATGCGGAGCACATACAAACCGGGCGCGAAGGCCTTGAGCGGAATGCGCGTCTGGAATCCGTAACCGCCGGCGGAACCCGCCAGCTCGGAACTATCGTGCTCCTCGCGCGCCTCGAACACCGTCTGGCCCCCTTCAGCTTTGGCGGTCGCAGTGATCTCCACCTTGTGCGCCTGCTTGACGTTGTCGTAAATCTCCGTGAAGAGCGCGATCTCGTCGATTGTCGAGAACTCGCGGTAGCTGCTCAACGGTCCGGGCAGCAGCTTCTCGAGCGGATCCTTCGGACGGATGGTCGGCGCGAAGCCGCTCAGCGACGACGTCAGGGCGATGTCGCTCATCGTCAGCGGCTGTTTCAAAAAGTCCGGGACTTCCAGATCGAACGTCACCGATCCGGCCTTGCGCGTGTTGCCTTCACGGACGGCGACGCGAAGGTTGTAGCGGCCCGGAACGAGTTCGAGCGACTGAATGACGCGCAGTCCGGTGGCGGTCACGCGCTTCGCGGTATCGGGCTTCATGTTCAAGGTCACGGTCGAGCGATCGGTCGTGAACGCTTTGCCCTTGTCGTCGGTCGCGACGCCGAGCACCTCGAGATCGTTCTTCATCATGCCGGCGTTCTCGACGAACGGCAGCATGCTGCCGACGATGAAGGTCGAAATCACCACCGAGCCCTTGGGCGCGGGGCCCTTGAACACCGCCACCGCGAGCGCCAGCGGCAGTCCGGTCAACGGCAACGGGCTGTCCATCGCGTCTTTCAATTCGGGCGACGGACTATTGGCCGTCGTCTTGGCAGGCTCCGGCGCCTTGCCGCGCGGCGCGACGTAACCCTTGCGCGCGCGCACCGTCAGCCCGGGCCGGTCCGGCAGGCGCACCTCGATCTTGCGGAACCGGCCGTCGCGCCGATCGTTGGTCGAGTAGTACCCCATCACGTAGTACGAGCTGTTGTCGTCGACGATGCGCTGGAAGCCGTCGCGGAAGTCGTTCCGGTTGACGATGGCGAAGCCGCCGGTCTCATCGCCCATCACGCGCAGGCTGTCCTGCGACAGCCGCACCTCGTTGAAGATCGCTGACATGCCGAGGCCGAGCGACGTGTCGTCGGGGAACGACTGGATTGCGGCCATGTCCTGGAACTCGGCGCCGAGGCCGCGCGGATCGACCGCATACACCACGACGTTGGCGCGCGTCGCCGCGGCGATCATGTCGCGGGTCGCGTCCATGACCGACTGCGCCTCGGTGATCTGGCTGCTGAACATGTTGTTGATGTCGTAGTCGATGCCTTCGCTGAAATAGACGATGGCCTTGCGGCGGCCGCGGATGTTCCCGAGATACTGCGCGACGTTGCGAATCGACTCGAGCGCGTTGCGCGCGTGGAAACCGCGCTCCTTGTCGTCGATGTCCGAGGCGGGATCGCTCGCCATTGGCGTGCCGGCGCGGCGTTGCACGTCTTCGATCTGGTTGAGCGTCGACGAGTTGAGCTTCTGGCCCATGAAGAGGTCGACGGCACGCAACAGCCGGGTCTGGCTGGACGTGAATTCCTGCGAGGCGTTCGAACGGCCGCTGGTGTGCACGACAGCGGCGAGATCGTTGGCGCCGACAAACTTCTCGATGAACTGCTTCGCCGCAAGCTTGACGCGCTGCGACCGCAACGCCGCGGTGTGCAGGTCATCGAGCATGATCACGTAGATACGGCCGTCGGCGCCCTGCATGTTGTTGCGGACGTCCGGCTCGATCGGCTTCGATGCGAACAACGGGCGCTCGGCCCGCTCGAGCGGAATGTTGACCATCGAAAACGCGGTGACTTTCTGCGGCTTGCCGTCCTCGAAAACCTGGAAGTCCTCGGGCTTCAGGCCGGTAATGAACTTGCCTTCCTTGTCGAGGACCCGCGCGTCGACTTCGACGTAATTGACTTCCGCGCGGAAGGTGATCGGCGGCTGCTGCGGCGGGGGGGGCTGCACCTGCGCGTGCAGCGTGACAAACGACACCGTGAGCGTGGTCAGCAACAGAAGCAATCGCTTGGTCATAGGGTCTTCCACATGTCTTTCAATGGGCCGGCAGCCTCAATTATAGGACGCCGCCGCCGCGGCCGTGGTTCGTCCGCCGGTATAATCGATTGAATATGCCCCTTGAGGTTGGAGCTGTCCAGCAGGCGCTCAAAGCCGATGGACTCGACGCGTGGCTCCTCTATGATTTTCACGGCTCGAATCCTGTATCTTACCGGCTCGCCGGAATGGGTGAAGCCGGACACCTCGCGACGCGGCGCTGGTTCTACCTCATCCCGCAATCCGGAGAGCCGCACGCCCTCGTGCACGCCATCGAACGCTACAACCTCGATCACCTGCCGGGATCGAAAACGGTTTACGCGGGCCGAGGGCAACTGCACGCGGGGCTGACCAAGCTGCTCACGGGCGTGAAGCGCGTGGCGATGGAGTATTCGCCGAACTGCGCGATCCCGTATGTGTCGCGCGTCGACGCCGGGACGATCGAGCTCATACGATCGCTCGGAGTGGACGTGGTGTCGTCCGGCGATTTGATCCAGCAGTTCGAGGCTCGCTGGAACGACGCGGCGATTGCCACGCACAAGACGGCGTCCGAAAAGCTGTATCGCATCAAGGATCAGGCGTTCGAAGAAGTCGCGCGCCGGCTGCGCGACGGCGTCGCGACCACCGAGTACGACATTCAGCAGAAGATGGTCGGCTGGTTCAAGGACGAAGGGCTGATCGCCGATTCCGCGCCGTGCGTCTCGGCCCAGGAGAACGCCGGCAATCCGCATTACCTCGCGACGGCGAGCGCGCATCGAGCGATACGAAAGAACGAGCTCCTGCTGCTCGATCTCTGGGGCAAGCTCGAGAAGCCCGGTGCCGTGTACGCCGACATCACGTGGATCGGATTCACGGGGCCGAACGTCCCCGATCGCATGGCCAAAGCGTTTGGCGCGATCTGCGACGCGCGCGACGCGGCGGTCACCACCGTGCAGGACGCGGCGCGCGCGGGCCGCGGCGTGCGCGGCTTCGAAGCCGACAAGGCGGCGCGGCAGGTTCTGATCGACGCCGGCTACGAAGACGCCATCCTGCATCGCACCGGCCACAGCCTCGGCGAGAACGTCCACGGAAACGGCGCGCACCTCGATGATTACGAAACCCATGACGAACGTCGGCTGCTGCCCGGCAGCGGCTTTACCATCGAACCTGGGCTGTATTTCAAGGAATTTGGCGTTCGGACCGAGATCAATATGGTCTGGCTGGCGAACGGACCGGAAGTGACGGGTCCGCGTCAAAAGGCTATCCTGTGTCTGCTGGAGGAATGATGTCTACCGGAAAGACGACGCTGTTTTATTCGTTCTTGATCATGGTGGCCTCGCTGGCCGTCGGGATGGTGATTGCGTCCCGGCTGGATTTGACCCCGGCCTCATCGGCCCAGGGCACCATCGCTGCAGCGCCGCCCATGAACAGCGCGCCGCTCAGCGGTCCGGTCGATGCGAGCACGTTCCGCAACATCGCCAAGGCGATGTCGCCCGCGGTCGTGAACATCCGCAGCACATCCAAACAGCGCGCCCAGGAGATGACCGAATTCTTCGGCGGCGGGGGTGGCGGCAACGACGACCTGCTCGAGCGCTTCTTTGGGGGCCAGGGCCGCCAGCAGCGCCCGCAGCGGCCGCGCGAACAGGAAACCCAGGCGGCCGGCACCGGCTTCGTCATCAACAAGACGCTCGGCTACATCCTCACCAACAACCACGTCGTCGAAGGCGCGACCAAGGTCGAAGTGAACTTCCTCGGCGAAGACAACGACGTCTACCACGAAGCCAAGATCGTCGGCCGCGATCCGCTCACCGACAGCGCCCTGATTCAGCTGGTCGACAAGAACAGCAACCTGATTGAAGTGAAGTTCGGCGATTCGTCGCAGATGCAGCCGGGCGACTGGGTCATGGCCATCGGCAATCCGTTCGGTCTCGCGCACACCGTGAGCGTCGGCGTGATCAGCGCCACGGCGCGCTCGTTCCCGATCGCCGAGCAGCGCTTCGCCGACGTGTTGCAGACCGACGCGGCGATCAACCCGGGCAACTCCGGCGGACCGCTGCTCAACGCGCGCGGCGAGGTCGTCGGCATCAACACCGCGATCTACACGGACTCGCGCCAGCAGGGCAACATCGGCATCGGCTTCGCGATCCCGATCAACAGCGTGCGCGAGCTGATTCCCCAGTTGCAGACCGGCCGCGTCTCGCGCGGCGTCATCGGCGTCAGCGTGTCGCCGATTCCGCCTGAGGCGCTCGCCGAGTTCGGGCTGAAGCAGCGCCGCGGCGCGCTGGTCGGCACCGTGGCGAAAGGCAAGCCCGCCGCCAAGGCCGGCATCGAACCCGGCGACATCATCCTCGAGTTCAACGGCAAGGCGGTCAAGAACCGCGACGAGCTCGTCGCGACGGTCGTCGCGACCAAGCCCGGTTCGACGGTGCCGGTGAAGATCCTGCGCGACAAGCAGGAGAAGACCGTGTCGCTGACCGTTGACGAGCTCGATCTCGACGAGGAAGGCACCCGCGCCGCCGAGCAGCGCACCTCAATCGAGCCCGATGAAGAACCGTCGCAGGGCTTTGGCGTCACGCTGTCGGCGCTGACCGCCGATACCGCCCGCCGCCTGCGCGCGCCGTCGGATGTGCAGGGCGTGCTCGTATCGGATGTCGAGCAGGGCAGCCCGGCGTTCCGCGCCGGCATCGTCCGCGGCGACATCATCACGCGCGTCAACCGGCAGCCGGTCCGCACGCCGCAGGAAGCGAGCCGCGCGCTCGGCCAAGTCGCCTCGGGCGGCACGGCGTTCCTGCTCGTGATCCGCGGCGGTCAGGAACAGTTCTTCACCGTCCGCAAGGAATAGGCATCCGCGGATTACACGGATAATCCGGATGCCGCTCGAGCGCGAGATCAAGCTTCGCTTCGACAGTGCCGAAGAGGCACGCGCGAGGATTCTCGCGCTCGGCGCGGCTCCCCTGCTCGGCCGCCGCCTCCAGGAAGATTGCCTGTTCGACACCGACGACGAGAAGCTGCGCCGGCAGCGATCGACGCTGCGGGTGCGCTCAGAGAGTGGCAAGAGCCTGCTGACCTACAAGGGCCCTGCGATTCCCAGCCTGATCAAGATCCGCCAGGAGTACGAAACCGTCGTCGCTGACGGCGCGATGTTGAACAAGATTCTCGAGGAGCTTGGCCTGCACTGCTGGTTCCGCTACGAGAAGTACCGCGAGGAATTCACGAACGACGACGTCGTGATCGCGGTCGATGAAACGCCGGTGGGCGTGTTCGTCGAGATCGAGGGCGGCGAAGACGCGATCCACGAGACGGCGCGGGCACTGGGCTTCACGCCGGCGGACTACATCACCGACTCGTATCGCTTCCTCTTCCTGCAACATCGCGACGCCAACGGCATCGACGGACCCGACATGGTGTTCGCCGTCGGCGCCAGCGAATGACCCGACGTCGCGCCGGCGGCGCGACGTCGCGGCAAGCGCTTCAGGCCTGGCCGGCGCTGGTGCTGACCGCCGGCCTGGCCACACGTCTGCAGCCACTCTCCTCTGTTCGCGCCAAGGCCGCATTGCCGGTGGCCGGCACGCCGCTCGTATCCCGCATCCTCCAGTGGCTACATGACGCCGGCACCCGGCGCGTCGTGTTGAATCTGCATCACCGCGCCGACTCGATCACGCGGATCGTCGGTGATGGATCCGCCGCCGGGCTCGAAGTGCGCTATTCCTGGGAAACCGACATCCTTGGCTCAGCCGGCGGGCCCGCGCGGGCCATCCCGCTGCTCGAGTCCGATCGATTCCTGATCGTCAACGGCGACACGCTCGCGGACGTCGAACTGCAGGCAATGGCGAAGCAGCACATCGACACCAACGCGCTCGTCACGATGGCCGTCGTCGATGGCCGGCCCGGGTACAACGGCGTCATCGCCGATTCAACTGGGATCGTTCGCGGATTCGGGCGCGAACCAGGCGCCTTTCATTTCATCGGCATCCAAATCGTGAATGCATCGGTATTCGCCGGGGTGCGCGCTGACGTGAAGTCGGAGACCGTCCACGGCATTTATCCCGGCGTGATCGCCGAACGCCCGGGCGCCGTTCGCATCTTCCACAGCGGCGTCGAGTTCTTCGATATCGGATCGCCGCGCGACTACCTCGAGACCGCAATCGCGATCGCACAGCGCGAGGGCAAGCCGCTCGATCGCGGCCGCGACTGCTCCATCGCCGGCGCGGAGCTCGTCAACACCATCATCTGGGATCGGGTCACCGTCGGATCCGGCGCGCGGCTGTCTGAATGCGTCGCCGCGGACGACGTCGTGGTGCCGCCCGCCGCTGAATTCTCGCGCTGTTCGCTCGTGATGCGCGACAATAAGGTGGTCGCGACGCCTTTCTAATGGAACCACGGTTAGAGCAATACCTCGCCGAACAACAGCTCACCGCTCAGACGCAGCAAGTCATGCCGCTCACCGGCGACGCGTCCGATCGCCAATACTTCCGCGTGCTGCTGAAAAACGCGAAGCCGATCGTACTCGCGCTGCACGCGGGGCCGATCGATTTCGGGTCGATGCCGTTTGTCGCCATCGCCAAGCTGCTCGCGGCCGTTCCCGTGCCGGTGCCGCGAATCCTGCATCACTCGGATCAGCTTGGCGTGCTCGGATTGGAAGATCTTGGCGACGTCACGCTCCAGGCGCACCTCGGCGCCGCGACCGCGACTGAACATGCGGCGCTCTATCGGCAGGCGGTCGGCTTCATCGCCCTCATGCAGCAACGCGGCGAAGCGCTTCGTTCCGACGCGTATCCGCCGTATCGCATCGCGTTCGACGTCGAGAAGCTGACGTGGGAGCTCGAATTCTTCGTCAAACATTACCTGCAGGCCTATAAAGGCGCCGCGCTGACCGACGTCCAGCGAGAGGCGCTGCGTGAGGAATGGTCGGCGATCGTCGAGGAGCTGGCCTCAGAGCCGCGGGTGCTGTGCCATCGCGACTATCACAGCCGCAACCTGATGCTGCACGATGACTCGCTCTACATCATCGACTTTCAGGACGCGCGCATGGGCCCCGACACCTACGATCTGGTGTCGCTGCTCCGCGATTCCTACGTCGACCTGAGCGCCCAGCAGGTCGACGGGCTGATCGCCTATTTCCTGGCACACAAGAGCGGGGACGTGCCGGCAGAAGGCGAGTTTCGCCGCCGGTTCGACCTGATGGCCCTGCAGCGCAACCTCAAGGCGCTTGGTACCTTCGGGTACATGACGACATCACGGAACAACACGGTTTATATTCAATACATCCCGCGCACGCTGGCGCACGTGAGAACGAACCTCGCGAAGTATCCACGGTTCGAACGCCTGCTGGGCCTGCTCGAGCCATGGTTGTAATTCCGAAATCCGAGATCTGAGATCTGAAATGTCATTCGGGGTCTCCACTCATCTCTACGTCGCCGATCGCCTCGATCGCGATCACCTCGTCGAGATAGCCGCGCACGGCTTCGAGGCGGTCGAGGTGTTCGGCCTGCGCGCGCACTTCGACTATCGCGATCGCCGGGCCGCCATCGCGCTCGCCGAATGGCTCGACGACACGCGCCTGCGTCTGCATTCGATGCACGCGCCGATCGCTGGTACGTACGTCAACGGCACATGGAAGGACGGATTTTCCCTGGCCTCGTCCGACGACGGCCGCCGCAAGGCCGCCGTCGAAGAAGTGCTGGCGACGCTCGATGTGGCCGCCGCCGTGCCCTACAACGTGCTCGTCGTGCACTGCGGTGTGCCCGCGCCGTACGCGACGGCCGGCGACAACCATCGCGGCGCGCTCGTGCGCAGTCTCGAGGAGCTGTCGCCCGTGGCGCAACGCTACGGCGTGCGGCTGGCCATCGAGGTGATTCCGAACGAGCTCTCAACACCGACGGCGCTCGTCGAGATGATTGAAAGCGACATCGAAGCCGTCGCCCTCGGCATCTGCATGGACGTCGGGCACGCACGGATGATGGGCGACGTGGTCGATGCGATCGAAACCTGCTCGGGTCACGTGATCACGACACACCTCCACGATAATCGCGGCCGCACCGACGATCACCTGGTGCCGGGCAAGGGCGTGATCGATTGGGAAGCGGCAACGCTGGCGTTCCAGAAGGTGGGCTATGACGACGCGTGGATCTTCGAGCTCGCGGTGGCGGCCGATCGGCGGCCGATCCTCGAGCTCGCCGCGAAGGCGCGCGAGCGGCTGGAGTCGCTGCTGCACATCGGCGACGAGATGCTCGGGATGGATGAACTGTAAGACCCCAGGACCCTAGACCTTCATGCACACCTACATCAACAAGATCGGCGAGCACGTTGGACAGACCGTCACCATCAAGGGTTGGCTGCACAACCGCCGATCGAGCGGCAAGATCCACTTCCTCGTCGTCCGCGACGGCACCGGCTTCTTGCAGGTGGTCATGGGCAAGAAGGACGTCGACGAAGCGACGTTCCAGACCGCCGATCACCTGAGCCAGGAGAGCGCGATCATCATCACCGGCGCGGTGAAGGCGGAAGAGCGCGCGATGGGCGGCTACGAGATGGTCGCCAGCGGCCTCGAGGTCGTCAACGAAGCGCACGACTATCCGATCACGCCGAAGGAGCACGGCGTCGATTACCTGATGGATCGCCGGCATTTGTGGATCCGCGCCGAGCGCCAGACCGCGATCCTGCGCGTGCGCCACGAGATCATCAACGCGGTCCGCGACTTCTTCAACGAGCAGGGCTTCATCCTCGCCGACACGCCGATCTTCACGCCGGCCGCGTGCGAAGGCACGACGACGTTGTTTCCGGTCGAGTATTTCGACAACGAGAAGGCGTTTCTCACGCAGAGCGGTCAGCTCTACAACGAAGCCAACGCCATGGCGCTCGGCAGGGTCTACGCGTTCGGCCCGACGTTCCGCGCCGAGAAGAGCAAGACCCGCCGCCACCTCACCGAGTTCTGGATGGTCGAGCCCGAGATGGCGTATGCCGATCTCAACGACGTCATCACCCTGGCGGAAGGGCTGATCACGTCAGTGGTCGCGCGCGTCCTCGATCGCCGGCCGAAGGAATTGAAGGTCCTCGAGCGCAACACGTCGAAGCTCGAAGCGGTGAAGGCGCCGTTTCCGCGGCTGCATTACGACGCGGCGGCGAAGGTCCTCCTCGACAAGGGACTGCCCTTCCAGGTCGGCGGCGATTTCGGCGGCACCGACGAGACCGTGTTGTCGGAACAGTTCGATCGCCCGGTGTGCGTGACGCACTACCCGGCCGCGATCAAGGCCTTCTACATGAAGCCCGATCCAAACGAGCCGGACAAGGCGCTGTGCGTCGATGTCCTCGCGCCGGAAGGCTACGGCGAGATCATCGGCGGCGGCCAGCGCCTCGACGACCTCGATCTCCTGCTGCAGCGCATCAAGGAACACAACCTGCCGCAGGAAGCGTTCGAGTGGTATCTCGACCTTCGCCGTTTCGGCTCGGTGCCGCACGGCGGATTCGGCATGGGCATCGAGCGCTGCGTCAGCTGGATCTGCGGACTGGAGCACGTGAGAGAGACGATTCCCTACCCAAGGATGCTTTACAGGATCTATCCGTAGCTTCCTGTTACACTGAGAAGTTCTCATGAAGATCGGGTTCGTCTCCTTGGGGTGCCCCAAGAACCTCGTCGATTCCGAGGTAATGCTCGGAATGGCCGAGAAGGATGGGCACGAAATCACCGCCGACGCGTCGCAGGCCGACGTGCTGGTCGTGAATACCTGCGCGTTCATCGATCGCGCGAAGCAGGAGTCCATCGACACCATCCTCGAGATGGCCGAGTTGAAGAAGCAGGCCGCGGGCCGCAAGCTCGTCGTCACCGGCTGCCTCGCCGAGCGTTATCGCGACGAACTGAAGAAAGAGATCCCGGAGATCGATGCCGTCTACGGCACCGGCGAAGTCGAGGGACTCTCGCACTTCATGAAAGGAACCGGGAACCGGGAACCCGGAACCGCAAAGGCGCTGCCGTTCTATACGAAGCCTCCCGTCTTCGGAGTCGATTTACCTACTTACATCTACGACGCCGACACGCCGCGCAAGCGCGTCACGCCGCGCCACTACGCCTACGTGAAGATCGCGGAAGGCTGCGACTACAAGTGCGCGTTCTGCATCATTCCGAAGATGCGCGGCCACTATCGCAGCCGGCCGATCGATTCGATCGTGCAGGAGGCGCGTCAGCTCGCCGCGCAGGGCGTGAAAGAGCTGCTGCTGATCTCACAGGACTCGACCTTCTACGGTATCGATCGCGGTGAGCGCGGCGCGCTGCCGGCGCTACTACGTGCATTAAACGAAATCGCCGGCATCGAGTGGATCCGGCTCCTCTATCTCTACCCGACCACGATTACCAGCGACGTCATCGACGTCATCGCCGATCTCGACAAGGTGGTGAAGTACATCGATCTGCCGCTGCAACACGCGTCCGATCCGGTGTTGAAACGCATGAAGCGTCCGGGCACGCGGCAGTCATATGTGCGCCTGCTCGAGAACATCCGCGCGCGCATTCCGAACGTCGCCCTGCGCACCACGTTCATCGTCGGCTTCCCCGGTGAAACGGCGGAAGATTTCGCCGCGCTCGAATCGTTCATCGAAGAGATCGGGTTCGATCACGTCGGCGTGTTCACCTATTCGCACGAAGAAGGCACCTCGGCTCACGAGCTCAAAGACGATGTGCCGGCGGCGACGAAGAAGAAGCGGCAGGATCGCCTGATGGCGCGACAGCGCGACCTTGTCGCCGCCCGGCAGCAGGCCCGCCTCGGCGAACGGACCCGCCTCGTCATTGACGGCCCGTCACCCGAGCACGAACTTGTTGTGCAAGGAAGGCTTGCGGGCCAGGCGCCGGAGATCGATCCAGTGGTCTACCTGACCGATTGCGACCCTTCCACGCTGGCCAAAGGCGCCTTCATCGACGTCGAAATCGTCGGATCGCAGGAGTACGATCTCGTTGCACGGCCGATTTGAGCCCGTCCGCCATAGCCAAAGCCGAAGGCGGGTGCTATTATTGAAGGTCGGTTACTAGTCTGGGAAACCAGAGTGGGCCTGTAATTCAGCCCACTTTTTGTATTTTAGGGGGTTTTCTTGGGCCCGCTGGAGCGCGTGCGGGAGCTGGCGGAACGTGTCGCATCGAGCTACGGCCTCGATATTTTCGACGTCGAGTTGAAGCGCGAGGGCGGCCAGCAGGTCCTGCGGGTGATCGTCGATCGGCCGGGACCCGCGGCGAAGCCGGAAGAAAGCGTCAGCATCGATGATTGCGCGCGGGTCGCCGAAGATCTCGGCACGCTGCTCGACGTCGAGGACGTGATCCCGACCGAGTACACCTTCGAGGTGTCGTCACCGGGATTGGATCGGCCGCTGCGCACCGCGGACGACTACCGGCGGTTCGCCGGGCGTTGGGCAAAGATCGTGACGTCGGAGCCGGTGCAGCGCCAGACGGCGTTCGCGGGCCGCGTCAAGGGTATCGAAGGCGAGGACGTGTTGTTCGAGTCGGAAGGCAAAAAGCTGATGAAGCTTCCGCTGCGACTAATCTCACGCGCACGCCTTGAGGTGGAGTTTTAGTAGTTATGTCGACAACGAATCCGTTGCAGCAAACGATCGAGGCGCTCGCCAAGGAAAAAGGCATCGAGCCGGATGTCGTGATTCAGGCGATGGAAGAAGCCGTGCTCACCGCGTCGCGCAAGTTTTACAAGGGTGACGAAGAGCTGAAGGCGAAATTCAATCCCGAGAACGGTCAAATCGAACTGTTCGCGGTGAAGACCATCGTCGATGAGGTCACAACGCCCGGCAAGGAAATCTCGATCGCGGAAGCCAAGGAGATCTACGGCGAGGACGCCGAGGTCGAGGTCGGCTACCAGATCGAATTCCCGAAGCGCACCGACGTGCTCGGCCGCATCGCCGCGCAGACCGCCAAGCAGGTGATCTTCCAGAAGGTCCGCGAAGCGGAGCGCGAGAACGTCTACGCGGAATACAACCAGCGGGTCGGCGAGGTGATGAACGGCCTCGTCAAGCGCTTCGAGCAGGGCGACATCATCGTCGAGGTCGGCCGCGTCGAGGCGATCCTGCCGCGCAAGGAACAGTCGCGCGCGGAAAGCTACACCCCCGGCGAGCGGATCCGCGCCGTCATCAAGGGCGTGAACCGCGGCGCCAAGGGACCGCAGATCGTGCTGTCGCGCACCGACCCGGCGTTGTTGATCAAGCTGTTCGAGCAGGAAGTGCCGGAGATTTACGACGGCACCGTGATGATCCGCGGCGCGGTGCGTGAAGCCGGCGATCGCGCCAAGGTCGCGGTGTTCTCGCGCGAGCGCGACGTCGATCCGGTCGGCGCGTGCGTCGGCATGAAGGGCACGCGCGTGCAGGCGATCATCCGCGAGCTGCGCGGCGAGAAGATCGACATCGTCGACTACTCGGACGATCCGGTGCAGTTCGTGATGAACGCGCTCAGCCCGGCGAAGGTGCAGCGCGTCACGATCGTCGACGACAAGGAAAAGGTCATGGAAGTCGTCGTCGAGGACAGCCAGCTGTCGCTCGCGATCGGCAAGAAGGGCCAGAACGTGCGCCTCGCAGCCAAGCTGACCGGCTGGCGCATCGATATCAAGAGCGAAGAGGAAAAGCGCAAGGAAGTGGAAGCGCAGTTTGGCGCGCTCGAAGCGGCGAATGCCGAAGACGCACCCGCTGAAGACGCGCCTGCCGACAGCGAGCCGCAGCCCGCGGCAGCCGCCGAAGGCGAAGAGACGAAGTAATCACGCGACAGCTGAAGGCTGATAGCTGAAAGCCGAGGGAATCAAGTTTGTCCACCGTTCGGGTTTACAAGGTCGCTGAGCTTCTCGACATCACCAGCAACGACGTGCTGGCGCTGTTGAAGAAGAACCACGGCATCGAGCTCAAGAGCGCGTCAAGCACGCTCGAAGAGATCGTCGCCCGCCAGTTCGTCGAGCGCCTGGCCAAGCAGAAGGGCATCACCCTGCCGAAGGGCGACATGTTCTCGGAGCAGGCCGGCAAGCAGGTCAAGACTGCCGCGAAGGCGAAGGCCGCGCCCGGCAAGAAGGGCGCAGCTGCGCCCGCGCCCGAGCCGCCGAAGCCGGCCGCGCCGACGCTCGGTCCGCCGCGCCTGATCAAGAAGGCGAAGCCGATAGAGCCAAAACCCGACGATGCATTGGCCCCTCCCTTCGAGGCGCCCGCGCCACCAGCGATCGAGCACCCCGCTGTCGAAGCGGCGTCCGCCGCCTTTGCCGAGGCGCCGATTGAGGAGCCAATGCAGGCGGAGTCTGCCGCAGCCAGCGCCGAACCCGAGGCCGTGCGCGAAAAGTCCGGACGCTTCGTGCCGCCGAGCATTCGCCTGCGCGTCGAAGAACCCGGCAAGGCGCCGCCGAGTGCGCCGCCACTTCAACCGAAGCGCCAGGTGGTTCCGCAGCCGCCGCGCGTCGTGCCGCCTGCTCCGCCTCGTCCGGCACAGGCCGCGACCGGCAACCTCGCGCGCCCGCAGGGCCAGCGCCCATTCGGACAGCCGCGTCCGCCGCAGAGCAACACTGCGGCGATGCTCGGTGGTCCTCGCCCGCTGCCCTCGCAGCCGGTGCGCCCGACCACGGGCATGCCGCAGCGTCCGGGCCAGCCGCCGATGCGGCCGGGATTCCGTCCGCAGCATCAACAGCGCCCGTCGGGCCTGAAGCCCGCACAGAAGCGCGACGCGCTGCAGACGCCTCGTCAGCAGGCGCCCGCGCCGGCTGCGCCGCCGCCAATCACCCGCACGATCACGTTCTCCGAAGGCATGACGGTGAAGGACCTTGCCGATCGCCTCGAAGTGCGCGTGAAGGATGCGCTGAAGGCGCTGCTCGATCGCCGGTTGATGATGACCATCAACTCCGCGATCGATCTCGAAACCGCGAAGTCGCTGGCTGCCGGCTTTGGCGCCGAGATCGAAACGCGCAGCTTCGAACAGGAAATCACGGCCGAGAGCGACAAGGTCGCCGATCCGAAGGACATTGCGACGCGCTCGCCCGTCGTCACGATCATGGGCCACGTCGATCACGGCAAGACGACGCTGCTCGACTCGATCCGCGAGACCCGCGTCGCTGAACGCGAAGCCGGCGGCATCACGCAGCACATCGGCGCCTACCTGGTGCCGACGTCCGGCGGCCGCAGCATCGTGTTCCTGGACACGCCCGGCCACTCCGCGTTCACCATGATGCGCGCCCGCGGCGCGAAGATCACCGACGTGGTCGTCCTCGTGGTTGCGGCCGACGATGGCGTCATGCCGCAGACCAGGGAAGCGATCGATCACGCGAAAGCCGCGAACGTGAAGATCATCGTCGCGGTCAACAAGATCGACAAGCCGGGCGCGAATCCGGAAACGGTCAAGCGCCAGCTGACGGATCTCGGGCTGATGCCGGAAGACTGGGGCGGCCAGACCGTGTTCGTCGAAGTGTCGGCGAAGAAGAAGACCGGCATCGATACGCTGCTCGAAATGATCCTGCTCGTCACCGAAATCGACGATCTCAAGGCCAACCCGAAGCGCAGCGCCATCGGCACGGTGATCGAAACCAAGCTGGATCGCGGCCGCGGTCCGGTGGCGACAGTCCTGATCCAGGATGGCACCCTCCGCGTCGGCGACAACGTGATCGCCGGTCCGGTGGTCGGCAAGGTACGCGCGCTGATCGACGATCGGGGCCGTAATCTCAAGCTGGCCGGACCGTCAACGCCGGTGGAGCTGCTCGGCCTCGAATCGCTGCCCTCGCCGGGCGACGGATTCCAGCAAGTGGCCGATGCGGCGAAGGCGCGCCAGATCGCGACGTTCCGTCAAGGGCAGGCGAAGGACAAGGCGCACGCGGCGAAGGGCTCGAGGCTCACGCTCGAATCGCTGCAGGCGCAGCTGTCGGAAGAAGGCGCGAAGGATCTGCCGATCATCATCAAGGCCGACGTGCAAGGCTCGGCCGAAGTGCTGGCCGACACGCTCGCCAAGCTGTCGGACGACAAGACGCGCATCAAGATCATCCACTCGGCGGTCGGCGCGATCAACGAAAGCGACGTGCTGCTCGCCACCGCGTCGAACGCGATCATCATCGGCTTCAACGTGCGGCCCGATCGCAACGCCGCCGAGGTCGCAGAGCGGGAGAAGGTCGACATCCGCCAGCACTCGGTCATCTACCACGTCACCGACGAGATCAAGAAGGCGATGACCGGCCTGCTCGAGCCGACGTTCAAGGAGCAGCGCATCGGCATTGCGCAGGTCCGCGAGACGTTCAAGGTCCCGAAGGTCGGCACCATTGCCGGCTGCATGGTCACCGACGGCCGCATCACGCGCCAGGGCGACGCCCAGGCGCGCCTGCTCCGCGACAACGTCGTGGTGTGGGAAGGCAAGCTGGCGTCGCTCAAGCGCTTCAAGGACGACGCGTCCGAGGTGAAGACCGGCTTCGAATGCGGCATCGGCCTGCAGAACTTCAACGACATCAAGGTCGGCGACGTCATCGAAGTGTTCCACATGGAGCGGGTGGCACAGCTTGCTTAGTTCAAAGTTTTAAGTT
>Ga0137455_1000071_pt1 | contig 22072 bp, 30 predicted proteins | sample EasRivERMGT600_2_FD_102334 | JGI IMG/M metagenome (GOLD analysis project Ga0137455, IMG submission 102334) | Soil microbial communities from meander-bound floodplain in the East River, Colorado, USA - East River MetaG ERMGT600_2 | ecosystem: Environmental > Terrestrial > Soil > Floodplain ... | reverse complement strand
CTCCCGGCGCTGTACCGCCGTCTCGTTGCCGAACCCGTCCTTTTCGTAGACGTAATCAACCAGTCCGCAGTCGATCCCCCAACCCATCATCATGCGGAGGTTGTAGTCGAAGCTCTTCTGGTTCTCGACCGTGTCGTCGGTGTCGAGCCACAGAACGTAGGGCTTGGTGGTCTTGCTGAAGGAGAAGTTGCGGGCCGCCGCGAAGTCGTCGATCCACGGAAAGTGGAACACCTTGCAGCCGAACGAGTCGGACACGAGGTTCACCTTGTCGAAGTTCGACTCCTCCGGCCCAAGCCCGGTGTTCACGACCACGATCTCGTCGGGGTAGCTCCCGTAGTTCTTGAGAAGGTTCTCCAGCTTCTCCGGGTCGCCACGGGTGATGATCGCGAGCGCGTACTCCGGCTTCTTGTCATTCATCGCTTCATTCACTGTCTGCTTCCCCCGCTACCAATGGCTCCCATGCGAATCCGATCCGTCTTGGGAGCCACGAGCCCAAGACGGTAATGCCGGAAGAAGGTGTTCACCAAGTCGTCGTGATCCCAGAAACTCGGGTGGACCTTCTGCTTCATCAGGTTCCAGAGCGTGCGCGGGACCTCTCCCATGCGCGCGCCATGCTTCATCCTTCCCGGATCGCTGCCCCACGCCTTGCGGTAAGACCGCTCGCGACGGTGGTACTCCATGATCCGGTGGTGGGCCACCACGACATCGGGGTTCTGCAACGCCCACTCGCGGATGACCGCCGCGATCGTCTCCTCGCTCTTGCGCGCCTTGACGATCGAATTAGCAACCCCCCAAGAGACGGACCTGGCTCGCTCGATCGAGCCCGCCCCTTGGGGGGTCACCGCGTTCAGAGAAGGTTCAGTCTCAGACGTAGGACACCTGGGTCACAGGTACTGCGACTTGAAGCCGTGGAAGACAGGGTGTCCCCACTCGGCCGTGAGTTCTCCCTTCACGACCGCGTCGAAGGTGTCGGCGACCTTGGGCGAAAGCTCCTGCGTCCATGTCCGCAGGAACGCCTTGTAGGCCACCGTCTTGTCGAGGAACAGGACCGCGTAGCCCGTGTACGCGCTGCCGACCTGATACGGCATGTTGCGGTCCAGGTGGATCGCGGCCGTAACGTTGAAGTCGGTCATGTAGAGCGCGACCGAGTTCACGAGCTTCATGTCTTCCGCGAGGATGTTGCGGACGTTCGCGCCACCCGTGAAGCCGCTGATGCGGCGCTTCAGGTAGCCGCCCACGAACACGTCGGAAGGATGCCCGCCCTGCGCCCACGCGAGCTGGTAGGTGTCGTTGAAGATCGTCTCGGACAGCGACACTGCTCCGGTCACGTTCGTGTAGCTCGTGATGCCGGAGGTCAGGAACTCCAGGATGGAACTCATCCGGCGAGCCACGCCGGTTAGACCCGAGGTCAGGATGCCACCGTGCAGCTCGAACTCGCAGTCGGTCTTGATCCCGACTCGGGCCGCGTTCGCCTGATCCGCGACGATGTCGTCGATGGCCCAGTGGGCCGCCGCCGCCTCAGACTCGGTGACGCGGATGGTGCGCGCAAAGATCTGGCAGAGGTTGAAGCGCCGCGCGTCCGGGTACTGGATCGTGCCCGTCGAGCCGGTGAAGCCGTAGACGAAGCCTTCCGCCTGGAAGTTGCCCTGGTAGTTCAGAAGCGAGCGGGTGAGCCAGTAGTGGTAGATGCCGTTTGCCGACTTCTCGCCGATCGTGTCGTAGAGCGGCGTGTCGTCGGGAGTCGGCTGGTAGATCAGATCAGAAACGTCTTCCTTGAGAGAGGTGTCCGGCGAGGCAAAGCCTCCACCCGGAGCGATACCTGCAAAGATCGCCATTCAGCTCCTTGTCATTGTTTGGGGAGCATGTTCGCCTTGACGGCTCGCGCGAGAGCCTGGACGGTGGCGAGCTTTCGGGTCGCCCCCTTCTGGTCCCCGGCCTTGATCCTCTCCTTCACTTCGTCGGAGAGCGGTCGCGCGTTGCTCGGAGCCACTCCACCTCGCTCAGCGAGGGAGACGGCTTCCTTGAGCCGAAGGTTCTCCTGCTCCAATTCCTTGAGTCGTTCCCGTTCACCACGGACCTTGGTGTTGCGCTCCGCGTGAGCGAAGGCGTCGTAGAGGGCGTGCGGGCGTCGAGCCACGTCATCCCCGTACAGGCGCCTCTGGTCTTGCAGGTAGCGGTCGGCCGCCTGAAAGAGCGGGCTCTCGCGGTCGGTCAACGCCTCCGGGCCGAAATCATCAAGGATTCGCTGATGGATCTCGCGGAGGAGGAATTTCTCGTCAGTCGCCTTCTTCGCCTCCTCGACGGCCTCGTGCTTCGCCTTCTTGGCGACCCGAGACATCTGCTCATCGCGGATGGCGTCGAGCATGTCTGCATTCTCATGCTCGCGGGCATAGCTACGCCCCGATTCAAGCTGTTCGTCCGTCGCCTCCTGCCAAGAGCGCGCAGTCTTAGGAGCCTGCGGTACTGCTGGCTGGGCGGCGAGCTGGCCTTTCAGCTCGGCGAGTTCGTCACGCAGTCCTCGAAGTTCGTTGCCGTACTTCTCGGCCCTACGCTGGAACTCCGCCTTTTCCTTCGTGATCTCGTCGATCCTCGCCTGGGCGTTGTTGCGAGGGCTCGGCGGCCGCGCGTCACCTTGCTGACCCGCGGGAGCAGCAGCGTTGGGCGCCGCTGAAGTCTCGTTCGGCATGCCGTTTTGCTCCTTAAGAGCGCAGCGCCGAGATGACGCTGATGAGTTTCTGGATCAACCGCCGCGCTGGATCGCCGCGTTGGCGGCGGCGGCGCGGATGTGAGTTCCGTAGACACCCTTGGTCTGGTAGGTCTCGTCGCGGATGTTGCGTGTCGCCGGGCGGCGCACGCCGTTGTGCTTGCCCTGCGCCATCTTCCCGGTCGCCGTCTTGGGCGGTGAGAGCTTGATCGGGGATCCCATCCACATGCTGCGCGCCATCATGTCCGCCTCACTTTCCGTGCTTGGCGTACCCGGACAGGCCATGCCCACCGGGAATCGGCTGGAAGTTGGTCTTGTCACCGACGACTGTGCCGCCGTTGCCCTTACCCTTCTTCACGTTCGCCCCGATGATCTCGGACGGGTGGTTCTTGATGCTGATCTTGGAGCCGGGGTGGCAGTTGTCTTTCACTGGGACCTTAAAGCTCATCGCATGAACCTCCCTTGCTCGTAGCGCCGCTCGTTCAGTTCCCTGCGCGCCATCCTAGACAGAGTCCCGATACCTCCGAGGCCCCCCGGTGGGAGGCCCAGCGAAACCGGCTGATTGCTGCGTCGCAGCGCGCGCCCGGTAGGCAGCATGCGCTTCATCAAACTCTCTAGCGAGTTCGTGACCACGACTGACTTTTTCATCCAGGAGGGTGCGGATCTTGAGGAGCGCGCGCCCCTCACCCACGGCCATCAACATCGCAGATGCATCCGGGCAATTCAAGATCTCGTGATGGTTGATCCCCCTCTGGTCGTCCAGAAGTTTCAGAAACGCCTGAAATGCAGGATGCGCGCGCAGCGGCTCCAGTTCCTCGCAGGCACGGATCTCCGCCTCGATGGCCGGGGGGACCGGGGTAATCTCTCGCCCCTCACTCACCGGCTACCCCCCGAGGTCATGGGGAGCATGCGCTGCGCCGGAGGAGACGCCTGACCAACGGTCCGGCCGCCCTGAGCCCCGCTCGCCTGGGCAATCTGCGCGTTGGCGAGCATCTCCTCTTGCTGCTGCTGATACTGCTGGATCTCCTCCGGGGTGCGCTGATGGAGGATCAGCTTGCAGAGCCGGATGTCGCTCTTCTCCAGCCAATCGCGCACCGCCTCGCCAAAGTCGATCTCGTACTTGGCGCCCAGAAGCGGAGCCACCTGGGTGAGCACGTTGATCCGGGCAAGCGACTTCTGCTCCTCGGCGGCCGGGTCCTGCTCCCCGATCGTCCCGGTGCACTGAAGGACGAACTGTCCGCGCAGGTCTTCCTTGCTGAGCGCGATCGGGTCGCTGTTCGTCACCGTGAGCCAGATCCTCTCCTCCCCGTAAGCGAGCTGAAGATCGAGCATGTCCCGGTAGACCGGCTGCATGAGTTGCGTCTGGAAGAGGCGGCCGCGCAGCGAGAGGGCCTCGCGCGCCCTGGAGTTGATCGACTCGATCTCGTAGCGCGTGCGAGGCTCGGAGAGCTGGGATCCCTGGGAGAGCGCGTAGTCAGCGCTTCCCATGTAGTCCTCGCCCCAGGTACGGAGCCCCTGCTCCTCGCGCTCGAAGACGGCGCCCATCGGCGGGATCTCCAGCACGCGCAGGTCGAGGTTGGGGTTCTGGGCCGGGATGCCCTGCCCGGGGATGAAGCGGAAGCTCTCAAAGTTCGTGATACCCCCTGGGCGGAAGACGAAGTTGAGCGCCGTCTCCATCATCTGCCGGTTCAGCTTGAACCGGTGGTTGTGCGTGATCTCCCAGTCCACGTCGTCCAGCTTCTCGGGGATGCCGCGCGCCGAGTACCAGCGGTCCTTGTTCAACTCGAACACGGCGCTCTTGTGCGGCCACTCGCCGGAGGGGCGGACGAACTCGTTGAACTTGAGCGGGATGTCCGGGCTGGCGTCCGACCAGACGAGCTTGGTCTTGCGCTGCGGCTCGCCATCGCTCCCATACCAGCCATAGGTTACGAAGATCTCGTAGGTGTCCATCCCGAAGGACGTGACGCCCTCTCGGTTCGCCTCCTCGGTGTCTCGCCATCGGGACGTCGCGCCGCCGCCACGGACCTTGTTGCCCTGCCCGGTCGATTGGTTCTCGCGGTCGCGGAAGATGTTCTTGACGGCTTCCTTGTTCCACTCGCCATCCCGCGCCATCTGGTCCAGTTCGAGCTTGGTCACGCGCATGACCTCGCTGTAGGACTCGCAGGATTCGAGCGAGGAGCGGGAGTATGTCGGCACGATCAGATCGCGCGGGTCCACGGCGATGATGCCGGGCACGTTGTAGCGCACCTGATTGGCATCGACCCGGAGCTTGTCCTTGGTGCCGCTCTTCAGCCAGTTCGCGATCTTGGCGATCGCGGCGGCGTCGTCATCCACGTCAAGACCGAGATCCTGGCAGATCATGGCGCGGATCTGCGGAAGTCGCCGACGGAACTCTTCACTCGACAGCGCCGCCTTGCCACCCGGATCCTTCGGCCCGCCGACAAGCCGCATGATGATGCTCGCCTGCTCGGGAGTGTCGGTGACGAGGATGCGCTTCAGATCGCTGGAGAGCCTGGAGCGGTCGAGGATGCGCGCCTCGCGGATGGTCTCGTAGTGCCAGACGGTCTTCAGGATGCAGCGACCCTTTTCCAAGCAGTCGTCCGCAGCGAGGATCACTTGGTCGAGGAATAGGGGGGATCCAAACTGGACGAGCCAGCTCAGGAAAAGCTCGACGTTTCCGACCTTCTTCAGCGCTTCGGGATCAGCCGAGAGCGCGGTGCAAGGCGGCTTGGCACCCGCTACGAGGTTGACGTAGGCCGGCTTGATCTGGTCGATGAACTTGTCGATGAACGGCAAGACGATCGAGCTGGACCCGGGCCACGGATAGACCGGGTCGCGGTCCTCCATGCAGTAGCGGCGCGCCCGGTAGTGGTCGAGCTTCTCTAGGTATCCCTGGCGCTCCTGGTCATCCCGCTGCGTGCGCTTGCGGACGGACTGGAAGTAGTTCTTGCCGCGATCGGTGTCGCGGATGTCCTCCAGCAGATCGATCGACGGGTCGCGCTTGCTCGTCTTCATTCATACGGACTCCGCCGTGATGCGATTGTCCGCGCGTCCGTAGATCGGCTCCATCGGAGCCCACGGGCGGACGTGGACGAGCACTTCCTTCTTCCACACCGGGGGAAGGCCGCGCTCGGTGAACACATCGTAGACAGAAGTGACCCAGGCGAGATCCGCCTTACTCGTCCGCTCGTGGGTGGGTGGGTAGGGCGGCGTGAACTCGACCCGGGGGGTGACGGTGGCGAGTACATGCACCTCGACGTGGGAGGAGGTGGCCGAGGGCCGGCGCATCTCGCTCCAGATGAGCGCGTTGCAGGCGATCCTTGCCCGGAAGAAGAGGGGGCGGCCCGGGAAGTCCTCCGCCGCCTCGTGCGCCATCGCGAGCGCGTTGGGTGCGTAGTTGTCGTCGTGGTTCATCCACATCACGTAGTTGCCGCGCGCCCACTCTTTCAGGAGCCGGTGGCACTGGTGATTGCCCCAGGATCGCGTGCGCTCGAAGGGGACGTAGACGATCCGCTTGTCCTCGAAGCCGCGCACAACGTCGTCGATCGCGTCGATGTGCCCGTCGCACCCGACGAGCAGTTCGAAGTCTTCGTGCCCCCCGTCGAGCACGCTCTGGATGCAGTTCTTCAGCCAGTGACAGGGGCGTCCCGATCCGATCGGAACATCCACGACGGGGAGGATGACGGTGATCTTCAACGCTTTCTCCGAAGCAGGATGCCCCATCCACCAAGGATGCACGTCACCATGTAACGGACGGGCCACCCCAAGAACCGCCGGAGAGTAGATCGGCGCCTTTTCAGAAGACTTCGCTTTCATCAGAACCGAGTCGATCCAAAGGACATCTGCGTGTCTTTGAAGCGTGTCGGGCCACTCCGACGTGCGAGGATGACAAACGACCGACATTACCCTAGGCGTGTTTTCTGGGCGCCGTCTATCAAGCCGCTCGTCGTTGATTAGCATTCCGTATTCGTCGTACCACACCCATTCCAAGATCGACTGGTTTTCCGACCAGGACATCGGCTTCATGTAAGCCCCGTCCACCATACTGGAATACACAAGCACTCGCCCAGGAAAGTCCTCTCCGTCCTCGGCAACCATTTTCAGCGAACCCTCGGCCAGCCCGTCGTCGTGGTCGAGGAATACGCAAAGGTCGCCGGTAGCTATCTTCTGCAACTCGTGTCGCTGGTGGTTTCCGTAGCTCAGCGTTCTCTTGAAGTAGTGGGCGTAGATCCTTTGGTCTGAATGAAGCCACGGATCTAGGCGAACGTCGTCTGCGCTTCCGTCGCACCCGATAAGAACCTCTACGTTCTCATGCCCGCCAGCAAGGACGCTTTTCACGCTGTCTACCAAGGTTGGGCAGCAGTTCCACGATCCGATGGGAATATCGATGGTCGGGATGATTACCGAGATCTTCATCGGTAGGCGGGCTCAATGGATGCGTCGATCGTACCGAGCCACGGCCGGCAGACGACGAAGATGGACTTCGACCAGACCACAGGACGGCCTGCGGCGGCGGCCTTCTCCCAGACGTTCCCGATCCATCGGATATCAGCGGCACCCTCCTTCCTTGGAAGGAATGGGTACTCGGCTTCTTGGGCCAAGTCACGAGGGATGAAGCACCCCTCCTTCTGCACGTCGGAGGCGTCGATGCCGCGCGCATCGTTGATGACCCCGGGCCATGGATTGCCCTCCTTCGTCCAGACGACGAACCCGGATTGGTGCAAGATGCGGCCAAAGAGCGGTCTTTCTGGAAAGTCTGCACACTGCGTCATGGCCTCGTGCAACGCGCACGGAAGGTAGGAGTCGTCCGTGTCGAGCACGGAGACGATGTCGCCCGTCGCCTCGCGCAGCATCTCTTTGGTCGAGAAGTGGCCCCAAGAGTCGGTCTTCTCATACCAAAGAGCACACACGCGACGGTCTCCGATCTCGTTGCAGATCTGCATCGCGCCTTGGTGGGAAGTGACTCCGTCTGATCCGACGAGCACCTCGATCTCGTCCCACCCACCACCGAGTGCTGAGTAGATCGCCTGCTTCAAGTGACGGTGAGGGGTGCCAGAGCCTTGGGGCTCATCGACGGTGGGGATCAGGACGGAGAGCTTCATCGCCAGAGCAACTGCCTGCCGAGGTTCTTGCGCGCCACGGTGATTCCATACTGAGCCGGAAAGGTTGCAAACTCGAACGAACACGAGTGCTTCGCCTTGATTCTCTCGATCGCTCGCCACACTCCGCCGCAGCGGTCGCTCGCGGTACACTGCTCGTTGGGCGGGTAGGTGTCGTGGAAGAGAACGACGCCGTTCTTCCTCATCTTGGGCGCAATCGCGTCGAACTCCAAGACGGTGGCCTCTTCCTCGTGGGAGGAATCGAGGAAGCACAGATCCACCGACTCATCCTCCTGCGCGTTCATGTATTCAATCGTGTCCGATTGGACGAAGCACTCTTGAAGTCCCTTGGCGCGGAGCCATTCCTCGTGATTCACGCAGTCGATAGCGACAGCATTCTCGCAGTATGGCTCGACCTGTGCGAAGGTTTCTCCGAGACGGCAGCCTAGTTCGATGTAGAGTTTTGGCCTGAGGAACTGCGCGATCGACGCGACGAACTTCCCGTGGGACCACTCTTCATCGTCTGGCTCGCTCTGGGTTTCACGATACATGCGCCGTCTCCGTGAGAGCAACCAAGCCTCCGCGCACGACGATGGCGCGGTGGTGGTCCATCTCGCAGGTGATACACTCGCGCGGATGGATCGGCTCGATGGACTCGACTTGGTTGTAGTGCCCGTTGCCGCAATGGTTCTGGATTCGGTCCCCGACGTTCAGATGGCGAGCCTTCTTGGAATCTCCATTGTCCAAGAGAAACTCCTGATCAGGTGTAACGTCGATCACTCTGGCGGATGGCTCGTCCCACATTGGGTTCTCGTCATCGGCCTTGCGATGTCGAACCCGAAGCATCATCTCTGGGACTGCACGCTTGACCTTGGTGATGGTACTCGAATCCTGGAACCAGGTGTGCTCATTCCAAGAGCTCAAGACCGCGCCTTCCCTGGTCGAGAAGTGGTCGGCGGCGATCATCACGCGTGGAACTCGGGGACCGAGGATCCGATCAGGTCGGTGGGGCGCAGCCTGGCCACGATCTTGTCCAGCAATAAGACCTGCTTCCCCTGCTTCTCGAACCAAGTGAACAGCTCGTTGGCATAGGGAAGGTCGTCGTAGTAGCCGCCGCCCTTGGGCCACAGCGGAAGCCCTTCCATGATCGGGAAGACGGATGCGGCGAAGGATAGCGGGATGTGGAACCTCCCTCGGATGCCGGTCGCGTACTGGATGTGCTCGCGCGTGTCGAGTTCGGAGAGGAGCGGGCGGTAGTGCCTAGCGAGGACCGGAACGACGCCGTTCTCCACGGAGAGGTCGTGCATCGCCTTCAGCCCATCGTCGGCGTAGGCGTCGTCGTCATCGTGGAAGCAGAAGAGTCCGCGCTGCCCACGCTCGACCATCGCCTGCATCAAGAGGTGGCGCTGGGTGTTGCCGGAGTCCGCCGTCTTGTCGAATCGGAAGACCGTGATGCGCGGGTCTTTCAGCGAGGCGATGTGGCTCTCGATCGCGTCCTGGTCGCCATCGAGCCCGATCCAGAGTTCGACCGGCTCGACCCCGGAGTCGAGCACGGATCGTATGGCTAGTGGCGTGTTTGGGTTCAACATGCCGCTGCCGCGCGGCCAGTCGCAGGACGGCATCAGGACGGTGAGTCTCACTTGGGCTTCCTCGCGATTCCGAACGTGTCGCATCCTTCGCGCCCGACCTCGACCACTTCGAGGCCGCCTTCATCGAGGAGCGCTCTCATCCCTTCCGGCCACACGCGCCAGCAGTCGATCGGCACCTCATGGTAGTCCCAGGTATTGGGGGCGCAGATCCAGATCAGGCCCCCCGGGCGCGTGATGTTCTTCAGATCGGTGATCCAGCGCCACGGGGCTCGGACGTGCTCCAAGGTCTGCCCGGTGATCGTCACGTCGAAGGCATGCTCGGTCCGAAGCACGTCGTACCACCAGCCGTATTCTTGGGTATGCACCACCGTGACGTTGTTTCCGGGGCACATGTCGATGCCGACGTAGTGGCCGAATCCTTCGAGAGCGCGCTTGTAGGTCTCGGCACCGTCGAAGGCGCCGACATCGGCGATGCGACGCTCCGTGTCGCGCGAGAGGTACTTGTCTCGGAACCTGACGAGGAGCGCGGCGGACGAATCATGCATCAGCGAGGCCCTCCCCTCATTCCGGCGGGTCGCAGCAGGCGGTCCAGCGCTCCGGGCTGGAAGAACCGCAGCTCGCTCTTGATGGCGTAGCGTACCACGTCCATGAAGTCCTTGTACTTGTCGCGCGGCTTTTCCTTGGGGGAGTGATCGGTCTTCCCACGGTACTCTTCCCATGTGTAGTTCTCGGTCGCCTTGATGATGTTCTTGCAGGTTTCGAGGTAGAAGAGTTCCTCGTTACCGAAGGCGTTGCGCACGGCGATGTGGCCGCTCTGGATGTCGTCGTCCACCGAGGTGTCGAAGTAGAGCCCGCGCTCGGCGAACTCGTCTTCGACGGAAGTCCCGGTGGTGGCCTTCTTCGCCCTGCCGAAGTTCGGGTCCATGATGCGCCACACGACCGGGCTCGGCCGGCGTCCGAAGCCGTAGACCATGCCCTCGGTGGTGGTCTTCCAGAGTTCGTCCTCGACCCCGTTGATGATCTCGCAGTACTCGTCCATCGTGGCCTTGTAGGAGCGGATCTTCGTGATGTCGAAGTCCGGCCACTCGCACAGGAAGACCTTCTCGTTCCGGGGCGTCACGACGCCCCACCCGATGGCGAATGGCTTGCGGTCGTGTGGGTCGAGCACGCAGAAGGCGGGGTACTTCATCCACTCCGGGTGGAGGTCGTACCAGCCCGGTTGCTCCTTCCCGTCCTCGTCGATCCACTTGTGGGCGTTCAGGACGTGGTGCTGGACGAAGCGCTTCTTGCCGTCGATCTCGACTTCTATGCTTCGCTGGAAGTTCTTGTAGACGCGGCCCATGAGGTGTAGGAAGCGGCCGTGCTGGCGGGCCTCGATCTCGTCCTCGTCGAGCCCGGCCACGAAGAGGTCTTTCTGCTGCTGGCTGATGTAGGGCGTATCGGCCAAGTCGCAGGTGACGACAGCGATCGACTCCTGGGTCAGCTTGCCGAGGTCGCTCTCGCGCGTGATGTGGACGGCGTTGGGCGCGTCGTAGATCTCTTCCTTGATGTAGGGCTCTTCGATGGGGGTCAGCGCGAAGAGCAGCGGAGCGCCTTCCTTCATCATGCCGCGCTTGGTGGCGATGAAGGCGTAGCGGGGTGGAGGCTCGTTGAAGGCGAAGCCGTCCCAGGTGTAGCCCTCCCACTTGGGGGGCTCCATCTCGTAGCTCATCAGCTTGATCGAGCTGTAGAACGGCGGCGGGAAGCTGATCTTGCTGGTGACGCGCCCCTGGATCTTTTCGAACTCGCAGCCCATCTCCTTCAGCGGCAGCAGCGCGTTCATCTTGGGCAGGATGTCTTCGCTGAGCGCGTTGATGAAGTCCTTGCCGCCGAGCCCGAAGCGCATCCCCTGTCGCCACTTGCGCCCGCCCGGGAAGACGACCGGCTTCATGTTCCAGGGGTAGAAGCCGAGGCACCATGAGATCAGCTCGGCGGCGATGCCCCAGGTCTTGCCCACCTGATTGGCGGCGATGAAGGCGCGGATCTGCGCCTCGTGGCTTCGGATGAACCAGCCCTGCTTGGGGTGGGGATCGTCCTTCCAGTTGGGTGGCTTGAAGGTCAGTAGCGCGCAGCGCTTCAAGAGCGCCTTGATGCGGTCGGTCAGCTCCACCTGCTCGGGCTTGGTCTGTGGTGCGCGCTCCTTGCCGAAGAGTTCGTAGCTGACGTGCTTCAGCAGTTGCACCGCCAGCCACGCCTTGAAGTTCATCACGGGGCGTGGTCTCCGGCGAGCGAACTCAGGTAGCGCTCGACGATCGTGTAGGGGCTGTCGGGCAGGACTCGCGTGGCGCAGTTCTCGGCCACGTTGAAGCCGAGCGAGAGGGCGAAGTAGTCGGGCACGCCGTCGTTGTTGCTGTCGGTGGGCGGGGTGGTGGAACTCAGCGTGGGCCAGCCGCCCACGTCCTCTTGGCTGTCGATGATGTTGCCGGTCAGGTTGCCGTGGATGGCGCTCGTGACATCCTGCGCGACGCGCGTATCCACCGAGTCGCGGGCGGGCTTGTTGGCGCCGGCATCCGAAAGCACGCGACCCACCGCTTCGACCACCTCCTGCGTAGCTACCTCGGGCGCCTCGATGGGGCCGTCCAGCCAGTGACCCGCCTTGAAGGATTCCGGGATCTGCTCACCGCCCACGGTCTGGAGCATCTGCCAGTTGTCCTGGTTCGCGGTCTGACCCAGGAAGCCTCGGGGGTCGCTGTTGCCCACGCCATAGATCACCATGCCGATGTCGCTTTCGACCGCGACGAGGATGCCGGTGAAGATGCCGCTACGATCTGGGCCGTAGATGTAGGCGTTGCTGACGACGTTGAAGGCGTTGTCTGGGTTCTTCGTCTCGAAGGGGAGGATGCCCCAGTTGTAGGCCACGTTGTTTCGGAAGTCCATGCGGTTGCCGCCGCTCATCTGCGGCATGCGCTCGTTGCAGTGCGCGAGGAGGTTGTGGTGCAAGCTCATGTTCACCACCTTGGCGCCCGCGAAGTCGAGGCACATGGAGTGGGGGCCTTCGGGATGCACCGAGTTGAAGAGGCCCTCGCTGATGATGCACCACGAGATGGTGCCATTGTTGCTCTTGTAGAGCGCGGTCAGGCACTCATCGACGGCCCAGCTGACCGAGAGGTGGTCGAGCACGAAGCGGCGGGTGCCGCCGATGTTGTCGGGGTCGCCGATCTGGATCGACTTGCGGGTGGCCCAGTTGCCGCTCGGTGGGCTGATGCCGATGCCCTGGTTGTCGCCGGTGCGCACGCGGACGTGGCGCACGACGATGTCCTCGCCCTGGATCTGGACGGTATTGCCGTAGAAGCAGAGCCCGTCACCGGGAGCGGCCTGCCCCGCGAGGTAGCACTTCCCTCGGATCTTCAGATCGGTCAGGTTGCCGATGTTCCCGCTGACGCGCGGGATGACGATGCGCGGGTCGGTGTTGACCTGGAGGGCCTGACGAGCGCTGCCGGCCCCGCTGTCGTTCAGGTTGTCGATGAAGAGCACCTGCCCACCGCGACCGTGGGTGGTGGTGCTTCCCCACCCCTGGGCGCCGAGGAAGGCGGGGATGACGGGGGTGCCTTGCCGGCGAAGCAGCGACAGGTAGCGGGGAGGGTGCCTAAGAATGCTCACGGTCCTCCGACGAATCCCGTAGGAATCACGCCGGAATCACGTCCGGCGCACGGCTGCTGCACCCTTGGTTGCGGCGGCGGGATTCGAACCCGCGACCTGATGGGAATGAGCCATCCGAGCTTCCATCTGCTCCACGCCGCACCATGGGTCTATCTCCGCTCGGCCTGAAAACAAGAGGACCCCCCTCGGATGCGACGAGGAGGGCCCAGCTAACGGGGTGGCCAAACCGAGGAGGAGGGTTGCCGAGGGGAATCTAGAGAAGTCCGATGCCTTGTTCAACTAGGTCTCGGTTGTCCCGCTTCCAATCCTGCTGCTCCTGAAGCCGAACCGCGAAGTCGTAGGACTTTCGATGGCACGGGGTCAAACTGGTTGGGTCCACGCCCCCGTGGAACTTGATCGGGATGAAGTTCCTGCTCGGACACCTTGGACGAACCCAGAGGTGGGCAAGCCGAGGACTCACAAGGCGCAACGGGTCTCCACATAATTCGCAACGAAGCATCACCAAATCCATACGATTCCCCAGGAGACTGTAAGCTTTTCTTACAGTGTAAGAATTTCTTACAGTTGACGAACACCCTCTCTTTCTTTCGAGTAGGGCTCGCGGACCGAAACCGTAGAAACTGTCAGCCTCCGCGTAGAGGGACCACGGTCACGGTCCTCTCGCAGAAGACGATGGCGGCTGCGCCTCCTCGCTCTCCCCGCCCGTCGCTCGGTGTACCGACCGCCGCTCCAGTCGCCCTCGCTCACCGTGAACCCCCATCCCTGAGAGCGTGGATCCCGAACTGATCGTGGGATAACCGTCCGGTGCGCGCAGCGGGACCCTACTCATCACCGCAGTCCCTACTTCCCCCCCTCCCCGGGTCCCCCTCCAAGCTCCTTGGCGATGCTGGTCGCCAGGTCGTTGAAGCCTTGGGTCGCATCGTCCTTGTGCGCAGCATCGTGGATCGATTGCGCCAGCTCGTGCATCGCTCGCGCTTCCTGCACCCCGAGCGTGCCTCGGCCAACGTGAGCGAGTAGACCTCGACGGAATCGCTTGAACATGGCATCGTCGGTTACATCTAGAGCAACTAGATCAGGGAGTGGTGATACGTTGATGGAAGCCGCAGCTCCCTCGGCCTTTCGCAGTCTCTCGCGCTCGGAGTGGCGTCGGCATCGGTCGCTCCCTCGCAGGGAGGCGCCTTGACAGGGTTGGCCATCGGCGCGGAGCGCGCTGCATGTGGGGACGATGCTGGCGCGGCTGCGGGCTGGTAGCGAGACGGTAGAGCCTTGAGGGCTGGCGGGAGCTTCCATGGGGGCGGCAGCCTAGCGCGTGGGGGTAGCGTCCGCCTTACGCTCGTAGGCGTCTCTGGCTGCGCGTAGAGCGATTCGGAGCGCCGCTCCCTTGTCCCTAGCTCGGCAGAGAACGTAGACGCGCTCCGTGCGTTTCAAGGCGGCGGACAGCGTGGGGCGTCCTAGCTTCTTAGAGGGCATCGTAGTAGTCCTGCCAGCCTTCGTGGGCCGGTTCATTGGCGACGTAGGCGGCGCGCTCCTCCTGCGAGAGCGCCCGCATGAATCTGCGCCACGCCTCCAGGTAGTCCTCGCCCCCGTTCATGCGCCACCCGAGGCAGTGCGGTTCGTAGTCCGGGAACTCCTTCCATGGCGGGACCATGGGCGCATCCTAGCCTCTCCTGGACTTCCTGGGGGAATATTTTCTTGTTGCCCTTCTAGTTCTTGGGGGTATCTTTAGTCCCATCGGTCGGAAAGCCGAGAGTCTGAAAGAGCCGGGCCCGCCGAAGGATGGTGGGCCCACGAAAGGAACCCCATGAAGACGACGAAGACCAAGACGTGCGATGCCGCGTGGTGTCCCGAGTGCCGCTGCGAGGTCGCGCGCTGCGACGAGGAGTTCTGCTGCGCGGGAGACGGCGCTTCGCTGATTCCACTTTTTGGGACCAAGGGGAAACAGTGATGGCAGTTGAAGAAAATGCGCGGGTCTACGGCTCGGCGTGGGTCTCCGGCTCGGCGCGGGTCTACGGCTCGGCGCAGGTCTACGGCTCGGCGCGGGTCTACGGCTCGGCGCAGGTCTCCGGCTCGGCAAAGATCGACGGCTCGAAAAAGTGGCCGATCATGCACGGCTACGAGTCGTTCTCGTGGACCGCGTATCGCGAGAAAGACGGAACTCCGATCCTCAACTACGGATGTGAGCACATGAAGCTGGCCGAGTGGACCGAGGACATGCAACGCGCGAAATGCGTTGAACACGCTTGGAAGGATGTCGCGAACGAGCTTGCTGCGCTCGTGGTGATGCTCCGCAGTCGGTTCGCGCTGACCGCGAAGAAGCGGGCGCGAAGCAAGGTGGCCAAGTGAATCACCCCGACAACTTCCCCATCGTGTCCTCGCGCCGCGCCTACGAAAGCGGGATGGCGTGCGCCGTCTGCTTCGTCGTGGTCCTGCTCGTACTCGTCGCGTCGCTGATCGATCGTCGGGGGACGTGATGATCTCGGCGCTCTTCGTCGCAAAGAATGGCTGCTACTTCGGCTTGCCCGACGTGGACCCGTGGGACGCCGAGCGCGATGCGAGGCTCTACAAGGGGCCGTGGCCGGTGGTGGCGCATCCTCCGTGTCAACTCTGGACGAGCTTCGCTCACGTCAACTTCAAACGATGGGGCGGCGAGCACCTCCGGCCCGGAAACGATGGCGGATGCTTCGCCAGCGCGCTCGCTTCCGTCCGCAAGTTCGGAGGCGTCCTCGAGCACCCCGCGTTCAGCGGTGCGTGGGAGAAGTTCCGGCTTCTCCGGCCGGAGCTAGGAAGATGGTCGCGCATGAACCGAGAATGGACATGTGAGGTCTCGCAGTCCGCCTACGGACACAGAGCGCGCAAGCGAACGTGGCTGCTCTATGTCGGCGACAACGATCCGCCCACCCCGCGATGGGATCGACCGAACGGAAGCCATCAGATTGGGTATCACGACCAACGCGGGAAGTCCCGCAACAAGCCGACGGTCAGCAAGCGGGAGGCAAGCGCCACGCCCATTGCGTTCCGCGACCTACTGCTCTTGATCGCTGCGTCAGCGAGGAAACCCCATGCCTAGCCGCCCGGTGCTCTGCGGCAAGTGCGGGACGAGCAGCGACACGGCCGCTCCGAAAGTGATAACCGCGTTCGTCAGAGGATACATCATGAGCGCGCTCGGCCATGTCGAGGTGTCGTGCCAGCGCGTAGGCTGCGGGCACTTCGTCTCGTCCGATTCCCTCCACGCAGCGCTCGCCAAATTCGAGGAGAAGGTTTCCAATGAACGCTCGTGAAGCCGTGCGCCTCAAGTTCACGCACCCCGACAGCGGGAAACCGCCGACCATGGATGGCGATGCGTGGTGCCATGCCAACAAGTCGGACGGCTCGCGCTGCAAACAGCCGTGGAAGAAGTATGCCTACGGGTTCCGGTTCTGCCGCAACCATTGGGACGCAGTTAACGAGTGGGTCAACAAGACATCGCTCGACGACAAGTAAAAGAACGGAACAGACTAACTCGCCTCGCCACGCTCCAGGTCCACCCCTCAGCCACCCCTGGGAGGCACGGATCGGCTCGGGCACGAGCCACGGGGCGTGGCGGGGCTTTGAAAGGAGAGACGATGGATCTGAAGGAAGCGATTCGACGTGCAGACCTGGACTTGGAACCACCGGTTAGTGTGATGGAATGGTTCCCGTCCATCTTGGAAGCCGCCAAGCGCGACCTCGCGCGGCAGGAGGCGGAGAGGCTGAAGAGGCTACCGCTGACAGAACTCGAAGGATGGCTACGCACGAATCCGCTGACGATCAGCGATCCGCTGATTTCTGGATCGGTTGCCTTTTTTCAAGCCGCCGACATCCTGAAAGCGCTGCGCGAGGTGGTGGTGCCGTGGCTGCGCAAATACGATGGTTATGTCGGTCAACCACGCATGGTTGATGCGAGCGAGTTCCACGATCAGGTTCGCAACCTCGGAGAGGCTAACCGATGAACGATCTTCAGGCGTGGCTTTGCAGCGGGATCTTGCGCGAGGACGCGCAGTTGAAGTTCACACAGAGCGGCTACCCGGTGTGCAACTTCGAACTCTTCTCGCACCGCAGCTACACGGTGAAGGACACCGTGCGCGAGGAGAACCTGACCGCTTCCTGCACGATCCTCGGCGACCTCGGGAAGAACCTCGCACCGCAGTTGAAGGCGGGCGTGAATGTCTTCGTGCGTGGTCGGTGGCGGTTGAACGAGTGGACGGATCAGAATACGGGGCAGCCGAGGAAGCGGCACGTCGTGACGGTGGACGAGTGCGACGTGCTCGGGACGACGGTGCTGCCGATCCAGCCGCTCGGACAGGGACCGGAAACAGATGCGGACGGGCCTATCCCGTTCTGAGTTTCAGCCAAACCAAGGAAAGGGAGCCATGTTCAACATGCTTGGGAGTGTCTTCGGACTCTCTTCGGAGTCCATCGCAAGGAAAGAGCCAGGGGTCGACAGGTACGGCGTATCCACCGCGCACACGAGCGACTGCGGATACGAGACGGCGTTGTTGACGAAGACGGGGGCGTGGCCGGTCGAGCGCTACAAGTCAAAGCTGGCCGCGCTCAAAGGACACGCGAAGTGGGTCAATAAGTCGGCGCGTGGGAGGCCGATGAGGCTGCGCGTTTACGACACGAGCGGCGGAAGTGAGATGAAGAACCTTAATCCACCGATCGCCTACAAGGATGGGTTGATGGCCGCTCCCAACCCTCTTCTTGAGCTCATCAGTCCGCCTTCTCCGAGCGACACGGTCGAGACGGTCGACTATGAGCACGGAGACGCGCCCAGGGCTCGCGGACCGATCGAGAAGTGCGAGAAGTGCGGAAGGGTCGGGATGCGTTCCTCGCTGGCATACATGGGCGGGTCAAAGTTTGGGTACTACACGACCTGGACCCACCGATTGACCACGCGCACCCCTGCCGACAGGAAGATGCTCCCAGTGACCGATCAAGACCGCTGCGAAATACCGCAGCGGTGACCTAGAGAGCCAAACCAAGGAGCATGAGATGAACAAGAGCGATGCGATCAACGAACTCGCCGCCGCGCTGTCGAAGGCGCAGGCGACGATCAAGAACCCCGAGTTTGACGCGGAGAACACCTTCTTTCGTAAGAGCGACGGGTCGGCGAGCAAGTACGCCACCCTCGCCGCCATCCGGGACGCGGTTACACCGGAGCTTTCGAAGAACGGGATCGCGGTGCTTCAAGACCTGCGCTTCGACGCCGCGTCGTCCACGGTGCACTGCACCACGCTCTTGATCCATTCGAGCGGGCAGTGGATCGAGGTCGGTCCATTTAGCGCCCCCGCAGTTCCGAGCACGGCCAAGGACGGCCGGGTGCTCCCGCTCAACTCTCAGAACGTCTGCGCGTCGAGCACCTACCTGCGCCGCTACTCGCTCCAGGCCGCCATCAACGTCGTGGGCGACCACGATGACGACGGCGAGTCGGCGGCGGGTCGCGGTGGCGATGCGCCTGAGAGGCCCCAGGGCGGCTACAAGCCCAAGTACCAGAAGACCGCCACGCCGGATCCCCTCGGTCCCGTGGGGGAGATTCCCGACCACTCGGCGGCGGCCCCGGCTGCGAACGCGGAACCGGCCGCGGGCCGCCCGTCGGTGGCGGTGGGCTTCTTGCACAGCCTCGCGGCCTCTTCCACCGAGGGGCAGATCGACGGGCTCACCAAGCAGATCGCGCTCGTGAGCAAGAGCATCGCCGAGCCGGAGAAGGTGAAGCTCAGGGAGGCGGTGGCGGCGGCCCGGCTGCGCGTGGCGGCCACTCCGGCGAAGCTCGTGGACGTGCCCAACCTCCTGCGCGAGCTGACCGGGTTAAGGCAGCAGCTCGGGGACGGGATGTTCAACGCCATGCTCCAGAAGGCGGGCGGGGAGGAGCGGGCGGGCTACGGGCTCAGCGCCGAGAAGCTCGTGGCGCTGCGCGAGGAGTGCGTGAAGGCGATCGGTTGAACAACGTGCGGGGTCGGCCTGCGTGTCTTTGCTCCTTGGCTCACTTTCCGACGCAGGCTGGCCCCGCTTTAGGAGGACGCGATGGACTTGCGAGAGGCGATCAAGCTAGGCGAGGACATGATGGCCGTCGGAGAGGGTCCATGATCCTTGCCCTCGACCCATCCCTCTGCTGCACAGGGTGGGTACTCGCACCCGCGAAGGACTCCCCGGTCGGTGAACTCCTCTGCGGGGCGATCACCACCGAGCCGGCGGGGAAGAAGCAGCGCCTCTACGTCGCCGAGGACGACGCCCAACGGGCGATCAAGCTCTGCAAGGCCCTGCTCGACCTCAAGATCCGGGATCCATCTTGCGTCGTCGTCAGCGAGCAGCCGGCGGGCAGCCGCCACGCGCGCAGCGCCAGCGCTCTCAAGCTCGTCCAGGGAGCGTTAGTGGGCCTGAGGTATCCCGAGGCACTCATCCTGTGGGTCACCGCCGCTGATGTGAAGGTGGCGCTCTACGGGAAGAGGACGGCGAGCAAGGATCAGATGGTGACGGCGGCCACGAAGATGGGGCTGCGCATGATCGGGAACAAGGCCGAGTGCGAGGCGCAGGCGGACGCACTCGGGGTGCTGCTCGCGAGCGGGCTGTGGCGACCGGCCTACGTCACGGTTCCGGTGGACGCCACGAAGATGAGGGTGTCCGGCTTCACGCCCGGCCCCAACGCCAAGGGTCGGGATCTCAAGATGATCCAGGTGTACGAAGACCCATGGCCGTGGGGGAAGCAGCCCCTCGCTGGATACGACTCGACTACTGCCGAGAACTGGCGCCTGATCCAGCAGCAGCCGCCTCCCGCTGCGCCTTCTTCACCGCCCGCTTGCGATGCGCCCGAGTCCCAGGAACCGCCTTGACCCCGGGCACTCCCACCGCAACGTGGTAGACCGCCGTGGCAAGCGCTCCAAGCCCTCCGATCACCGGGACCGCCCAGTGCTGCCCCGTGGCTACCGCGACGCCCTGGGCCCCCTTGGCGAGCGCGGCGACGTGCTCCTCGCAGGTGTGGCCGGGTCCGAGGCAGCCGGTGAGCGCTTGCAGCAGGACGAGGACGCCGAGGCCGAGGATCACCCACGCGGCGAAGTGGGCGAGGCGCCGAAGCTCTTCTTTCCAGGTCGTTCCCATGATCCCCCCCAAAGACCGCCGCCCCTCAACCCCCGACTTGAGGTCAAGGGGAGGGGCGGTAAGGTTGGCGGTGCTGACGCGCCGGTCCCCAAGATACCGGCCCGCCTCAGCCGGCTCAAGATCCGGCCTCGCGCCGATGCAAGCGAGACACGCCGCCACGCAGGGCGGGGCAGTCCGCGAACCTGCGGAACTACCGGGAGTCTGAGCCCGCTCAGTAGAGAGAGCGGGGGGCTCCCCTCCCTTGGCACCGACTCAGCGCGTGCACTCCCCCAGGGCGCGGGGAGAGGGAGGGGCTGTGAGTATGGGGGGATCCGATGCCGAGGGTCTTGGTTACGGGTGGGAGGAAGCACCTTCTCGCCCTTGAGGACGAGGCGTGGCTGCTCAAGGTCTTCGCTTGGTACGAGTCCTTCGGACCCGAGGGCTTCGAGATCATCGTCGGCGACGCCTCCGGGGTGGATCAGTGCGTCAGAGAACTCGGCCACCGCCACCCCGAGCTTCCGATTCGGGTCTACCGAGCGGACTGGAAGAAACACGGCAAGGCCGCCGGCCCGTTCCGAAACCTCCAGATGGCGAGCTACGTCAGCCACGATCCGCACAAGGCGTGCATCGCCTTTCCAGGTGGGAAAGGAACCGCAAGCTGCGTGAAGGCGTGCCGCAAGCACGAGGTTCCGATCCTTCATCCGCAACCAGCACCCATGGGTTGAAGTAGTGAGAATCGCTGGGGGTCGGGGGGTCTTGCAGGTATGGGGGTGGTTCGATGCGACGGGATCCGAACTCCATCAAAGACGCCGCTGTGGAGCAACTGGCAGCTCACGGGATTTTCACTCCCGAGGTTGCGGGTTCGACCCCCGCCAGCGGTTCTACCAACTCGCGCCTGGGGCAACTGGTAGCCCGCTGGCCTCTGAAGCCGGAAGTTCCAGGTTCGAATCCTGGGGCGCGAACCATGCGGGCGTAGCTCAGTCGGTAGAGCTCCGCGCTTTTAACGCGGAGGTCGTGGGTTCGAGTCCCACCGCCCGCTCCATCGTTTCCGTTGAGCACGTTCTGCCATCCCATCGATTCCTTCTCGCGGTTCAGGGTGGTCCGGATGACCGACTCGCTCGCGGTGGTCTTGAACTTGTCCACCAGCTCGGTGCCGATCTTCTCGACCGAGAGCCGCGTGCTCGGCCTTGAGATGGCGTACCAGAGAGCTTGGCGCGCGGCACGCCCGATGGTGGACGAGCACTTCTCCAAGAACTTCGGCACCGTGCGCAGCGTGTGGGAGACCCCCGCCGGAAATTCTTGACGCGTGGCTTGACTGAGCACAAACGTTAGTTCATCATGCTCGGCATGAATACCAAGTTCTCGTCCCGCAAGAGCCCGCTCGCCGTGGCCGTCCGCGTGAAGGCGGCCTGCCTCAAGATCGAGATGCAGGAGGCGGCGCGGCAGATCGGGTGCTCGCGGGCGGCGCTCTACCAAGCGCTGGGCGGGGTCAGGATGGGTCCGACCGTGGCGAAGATCAGGAAGTGGCTGCTGAAGAGAGGAGGAACAAGATGACGAAGACGACCGACATCGTTCGCAAGGCGACGCACACGCACTCCGACTCGATCATCGTGGATGCGGAGGTGGTGAAGACGTGGGAGAGCCCGCCGTTCCAGCGACCCCTTAAGGCGACCGCGAGGGTGGTCGCGCTCTCCGAGGCGATCAAGAACGACGGAGGCGTGGTCCCGGGCGTCATCACCCTCGGAGAGTTGGGTGGAAAGACCTACCTGCTGGACGGACAGCACCGCATCCACGCCTTCCTTACCTCGGGGTTTAAGGAGGGCTACGCGGACCTGCGCATCCACCGCTTCGAGAAGATGAGCGACATGGGGCGCGAGTTCGTGAACCTCAATTCGAGGCTCGTGACGCTGCGCCCGGACGACATCCTGCGCGGACTCGAATCGTCTTTGCCG
>Ga0137455_1000070_pt1 | contig 22114 bp, 19 predicted proteins | sample EasRivERMGT600_2_FD_102334 | JGI IMG/M metagenome (GOLD analysis project Ga0137455, IMG submission 102334) | Soil microbial communities from meander-bound floodplain in the East River, Colorado, USA - East River MetaG ERMGT600_2 | ecosystem: Environmental > Terrestrial > Soil > Floodplain ... | reverse complement strand
GCCCCGCTCGTTCGCGATTGCCACCTTCGTCTGCGCGAACGATGGAATCACCGTGCCGGCACGTGTTGTGAGCGCAAGCGATCCTTCTTCGATCAACTGCATCACGGCGGTGCTCGTCAGCGCCTTCGTCTGCGACGCGATCCGGAAGATCGTGTCGGTGGTCATGCGGCGGCCGGCTTCCTTGTCGGCCCAGCCGAATGCCTTCTCGTAGACAACGCGGCCGTCCTGCATCGCGAGCGCCACGACGCCCGCGACGCGATCGGTATCGACATAACGTTGCAACGCGCGATCGATGATCGGCGCCCGTGCCGGATCGAACGTGCTTGATGGAATGCGAGCCGGTGGCGCCTGCGCGGCGAGGGTCGCAGTCAGGAGAACGGTGATGGCGATCGCTGTGATACGCATACGGCGCGGATTGTGCCACAGAGCGGGCGGTATGGATGACGTTGGCGGCAGCGCCTGCGATCGGCTAGGATGTCGGCCTTCCGGGAGGTAGACCGTGGCCCACACCTACGAAGAGCTCAAGAAGAAAACGGTGGCCGAACTCCGGCAGCTCGCCGGCGAGCTGGATCACGAGGCGGTCCAGGGGTACACCCAGTTAAACAAGGAGCATCTGCTGCCCGCGCTGTGCAAGGCGCTCGGCATCGAGGCGCACGAGCATCACGCCGCGATCGCCGCGGAGAAGGGGCTGATCAAGGCGCAGATGCGCGACCTCAAGGCGGCCGCGGACAAGGCGCGCGAGAGCGGCGATCACGGCGCGCTGCACCGGCTGCGCCGGCAGTATCACGCGCTCAATCACGAGCTGCGCGCGTCGGCGAAGCGCGCGATGCGGATGCACTAGCTGCCGATCATCGCCTTGACGTGTCTCGCGATCTGTTCGTGCGTGGCGAACCAGACGCCGGGCTTTTTCTTGATGTACTGAATCAGCCGCTCGAGCATCGCCGCGCGCGAACGGTGTCCCATCATGTGCGGGTGCATCGTCAGGAGATACAACCCGCCTTCCTCGTACGCGACGTCGAACTCGGATTGAAAGACTTCGTAGACATCGCCGACTGACGGGTTCGATCCGTCCGCGTTGCCGCCGAAGTACGGTGAATCATCGAGGATGCGCTCGATCGGCAATTCGACGACGCCGGTCGGCTTGCCGTCGAGCAGCAACTCGTAGGCGTCGTCGCTCGCCATCAGGCTGCTGTCGTAGAGGAATCCCGCCGCCTTGACTTGTCCCATCGTCCACTTGCTGTACTTCCATGACGGCGCCCGGTAGCCGATTGGTTTCTTGCCGGTCATCTTCGTCAGCGTCTCGATCGACAGGTTGAGCATGCGCTGCTCTTCCTTTTCATCGTTCAGCAGCGGCAGGCGCTCGTGAATCCAGCCGTGTACGCCGATTTCATGTTGTTGCTTCGCGCTTTGAATGTCCTTGATCACGATCGGATGCAGCACCGCGCTCGCGGCCGGGATGAAGAACGATGCCGGCACCTGCTGACGATCGAGAATCTTGAGAAGCCGCGGCAGGCCGTCAACGGCGCCGTACTCGCCGCGCGAGAGGATCTCGTAATCGAGATTACCCGTCGACAGTGTCGCCGTTGCATTGTCGACGTCGAATGAAAGTCCGACCGCGATTTTCGCGCCGTTCGGCCACGCGCCCTTCAGTCGCTTGCCGGCGCTGACGTGAAACATCTGCGCCTTCAATTGATCGATCGAGAGTTTTGTGCCGGGAAGCGGATCGGGCCGCGCTTCTTGAGCGGCGGCCGGAGTCTCCGGCGACCGGGCGCAGGAGGCGAGAGAAGCGGCCAGGGCGACTGCGAGGATGTGGCGAATCATCCGCGCAGTCTACCTAAGCGCGGCTCGGCAGTCACAGCCCCGCTGGGGAACCCTCTTGCCATCCATAGCGTATATAGGCATAGTTAAACTATGCCTAAGTCGAACGGCCTGCCTCCGGGAACGTTGATCCTGCTGATTCTCCGCGTCGTGCGTCCGGGACCGCTGCACGGCTACGCGATCGCTCAGCGGATTCGCGCGCTTTCGAGCGATCAGCTGAGCGTGGAAGAGGGCTCGCTGTATCCGGCGCTGCAGAAGGGGCTGGCCAACGGGTGGATGAAAGCCGAGTGGACCACCTCGGACACCGGCCGGCAGGTGCGGAGTTATCGGATCACCGCGAAGGGCTTGAAACAGCTCGAGACCGAACAGGACGACTATCAGCGGATGGCCGATGCCATCGCCGCCATTCTCGAATCCCCATGATGACCTGGTTACGACGCGTCTGGCATTTGATCAATAGATCTCGGCACGAGCGCGAGCTCATGCGCGAGATGCGCGAGCATCGTGAGGCGATGCACGATCCCACGAAGTTTGGCGACACGCATCGCCTGCTCGAGTATTCCCGCGATGCGTGGGGATGGAACTGGCTCGACGATGCGATGCAGGATCTGACGGTCGGCGTGCGCACGCTCGTCAAGTCGCCGTCGTTTGCGATTACGGCGACGTTGATTCTGACGTTCGGGATCGGTCTCAACCTGACGTTGTTTCAGATGATCAGCGTCGGCCTGCTGCGTCCGCCGGCGCTGAAGGACCCGAACTCGTGGGTGCGTTTTCTCCGCGCCGCGCCGCACAGCAGGACATCGACGGTGCCGTATCCGCTGACGCAGTTTGTGAAGGAGCACAACAACGGCGTCCTGGCCTCGGTGGTCCTCGAATACCAGTCGGGTATGGGGTGGGGACGCGATGCCGAGGAACAGGTCAATGCCTCGTTCGTCTCGAGCAACTGGTTCGATGAAATCGGCTACGGAGCCGCGCACGGCCGCGTGCTCAGCGATGGGCTCGACACGGGCGCCGGCGCGCCGGTCGTCGTGGTCAGCTCTACGTTCTGGCGAAACCGGCTCGGCGCCGCTCCGAACGTCGTCGGCAGCATCGTCTATATCGATCGGAAGCCCGTCACGATCGCCGGCGTGGCGGCGGCGGCGCTGCCGGGCCTCGATTTCAACGTTCCCGACATGTTCCTGCCGATTACCCAGCGCGAGTACTTCTATCCACAAAGCACGCTGTTGCGATCGTGGAGCGACGAAGCCGTCGACATGTATGCACGGCTGGGCCCTGGTGTCTCCGCCGCCGCTGCGCGCGAAGCGCTGCGGACCACCATGCAGGCAGCCTCGGCCGAGCACGCCGAGGTCAAGACCGACGAGTGGCTCGAGCCACTCCTCGCCACTCAGAACTTCATGCGGGACAGCGAGCGTCAAGCCGTGCTCGCCGTCATCTCCCTGCTCGGCGCGCTGACCACCCTGGTCCTTATCGTTGCGGCCGCGAACCTTGGCAACCTGGTGATGTCACGCGCGACCGGGCGAGTGCGCGAGCTCGGCGTGCGCATGGCGCTTGGCGCGCGCCGGACGCGCATCGTTCGTCAGCTCGTCATCGAATCGGTGCCGGTCGTTGCGATGGGCGCGCTTGGCAGTCTCGGCTTTGCCTGGGCCGCGGCGACCGTGATCGCGGCACTGGGCGGCTTTCCTCCCTATCTGGATTTCAGCATCCGGTGGGGAACGGTGATGGTGGCTCTGGCGTTGGCCTTCCTGTCGCTCGTGGTCGTGGGATTGCTGCCGGCGTGGAAGATCGCGCAACAGCATTTGATCGATGCAGTCAAAGACGGCGGCCAGAATGTTTCTCGCACGCTCGATCGAACCTTGATGCGACGCGTGATGGTGGTGTCGCAGGTCGCGGGTAGCTGCCTGCTGTTGATCATCGCCGGCATGATGGTTCGGAGCGTGCAGCGCGCCATCGCGTCGAGCGCGGGTTTCGATTACGAACACGCGGCGGTGCTGTCGATGCCGCTCGGCCGTTATGGGATCCCCGTCGATGCGCAGCGTTCGTATTGGTATCAGGTCAAGGAGCGCATACTCGCGAATCCCGAAGTCGAGGCCGCTGCCATCGTCACGGCGGCGCCGCTCGGCGGTCGGGTCAACGAGACAAACTACAATGCCACACCCGGCCTGCGCACGCTGACGCAGAGCGTCGACGCGGAATACTTTGCGACCATGCAGATTCCGCTGTTGAGCGGCCGGCTCTTCAAGGCAAACGAACAGGATGCGGTGATCGTCAGCCATCGGCTCGCGCTCGAGATGTATGGCACGCTCGATGTGCTCGGCAAGGGGTTTCCGGTGACAACGGGCGCGCGGAGCCCATCGTCGGCGGACGCGGCGAAGTTGAGAGCGGATCAAGGGATCATCATTGGCGTCGCCGCCGACGCGCATTCGATCAAGGTCGATGCGAACGATGTGGCCGAGCTCTATCGGTCGTTGAAGGTCGATGATTTTTCCTACGTTGAGCTGGTGGCGCGCGCGCGAACGGATGCGGACCGCTTGCTGCCGATCCTGCGGGAAGCCGCAATGATGGACCCGCGCGTGATCCCGGCCGCCCGGGCGATGCACGAGGATTTCGACAAGCACATGCAGGGCCCGCGCATGGCGAGCGGTTTGTCGGCGGCGATCGGCCTGCTCACACTGGCCCTGGCGTGCCTCGGCCTTTTCGGCGTGGTGTCGTACGGTGTGGCGCTCCGAACGAAGGAGATCGGCATCAGGGTCGCGCTCGGGGCGCAGCAGCCGGCGCTGCTGCGAGCGATTGTCCGGCAGGTCCTGACGCCGGTCTTCGTGGGCGTCGCGATTGGAATCCTGCTCGCCATTCCGGCAGCGATGGTGTTGCAGTCTGAGCCGTTCTACCTGGAGAACGCCGATCCGATTGCGTTTGCCGCGGCGCTGGCGGTGTTCGGTGCGGCCGGAACAGTGGCGGCGTTGTGGCCGGCGTTCCAAGTGCTTCGCAGCAATCCCGTCGACACGTTACGGCATTCGTGAAAACAGGGATCAGGGATCAGGGACCAGGGACCAGGGATCAGGGATCAGGGATCAGGGATCAGGGATCAGGGATCAGGGATCAGGGTACGGTTCCCGCAACGACGCGACCACCGACCATCGTCATCAAGACCTTCGCGTCCCGAAGCGCGGTTTCGGAGCAGGTGAGCGGATCCTCACTGAGAATCACGAGGTCCGCGAACTTGCCCGGCTCGATCGACCCCTTGGTCCGCTCTTCCATCGTCAACCACGCGTTGTTGACCGTCGCCATGCGCAGCGCCTGCTGGCGCGTGATGCGTTGATCGGCTCCGAGCACGCCTCCGGTGATCGTGTCTCGCGTGACGAAATGATAAATCGTCCACAGCGGCGGGTACGGCACGACCGGCGCGTCGGTTCCCGATGACACCGGCAATTGCGCGTCGAGATACATCTTCACCGGAGTGGTGATGCCCGCGCGCGTCGCACCCCAATACTTCACGAGGCTCGGTCCGGCCAGATACAGGTGGTTCTGCGCGGCGATCGCAAGGCCGAGCGCTTTCATGCGTGGCAACTGATCGGGCCGGCCGATGAACGCGTGCTCGATCGACCAGCGGCGATCGACGATCGAGCGCTCCGCGTTCGCCTTTTCATACGCGTTGAGGACCAGATCGATGGCGGCGTCGCCGACAGCGTGCGTGGCGACGCGCCAATCCTCGCGATTGAGATCGCGGACGATGGCGATGTAGCGCTCGGTGTCGATGGTCTGCAGTCCGCGGAACGTGCCGTTCTCGTCCCACGGTTTCTCATAGAGATCCCGCATCAGGCCGCCCTCGAAGCCGCCGTCGACGGCGAGCTTGATGCCGCCGATGCGCAGCCATTCGTCGCCCTCACCCTGCTTGATCCCGGAATTGCCGATCAAAGGCTCCACCGCAGTGGGTCCGATCGACGGACGCAGCAGCGCGTTGATGCGAATCGTCAGCTGGCCACGCTTCTGCATCTCCTGCAGCATTCGATACTCGGCGATCGAAATGCCGGGATGACGAATGCCTGTCAGGCCCGCTTCGTTCAGCTTCTTGTAGTCGGCGACGCGATCCTCGAGCTGTTGCTGCGGCGTTCGCGCTGGCGCCGGCGGCAATCGCACCAGCGCCTTCGCGGTGTCGACCAGCTCTCCGTTCAAGCGCCCGTCCGGATAGCGAGTGATCCGGCCGCCGGGCGGCTGCGGCGTGTCAGGGGTGATGTTGGATCGCGACAGCGCCGCGGAGTTGAGGATGTATTCATGGCCGCCGCGGACGAGGACGACGGGATTCTGCGGTGCGACCTTGTCGAGATCGTCACGGAGCGGCAGCCGCTGCTCCTTGAGCTGTGCCTCGTGCCAGTCGCTATTGGAGACGATCACGTCGCCCGGCTTCGACGCCTGCGCTCGCGCCTGCAGCGCGGTCATGACGTCTGCCATCGATCGCGCGCGCGACAGATCGACGCCGGGACCGCCGCCGGCCCCGTGAAGATGGTTGTCCATCAGCCCCGGGATCACCGCGCGGCCCTTGAGATCGATCATCCGCGTCGACGGTCCGCCGACCGTCTTCATTTGATCGTCGCTGCCGACCGCCATGATGCGATCGCCGATGATCGCGACGGCGTTGTGAACGGAGAAGCTGCGATCGACGGTGATGACCTTGCCGTTGAAGAGAACGAGATCGGGCGCCGGCGGGCGAGGGAGGATCGGACGCTGCGCCGCCAGCGCAGCTGAGGCGAGCACGGCAACGAGAACGCTACGAATCACGCACGGAAGCATACTGCTCTTGCCCGCCGAAGCCGCTTTTGGGCGAAGGTGGGTTACGCCCCTCAGTTCGTCCCAGCAATTTCGGCGGCCCGTCCCTCGTGTCAGGCCGCTGGACGAACTCCGCCGCTATCCTGACCCGATGGCGTCGAACTCCAGTCCCTCGGGAGTAGATGACACCGCGGCGAGGCTTCTGGTCACGCCGATCGTCGGCGTGGCCGTACCAAATCTCGCCGGCCTGGTGAACCACGCCTCGCATTCGCCGGCCGGGCTCGTCGCGACCTACCTCTGGTTCATCCTGATCTCCTACATCACATGGGAAGCGAACCTCCGGCTCTACCTGTTGTTCCAGGATCGCACCGCGTGGCTGACGCAGCCGTGGCATCGCGTGCGGTTGTTGATCGGATTGATCTGCCTCTTCACGATCCCATTCACGAGCTCGGCGCTGTGGTTATGGGCGGCGCTCTTTCACGATCCGAACGCAACCTGGCGATCGATCGCGATGGCCGTCATCACCATCGTCGCCGCGGTGACGTTCATCACGCACGTGTACGAAACGCTGTTTCTCGTGAAGGAGTGGGAGAACGATCGCGAGCGCGGTGAGCGATTGCAGCGGCTCAACGTCGAGGCGGAGCTGCTGGCGCTGAGGAGCGAGGTCAATCCGCACACGCTCTTCAACAATCTCAACGCGCTCAGTCACCTGGTCGAACAGCGGCATCCACGCGCGTCCGCATTTGTGGCCGCCCTGGCCGCCAGCTATCGATACCTGTTGCGGACAGGATCGCAGCGGCTGGTGCCGCTCGCCGATGAGCTCGCCCTGCTCGATCAGTTCTTCTCGCTCGTGACGATTCGGTATTCGGACGGGCTGAAAGTGACGGTGCAAGTTGATGCGGCCTCCGCCGCCCGATGGCAGGTCCCCCCAGTGGTATTGCCGGAATTGCTCGAAAATGCAGTCAAGCACAACGAGTTTTCGGCCGATAACCCTCTAGAGATTGAGATCCGTCTCGAGGGAGACAGGCTGACGGTCTCCCACGAGAAGCGGCCGCGTCGATCGGCGGTAGCGTCAACCGGACTGGGCCTGGACAATCTAGCTCAGCGTTTTCGGTTAACTACAGGCGTTGCCGCACGTTGGGGGGAGATCGGCGGCCGGTTCGTTGTGACGTTACCTTTAGTGGCGAGTGACGGCTCAAACATTGCACAATAGAAGACTCATGCGGCGCATTCTGTCCTCGATTTGTTTCACCGTGGCACTGCTGTGCCCGTGGACCGCGTACGCGCAGAATGGGCCAACGAGCTGCAACACCACGTCGCAGAACCTCTGGGTCCGCGATCAGCTCAACGAGGTTTACTACTGGTATCAGTTCATGCCTCCCGGCGTGAACCCGGCCAGCTTCAATTCGCCGGAAGCGTACCTCGAGGCCGTGCGCTATCGGCCGATCGACAACACCTTCAGCTTCATCACCAGCGCCGCATCGAACGACGCGTTCTATAGCGACAGCCAGTTCATCGGCTATGGATTCGGCAACCAGACTACGACCACCGGCATTCGCGTTTTGCAGGTCTACGACGACAGCCCCGCGTCGGAAGCGGGACTCTCGCGCGGCGATTTCATTACCTCGGTGAATGGCCGCACCGTGCCCGCGATGATCGCTGACGGCACGATTGGCGGCGCATTCGGTGCCGCGGAGATCGGCGTCGCCACGACGATCGAATGGGAAACGCAGGCCGGCGATCGCCGCAACGCGCGCATGGTCAAGCGTCTCGTCACCATTCCCACCGTCTCGCTGACGAGCGTCGTCGACATCGACGGCCGCAAGGTCGGCTACCTGTTCTTCCGCAACTTCGTCCAGCCGTCGATGGCGGCCTTGACCGAGGCATTCGCCGCGCTGAAGACGGCGGGCGCGACCGAGCTCGTGCTCGATCTTCGCTACAACGGCGGCGGTCTCGTGGACGTGGCCGTGCATCTTGGCAGCTTGATCGGCGGCGCGCGCACCAATGGCCAGGTGATGCTGAATTACGTGCACAACGACAAGATCGGGCCGATCCTCAACAAGGCGACGCGCTTCGCCAATCCCGAGCAGGCGCTGAATCTGCAGCGCCTGGTGGTGATCACGACCCGCGGCTCCGCGTCGGCGAGCGAGCTGGTGATCAATTCGCTGCGCCCGTACATCCCGGTGACGATCATCGGCGACACGACCTACGGCAAGCCGGTGGGCCAGTACGGTCTGCGCTTCTGCGACAAGGTGCTGTATCCGGTGGCGTTCTCGATCAAGAACGCGAATCTCGAGGGCGACTTCTTCGACGGCCTCGCGGTCGATTGCGCGGCCGGCGACGACTACACGCATCAACTCGGTGACAGCGCGGAAGCGTCGTTTGCCGAAGCGCTGACGTTCATCCGCACCGGCGCGTGCAGTCCGAAGGCGACGACGGAAGCGCGCGCGCTGCGCGTGCCTCAGTTCATCTTCCGCCTCACGGGCTGGGCCTCAATTCTCAACGCTCAGTAATGCTTGCCTGAGCTCCCCGATATCGAGCTCTACCTGCATGCGCTCCAATCGCGCATCGTGGGCCGCAGACTCGATCGGATCCGTTTAGCCAGCCCTTTTCTCGTCCGATCGTTCGATCCACCAATCGATCAAGCAAACGGCAAAACAATCGTCGCGCTGCGCCGCCTCGGCAAGCGGCTGGTGTGGCAGCTCGAAGGCGATCTGTTTCTTGTGATCCACTTGATGATAGCGGGGCGATTCCGATGGGCCGCAGACACCAGGGCCGCAGAAGGCGCAGAAGGCTCAAATCAGCCGCGTCCAAAAATTCCCGGCAAGGTCGGTCTGGCCGCATTCGACTTTCCAAATGGCTCAGTAATCCTGACCGAGGCCGGATCGAAACGCCGCGCGTCGCTATATCTGCTTCGGGGCGAAAAGGAATTGGCGTCGCACGATCCCGGCGGCCTCGAACCGCTCACCGCGAGCGCCAAGGCATTCGGCGCAGCGCTGACGCGCGATAGTCACACGTTGAAGCGCGCCCTCACCGATCCGCACTTGCTGAGCGGCATCGGCAACGCGTATTCGGATGAGATCCTGCACGCCGCGAAAATGTCGCCGATGCTGCTGACGAGCAAGCTGACGCCTGAACAAATCGAAAGCCTGCACGCGCACACGATCGGCATCCTCACGAAGTGGCGGGACGACCTCATCGCAGAAGCGGGTGAGAAGTTTCCCGAGAAGGTGACGGCGTTTCGCGAAGGCATGGCCGCGCACGGACGCTATGGCAAGCCGTGCCCGGTGTGCGGCACGGCGATTCAACGCATTCAGTACGCGACCAACGAAGCCAACTATTGCCCGACCTGCCAGACCAACGGCAAGCTGCTCGCCGATCGCGGTCTTTCGCGGTTGCTGAAGGATGACTGGCCGAAATCGCTCGAGGAGTTGGAGCGATTCAAGGAGACTCGGAAGAAGCCGTAGGGGCAGAACGTAGGGGCGAACTTCAGTTCGCCCGATCAGCCCTCGGCTTCGACGAACTCCGGCTCTTCGACCGCTTGCGCCGACGGCGCTGCCGCCAGATCGATCTCCCGCTCGAACGTCAGGCAATCCGCCAGGTATTCGTGGGCCGCGTCATCCGTCCGCGCGAGAAAGTCATCGAGGGGCGTCCCATGGCGATGCTCGGCTTCGCGGATCTGGATGTTCGGATAGCTGCCGTCTTCGCGGCGGGGCACGTAGCGATGCCAGAAATCAATATGCCAGCGCGTGAATTGCCGCACGCGCTCGAGGCCATGCGCATCGGCGCCCCAATGCTCGCGCGCCAGCGTGACGTATCTCCGGTAGATCGCGACGCGCTCGCCGGCGGTGAGGTCACGATAACCTTCGTTGACTTCTCGAAACAGCCACGGCTTGATCAGCACGCCGCGCGCGCTCATCACGCCCGCGCATCCCGATCGCGCGCGCGCATTCTCGACGTCCTGCGGAAACAGGATGTCGCCGTTGCCGACAACCGGCGCGGGGACGGCGGCGACGACCGATCCGATCGCGTCCCAATCAGCCGCGAAGCGATACCGGGCATTGCGCGTGCGCCCATGCACGAAGAGCGCATCGGCGCCTCCCTCGACGGCGGCCTGCGCCTGCTCGATCACGTTGCGCATCTCGTCGTTCCATCCGAGTCGCAGCTTCACCGTCACCGGAATCTTCGTGACGGCTTTCTTCATCGCTTCCGCGATGCGGCGGATGCGCTGCGGCTGGCGGCCGAGCGCCGCGCCGATGCCCTTATGCGTGAAGTGATCGATCGGGCAGCCGCAGTTGAGATCGACGAGATCGGCGCCGCGTGATTCGGCGAGCGCCGCGGCCCAGCCGATTTCCTCGGGATTGGTGCCCGCGAGCTGGACGCCGAAAAACGGCTCGCCCTCGAACTTGCGAATCAACGCGAACTCGCTCTTGCGACGCTGCTTCAGCCGCCGCGCGACCGTCATCTCGCTGATCGTCACGCGCGCGCCGAGCTCGACGCACAGGCGGCGATACGGGAGATTCGATCCCTTGGTCATCGGCGCCATGACCAATGCGCCAGTGAGAACTTCACGAAGATGCATTGGCCCCATGGTACTCTGACGCCTATGCGTCAACGCCTTCTTGCGGCCCTGGTCGCGCTCGCCTTTATCTCGACTCCGGCCTTCGGACAGAAGACCGGCAGCCAGTTCATGTGGAAGGTCGAAGGCCCGGGCGGATCGTCGGCGTATCTGCTCGGATCCTTGCACGTGCTGACGGCGGATTTCTATCCGCTCAATGCGACGATCAACAAGGCGTTTGCCGAATCGAAGACGCTCGTCGAAGAGATCGACATCGACGAGACCAGCGATCCGATGGTGATGATGGCGGCGCTGTCGAAGGCGATGCTCACCGACGGCCGCACGCTCGACCAGATCATCGCGCCTGATGTGTACGCCGAGGTGAAGAAGCGCGCCGAGAAGGCCGGCATGCCGATGGCGGCGATTCAGCGCATGAAGCCGTGGCTGGTCGCGATCACGCTGATGGCCCCGACGCTGCAGGCGGCGGGATTCAAGCCGGAGCTCGGCATCGATCGGCACTTCTACGATCGCGCCAAGGACTCCGGGATGAAGCGCCAGGGTCTCGAGACGATGGCGTTTCAGCTCGATCAGTTCGATTCACTGTCGCCGAAGCTCCAGGAAGAGTTGCTCAAGACGACGATGGAGGATCTCGACAAGGAAGTGAACGGCGTGAAGGAGATGGCGCAGGCGTGGCAGTTCGGCAACGTCGCGGCGATGGAAAAGATGACGCTCACCGAGCTCCAGGAAGCGCCGGAACTGTACCAAAAGCTGCTTGTCGAGCGGAATCACAACTGGATGCCGCACATCGAAACATGCCTCAAACAGAATGCGGGCTGCTTCGTCGTTGTGGGCGCGGCGCATCTCATAGGCCCTGACGGTCTGCCGGTGTTACTGGCGAAGAAGGGTTACAAGGTCACCCAACAATAATTGTCCGCGTCCGGACACCTCGGTTCGCGAGTGAACGACCTTGGTGCCAGCCCCCTGAATTCAGGCCCGAATCGAGGTGATTGGTGGCATCCGGCTTGATAGTGTCCCGGGCATGAGCGGACCCCTGCGCGACCTCTTTCAGGCCTGGCGCGGCCTCAGACAGAAGCCCGGTTTCCTCATCGCGTCGCTCCTGACGCTGGCGATTGGCATTGGCGCCAACGTCACCATCTTCAGCCTCGTGAACGGCCTCAGCCTGCGGCCGATGCCGTTCGGCGATCGCACGGACCGGCTCGTTACCATCCACCCGACGCACGGTCGCGACATTTCGGAACCGGATTGGGGCGACGCGGAAATCTCCTACGCGGATTACCTCGATTTCCGGCAGGCGTCGTCGGTCGAGGGCATTGGCGCCTACCTCCTTCGCAATTTCGTATTGAGCGGCGATGGTTCGAGCGCCGAGCGCGTGCTCGGCGGATCGGTGTCGCCCGATCTGTTTCCCATGCTCGGCATCGAGCCCTTCATGGGCCGGCAGTTCCGCGCCGACGAGGCCGCCGCGCCGGGACTCGAATCGGTGGTGATCCTCACGCATGGATTGTGGCAGCGCCGTTACGGCAGCGATCCTTCGATCGTCGGCAAGCCGGTCATGGTTAACGATCGCGCGCGCGTCGTCGTCGGCGTGCTGCCTCCCGGGATCAAGTTTCCGCTGACCGACCAGCTGTATATGCCATTACGCTGGGATGAGGCACCTCGATCGAGCCGCAACATCAACGCGGTGGCGCTGCTGAAGCCGGGCACGACGATCGTGCAGTTCCAGTCGGAACTGTCGTCGATCGCGAAGCGGCTCGAAGATCAGTATCCCGTCACCAATCGCGGCTACGGCGTGCAAGTGGCGCCGATTCGCCGGTCGTACGTCGACTCGGGCGTCGATCGGATGGGCGTCGTCCTGATGACCTCGGTCGGCTTCGTGCTGCTGATCATGTGCGCGAATCTCGCGAACCTGATGCTGGTCCGGGGCGCGTCACGCCAGCGCGAACTGGCGGTGAGATCGGCGATGGGCGCCAACCGCTCTCGGCTGTTATGGGCGTCGTTGTCGGAGAGCCTGCTGCTGGCCGTGCCCGGGACGTTGATGGGGTTGCTCGCGTCGCGATGGGCGATCGACTGGATGATTGGATCGTTTCCCGAAGAGCTGCCGTACTGGTTTACGTTCGGCATCGACTGGCGCGTCACGCTATTCACGATCGGCGTCGCGCTGTTTACGACGCTGGCCGTCGGCCTGCTCCCCTCGATTCGCGCCGCCAGGCCGGATCTCGTCAACGATCTGAAGGAAGCCAGCCGTGGTGTGTCGCTGGGCCGCGGTGGTCAACGTCTGCAGGCGGCGTTGGCGATCGCGCAGGTCGCGCTCTGTTTCGGACTGCTCGTCGGCGCCAACCTGATGGTCCAGAGCTTCCTGGCGATGCAGCGCGCCGACCTCGGCTTCGATGATCGTCCGATTCTGTCGGCGCGCGGCTTCCTCGCGGGTGACGCGTACAACGACATCAATGCCCGAAGCGCTTTCTATCAGAATGTCGTGACGACACTGAAGTCGCTGCCAGGTGTCACCGCGGCAGCCGTGACGACCAGCATTCCTGGCGACGATGGCGGAGTGGATCGACGGCTCGTGGTCGATGGCCGGAGCGAAGAGTCGGATGCGATCGATGTGCAAGCGATCGGCATTACTCCCAGCCTGTTCGACACCATCAACCTGCCGATTGTCAGCGGGCGCACGTTCACTGAGCAAGAAACCCGGGATCCCGACGCCAACGTGGCCATCATCAATCAGTCACTGGCGCAACGGCTATGGCCGAATGTGAATCCGATCGATCGACGCGTTGGATTCAAATCCCCGGAAGGCATTCAGTGGCTCAGGATCGTCGGCGTGGCGCCCGACGTCCACTACGAGGAGATCGGCGAAGAAACCGACCAGTCGCGGCTCAACGTCTATGTTCCGTACGCGATGAACGGCTCGCGGACAATGGCGATGCTGGTCCGCGCGAACGGCGCGCCGGATGCGCTGATGGCTCCCGTTCGCGATGCGCTGCGACGGATTGGCCCGACCTTCCCGATCTACCAGCTGATGCCGATGCGCGAGCGCCGGCGCTTTACGACCTGGGAGCTGGAATTCTTCGGCAACTTGATGGCGGTGTTTGCGTCGGCGGCACTGCTGCTGGCGTGTCTCGGTATTTATGCGCTGATTTCGTACTCGGTCGGCCGCCGTTCGCGAGAGATCGGAGTGAGGCTCGCGCTTGGCGCCCGCCCGGCCGACGTCGTGGGCATGTTGCTGAAGAATGCCGCCAGGGTCGGCGGCGCCGGGCTGCTCGCCGGCTTGACGCTCGCGGTGTTCATCGCGCGCGCCCTGGCAAGCACCCTCTATGGGGTCAGGGTCGACGGCTGGCTGTTTGCCAGCATGGCCGTGCCGCTGGCCGCCGCGATTCTTCTGGCCACGTGGCTGCCGGCGCGGCGCGCCGCCCGCGTCGAGCCGACGATCGCGCTGAGAGACGAGTAAGTCCATGGGAAATGCCGCGCGGGATCTCCTTCACGCCTGGCGGGGACTTCGGAAGCGGCCGGCGTTTTTCGTCGCGTCGCTTCTCACGCTCACGATCGGCATCGGCGCCAACATCACCATCTTTTCGTTGATCAACGGGATCGCCCTTCGCCCGATGCCTTTCGGAGAGCGAAGCGATCGGCTGTTCACGATCAATCCTGCCCATCGCCTGATCGAGCGTGAGCCCGGATGGGGTCACTCGGAAATCTCGTACCTGGATCTCCAGGATTTTCGAACCGCGAGCACGGTTGATGGCATCGGCGCGTACTTCAGCCGCAGCTTTGTGCTGAGCGCCGACGCGTCAGGCGCCGAGCGCGTGCGCGGCGGATCGGTGACGCCGGACCTGTTCCCCCTGCTCGGAGTGGAGCCGCTCCTGGGCCGCCATTTCCGCGCCGATGAGGCCGCAGCACCCGGGCTCGAATCGGTCGTGATGCTGACGCACGCGCTGTGGCAGCGTCGCTTTGGAGCGGATCCCGCAATCGTCGGCAAGGAAATCGTCGTCAACGATCGGCCGCGTGTCGTCGTGGGCGTGCTGCCGCGCGGCGTCAGGTTCCCCGAACGCGACGAGATCTATGCGCCCCTCCGCTTCGACGACCAACCGCGATCGGATCGCAACGTGAATGCGGTGGCCTTGTTGAAGACAGGCGCGTCGGACGCCACCGCGCGAATCGAACTGGAGACCATCGCGAAACGCCTGGAGGCTGCCTACCCGGAGACGAATCGAGGCTTTGGCGTACGGGTGTTGCCCATCCGGCGTTCGTACACGAGCCGCGATAATACTCGCGCGGGCCTGATGCTGATGGCGGCGGTTGGCTTCGTGTTGCTGATCATGTGCGCCAACCTCGCCAATCTCATGCTCGTGCGCGGAGCCGGACGTCAGCGCGAGCTGACCGTGCGCGCGGCCATGGGCGCAAGTCATCGCCGACTGATGTGGATCTCCCTCTGTGAAAGCCTGCTGATCGCGCTGCCCGGCGCGATGCTTGGGTTGCTGGCTTCGCAGTGGGCCATCGACGCGATCACCGGTTCGATGGCGAACTCGCTTCCGTACTGGGTGGAGTTCGGAATCGATGTGCGCATCGGTCTCTTCACGATCGCGCTGGCGCTGTTCACGGTTCTTGCCGTGGGACTCTATCCTTCCCTCCGGGCGGCGACGCCAAATCTGGTGGACGGCCTGAGGGACTCCGCCCGTGGCGTGTCGTTAGGTCGCGGCGGTCATCGCATGCAGGCGACGCTCGCCGTCGTACAGATCGCGCTGTGTCTCGGCCTGCTGGTCGGCGCCAACCTGATGGTGCGCAGCTTTCTCGCGGTGCGAACGACCAGCCTTGGCTTCGATCACACGCGCCTTGTATCGGCAGGCGGATATCTCGCCGGTGATGCGTTCAATGATGTGCGTGTCAGAGCGGCGTTCTTCCGGAATTTGTCCGCGACACTCGCGTCCACACCTGGTGTCGCAGCGGCCGCTGTGACCGTGAGCATCCCTGGCGACGACGGCGGGTCGGGCAGGCGCGTGGTTGTCGATGGACGCACCAGCGAGGCAGACGAAGTGGCTGTCGAGTCGGTCAGCATCGGCCCGACGCTCTTCGATGTGCTTGACGTGCCGCTGATCGAAGGCAGGACGTTTACCGAACAGGAAACCGGCGATCCCGACGCCAACGTCGCGATCATCAACCAGGACCTGGCGTCCCGGCTGTGGCCGCAGCAAGGCGTTGTCGATCGCCGGATCGGGTTTCGATCCGGCGGGGACATCCGGTGGCTGCGGATCGTCGGCGTGGCCCCGGATGTGCACTATCGGGAAGTCGGCAACGAGACCGAGCAATCCCGGCTCACCGTCTACGTTCCCTATGCGATGGAGGGAGCCAGAGGAATGGCGATGCTGGTTCGCGCGCAAGGATCGCCCGATGCGATCGTCGCGCCCGTTCGAGCGGTCCTCCAGCGCGCCGGCGCGACGTTCGCAGTGTCGAGAATCATGCCGATGCTAGAGCTGTTGAAGCTCACGACGTGGCAGGAGCAGCTGTACGGGACTCTGATGGCGTCGTTTGCGGCCGCGGCGCTGCTGCTCGCGTGCCTGGGTATCTACGCGCTGATCTCGTACTCGATCGGCCGGCGATCGCGCGAGATCGGGGTGCGGCTCGCCCTCGGCGCGCGTCCGTCGGATGTGGTGAAGATGCTGTTGCGCGAGACCGCGCGCGTCGGTGGCGCCGGTCTCGTCGTCGGCCTGACGCTCGCGATCGCGATCGCCCGCGGGCTCGCCGGGTCGCTCTACGGCGTCCGCGTCGATGCGTGGCTGTTTGCGACGATGGCGTTGCCGCTGGCGCTGGCGTTGTTCCTGGCGACCTGGCTGCCGGCGCGCCGCGCCGCCCGCGTTGAGCCTACGATCGCGCTGCGCGACGAGTAATCAGGAATCAGGGAGCGGGGATCAGGGATCAGGGATCAGGGATCAGGGATCAGGGATCAGGGATCAGGGATCAGGGATCAGGGGTTGTGGTCTTGAGAGACGCTTCCGTGCGCGCTCGATATCCGCGCGCACGTAACACTCGTCGATGTGATCGTTGACGAGGCCCATCGCCTGCATGAACGCATAGCAGGTGGTCGCACCGACGAACGTCCAGCCGCGCTTCTTGAGATCCTTGGACAGCGCGGTTGACTGGTCGGTGATGCTCATCTTCTTGAGCGCGGCGTGAGAGATCTTCTTCGGCCGGCTCGCCGCCGCCGGCTCCCATGACCAGAAGTACGCCGCCAGTGAGCCCTTCTCGTCGATCAGCTCGAGCGCGCGCTTCGCGTTGTTGATGGTCGATTCGATCTTGCCGCGATGGCGGATGATGCCGGCGTCCTTCAGCAATCGCTGCACGTCACGCGCGCCGAACCTGGCAACGAGGGCGGGATCGAAATCCTTGAACCCCTTCCTGAAGTTCTCGCGCTTGCGGAGGATGGTGATCCAGCTGAGCCCGGATTGAAAGCCTTCGAGGCAGATCTTTTCGAACAGCCGGCGATCGTCGGTGACCGGCCGTCCCCACTCGTGGTCGTGATATTGGACGTAGAGCTCGTCTTCGCCCGGCCACCAGCACCGCTTCACTTCTTCTTGACCTTCTTGGTCTTGGCGGTCTTTGGCGGCGCCTCGGACTCGAGCTGCGCCGTGACCCGCTTGAACTCGGCGCGCACTTTCGGATCAACCTCGGGAAAGCGCGGATCGAGCGACTGGATCGCATCGATGATCGCCGCCGACACAATCAGACGCGAGAACCACTTGCGATCGGCGGGCACCACGTACCACGGCGCCGTCTCGGTGGAGGTGTGGCGAATCATGTCTTCGTAGGCCGCCATATAGGTTGCATAGTGGGACCGCTCGGCGACGTCGGCGGGGGAGAACTTCCAGTGCTTCTCTGGTTCCTCCAGACGATCCAGGAAGCGCTTGCGCTGTTCGTCCTTCGAGACGTACAGGAAAAACTTCCTCACCAGCACGCCCTGCCGTCCCAGATAGCGCTCGTAGGCGTTGATGTCCTCGAAGCGCTCGCGCCAGATGTTCTTGGTGACCAGCGCGGACGGCAGCTGCTGCCGCGCCAGGATGTTCTGGTGCACGCGCACGACCAGCGTCTCCTCGTAGTACGAGCGATTGAAGATGCCGATGTGCCCGCGGCGCGGCAGATGGCCGTTGGTGCGCCACAGGAAATCGTGATCGAGCTCCTCGGTGGATGGCGCCTTGAACGAGTGCACTTCGCAGCCCTGCGGGTTGACGCCGGACATGACGTGCTTGATCGTGCTGTCCTTGCCGGCGGCATCCATCGCCTGGACGATCAACAGCACCGACCAGCGATCCTGCGCGTAGAGCCGCTCCTGCAAGCCGGACATGCGCTTGCAGCTCTGTTTCAGCATCTGGTCGGCGATCGGTTTGAGGCGCTTGCCCCAGGGATCCTTCGGGTCGATGTCCTTCAAACGGAAGCGCGATCCGTTCGTGATTCGATACCGGCCCGCCAGGTCGGCCGGAGCAGGAATGATCATAGGACGTGAAGCTTACTCCGAGTTGCGACCAGGGCGCGGCGCGTCCAGTTCGTGCCGGTCATTTGTGCGGCGCGGGCGCGAGGATCGCCAGCACGAGCAGGCGACTCGTGCCGGTGTTGCGCACACCGTGGGCGATGCCTTCAGGCGCGATCAGGAGATCGCCGGCCTTCATGGCGAGCTCACCGCCATCGAGCAGGAATACACCGGCGCCTTCGATCACCTGGTAGACCTTGTCCTGTCCGGCGTGCGCATGTAACGCGTGCTCCTGGCCGGGCTCGAACGCGTTGAGGCCAACGAGCACGCGAGACGACTCAAAGATGGTGGCCTTGCCCATCTTGCTCGGTGTGTAAATCGCGTGTTCGGAAGGTCTGACGATACTCGGGTGATTCATATGACAACCTGACTGCCTGACAACCTGACGGCCCGGTTAAGGTTTTCTCGCCTGCATGTTGAGGCGCCAGTAGTCGAGCGTGAACGGCACCGGCTCTTTGGCCGCAAGCTCGGTGACGCGATCGATGAAGGACTGCTTGAGCGCCGGTTCCGGCAGCCGATCGAGATGCGGGTGATAGATCACCGTCGTGACGAATTCACGATAGTCCGCTTCGGTCGCCAGCGTCGTCGGCGCCTCTTCGAGGCTCGTCTCCACATCCACGAAGCCGGCCTTCTTCAATCGCTCAGCGGTGACGTCGTCGTCGGCGAACTCCCACGGCCCCGGCCAGTCACCGAAATATCGCGCGAAGGTGCGCGAGTGCATGATTTGCTCCGCGAGCTCGTGCGCCCGGGCGAGATTCGGGCCGCCGCCGCACTGCGCGTGCAGCGCCCCGCCGGATCGCAGCGTCTTGAAGATGCCGGCGAAGAGCGCCGGATGATCCTTGACCCAATGGAACGTTGCCGTGCTGAACACCAGATCGGCCCAGCCGGCAAATGGCATGTCGGGCAGCGCGACCTGCGCGAAAGAGACGCGCGATCCATGCAGCGGCCGCAGGTTGGCGCGCGCCGTCATCAGCATGTTCCACGATCGATCGATGGCGACGAGACGGCCGTGCGGCAGGCGCTCCATCAAGTCACCGGTCAGCCGGCCGCTGCCGCATCCGGCATCGATGGCGCGTTCGTCTCCACGCACCGTCAGGCGGTTGAGGACTTTCTGCCCCCAACTGGTCTGCGGCCCTGACACCTTGTGATAGGACGTGGCGTTCCATTCCGTCACGTCGTCTAGTGTAGCCTTCAGCTGATGAGTTTTCCGGCGACGCGCCTGTCCGTGGTCGAGCGCACGCGAAGCGGCGACGAGGAGACGCGCCGCATCGCGCTCTCGACGATCATCGACGCGTACTGGAAGCCGGCCTACAAGTACCTGCGCGTGAAGTGGTCGCTCGGGCCTGATGAAGCCGCCGATCTCACGCAGGAGTTCTTCACGTCGACGCTCGAGAAGGAAGTCGTCGAAAAGTACGATCCGGCCCGCGCCCGATTTCGCACCTACCTCCGCATGTGTCTCGATGGCTTCGCGTCGAACGCGCGGAAAGCCGAGCGGCGACTCAAGCGGGGCGGCGGGGTGACGATGGTGCCGCTGGATTTCGAAACGGCGGAAGGCGAGATCGCCACGCACGAGCCCGCGGTGGGCGCCGATGTCGACGAGTTGTTCTACCGCGAGTGGGTGAGGTCGCTGCTCGAACGCTCCGTCGCCGATCTCGAGCGCCACGCCGAAGCGGCCGGCCGCCCGGAAATGTTCGAAGTGTTCTCGCGCTATGACCTTGTCGACGAAGGCGAGGCGCGGCCCACGTACACGGCGATCGCCGCGGCCTTGAATCTGACGACAGCGACCGTGACGAACCACCTTGCCGCCATGCGCAAGCAGTTCCGGAAGATCGTTCTCGATCGGTTGCGTGAGCTGACCACCAGCGAAGAAGAGTGGGAGAGCGAAGCCGCTCGCCTCCTGGGAGTGCGGAAATGATCTCGGATCGCACCATCGATCGGCTGCGCGAAGCAGCGTCGTGGCCGGAGCTCGACACGCGATACGAGATCATCGGCGTGGCCGGCTCCGGTGGCATGGGCACGGTCTACATCGCCCGCGATCACGTCCTCGGTCGCGACGTCGCGGTGAAAGTGCTCGACATCGCGGATCAAAAAGGCTCGCGCGCGGCGCGGTTGCAGCGCGAAGCGCACATCCTGGCGAAGCTCGATCATCCCGGCATCGTCCCCGTTCACGACGCCGGCACGCTCGAGGACGGACGTGCGTTCTACGTGATGACGCTCGTCAAGGGGCGGCGGCTCGACGATCTGATCCGCGATCGCCTGCCGCTCGCCAACCGGCTGAACGTGTTCGGCCGCATCCTCGACGCCGTCGCCTTCGCGCACGCCCATGGCATCGTGCATCGCGACTTGAAGCCTGACAACGTGATGGTCGGCGGGTTTGGCGAGGTCTACGTGATGGATTGGGGGGTCGCGCAGGACGGCGGCGCCGACGCCGAAGCGGTCGTCGTCGGCACGCCGGGATTCATGGCGCCCGAACAAGCGGTGGCGGGCGACGTCGATCCGCGCGCCGACATCTACGCGCTCGGCATCCTGCTCGCGCTCGTCGGCGGTGAAGATGCGCCGGCGCCTTTGCGCGCGATCGCGCAGAAGGCGCGCCATGCGGATGCAGGCGGCCGCTATCAGAAGGTCGAAGACCTGGCTGCCGATCTCGCGCGGTTTCGCAACCAGGATCCGGTTGCCGCCTATCGGGAATCGGCGATCGAGCGCGTGGTTCGCCTGTACCGGCGATACGAGCTACCGATCCTGCTATTGGTGGCGTATGTCGTGATGCGGTTCGTGCTCTTGTACTGGCGCGGCATCTAAAAGTACACACGCCGCCCGGCGGCGTTGAAAGAGTCTGTCAGGAGGACAGATGAACAAACCCGTATTCGCAATGGTGCTCGGCGGCATTCTTGGGGCGTTCGACGGACTGACCGCGCTCATTTCAGGAGGTCCAGAGATCCCGCCGGTGATTGGCACAATCGTGGCGTTCTCCACGCTCAAAGGCGTCATCGCTGGATTGATCGTCGGCCTCGTTGCTCGAAAAACGCAGTCGACGGCAGCCATCGTGACCGTGGGCCTGGTGGTCGGCGCGCTCTTCGCCTACCTCGTCACGCTTGGCGGTCCGTACTTCTGGGAGATCATCCTGCCCGGATCGCTCGTCGGGCTGATCGTCGGGTTCGCGACAGCAAAGTATCGCGGTCCCGCTAGAAGTTCCACGGCCTGAACGCGATCATGCCCCACGCCGACAGATAGCCGGAGATGATCAGCGCGGCGATCGACACCAGCATCGCGTAGCTGCGCAGCCATCGGCCGGCGTCGCTGCGCCAGGCCTCGATCGTAAAGAGGAACGACAGGATCGCGGCGGCCGGCATCAGCATGCTGCCGGCGAACATCGCCGCGGTCCAGATGTTCCTGGTGCCGAGCTCGCGATCGGTGACGTTCATGACGCCGATGACCGGCAG
>Ga0137455_1000068_pt1 | contig 22181 bp, 13 predicted proteins | sample EasRivERMGT600_2_FD_102334 | JGI IMG/M metagenome (GOLD analysis project Ga0137455, IMG submission 102334) | Soil microbial communities from meander-bound floodplain in the East River, Colorado, USA - East River MetaG ERMGT600_2 | ecosystem: Environmental > Terrestrial > Soil > Floodplain ... | reverse complement strand
GCAGGGAGGCGTGCCGTGACGGGCGGCGTGACCACGCTGCGTGCCATCCCGAGCTTGCGCGGATCGCGCATCGAGCTGACCTGGCGGAATCCGCCCACCGACGCCTTGGGCGGAGGCTGGAAGCTCGCGGGCATCCGGATTCTGCGCCGGGAACGCACCTATCCGCGCCCGGCGGAGAACCCGGCGACGATGCCTGCCGACGGGACGCTCGTCTACCCGTCGCCCAGTGCCGCCTATGGTCCGGTGATCACGAGCTTCTCCGACATCGGGCTCGAGCCGCTCACCACCTATTACTACAGCGTCTATGCCGTCTTCGAAGACATCGCCCTCTCGACCACCCGCCGCTTCCTGGCGGACGTGCAGTCGAATGCCGCGGGGTTCGCGACCAAAGACTACCACCTCGCCGATCGGTTGTATGGCCTCCTGCCCGCGGTGCACCAGCGGCTCGACCGGCCGCTGACGGCGGCGGAAGTCGATCGGCTGCGGATGATGAACCCGGATGCGGCGCTGGCGTTGAATGCGCTGCCGCCGCTCGAGCGCGAACGCGGACAGCTCCGGCGTTTCGTCGGCTCGGTCGGCACCTCCGTGGATCTGATGCGCAGCCTGGCAGAAGGCCTGCGCCAGCTGCACGATACCGACATCGCGCGTGCCGACTTCCTGCCTGCCGCGGCTTCATGGCTCGGATGGGAACCCGACCGGACGATTCCCGTCTTCGAGCAGCGCAATGAGATCAAGTTCGCACCGTATCGGTACCGCACGGTCGGCACCGTGCCGAACATCCGATCGATCGTCACGCGCTATGGCCGCTGGTACCCGCAGGTGGCGGAATTCGCCGAGCAGATTGCGCGCTCGACTGTCGCGGCCCAGCTCAACACCTTCTGGATCGCGCAGGGCGGTGAGACCTGGCATGGCGGAGACGACGCCGCGCCGGTCCTCGGCTTGGTCGGTGCCAACAGCACTGCGACCGGCAGCAGCATTCCTCCTCCGGCAACTCCCGCGAGGCTGACGAGCGCCCCAGGACCCTTTGCCCTGCGGCACGGCATGGAGCTGGCCGTGACGGCGGACGAACGGATCCCCGTCGTGGTGCGCTTTGGCGCGGACGATTTCAGCAACATCGCGCAAGCCACCGCGAGTGAAGTGGCGGCGGTCTTGAACCGGACGCTGTCCGAAATCACGGCGTCGGTCACGCCAGCGCCCGGCAGCAGGGTAGTGATCAGCTCGAACACGGCCGGCACGACCTCCTCGCTGAGGGTTGAACGCTACGACGCGAGCCTGGTGACCCTCGAGAGCGCACCGCGAGGGCGGCTGGTGCCGGTGATCGATGCGGCGGCGGCGCCGCTCCTCGATCGGGTTCGGCTCTTTTATGAGACGGCCGATCCCGAGACGCCGGCGCGAACGGCTGCGGCGTCGCAGGCGCTCAACGGGCCGCCGTTCCCGCGTCGGCCGCTCGCCGGCGAGCGGCTCGAGCCGCCCGTTGACGATCCCGGCAAATTGCTGCCGAAGGTGCTGCCCGCGCTCCCTCAAGGGCGCATTCACTACAAGACGTTTCGCGGCGGCACGTGGGGGCCCTCGCATCAGTTGTTCGACGCGATGGCGCCAGCCCATGGCGAACCCGCGGCGGTGCGGCTTACTGGGCCGGATCGCGTGTGGGTCGCGTGGATCGAAAATCCGAACACCGCGGCATCGCGTCTCCGCTTCCGCGTCGGCACGCCGCGGCCGGCCCGGCCGGCGCGTCTTGTCAGCCGGCGCGGCGAGCCGTTTTTCATCAGGCCGGGCACCCGCCTGGTGCTGCGCAGCCGGCGGCCGGCGGCAGGCTTCGAGTTCCGGACCACGGATTTCGCGCAACCCCCGGGCGCTGACGGTACACAGCGGGCGTCCGCCGCAGAAGTGCAGTTGGCGCTCAACAACCGCCTGGCACCACTGGGATTCGTCTCGAGCGCAGCGGTCAGCGGCGCGATCGCGATCGCGACCGTGAACGCGGGCGGCGATGAATGGCTGGCGGTCGATCTCGCGAATTCTCCGGCCGCGTCCGCGCTCGGCCTCGATGGCGGCGCCATCGCGCACGGCGACTGGGGCGACGAGATCGACTGGTCCGCGCCGGAGGACGTCCCCGTGGCAACAGCGCCAGGTCATTACTCGGAACCGAGCGCCGTCGTCATTTCAGCCGTGGGCCCGGGCCCTGAAACAGTCTTCCTGTGTTGGGCGCGACACGATGGAGCGCAGTGGATCGTTGAAGCCTCCGTTGCCACGCCGGCCGGGACGACATGGAGCTGGTCAGCGGTGGAGATCGTGGCCAACAGTGGCGACGGCGATCGCGAGCCCTGCGCCGCGCTGGGTGCCGCTCCCGCGGCGGTGCGCGTGTTCTGGTCGCATCGCGAGATCCGCAACCGGACGGTCGGGGAGGATTGTTGGACGCTCCGGTGCAGCGACCGCGTCGCCGGGACGTGGAGTCCGCCAACGCCGCTCACCACTCTCACCACGACGACCATGCCCGCACAACGAGATCTCTTTGCCGATCGCGAGCCTGGTGTGGTCCGTATGCTGTCCGGCTACCGCGTGTTCTTCCGAACCAGCCGCGGCGGCGGCGCGAATGTCTTCGCGGTCGACGTGTCGGCCGCATCATCACCGGTTTCGTCGCTACCTGGACGGGTCGTGTCGGGCGCGCCCAACGATCACTGGCCGGCGCCGATTTTCTGGCCCGCCACTCCGCCGGCCAAGACTCCGCAACTGCGGCTGTTGTTCCGCAGCGACCGCAGCGTGCCGTTGTCGCGCCTCGCGACGCAGGCGCCACCGGTCGTAGAGAACCGTGTCACCTCACCACTGCGTCCACCCGCGCTGCTCCCGGCGCCGCAACGCAGTAACCGGATGCCGGACACCGGCACCGAGCATCGCTTCTGCGGCGCGACGAGCGTGAACCTGACGGACGCGGCCCGCATTGCGCGGCACCAGGAATGGGACGACCTGCTCACGTATACGCCCGAGCGCCCGGAACGGCATCAGTCGCCGGAGACGGCACTCACCGGCAAGCCGGGCAGCGCTGACTTCAAGCTGGCCGACGACATCAGGTACACGCGCGGCACCATCGGGCTGTTCCTCAGCCCTTTTGCACAGCAGGACCCGCAGTTCGAGGATTTCCGCGAGCGGCTGCGTCCGCTGCTCGACCGCTTCCTGCCGATCAACGCGCGGGCGATTGTGCGCCTGGGCCCGCGGGTGTTCACCGAGTTCGTGTACTCCCCGGTCGACATCGCGGAGGAGACGTTCTTCTCAACCATTTCGCCGTTCGTGGAGACTTATCTCCCTCCGGCCGAGGCGAACGTCGCTCCGCTGCCGTGGGGAATCCTCCACGCCGCAGATCTGTCCAACGTAGACGATCCCATCCCGATTGACCTCTCCGCCGACCCGGCGGACCTGACGACGCTGCGCCGCCGCACTTTTTTCCACCAGGCCGATGAGGAGGCCTTCATGCGCAAGACCGAATTTGCCACCACCGAATTACACGGCATGTACCGCGACGTCGTGCGCGACGCCGCCGGCAACGTCATCGCCGACAGCTTGTGGAAGAAGAACTTGATCCTCGACGGATTCCGCCGTGTGCTCGCAAGCTTCGCGCACGGCGTCAATCCGCCGCCGCTTGCGCCCGGCACGCCACCAAGCATCGCGCTCGGCATCGAGGAGGTCCGCTTTGGAAGGGGCGATCCCGCCTGGGACGCGGCGGGACTGCCAACACTGGTCAGCAGCCGCGATCGACTCGAGGACACTACGCTACCGCTGCCGATCGGCGGCCTGATTGCCGTGCCGCGGTTCTTGCCGCCTCCGCCGAACAATCCCAATCCGGATTTTCAGATCCGGTTTCTCGCCAACAGCGCCGCGTCGCCAACCGAAACGAACGTCGTCGAGATCGTCGCGACCCTGCCGCCGGGCCCAGCCATGACGCTCCGTGAGTTCGGCGTGGTCGGCAAGCTCGATGGCAACCCGGTCCTGCTCAATTACGTCGCGCACCAGGCGATCGTCAAGGACCCCACGACCACGCTCACGCGCACGATCAGGTTCGTGTTCTAGCGGAGGAGACGACATCATGGCGGTGATTACCCAGTCGAACTTCAAGGCACTCAAGTCATACGTCCGGGTCCGGCTCGCCCAAGGCGTCCCGATCGTCGACGCCGACGTCAACGAGCGCGAGGACATCGAGATGTTCGAGCTGCGCGCGTTCCTCAAGTGGTTTGTCGGGGACGGCGTGCCGGATGGCAACGACGGCTTTCGCATCCTGGAGTCGCTCGCGGCCGCGCCTTTTACTAAGGCCAGCAACTTTCGGATCAGCTCCGGTCTGGCGACCGCCACCACTGACGACGAGGTCTTGCCCAACGCCGGCCGCTGCCTGGTGAACGGTCTCGACGCGATGATCGACAGGGCCATCGACTTCAGGGCCCAGGAGCTGTTCGAGTTCCTGCCTCCGCCGGCTGCGCCAAACACGACCAAGCCCAACATCCTCTCGATCGAAGCGAAGTTGAAGGCGCCGCGAATCCGCGCCGACGCCATGGACAACGGACCGGGCGGCACGGTGGATGTCTGGCTCGACGTCTGGGATGTCCCGGTTGCGCCGGCCGACGATCCTGGCCACATGATTCATGTCGGCCTCGGCATCGACAGTTGCTCGCGCGAGAAACGCTGCTGGGCGGTGCGAGTCCTTCCCGCCGGCACGGTGCTGGCCCCGCCGCATCCAGAGTTCGCGGCGGGTCACAGCTACTATCGCATCGCCGAGATCGCCCGCCGCGGCAGCGTCGATCGCAACGTCAACCAGGCGGACATCAGGGACCTTCGCGAGCAGCGGCTCCTGGTCCTGCCGTCGACGCTGGTTCCGGATCTCTTCAACACGACCGTGCTCGAGTATCGGCGCGGCCAGCGGCGGCCGATGATCAGCTTCAGGGAGGCGATCAACGCGCTGATCCGCGGTGAGGTACCGGCGACGCCGGAAGTCAATCTCACTTCGGCGATTGCGCTTGCCACCACCAACAATCTGACGAGCCGCGGTACCTTTCTGACGCCGGACGCCATCGTCAGCGTGTGGGTCGCCGATTTTGCCGGCGCCCGGCAAGTCTTCATCGGCACTATCAACCGTGCGAACCCGGGCGCCGGTTTCACTCCGGCATCCATTCAGCAGTTGACCACGGGCGTTCGCCACTCGGCTCCGCACGCCGTACCACTTCTCGGCGGCGACGTGCTTGTCGCGTACGAGGAACGAGTCTCGCTCACGAACCTCGAAGTGAAGCTCAGGCGCGGATCGGTTGTGACCGGCACGTTCCAACCCCCCCTGGACATCGCGGTTGCTCCCGGCTTGCAGCAGAGGCCATTCCTGGTGCCAGTGGGAACGACAGTGGCAAGCGAGCATGTTGTGGTGATGTGGCACGACGCCGCCGCGCCGAATCCCAACCGGTGGCGATACAACATCTATCAGCCGTCATCGCACACGCTCCAGAATCCCGCCCCGTTGGACCTCTCAACCACGACGGCCACGTCCCAGGATCTGCATGCCGCGAAAGACGCGGCCGGCAACATCTGGATCGCGTTTCAGGCAGGCAACGACATCCAGGTCGTTGAGTTTCCGGTCACCGGTGCGCTGAGCAACAGTACGTTGCTCGCCACCGCGAATGTGGACAAGAACCCGTTTGTCCTAATCGATTCAAACGGCGACCCGTGGGTGTTCTGGGTGAGCACGACGACGGTGGCACCGGTGGCCGGGACGATCAATTACAGCCGGCGCGTGGCTGGGACGTGGACTCCCGTCGCACAAATTCCGGGCATCCCACCCGGAAACTTCACCAGCAATGCACCAGTCGCGGTGCTCTCCGACGACAACGCGATCTGGGTGTTCTGGGACAGTTTTCTGAGCGCGGTGGGACCCAATCCGCCAGGAAACAAGGACATCTGGTATGCGCGCCTCAATCCAGTGAGCGGTGTCTGGAGTGGGTCGCAGCCGACGACGGGTACGGCGTTGCCCGATCAGGATGCTGTGGCGCTCACCAATGGCGTCGGCGGTGACGGAGTGATTTGGCTGCTCTGGGCGAGAGCCAACAACAATACCGCCCCCACTGATTCCGACGTGTTCTTCAGACGGCTGATTACGACGGTGTAGGGCGAACGGAGGCTATGAGATGGCGACCATACAGCTGAACTCTGCGGGCGAGTACGAGGTGACGTCTGATCCGACGCGCGTGCATGCCGAGCTCAGCCTCGATCTCACTCGAGAGCCCAATGATCCGGCGATGCTCAGCATTTCGTTTCCGTTCGCCTCCAACACGGTTCCGACGGTTGCAGTAAAGCCGCCGAGTGGCAGCTCGCTGCCGCTCACCCTTCCGGCGCCGCCGAGTCCATCGCCGGCGAATCCGTCGACGGCGATCCCTGGCTACGAAGTCGAATGGGACGAGTCGGACGCGAACGGCATCCGCACCGTGTCGATCGTGATTCACAAACTGAGCGCGAGCGCAGGGTTCGAGGATTGGGTGGTCAAGATTGGCGGCATACCGGCGGCGCCGGCCGGCGGTATGACCAAGATCATGCCTGGCAACAACACCACCGTGACTCGAGTCGAGTCCGATCCGATCTTCGGACCCCTGTCGGTCACCCCGCCGGTGCCATTTGCCGGACAGCCGATCACGCTGACCGGAACCGCGCGCCGCAACACGCTGCCACTGCCGACCGTCGGCTCGTATAATCCGCCGGCACCGGAACTGACCTGGAGCCACTCGAGCGGGCCGCCTGCGGCCGTCACCGTAACGACGAACACCGCCATCGCTACCGTCAACGCGGCCGACGGTTTTAGCGGGGTCGTCACGTTCAACTTGCCGGCCGGCATCTCAGGCACGCTGGGATACACCCTCACCGCAACCTTTAACGATCCGACGACTCCAGGAACCGCGGACGACTTCACTGCCAGCAGTACGATCACGTTTCCAGTCTCTGCCGTCGCGGACTACTGGATGCTCCTCGTCGATCGCAGCGGGACGATGGCACTGGGCACGCCAGTGAAGCGGACCAACGCGATCGTGACGGCCCAGGTCTGGGCCGACGTGATCTGCGCTTTCCGCTATTCGTCCACGAGCACGAGCCCAGACAAGATTGGCCTCATTGATTTCAACGACGCCTCGCCCGGTGGTTTCCGTGCGACCGGCCCTGCGCCCGTCACTGTCACTTGGCCGACAGCGGCGGCGATGGGGCCGCTGAAGGCGATTGACGATCCGAGCCAGGACAAATTCAAGGTCGCGGGCAATTCTGTGCTCGGCGTGCCGCAGGACCAGACGCCCCTCGGCGATGCGCTGATCAAAGCGCTTGATGTGATGGCGGCAACGTCGGGAGGAAATCAAACGTTCCGTTACCACATGCTCGTCGTGACGGACGGCATCGAGAACACGGGTACGGTGAAAGTCGACGCCGCAAGCATGGTCGGCAACGCGTCGCTGGCGCAGACGTTCGACCTCATCAAGAGCTCGGGCTCTAGAACGATCTTCAATTACACGTCAACGGGCAACACCCGGATCTATCCGGTCGCGTCCGGTTCTTCCAACATGACCGTGGTCAACAGCCTTGGCACGTACGGGATTCCAGCCGCCTCGATGCCGAACGGTGTCAGGGATCTGTTTCCCAATGCAATTGGTACCGCCCTGTTCGGCGCGCTTGGCGCCGTCAAGCAGAACGTCTTCGCGCAGCCGCCGTTCTTTGGTTCAGATCCCGACGTCGTCGCCACGCCAGCCGCCGCCGACAAGTATGCGTACTTCGTGGTGCCCGACGATGAGCGGGACAAGCTCGTCGTGCTCCTCCTGTGGAATGCGGCGAGCAACGCACTTGAACTGGGATGGCGCACGACGGCGACAGCCTTTCAGCCAGTGGCAGCAGCAGCGTACAAGGAGGCGAAGCGCGACACACACGTGGTCGCAACCGTTGATCTCTCACAGCTTTCCACCAACGCGACCGAGTGGCGCGTCAGCTACAGAAACGGGACCGCCGCGGGCAGCCCGCTGCAGACGATCGACGCGGCCAATGTGCTTTCTGGTCGTGATCTCCATCTCCGCACGGCGATCGCGTTCGACCGCGACGTCTACTACAACGACGAGCCGATGATCATCACGGCCAGCGCCCACGCCGGCCCGACGCCGCTCGACGGCGCAAAAGTGGTGGTCGAGCTCGAGGGCCCGGCGCTTTCGGAAGGTGAACTGCTCGCGTCCAACAGTCACCTGGGGATGCCGCCCAAGGACATCGCTGTCCCAGACGGTCTGCATCCTGTGTCGCGCGAGGCCTTCCTGGGACGGGTCCTCGCGTCCAAGAAACTGACGGCGTTCCCGCAGGTTGGCTACGAGTGCCCGTTCCCGGGCGGCAACGAGCTGCGCCCTGACCGCGATTTAGCGCCGGGATTCTACTCGAACGCGTTCACGAAGAACTTTCGAGAAGGCATGTACAACTTCAAGGTCACCATCACGGGCAAGACACCTACCGGCGGCGTCTTCTCGGACGTCCACAGTGCATCGCGATTGGTGAAGATCCGACCGGAGGACGCGTTCTCGGACGTCGCAATTACCGAAGGCTTGGATGGCCCGACGCCCGGCCTGCGCTCGGCGCGCATTCGAGTGACGCCGAGAGACGCCTTAGGTCAGCGTCTCGGTCCGTTGCGCGCCGGCGAGGTCGAGTTCCAGACGACGCGCGGCGCCTTTCTCGATCAAGTGGAGTCGGCCTTCGATGGGTCGTACTCGCAGATTCTCGTCTATCCAGAGAAGCACGTTCCGCTCGTGACGGTGCAGGTACAAGGTCGTTCGTTCACGCCAGTCGTGGTCTCGGGGGGGCTGGCTGGCATCGTCACCAGGATCGTTCGTCGCGTGCAGGCGTGGTTCGTTCGCCTGGCCCGCCATCGCTAGCTCGCCAGCGCGAGGAGGAGTATTGCCATGCCACCGCCCAAATCCGACCGTCGTACCGGCGACATTCCAGAAGAGTTCGATCTGGATCTGCGCATCGGCGACCCCAAGATCCCCGGAGCAGGCTTCCAGATCATGAGCCTCGCCGACTGCCCCGACACGCAGTTCTGTCCCGGTCCCGGGACCGGGTGCTTCGGCGCGACCGGGATCGACACGAGGTCCGGCGCGACGTGCGTCAAGATCTGCGGCGAAACGCGCGGCGGCACCTGCGTGAAGTTCTGCATCGACACGCTCAGGCACAAGGGCTGCCCGAAGGTCTTTACCCGCCACGCCGCGAGCACCTGCTTCAGCACGTGCTTCAACACGTGCGTCAACACCTGCGCCAGCACCTGCGGCGCGGGATGTAATGCAACCGGCACCTGCATATGCGGGTGACCACGAGCGCCGCGTGCCGCTGGTCTGCGGTGCTGCCGCCTGAGCGCGCCGGCGCGGCCTTCACGGTCGCCTGCGACGTGGCCAATCGCCTGCTCGATCCGCAGCGTGTCGAGGCCGCCGCGCTCATGGCGCGAGAGCAGACCTCGCATCCGGAGGCCATGCACTGGGTCTCGTACGGCATCGCCCAAGGCTTCGCCGGCCTCGCGCTGCTCTGGGGCGCGCTCGACCATGTCGATCCGAACGACGGCTGGGATGTCATTGCTCACGACCATCTGACGCGTGCGGCCGGCGGCGCGGATGAGCAGCCGTTACCGCCACCGGGCATCTTCGCGGGCATCAGCGGATTGGCGTTCGCCGCCTGGTATGCGTCACGCGCCGGCACTCGCTATCAACGGCTCCTGACGGGAGTTGATTCTGTGCTGCTGCCCCAGGTCATCGCTCTCACCGATGAGAACAGCGAGGACCGTGGCGGCTGTCCCGTCGGTTACTTCGACGCGATCTCCGGACTCGCCGGCATCGGTGCGTACTTGCTGTGCCGCCGCGAACGTCCCGAGTGCGCATTCGCGCTGAACCGAGTCTTGCGCACGCTCGTCGAGCTCACGCAGGAAGACGCCGGCGTGCCGCGTTGGTACACCCCGCCGGAACTCCTGACCGACGAGTGGCGAGCGGAATTCCCTGCCGGCAATGCGAACTGCGGGCTGGCCCATGGGATTCCGGGGCCGCTGGCGCTGCTCGCGCTCGCCGCCCTTCACGACGTGCGCGTCGACGGCATCACCGACGCGATCGATCGCACGGCGGCCTGGCTCTGCCGGCATCGCGCCGATGATCAGTGGGGCATGAACTGGCCGTACGCGGTGCCGGTCACGAGGCCCAGCGCGATCCAGAGAGGACCTGAGCCGAGCCGAACGGCGTGGTGTTACGGCACGCCCGGCGTTGCGCGAGCGCTGTGGCTGGCAGGCGCGGCGCTGGACGACACGCGGTACCGAGACATCGCGATCGGCGGAATGGAGGCCGTGCTGAGAAAACCGCCGCATCAACGCGGGATTCCCTCTCCGACGTTCTGCCACGGTGCGGCCGGTCTGCTCCAGGTCGTGCTGCGGTTCGCGCAGGACACAGGGCTTCCGCATTTCGCGGACGCGGCGCGCGACCTCGCCGAACAGCTGCTCGCACTCTACTCGCCGGAGCAGCTCCTCGGGTACCGCACACTCGATCCGGACGGTGCGCCCGTGGACAACCCGGGATTGCTGGACGGCGCACCTGGAGTGGCCCTCGTCCTGCTGGCAGCGGCCACACCCGTCGAGCCGGCGTGGGATCGACTGTTCCTCCTGTCATGACCGCACCACTCGAACTGAAGCTCACGGACGGCACCCGTGGTCAGCGCGCACAGCCTGCGCCGGCACGGCCTACATCGCCGCGCTACGCGCCACTCGGGTTCGTCGTGGTCCGCGCGCCGCTGCTCCCGATCGACGAATACCTGGCGTTCGTGGAATCTGATTCGCTTCCCGCGCTCGATGCGCGCGTTCGCGAAGCGTTGGCGGTTGGCGCGCCCGATCTGCTCGCGGCGATCGATCGCGGGCCGGCGACCGAGCGCGATCGGACGCGGGTGCGAGCGAAGTTGCAGCGATACCTGATCCGGATGTCCGCGCGCCCAACCCCGTACGGCCTGTTCGCCGGAGTCGCACTGGCGACGTGGGGCCGCCAGACAGATCTCGACCTCGTACGCCGCTCGCGCCCCACACGGACGCGTGTTGACATGGAGTGGTTGCTCCGGTGGACGGCCGCGCTGGAGCGGCGACCGGAGATTCGACGACAGCTCAACGTCGTCGCGAACAGCGCAGCGTTCGTTCGGGCAGGACGGCTGCACGTGCCTGAAGGTGGCGGGCTGCACAACCACGCACCCGCCGGCGAGATCTCGGTGCGCTACACCGCTGTCGTCCAACGGGCAATGCATGCGGCGCGCCGGCCAATCGCTTACACCGATCTCAGTCGCATGTTGCTCGAACAATCTCCAAGCGCGACCGCCGCGCGCGTCGAGGAGCTGCTCACCACACTATGGACGCAGGAGTTCCTTCTCACCGATCTGCGCCCGCCATTGACCACCGGCGATCCCGCGTCACACATCCTGTGTCGACTCGCGAGCATTCGGGAAGCCGAGGCGGCACGCGAAGAGCTTCGCGCCATCGTGGAATCAGTGAAGCGATGGGATGCGACCCGGCCATCCGATGGCGGTGAGTCGTATGGGTGCCTCGCGGCTCGAGCAGCGGCCGCCGTTGACAGCAAGGTCACCGCACCATTGCAGGTCGATAGCAACCTGCCGCTCGGCGGAGCGCAAATCACCACGGCGGTCGCCGGCGAAGCCGCGCGCGCCGCTGAGTTGTTGATTCGTCTCACGCCGCTGCCACAGGGCGGGCCCCAGCTGGCGTCGTATCGAGCTGCGTTCGAGGCGCGTTACGGTGCCGGTCGCCACGTCGCGCTCCTCGAGTTGCTGGACCCGGAGCTCGGCCTCGGGCCGCCGGAGCGGCATCACGCCGCCGGCGATGCGATCCCCGACGCAGAATCGCAACATCACATTCGTCGCGAGCGGATCCTTCTCGATCTCGCGATCAACGCCATGCGTGAGCGTCGTTCATCCGTGGAGCTCGACGAGGATCTCGTCTCGTCGCTCGGGACCTGGAATTCTGCAGCGGGCAACGCACCGCTGACACTCGATATCAACGCCTTCGTTGCCGCGCGATCGACCGCAGCGCTCGACTCCGGGGACTTCAGGCTGATCGTGGGACCGAATCTGGGCGCCCAGCACGCGGGCCAGATGCTGGGCCGCTTTGCGGATTTCCTTGGGCCGCCAGCTGTTGCCGCCCTGGAACAGGTCGCCGGAATCGAGGCAAGAGAGAGAGCGGGCGTCCACGCTGAGCTGGTTTATCTGCCGGCCACGCTCCGAGGCGCAAACGTGACGATCCGCCCGCCGATCCATAGCCACGAGATCACCTTCTTGGTCACGCCTGGAGTGCCAGCCGATCGTGTGATTCGGTTCGATGAGATCCTGGTCGGCATCGAACGCAATCGCTTCATCCTGCGCTGGTCCGTGGGAAGCGTTCCGATTCGCGTTCACGCGAGCCACATGCTGAACGCGCGCGGTGCGCCTGATGTATGCCGGTTCCTGGCTGACGTGTGCGATGACGGCGTGGCGCAGCTCTCCGCCTTCAGCTGGGGTCCGGCGGAGCGGTTGCCATTCAGGCCGCGAGTCGAATCCGGTCGCATCGTGCTGCGGCCCGCCGAGTGGAATATTTCGGAGAGCACGCGCGCGGAGTGGTTGCAGGCGCAGCCCGCCCCTACTCTCTTCGAGAAGGTTGAGCGCTGGCGCGAAGACTGGCGAGTCCCGCGATATGTCCATATCGGATTCACCGACAACCGCCTCCTCCTGGACTTGCGCTGTGCCGCTCACCTCGAGGAACTGCGCAACGAGCTGCGCCGGTTACGTCCCGAAGAATCCTTCACCATCCAGGAAGCGCTGCCTCGGCCTGACGAGCACTGGTTGCGCGGGCCCGAAGGGCACTACGTGACCGAGCTCGTGATTCCGCTCGGCTTGCGCACCGATGCAGTGTCCGGCACGGCTGCGGCAAATCTGGCGATACGACGCGATGATCTGGCGACCCATGCGTCGATCAACGCAGCGTCCCCTGCCGGCACGCGGCTGATGGCGCCGGGAAGCGAGTGGCTGTTTGCCAAGCTGTACTGCCCACGGTCGGCGGCTGATGACTTCATCGCTCTCGAGATGCGCCCGTTTGCGGAGGAGATCCTGTCCGCGCACCTGGCTGACGAGTGGTTCTTCGTGCGCTATTCCGACGCGGAGGGATTCCATGTTCGCCTGCGCCTCAGGGGCGCACCCGGACAACTCGTCGGTGAGGCGCTTCCCGCCCTCTGCGCCTGGGCAAACCGCATGATGGCGGAAGGCGTCTGCACGCGATTCGCGTTTGATACCTACGATCGTGAGATCGAGCGGTACGGAGGCGAAGCCGGGTTGGTCGTGGCGGAGTCAATCTTCAGCGCCGACAGTCGTGCAGCCGCGTCAATTCTGAATCTTGTCCATCGGCGCATCGTGCAGATCGATCGAACCACGCTTGCCGCGGTCAGCATCGATGACCTTCTGGCGAGCCTCGGCCTCGACGAGGTTGCGCGTCTCCACTGGTACGGACGTCAGGCAGATGCGCGCCATGACGCGGGGCCCGAGTATCGAATGCGAAAAGTGCAATTGCGCACCTTGCTCTCGGATCCGCAACACCTTGTTGCTGAAGTCGGCGGCGAGGCGTTGCTCGGCGTGTTCGCAGAGCGGCGTGCCGCCCTGCGTCCGCAGGCGGCCCGGCTTCGCGAGTTGGCCGGGAGTGGCGACCTCGCCCAGTCAACGGCGGCCATGCTCGGCAGCTTCGTACATCTCCATTGCAATCGCCTGTGCGCCAGCGATCGGGCTGGCGAGGCTCGAGTTCTGGGTTTGTTGCTGAGGACCCGGGAAGGACTGGCCAGGACAAACGGCTTGGACACTCAGCGGGAGAAATGACGCGATGGACATAAATCTGGACGTCGCCGCAACGCTCAGCGCAGTGCTCTGGCCGATGATCGCCCTGATCGTGTTTCTTGCTTACCGCTCAAAAATTCCTGCGTTGGTTGAAGGCCTGGCCAGCCGCGTCAGTAAAGTCGAGTTCTCGGGCGTCTCGCTGGAACTGGCGCGTGCGAAACCGTTTGTGCCGGAATGGTCAGGGTCTCCGACAGCCCTGGATCTCCGGCACAAGGCCACGGCGATTCAAGTCAATGACAGCACCGCAAGAACCTTCCTGACCCAACTGGCCGACGCGGGAACCGGTGATTACGCCGAGATCCACCTCGGAGCAGGACAGGAGTGGCTGACGTCGCGCCTGTTCATCATGGCGGTTATCTATGCCCGCATGAAGAGCATCCGGTGCTTTGTGTTTGTCGAAACGTCGGGGTCTGCGCGTAAGCGGTTCGTCGGCTGGGCCGAACCGGAACGGATTCGTTGGGCGCTGGCCAGGCGATACCCCTGGCTGGAGCGCGCGTATGCCGACGCCTACTCGGCCATCATCGCAAACGGCAATGTCGTCATCGTGTCGCGAGACGGAAGGCTCGGCTCTCAATTTGCGCCTGGCGACCCAGGCGCGAGCATCGAACTGCTGAAGCAGTTCCTGCAGCGGGTCCAGCAACCGTTTCCAGCGCCCATCCCAGCGGAGCAATCGGAATGGGTCGTTGTCGACACCCTGACGAACACGCATGAGCACGGACGCTGGATCAGCGCCGACGAACTCGAACGGGCCCTTGGAGGCGACTGTCGCCATGACGTCGTTCATTCCAGCGAGCTGCGATCGAAGGACGCTGCGGCGCAGTTGAAATCTTTCTTGTCGGTTCCCGCGCCCTTCGTGGCCGTGGTCGCTGAGGATCAGCGATTTGAATACCTGGTTCGCCGAGACGTGTTGCTCGAGCAAGTTGCCACAGCAATCGCTTCTGAACCCGACGGCCGTAAGTAGCGAACCGGTACTCACGTTTACAAGTTTGAAGAAACTGCTCGACACGATCATTTTCGGCGCGACCGATCGTGACGCTGTTGCCGATCCGTCGATAGGCGTCCGGCTTCTTCCCTCCTTTTCGGTGTTCCCCGGATTTCCGCAAGGCGTCACCACCGCGGATTTGAGCGTCCTTGGAAATTTCTGTACGGTGGAGTCGAGCCCATCCCCAGGTTACGACTATCTCGTGCGGTTCGACTCGGCCGCGACGGGGAACATCATTGTCACCGTGCGACTGACGGATGTTGAGCAGGTCTCTGCACCAGTCAGAGCGGCGCTTGAATGCGTCCGCCTATCTGAGTGCGCTCGCCGCCAGCTGGCGGGCCTGAGGCGCAGCGGATCACATCACTCCCAGCGCCACTCTGCCGACGATTGTTGCAGCGCTCCGCAGCCACCAGAGACGTGCTTTTGGTGGAACACAAATGAGCGGTTCGGCCTCCACTCCAGCCGCCGTTACTGTCACCGCCATCGGATCGTTCGCGTGATCATCGAGCATGGGACCCAGGCCGTGCGCGAGATGCGCGAGTCCGTAGTGCCTCGCCATCGCGAGTGGCGAGAGCGCCGGTGAGAGCGCGAAACCCGAGAGTAGCTCCTGCCCTGGAATCACGGGCCGCTGGAGAGTCAGGAACGGCTTCGCAAATCCCGTCACGTTGAACGAGATGAAATACGTCGTCGCTTCAAAGACGCCACGTCCCCATGGTGGCAGGCGCGACGAAACCGAGGCCTGCAACATGCCGATCCCCGGGAGCATTGGACCCGATACCGACCACCACCGCCGCTTCCGTTCACGCAATGGGATCGTCAGATCCGCGGTGACGCCGTCATCCCGGCGCGCGATGCTGATGTCCGCAAGCGACAGAGGCTCGAAGACGCCGATGTCGTTGATTCGCGCCAGGCTGCGACGCAACTGTTTCACGTCGAGCAGGTCGCGCTCATAGATCGTCATGGCGCGTCGAAGCGCGGAGTCGTCGATCCTGGAGTGGCCGGCGAAGTCGATTCTTCCGACCGCATGAGCGGATCCCTCCCAGATGCGCGCCGTCAGGTCGACCGGCCCGTCCGCACTGGCGGACTCAACCTCAGCAGTGAAATCGAGGCGGCCTTGCGTCTCGGCGTCACTCCGTAATTCGAGAAGGCACGCGCATAATTCGTTTACTGCTGAGGGGCCGGTAAAGCGCACTTCGCGCAGACTACTTGCCGGCTGTCCAGCCGCCGTGCCCGGAGCGATGAGGGCCAGGCACAGCGCCAACAGAACGAATCTCATGTCTTGTAGTTAGATGTCCGAGGTGAGGTTTCGGCCGTCCGCACTCAAGCCCGGTATCGAATGTCCTGCGAAAGAGCGATCTCCTTCAAGACACAAGCGAGTCGACCGCGCTCGAGGTCATCCCGCGAGCGCGGCCCGTAACAACGTTCGGCTACTGCGCGAAGCGGCGCCGGATCGACAGGGCGAGTCCCATCGCGAGAGCCAGGACGGTGGCGAGTTCGATTAACGGCCGTGGACTGGCCGTCTTCGGCAGTGTTCTTGCCGGAGCACCGGCCTGGCCGGTTGCACCCGCGGAACTCGCACTGCTGCCTCCTGCCGAGCCTGCGCGCGCCGGCGAGCTTGCGGGGGCCGCCGCCAGGGTCGCCTGCACTTCCTGCTCGGTCACGACCTTCGGCGGCATCGACGTAATGATAGTCGCGCTCAGCCGATCACCTTGACGGAAGTCCGAGACCTGCGCAGGCTTGCCCGAGCGCATGATCTTCACACCGCGCTTGTCCACCTCGCCTTGCGTGAACGACTTAATGCCCTCGTCGGTCCGGACGATGATGGTTCCACCAGACGCATACGCCACGGTGCCGCTCTTTATTTCGGTCACGGTGACAGGAGTGACCGTGGTCCGCGTGGTGATCGTGGCCGTGCCTTTCATGCCCGGCCTCAACTCGCGCACGGACAGCTGCTGCCCGTTGACGGTGAAGCGGAAATCGTCGGCGACGGTCAGCTCCCGTGTACCTTCGGGCAGGCTGACGACGAGCTGATTGCCCTGCACCGAGAGCACTTCGAACGTCTTGGTCTGCGAAGTTGTCGATTGCTGGGCCAGCGCTGCGACCGACGTCAAAGCGACGACGGCTGCGGCGAGGACCGCCTTGCTCATTGCACGTGACATAAGACTCTCCATTTCTGTTCTCATTGCTCTTCGGGATGACTAACGGAAGTCCGAGAAAACTGAATCGTTGACACGGACGGCGCGGACGATGAATCGCTGTGGGGCGGAGCCGACGAAATAAAAGGGATAGCAAGTGACCAGGGTCAGCGACCGGGTCGGCGTCGGATCCAACACCGAGACGTCCTCCGGGTTGACGATCCAGGTGCGCTCGACACGATAGGCCTCGGTCCCCTGAAGCGTCTCGAGCACGATGGCATCACCGGGGGTGATGTCCTTCAGTCCACGGAAGAACCCATCGCGGTGCCCGGCCAGGCCCGAGTTCCCGTCCGCCCCCGGTAGTGCTGTGTCTTCGATGTGACCGACGGCTCGGTCGAGCGTTCGGTCATCGGTGCCAGGCAAGACCGCCACTTCGAGTCGAATCTTCGGGATCCGCAGCACCGCGAGCGGCTCGGCGGCCGGCTCGCGCTGCGCATCATTCCAGGCGCTGATGCGGATCGGCGACCAGAGGGACTGATCCGGAGTGCCGAGAGGCGGCGCGACATCCCGAAGTGCCGCGAAGCGCTCCAGATTCTGCCGCGCCGAGGTGGCAACCTCAATCTGGTATGCGCCCAGCCATACCAGGCCGGCAAAGCCAATTGCCCAGCAGGCTCTCTCGGCGAACAGCAGCGGAATCTGACGACGGCGCTCGTCCATGGATGGCTCACCCCGATCACCGACCGCGGGCCGTCAAAAGTCACAGTATTCCGTGGCCGGCCAGCGGTCTTTTTCGTTGTTACATCGAAGCCGATCGACGCCAAGCCGTTGTAACTAAACGGCGTTTGTCGATTGCGATTTCACTCGTAGGGGGTCGAGCGATCACTGTGTACGCAATGGATGTTCCAGCCGGGGTGCCTTACCCCATTGCAGTTGCGACAGCCCGCGCGCCGCGAGAACCGCGGCGACGCTCGCGGTCGCGCCGAGCGCGAGCAGTGTCCAGACCCAGAAGAAGACTCCGCCGGCGTTGACGATTCTGGGGCCGACAAGTCCATTCCCCGTCATGTGGAGATAGGGGACGTACGCGCCGCCGATCGAGCCAACGAGGACGATCAGGTGCGCCCATCGGCGTCCGGCGAGCATCAGCGTCGCAAACAAGAAGACGGCCATGATCATCACCCCGATGTAGTTCGAGGTGCCTCCCGGCTCGATCCCCTTGACGACGTCGTCCGCAAGGTGAAATGACGAGAGGAGGATCGTGAGCAGAGAGGTGACGGTGAGTGTGATCGTGTTGTTCATCGGCTTGCGCTCCTTTTGCGCACAGCGACCGGTTGCTCGGGTTGTCCGTGCTCCGGCTCGAACCGGAGAATGTCGCCAGGCTGGCAGGAGAGCGCCTCGCAGATCGCGTCGAGCGTCGAGAAGCGGATCGCGCGCACCTTGCCGGTCTTGAGGATCGAGAGGTTGGCCAGCGTCATGTCGATCCGATCCGCGAGATCGGTCAGCGTCATCCGCCGATCGTGAAGGAGATCGTCGAGCTTGACGGCGATCGCCATGTCAGACCGTCCCTTCGAGGTCGTCGCGCATGCGGGTGCCTTCCGCGAACACGCGGGCCAGCAGGAACGTGAGGAGTACCGCAAGCCAGCCGTTGATCGAGAAGCCGGCATCGACATTGATCGGATGCGCCGGCGTCGACACGCTCCTGGCGAGCCCGCCAACGACCATGCTGAGAAGCTGCAGCGCGACCAGCAGCCACGCGATCACCTGTAAACGCTGCGCGTTGTCGGCAAGGAACGGGTCGCCCGCGCGGACCGTGGCGACGATCGCGAGCAGCCGCTTGAGGACGGCGTAGTGCAAGGGAACCGAGACGATGCCCACCACGACCATCGCCTGCATCGCGATGATCAGGCGATCGGTATCAGGCGAAGGTGAAAGTTTGAACGCGCTCATGATCCATTGCTCATTCGGCATGATCAGCAGCAGCACCAGGAGTGCGGCGCCGAACAGCCAGTTCACGACGACGAGGATGCGCAGCACCGCGTGGGCAATCGGCAGTGCGGCAGATGGGGTTTGGTGTGGCATATCGAATATCAATAATTTATTTATCGATATTCGTCAAGTAGTATATTGGTAATCGATAATGAACAAGGAGCAGCGACGGCGCCAGCCATGACGGAAAATAGCTGCCACTGATGCAGAGAGCCATCCCGGTCGCCGCAGCGTTGCTGGCCTGGGCATTCGGCCTCCTCGATTTCACGCACCGCATCGAACTGCAGACCTACGACCTGCGCGTCGCCGCGACGGCTCGCCCGTCCGCGCCCGCGAACGACATCCTGCTGATCTCGATCGACGACGAGAGCATTCGGCGCATGGAGCCGCTCGTCGGCCGCTGGCCGTGGCCGCGGCTGATCCACGCGACCGTCATCGATTACCTCGCCGCCGCGGGTGCGAAAGTGATCGGCTACGACATCCTCTTCGCCGAGCGCGATATCCGAAAATTCATGGTTGCCGACACCGAGTGGACCGGCGAGGAATCCGACGCCGTGCTGGTTGACTCGACGAAGAAAGCCGGCAACGTCGTGCACATCGCCGAGGCGTCGAGCGGCGAGCTGATCGATCCGTCGCGCGCGTTGCGCGTGAATCTCGATGCGCCCGCGCTCAACGTGAAGCTGCCGTCCACGGTGTGTGGCGAGCCGCGACCCACCATCACCCCGCCCTTCGCGGCGCTCGCACAGGCGTCTTCCGGAATCGGCCACAGCATGCTGGCGCTGGATCCCGATGGTCCCGTGCGGCGCACGTCGCCCGTCGTCAATGTGGCACAGCGATCGATCCCCTCGTTTGCGTACGCGGTCGCTATGGCCGCCGGCTATCGGGCCGCGCCGGAAGTGGTCACTGACGAAGCCGGCCACTGCGTTGCGATGATTCCGTGGCGCGGGCCGGCGGAGACCGTGGCGGGCGTGCCGACCTTCACGTCGTTCTCCTTCTACGACGTCTTCTACTCGCAGCAGCAAACCATGGAGGGGCAGAAGCCCGGCATCGATCCCGCCCTCTTCAAGGATCGCATCGTCATCGTCGGCGGCTCGGCGGAAGGCCTGAAGGAAATCTTCACGACGCCGTTTCCGAGCGGCGACATCACTGGACCCGAAGTGCACGCGAACGTCGTCGATGCGTTGTTGTCGAGTCGATCGATCGAGCGCGCGCCGCCATGGCTGACGTTGACGCTCGTCATCGCCGCGGTCGTCATTGTCGGCGTGGCCGGGTCGTTCCTGAACGCATGGCTGACCGGAGCGGTCGCGCTTGTCGCGGCGACGCTCTTCGGGTGGCAGTCGATCGCGTTGTTCGCGCGCGGCACCTGGATCCCCGTCACCGTTCCGCTGCTCGCGCTCGTGTTTGCGTTCGTTGGCGATCTCGCGTGGAAATATTTCGTCGAAGGACGCGAGAAGCGCCAGGTCAAGAAACTGTTCTCGCGATACGTCTCGAAGGATGTGTATGACCAGCTCGTGGCGAATCCGTCGCTCGCCGCGCTCGGCGGCGCCCGCCGCCACATGACGGTGCTGTTCTCCGACATCCGCGGCTTCACGACAATGTCGGAGAAGGGGACGCCGGAAGACGTCGTCGCCCAGTTGAATCAGCTGTTCACGCGCATGGTCGCCGTGGTGTTCTCGAACCGGGGAACGGTCGATAAGTTTGTCGGCGACATGGTGATGGCTCTCTACGGCGCGCCGCTTGACGACGAGGATCACGCCGAGCACGCCGTGCAAACGGCGCTCGCCATGATCAAGACGCTGCAGGAGATGAACCAGGAGTGGGCGCGGGACGGCAAGCCGCAGCTCGATATCGGCATCGGCATCAATACCGGCGACATGATTGCCGGCAACGTCGGATCCGAAACGATCATGAGTTACACGGTGATCGGCGATGCCGTGAATCTGGGTGCCCGCTTGGAGTCACTGAACAAGGAGTACGGCACCCGTATCATCATCAGCGAGGCGACGCGCGAGCGGCTGAAAGGGCGGTATGATATCCATCCCCTCGGCGACGTCATCGTGAAAGGCAAAAGCAAGCCCGTCGCGATTTTTGAGGTCAAACCAACATGATGCGGAGCTTTTTCGTCGTGCTTGCAATTGCGTTGCTTCCGTTTCAGGCCGAGGCCCGAGGCGAACGAATAGGGCCGAGTCCCGCTGTAGCCGAAGGCGAAGGCGGAGCCGCAGAGGGCAGGCAGCTCCCGGGCGGGGTCACCAAGGGCCTCGAGATCGCCAAGAAGGCGAACGACGTCCGAGAGCTGCAAATGACTGACGCCGAAGAGCAGGCGCTCGGCAAGCAGGTCAGCGACAAGATTCGCACGCGCTACGGCGTCGTCCAGGACGCGAACGTGCATCGTTACGTCAGCCTGGTCGGCCTCGCGCTCGCGCAGGGCAGCACGCGCCCGGCGCTCCCGTGGACCTTCATCGTGCTCGACACCGACGGGGCGAACGCGTTTGCTGCCCCCGGCGGCTACGTGCACATTACAAGGGGCCTGCTCGGTCTGATCAAGAACGAGGCGGAGCTGGCGGGCGTGCTCAGCCACGAGATTATCCACGTGACGGAGAAGCACACGGTGCGTGCGATCCAGAAGAGCCAGGCCGTGCAGATGGGCGCCGCTGAAACGCTGTCGGGCAGCGCCTCGCTGATGCAGCGCGCCGTGACCGCCACCTACGACAACATCGTCGACAAGGGCTTCGGCCGGGCGGATGAAAACGAGGCCGACGAAAAGGGCGCCGCGATCGCCAACAAAACCGGCTACGCGCCAAACGGCCTGGTCTCGTTCCTGACCACGTTGAAGGAGCGGAACAAGAGCTCGACGGAGAAGCGCGGCCTCTTCGCCTCGCACCCGGAAATGCAGGAACGGCTCGATCGCATCACGAAGCAGATTGCCGCGCAGAAGCTGACGGCGACCGCGACGCTGCAGCCGCGCTATGCGAAGAACATTTCGTACACGCCTGTTGACGTGAAGGCCATTGCCATCGTCGAAGGCGCGGCCGGACTGACCGGCGGTGCCGAGGAGAAAAAACCGGAAGAGAAAAAAGCCGAGGAGCCGAAAAAGGGCCGCTTCGGGCTGACCAAGATGCTGCCGGCCAGCGGCGGCGAAAAGAAGCAGGCGCAGGTCACGGCGTCTGGCGGCGCTCGAG
>Ga0137455_1000066_pt1 | contig 22314 bp, 31 predicted proteins | sample EasRivERMGT600_2_FD_102334 | JGI IMG/M metagenome (GOLD analysis project Ga0137455, IMG submission 102334) | Soil microbial communities from meander-bound floodplain in the East River, Colorado, USA - East River MetaG ERMGT600_2 | ecosystem: Environmental > Terrestrial > Soil > Floodplain ... | reverse complement strand
CACAATCAATGGGGCATCGACGGCATTCTCGGAAGTGTGCTCTCGGCGCGCATCGAGAACGGCGCGCTTATCGGCGTTGTGAAATTTGGCGAGACCGAGCACGCCAAGAAGGCCGAGGCGATGGTTTCGCGCGGCGAGCTCACTGGCATCTCGGCCGGCTATCTCGTGGGCACTTGGCGCATGACGGAGATTATCGACGGCAATGTCGAAGTCTGGCGCGCCGACCGCTGGGCCTTGTTTGAAGTGAGCTTTGTGTCCGTACCCGCAGACGCGACCGCCGGGGTTCGTTCTGCGTCAAGCCTTCCCGGCGCACCGTCTGCCGCAACCGGCAGCGCAACTGAGGACGATGATATGCAGACTCGCAATCAGCCCGGCGCCGCCGCGGCTGCGCCGGTGGCAACCACGCAACTGGCATCCACTATCGCCGCGGCGGCTCCCGCTGCGGTGCGTACCGAACAACCCGTGCCGGCGGTTCCGAATGCGGCCGACAGCGAAGCGCAGCGGCAGGCCGGAATCCAGTGGGAACGCACGCGCCAACAGACGATCCGGCAGCGCACGCTGGCCGCAGGCCTGCCCGACGAAGACGCGACGACGCTGATCACGCAGGGCGTTACCACCGATATGCTCGACGCTCGCCTTGTCGACATGCGGGCCGCGCGCGGAACGCAGACGCCGATCCGCACCCCGGCCGGCGGTCTCGATGAGACCGAGACCCGCCGCGGCGCGATCGAGGAGGCGATCCTCAACCGCTACAACGAGAAGTCCTTTAAACTCACTGACCGCGCTCGCGAATATCGCGGCCTCCGGCTCATGGAAATCGCGCGGGAGGTGCTCGAGGCGCGTGGCGAGAAAATCCGCGGTGTCGGCATTATGCAGGTCGCCGAGCGCGCTCTGCACACGGGCAGCGACTTCCCGCTGATCATCGCCAACATCGCCAACAAGACGCTGCAGGCGGGTTATGCGGCCGAGCAGCGGACGTTCCTGCCGTTCTGCTCGCGCAACGACCTCCCGGACTTCAAGCAGACACAGTCGACGATGCTCGGCGAGGGTTCCGATCTCGAGCAGGTCAACGAGTCCGGCGAGTTCAAGAGCGGCACCATTGGGGAGGGCGCGGAGAAGTGGAACCTCGTCACCTATGGCAAAATCTTCGGGTTCACGCGCCAGTTGCTGATCAATGACGACATGGCCGCCTTTACGCGCCTGCCGTACATGTTCGGCCAGGCGGGTGCGCGCAAGGAGAACGACGTCGTTTGGGGCATCCTCACCGCGAACGCCAACATGGCCGATGGCGTGGCGTTGTTCCACGCCGCGACGCACGGCAATCTCCAGACCGGCGGCGGTTCGGTGCTTCAGCTCACCTCCCTGCAAACCATGCGGACCAATCTCCGTAAACAGAAAGGCCTTGACGGAAAGCAGACGCTGAACGCGCTGCTCAAATTCGTCATGGTGCCCTCTTCGCTCGAAACCACGCTCGAGCAGATCCTCTCGCCGGCGCTGTTCGCGGCGCAGACCTCCAACGTTGTCCCGGAGTTTTATCGCTCGCTTACGCCGATCGTGGAGGCTCGTCTCGACGCGAACTCGACGACTGCGTGGTACGGCGCGAGCGATCCGGGGCAAATGCCGACGATCGACTACGGCTATCTTTCCGGCCAAGAGGGCGTCTACCTCGAGACCAAGGACGGCTGGCGCGTGGACGGCATCGAGGTGAAGGTCCGGTTCGACTTCGGCGCCAAGGCGGTCAATTACCGCGGCCTCCAGAAGTCCAACGGCGCGTAAGCCTGAACGCATCTTGAATGAGCCATGGGCGCGGCGGGTTCACCGTCGCGCCTCGTCTTTTGCGAAACACCTTTTGAGGAGTCTTTCAAATGAAGAACTACATCCAACCGGGCGGGACGCTGTCACTGCTCGCTCCTTATGACGTGGCGTCCGGCGCCGGCTTCATGGTCGGCACCATCTTCGCCGTTGCGGCGTCGGCGGCCCTGTCCGGCGCGGCGGTCGAAGGCAAGACCGAGGGCGTGTATGAGCTCACCAAGATTGGTTCGCAACAGTGGCTTGTCGGTCAATCGGTGTATTGGGACAACACCAACAAACGCTGCACCTCGATCGGCACCGGCAACACCTATATCGGCATCGTGACCGAAGCGGTCGACAATGCGGCGGGCTCTGTGCTCGGGCGCGTCCTGATTGGCGTCAAGTGCGGCAACAACGTCAAGCAGGGCCAGTCGACCACGGTTACCGCGTCCGACACCATCGTCACCGGACTGTCGAAGGTCGACGGCGTGATCGCGGTGCTCGACGATGCGCCGGTTGCGGGGTGCCAGCACGCCTCGGCCTCGATCGGCGATCAGGCGGGTGCGCCGGCGGCGGGCTCGTTCCTGTTGCGGACGTGGAAAGCGACGGCCACCGCGGACACCGCGCTGATCGCCGCCACCACGTTCACCAAGAAGGTCAACTGGATCGCGTGGGGCACGTAATCCATGACTGCGTTCGACGACGCCGCCGACCTGATGTTCGGCGATCCGAACCGCGGCAAGGCGGCGTCGTATCGTTTGGGCGGCACGGGGCCGGAGATTCCGGTCACCGTGCTGTTCTCTCAGCCGATGCGCGTCGACGGCTTCGGCCCTCCCGGCATTGCGGCGCGCGACATCGAAGCGCGCGTGCGGCGTTCCGAGATCGCAACGCCGAAAACGGGCGACACGGTCGCGGTCGACGGCACGCTCTACAAGGTCAAGACGGCGCTGCCCGACTCGATTGGCCTGTGGGCGACGTTGCAGCTCGCGAAGGCGTGACGCCATGAAAAGCTGTCGGCAGCAAGTCGTCGAGCGGGCGTTTGAGCGCCTCTCGACGATCCCCGCGGTCGAGACGGCCGACGGCGGCTTCAAGACACCGAAATTCGAGTTGAACCGGCGCACGCCGCTGGTCAACGACGACGGCACCGACAGCAATGACATCCCATTCGCCGGGATGTTCGAGGGTTCGGAGATCAGGCTGCACGACTTCTCGGGTCTGCACCTCTACGAATTGACGCTCTTCGTACAGCTCGCGGCCAAGGGCGAAGGCGCTGCCGCCGTCGAGTATGTCAACACGCTGCGCGCCGAGGCGATCAAGGCGCTCGAAACCGATTACACGCTCGGCGGACTCGCGCGATGGCTCGAGTTGACCGATGCGGGCGACTTCATCGGCGCCGAAACGTCGGCCGAGACCGAAGGCGCGATGCTCGCGTTCCTCGTCCACTACGCGACGAAAGAGGGCGATCCGTTTACGTTCGAATGACTCTCAGGCAAGGGGACTGACCATGAAAACGGACGGCGAAAGCCGCTCGCTCGAAGAGCGCGAGCGGCTCGCGTTGAATGAGCGCACATATTGGCGCGCGCGTGAGGACTACGAAGCGGCACGCAATGCGGCGAAGTCCGACGACACGTCGGCGTTTCTCGCCGCCGCACGCGCCTTCCTGCCGATCGCGCGCACCTATTTCGGCGGCACGCCCGGTTTTGCCGCGCTCGAGCGCGAGATCCAGCGCGACGTCGAGCGCCTCGGCGTCGATCTTGAACCCAAGAAGAAAGGGGCGAAGTCATGAGCCTGGATTTTAGAACCAAAAATGCGCTGTCGCTCGCGAAGCTCGAGGCGGTGGCGGGCACGGAAGAATCCCCGGTGCCGGGCTCGGACGCCATCCGTATCCGCGATCAGATCGGCTACTCGCCGAACTTCCAGAACTTCGAGGAAGGCTATGTTCAGGAATCGGTGAGCCAGGCCGCGCCGATCATCGGCGGCGGCGGTTTGTCGATGCGGCTGCCGGGTTGGGTGACGGGCGCGGCGGCGCCGGGCACGGCCGGGCCCGATTGGGCCGCGGTGCTGTTGCGCGGCTGCGCGTTTGGCGAGACCAAGACCGCGGCGGCCGTTACCGGCACGAGCCAGGCGATCGCGGCGGGCACGATCACGCTCGCCGCTGGTGCGTCGGCGGTCGACAACGCCTATCGCGGCATGCCGATCGACGGCACCTCGGGCTCGGTCAACGGGCAGCGGCGCTGGATTGTGTCCTACAACGGCACGACGAAGGTCGCGACCATCTTCCCCGATTGGGTTGGCGCCTCGGGCACGCCGAACTATTCGATCCCGAAGAACGCGCTCTATCAGCCGATCACGCTGTCGCAAAAGACGGTGACCATTTTCGGCTATCAGCACGACTCGGTCGCGGCGAACACCTCGCGCCTGCGCAAACTCAAGGGTGCAATGGGCAACGCGTCGTTTGCGTTTCGCTCGGCGGGGCCGGTCTCGGTCGACTTCACGTTCACCGGCCAATTGCCTGCCGTCCCGACCGACGTGTCGCGGCCTGCGGCCGGCACGTTTGTCGGCTCGAGGCCAGAGGCCTACGAGGGCGCGGTGAGCAACATCGGCAATACCGCCGTCAAGTTCACCGACTTTTCCTTCGATCTCGGCAATCGAGTCGTGCAATACGAGGATCCCGCGCAGGCCTTCGGCATGGACACGGCCGAGATCACCTTCCGCTCGATGGCCGGCCGCATCACGCCGAACCTCACGCATGTCGCCACGCGCGACATGTTCGCCGATTGGCTTGCCGGTACCCAGCGGACGGGCGTTTACGCCTGGGGCACGGCCGCCGGCAGGAAGATCAGCTTTCTCTTTCCGGCGATGCAATACACCGGAAACGAGCCGGGCGATGCGAACGGCTATCAGGTCGAGGGCGTGCCGTTCCGCGCGACTGGCCTCGACGCTGAAGTCTTCATCTGCATCGCGGAGTGATCATGCTGTCGAGAGAACCGCAAAGGCTCGATGTCGGGCCCGAAGACGCACGCCGCACCTATTGGCTCACGCCCCCCGCGCTGCACGCACGCACCCAATGGCGGAAGGCGATCCTCGCCAATGGGGGCAAGCGACACGGGCGCGTCGGGATGCTCGACATCATGGCCGAGGGCGTCAAGGCGCTGATGGACGGCGAGCCGGCCGAGATCGTGGACGCGCTTGTCGCCAAGATCGGCCGCGCACGCGAAGCGACCGCCGCATGGTTCAAGGCGCTCAACGACGGTCAACCGTCCGAAGAGACCGGGGCTTTGTTTCGTGCAAGCGAAGAGGCGATGCATGAACTTCAGACGATCGAAGAGGAGGCGGTCTCGCATTGGCCGCCTTATGCGGCCGCGCTCGCCGATGAGGCCACCTATTGGCAAACGGCGGGCATCGAAGGCGCGCGTCTCTTCCTGACGGCGTGGGAGGGCCTCAAGGGCGCACCCAAGCTCAAGCGCAACCGGCTCGGCGTTCACGATGAGTCTCTCGCGGCGATACCGGAGGGCGATCACGCGCAGATTGGACTGTTTCTCGATCGCCTCACGCGGGTGACGGAGCCGGAACGAAAAAACTCGAACTCGCTGCCTGCTACCTCGTCCGGCAGCGAAACTTCGCTCAAATTGAACGGGGTGATGAGTGGGCCGTCCCCGAGCTTGGGATCGAGTCCGAGCGAAGGCCTATCCGCGAACTGATCGACGACGATCACCTCGAGGTCGCTCAGCTCTGGAACCAGTCGCGCGGCGCCTATGGTGAGCTTGGTCATCTGCCGTTCTCAGGCGGCGTGGCCGAGCAGCCCGCGAAGCTGATGGAGGCGTTCGCGATCCTCGCGGCGGCGGCCGAGAAGTTCAAACCGAAAAAGGCCGGCGAATGATCCGCCTCAAGGTAGAGGTCGACACGGCCGCGCCGCGCAAATTCGCGGGCGACCTCAAGAAGACCTGGGCGGCGTCGGTGCGCGTCGCGGTCGAGGTGGCGACCGACAGCCTCAAGCGCGACATGCGCGAGCAGATTCTCGATGCCGGTCTCGGCGAGCGGCTCGCGAATGCGGTCGGCTCGAAACTCTATCCGCCGAAAGGCAAGGAGACGCTGCACCCCGCGGGTGTGGTGCATCCGCGCGGCAAGCTCGCGACCGAGATTTTCGACGCGCTCAACGAAGGCGTGCCGATCCGGGCCAGGAGCCGCCGCTATCTCGCGGTGCCCACGCCGGCGGCCAGGTTCGCCGGGCGTGGCGGCCGACGCTTGTCGCCGGCCGAATTCGAGCGCCGCGCCGGTATCGAGCTGCGCGTCGTGAAGTCGAAAAAGCCCGGCGTGCTCCTGCTGATGGGGTCGCGCTTCCGGGGCAAGGCGAAGCGCGGGCAAAAGGACTTGGTCTATTTCGTGCTCGTGCCGATGGTCCGGCCGGGCGCGCGGCTCAATTTCGATGCGCTCGCCCGCAAATGGGCCGATCGCATTCCTGATTTCATCGAACGGGCGCTGCCCGAGGATCTCCGCTGATGGCTCGGACCTACGTTTTCAGGCTCACCGCCGAGGGCGTGAAGGAGCTCGAACGCGACCTGAAGTCGATGGCCGACAACAGCGGCACGTCGCTCGATTCGCTGAAGGCGAAATTCCCCGGTCTCTCCAGCGTGATCGAAGACGCGAACCGCAAGCTCGACGAGCACCGCCGGCGGCAGGGCGATCTGCCGCCCTCGTTCGACAAGTCGGCCCAGAGCCTGGGCACCCTGATCGGGCGCTATGCGACCTGGGTCACCATCATCGCGACAGCGAATCGCTTGGCGCACACGGCCGCCGAGACCAGCGACGAGATGAGCGACGCGCTCAAGCGCCAGGAGCAGGCGTGGAACGACCTCGCGTCCGCGGCGGCGCCGCCTCTGACCTTCGTCTATAACCGCCTCACCGATATTGCCGTTGCCGCAGGCAATGTCGTCAAGGGCGTCAAGGATGCGGCGGCGGAGATCGCGCGCGCGCCATTGCTCGGCGGGCCCGGGGGAAGAACGGTCCCCATGTCGCAATTGGGGCCGCCTATCCCCTACGACCCCGGCGCATTCACCTTCGCCACGATGGGCAAGGATCGCAACTGGACGCCCGGGCCCGGCGGGTTCCCGGCCGCCGGCGTCACCGATCTGACCGCAAACGAGGCCGAGGCTCAGAAGCAACTCGACGCCGCATACAAATTTGCCGATGAACTCGAAAAGGCCGACCGCGAGCGCATGGCCAAGCGCATCGACGACGAGGAAGAGCTGCAGCAGAAGCTGCTCGCCGACGCGCTCAAATATGCCGATGAACTCGAAAAGGCCGATCGCGAGCGCATGGCAAGGCGCATCGACGGCGAGGAAGAGCTGCAGCAGAGGTTGCTCGCCGACGCGCTCAAATATGCCGATGAGCTTGCGGCATCGTTGAGAGAGAGCCAGCAACGTCGAGCCGATGATCTCGCGGATGATCTGAAGCGCCAGCAAAAAGAGTCCGAGGAGTATTGGCGCAACGTCACGGACGACATGCGTTTCGTTGCCAAGGATTTCTGGCTGGACTTCGCCGAGACCGGGAAGCTCAATTTCAAGGGTCTCACCGATCAGATGCGCACGCTCTGGGCGTCGGTGCTGTTCGATATGGCGCGCCAGGGCAAGCTCTTCGGCTCGGACGGCATGTTCGGCGGCGGTGCCTTCGGCAGCAAGCCGGGGCAAATAGGGGCGGTCGGCGGCGCGCTCTCGGCCGCGGCACTCCTCGCCGGCGCATTCGGCGATCCGAACGGCAACACGCGAATCTCCGGCGGGCTTGGCGGCGCGGCGAGCGGCGCGCTGTACGGTTCGTCCTTCGGGCCGATCGGCACCGCAATCGGTGCCGGCATCGGCGGCCTGATCGGCCTGCTCGGCGGCAATGACAAGCCGAGCAATTACCGCGCGACCGCGACGTTCGGCTCGGGCATGGGCGGGTTCTCGCTCTCGGGCGACAAGCCGAACGAGAACACGCTGTCGCTCGCGCAACAGGCCGCCGCCGCGATCATGGCCGAGGTGCAGAGCCTCAAGGCGTTCGGCGTCGAGTTCCAGCAGCAGCTCGCGAACGTGTGGATCGGGCAGCGCGACGCCTCGACCTATCAGCTCGTCGGCGGTCAGCGCATCAGCGTCGGTTCCGTCGGCAACGCCGGCGATCTCGCACAGGACACGCTCACGGCGTTGCTGAAAGGCGCGACGTCGTCCGACCCGATGATCCAGGGCGTCCTCAAGAGCGGCGCGCCCGATCTGATGAAGGCGCTGCAATTCGCGCAAGGCATCACCGAGGCGCTCGCCGAAATCACAACCCCGCTCGAGCACGCGCTCGATCTTTGGCAAAAGACCGCCGCCGCGAATGTCGCGATGGCGCAGCAGAGCGGCTATTCGCTCGAAAAGATCGCGCAATACAACGAGTCGCTCCGCAGTCAGATCGTCGAGCAATATTTCGGGCCGACGCAGTCGAGCCTCACGGGGTTCATTCAGAATCTTCAATTTGGGCCCGGCTCGACGGCCTCGCCGGAGAAGCAATACACCGCCGCGTTCTCGTCTTACGACGCGGCGCGCGACGCGGCGCTCAAGAACGCGACGCCCGAGACAGTCGCGGCGTTTCTCGGCCAGGCGAACACGTTCCTGCCGATCGCGCGCGGCTACTGGGCGTCCTCGCAACCCTACGGCGCGCTCGAGCAGGGCGCGCTCAACACCGCGCAACAACTGCAGGGCATGATCACGTCGATGATGTCGGGCTCCGACAGCACGGTGATGGCGATCACGAGCACCGGCGCGGCCCAGCTCGAGGCGACCCAAGAACAGACCGGCGAGGTGCGGCTGCTTCGCGAAGAGGTCCGGGACTTGCGCACCCAGATCGGCGCTCTTCTCGCGCGCGTCGTCGCCTGATGCCCGTCCGTTTGCGCGGTGTCGTCAGTGCGGGCCGCTCCGCGAGCAGCTCGGGCACGCTCACGGTGGGCAAGCCGGACGGGACCGCCAATGACGATTGGATCATTGCGCTCGCGGCGGCCTCGGGCTCTCCGAACGGCACGGTCGCGCTGCCGGCGGGCTTCACGGCGTTCAATCTCGGCGGTTCGACGTTCCGGCGCGCCGGTTACAAGCTCGCGAATGCGGAGGGCTCGAGCTACGACTTCGCCTGCGGAGATCCCGACGACAACGGCGCCTGGCGCGGGGCCATTCTCTCGATCATGGGTGGCGATCCCGCGGTGCCGCCGACGATCGGTCTGGTGACGCACGCGACGAGCGCCTCGATGACCGGCGCCGGCGTCACGCTCGGGTTCGGCACCGGCGCGCTCCTGTTGTGCGGGCTCGAGGGCGCGAACAACGACGAGGCGTCCATGAGCGCGACGCCGCCCGCGGGCTTCCGGCAGGTTCTCGATTCCGACGAGCTCAATACGAATGGCGCCGGCGGCCACGCGCTCGTCTTTGCGGCAATGGCGAACGGCATCAAGCTCGGCGGCACCGGCAACAAGGTCGCGACGCTCAGCGCGTCGAAGAGCAACACGGCGTTCCTGCTGATGTTCTCCCAGGCGACGATCGCGCCGGTTGCGCCGTCGCCGGTCGAGACGCTGCTCGAGATCGACGCCTATGACGAAGCGACCGCTGGTGTGGTCACGCGCCGCTATTCGCGCCGCGGCATGATCTACCCGGATCATACGATCTACCCGCCGCGGCTCCTGTCCGACATCCGCATCGCGCAGCGCGGCTCGGATCGCATCGCGCTCGGCGGGCGCGTGTCGCTCACCGTGGCCGAGGTCGAGCTGTCGAACGCCGACCTCGAATTCGACGAGATGATGGCGCGCAATCTCGCGGTCGGACGCGACGTCACGATACTGACGATGCCGGACGGCAATCCGTGGTCGGCGAGTGACGGCGGCGGCGGCGCGCTCGCGAACGCGAAGACCGTCTTCAAGGGCGTGGTCTCGGGCGTGACCGATCGCGCACCGGAAAGCCCCTATGCGCTCGGAGGGCCGCGGCGGCAAGGCACGAGGGGTCGCCGTTAGATGCTGGCGCCGCTCTCGTCACGGACCAGGCTCGGCATCTCCGACCTGTCCTATCTCTTGAACGTGCCGCTGCAGCCGAACGTCTACGACGGGACGAATGGCCTCGGCGGGTCCGCGGAGCTGAAGGGTCTGCCGAAGCCGGTGACGCTCGGTTACGTCTACAACGTCGCGCCGGTTTATCTCGGTACGATGAATCTCGGCGACGGCGTGCTCCACACGTATCAGGCGCATTGGCGTGACGTGCAGAATTTCGACAGCGTCCGCGATCAGGGCCTCTCGCTCACCGATTCCGCCGGCGTTGCACCGGCCGCGGGCGAGTTTCGCCAGTGGAAGACGAATGGCGTGTTCCAGCTCGGCGCCCCGCCCGCCGGCGTCGTCACCTGCGACGTCAGAGGCGACGCCGTCGGGACTTACGCGAACAATACCGGCGAGATCCTGACGCGAATGCTGACCTCGCTCGGGGCGGTGCTGTCGTCATCGCTGCTCGAAACGCAGACCTTTACCGACATCGACCTGATGATGGCGGGCGAGATCGGCATCTATTTCGGGCCGCGCGAGATCAGCATGATCGCAGGCCTCGAGCAGGTGCTCGCGCATGCGGGGCTGCTCCTCGCCGGCGGGCGCAACGGCAAGCTCCGCGTGTCGTTCGCCGATCCGGTGTTCGGGCCCGAGATCAGGCTGACCGAGCCCGACATCGTGGCCTTGCAGCCGGTGCCGCTGCCGGCCCAATTGCAGCCCGCGCCGGTCAATGTCGATATCGTCTGCGAGCGGAATTGGGCGCCGTTGACGCTGTCGCAGCTCGCGGGCTCTGTCACCGCCTCGGCGCGTCGCAAGCTCACGAGTCCCGGCCGGCGCGTGCGCTCGACGTCGGCGTCGCTCAACACGCGCCAGAAGCCCGACCGCGTGCTCACGCTGCAGGGGCTCTTCCGCAACGATGCGGACGCGCAAATTCGCAGCGATCAGATGCGCGATTTCATCGAGCAGGGGCTCGTCTCGTTCCGCGTTGTGACCGACCGCTATCCCAACGTGATCGAGATCGGGCAGGGCGTGTGGATCGAGTCCTATTCGCGGTACGGGCTCGAGGGCGGCTTTACGGGCATCGTCGCCGATTGGGAAGAGATTCCGCACGCGTGCCGCACGGCGGTCATTCTGATCGGCGCTCTGCCGAGCGGCTACGAGCTGCGCGAGGACGGGACGCTCGAGCTGCGCGAAGACGGCACGATCGAGCTGAGGGAGTGAGCCAATGACGACGTTGGGCACAAAGACGTCGCTCGAAAACGCGGCCGCCGCGATCACGGGCAGCGCGCAGACCATCGTTCGCGCGGTGCAGGGTGGCGCCAACGTCAAGCTGACTGACGATCAGTTGAGGACGTGGGCGCAGATTTTCGTCAGCTTGCTCGACCTCTCGAACGCGAGCGCCGGGCAGATCAAGTTTCCAGCGTCGCAGAACGCGAGCGCCGATGCCAACACCCTCGACGATTACGAAGAGGGAACCTTCACGCCGGCACTCTCGGCCGCGACGCCGCCCACGGGCGTCACCTATGGAACGCAGCATGGCAGCTACACGAAGATCGGGAACGCGGTCGAAATAAAAGTCCGCGTCATCCTGACCAGCAAGGGCTCCGGCGGTGTCGGTGCTATCAGCCTCACGGGGCTGCCGTTCACCAGCGCGGCCGTCGCATGCGCGCTCACCATGAGCGATTGGGATTTGATCAACCTCAACACCAATTACACGCATGCCGGCGCGTCCGTGGCCGCGAGCGCCACATCGATCAACATCAACGAGAACGGCGACAACGTATCCGGCGCTGGCGTCACCTGGGCCAACATCGCCAATACCACCAGCTTCGCCATCGGCGGCCGCTACTTCGTCTGAGGAGTGTTCCATGCAAGCGAGAACGATCATCGACCGCATTGAGATCGACGTGCAGAACGGTCACGTCGGCGTTCGCATGAAGAAACAGGTCATCGACGAAACGCGCGACGACCCGGCAACCGGGGACAAGGTCATCGTCTCCTCCGACTATCACCGCGCGATGATCGAAGCCGCCGGCGATCCCGCGGCCGTGATGGCGGCCGTCGACGCGCACCTTGGCGCGATGGGCTTTCCGCCGGCGAAATCGGAAGACGCGGCAGTGCTCGATTCCGCGCTGACACACTTCGCACCGTTGCGCGCGCAGAAGGCGCAGGAGGCCGCCACGCGGGCCGAGACGCTCGCCGAAGCCGAAGCGGCGAGGAGGTAACCCCACCGATGGCAAAGGCAGCGTTCGGCTTCCAGAACCTTGTGCAGGGTCTGGCGCCGACAGGCACGAGCTCGTCCCCGGTCGCGAGTCTGCCGTGGAGCAATCTGAACGACGTCCAGCCGCGCTACCGCGCGCGCGTCGCGGGCACGACCGCGATCCTCGTTTGGGACCTCGGCTCGGCGCAATCGGTCGATTTCGCGGCGTTGATATCGACCTCGCTGCCGGCGTCCGCGACCGCACGGCTGCGCGCGTCGACCGCCGATCCGACCGTCGTGGGTACGCTGCTCTACGATTCCGGCGTGCAGGCGAACGTGACGAGCCCGGATTACAACGGCAACGTCGTGGCGTGCTTCGCGAGCGTGAGCGCGCGTTACTGGCGCTGGGACTTGGCCGGCGCGAACCCGATCGACATCGGCAAGTCCGCGCTCGGGCTGCTCTTCCGGCCGGGCCGCAATTATCAGTACGGCGCGCAGGAGGGGTTGATCGACCTCTCGATCCGCGACGAGAACACGGACACCGGCAGCGAGCACGGTCTCGACGGGCCAAAGAAACGCACCAAGCTGATCACGCTCGCGGGACTCTCGAAAGCGGAAGCGCGCGACTCGTTCGGCTCGATCGACCGGCTGATCGGTGCCGCCGGCGATCTGCTCTTTGTCGATGATTCCGACGCGTCGTGGCTCGACCGCGCGCGCGACTCGATCTGGGGCGGCTATCGCACGGTCGGGCCCGATCTCGCCACGCGCGTCGCGTCGCAAATCTTCTCGCGCTCGTTCCGTCTCACCGAAAGGCTCTAACCGATGGACATGGGTGCCCTTGGCCGCTTCGAGGCGTCGCTCGAGGTGCGTAAATATCCTGGCTGTCCAGCCTGCGTCACGCCGAATCACGATGACAAGCAGCGCGTTTGCTTGAAATGCGGAACCCCGCTTCCTGGGGGCGAAGTGCGTCTGGTGGGACACGTGGTCACCGTCGGCACAGATCGATTGTTCCCGTGGCACGCGCGCGCGCTGCTCGCCGTCGGGATGTTTCTGAAACGCCTTGCTCAACGCCTGAAAGGAGACTGACTCCCATGAACGAAGTTGCAGCCTTGCGTCCGGGCATTGCCGACGCCATCCGCGGCTTGATTGCTGCGGGGTTGATTTCGCTTGCCGTCGCATTCACCAACGCCGGCGCGGCGATCGTAACCAACCGCATCATTCAGGCCGGCACCGCGCCGAAAAATATCGGCTGGGGCGTCGGCACCAATGCGGCGGCGGTGGGCGACACCGCGTTGCAGACCGAGTCCGCGCCGACGACGTCGGGTGGGCGCACGGTCGGCACCGAGTCGCGCACGACCATCACCAACACCAACGACAACTATCAGGTCGTCGGCACGGTCACGGCCGGCTCGACGCTCGCGATCACCGAGTCCGGTCTGTTCGACAACGTGACCGCCGGCAACATGCTGACGCGCGGCGTCTTTAGCGCGGTGAACGTGGTCTCGGGCGACTCGATCGCCTTTACGTTCGGCCTGAAATTCGTGCCCGGCGTCGTCTAGACCGAGCGGACGCGACCAGCGCTCTTCAAAAATCAAGGAGAAGCAACCATGCCCAATGTCAAGACGGGAACAGAGAATGACGACCACCTCGTCGGGGGGCGCGCCAACGAGACGATGCACGGCCTCGGCGGTAACGATTTGCTGTTCGGCGCCGGCGGCAAAGACACGCTGTACGGCGGTGCCGGCAACGACATCTTGTGGGGCGGCTACGACGCCGACGATCTCTACGGCGGCGCGGGCGCGGACATCTTCAAATATGCGGACTACGCCGAGTCGTTGGACAAGCCGGGCACGCGCGACAAGATCTTCGACTTCTCGTCCGAGGATTTCATCGATCTCTCCGGCGTCAAGAACGGCGGCATCATTTCGATGGCGTTTGTCACCATTGAGGAGATGGCGGCCGGGCAGTATCGCGTTCACGTCGTCATCGATCCGCCGGGAAATCCGCTCACCGATATGGCGATCGACGTGATCGGCGTCGCTCCGCAGGAGTCGCAGTTCATCTTCGGCCCGGCCGTCTGAAGTCTGAAGGACAATGGCTGCTACGATCACGAGCGTCGGCAACGGGACCGTCCTCGCGGCTTCAAACACGATCGATAGTGGCAATCTGTCGGTTCAGGATGGTGACTGGCTGGTAATGGTTATCGCTTGCGATAACCCAGGGCTCAACGGCGCATCCGTCTTTGATGTTTTTGGCGATCTCGGCGGCGGCGCCGGCGGTCTCACAGATTTCACCACGCAAGCACACATTCTCTATGACCCGGGATCGGCCGGTGCCGGCGCCGACCTCATGATCGGCACGTGCCGGGCGACGAGTACGAGCGCCGTTGCCCGAGTTAGAGGCCTCTTTACAGCAAATATTTCCGAAGGCGGCTTGGAGTTTTACCGGGTCCGTCCGGGGGCGGGTGAAGCCGTTTCGTTTGTTGCTGCTGACGGAACCGGCTCAGTGGGTGCCGTCACGTCGCACGCGGCGGCCACGGTGTCGGTCACAAGCGGCGATACGATCTTCGGCTGTGCCGCAATCGAAACCGACGACGCGATCACCGGCGACTCCGATACGACAAACGGCAACTGGTCGGCGATTGTCACGATTCTCGCGGATAGCGGCGCAGATGCTGCGGCCATGTCGTGTTCTTCGCAGTTCAAGACGGTCAATGCGACCGGGAATCAGGCTTGGGCCTGCACGACAGGGACGGCCCGCGACAGCGCGCGCACCTATCTTGTTCTCCGCTCGGCGGCGGCGGGCACCCAATTCAATCAATCGGTGCTGGGGAGTTCCTCGCCGACGGGCGCGTTGGTGCGGCAGGGCGGCAAGCCGCTCCAGGTCACGTCGTCGCCGCTGGCGGCGCTCGTTCGGCAGACGGGCAAGCCGGTCGTTGTATCGTCATCGCCAGCCGTGGCCGTGCTGCGCGCGGTGTCGAAGGCTATAGCGGCGCAAGCGTCATTGGCGCCGGCGGTCACGAAACAAACGTCGAAGCGCCTCGCGACGTCCTCGGCGCCCTCGCCGTCTCTGACTGTCTCGCGGGTCGTCCTGCTCGCGCTTCAGGCTGTTGCGTCGCCGGTTGCGTCCCTCGTCCGCCGGACCGGCAAGGTCGTCGCGGTTGCCGCCGATGTCGCCGGAGCGATCGCGCGCGCCGTGTCCAAACGCGTGCATGCGGACGCGGCGACGTCGGGTGCCGTGACGCGGCAGACCGGCAAGATCGTTGGGGCGTCGAGCGTGCCGCTCGCGGCGCTGACGGCGCTTCGCGTGGTTCTCTTGACGATCGCGGCGACCACCGCGCCGGTGGCCGCGCTCGTGCGTCAGACGGGCAAGTCCGTCCTTGCCGCGAACGCGCCGCTCGCCGCGCTTGCCCGGCTCACGTCCAAGGCGCTGCGCGTGACGACGGCGCCTTCGGCGTCGCTGAGCCGGACGTTCACGAAGATCGTGCAGGCGTCGGCGAGCGCGGCGGCATCGGTCTCGAAATCGACCGGCAAAATCATGGCGGCCGTCACGACGCCGCTTGCATCGCTCGTGCGCCGGGTCGGAAAGGGTGTGGCCGCGATCGCCGGCGTTGCCGCGGGCCTCGCCCGCTTCATTGCCAAGACGTTGCGGGCGAACGCGACCGTCGCTGCGCTTCTCGATGCCGTGTTCGCGCCGGGTTCATCGTCTGTCTCCATCGACCCGAACTATCTCGTTATGGCGCCGCCCAAGGTTCGCGGGCTTCGCGCCGGCGGCAACGTCCATGCGCTGATCGTGAGCCCGGCGGTGCGCTCGGCGACTACGGATGGATACACGCGCGGACTCGTGATGCCCGCCAAGGAGCGAGACCTATGACACCGAATGTTGCCGTGCTGCGCTTTTCCGACGTGACCTCGGCGGCGCGTCCGCTGCTTTCGATCTCGGTCGCGCGGCATCTCGATCAGATCGAGAAGTTTACCGGCGTCCGCCCGACCATCGTCGCCGACGGAAGCACTGCGGTCTCGGTGCTGATGCACCCGGACAGCGCGGTTGCCGACCCCGACCCGTCGCAGCGTATCGACGGAGGGCGCACGATCGCGCTTGAAATCGTCTCGCAATTCTTCAAGCCGGGCGGCGTCGCGGGCGCCGACTACATCGTGCGCTATCAGGTCAAGTTCTCCGACGGCTCGATCGAGGTGTTCGACTCCGTCATCGGCGTGCGCGCCTTCCTCGGCGTGTGACGCGTCGCCTTCCCTTCGATTGGAGCACCAGCATGTCCAAGCTGCGATTCTCGTCGTTCGGCTTCACCACGCAACAGGCTGAAAAGGCCGTGAACTGGCTGATCGTGGTTCTGATCCTGATCCTGTTCGCGATGGCCGGGTGCGCGCTGTCATGATCTTCACCGCGAAGCGGTTGCGGGCGTTGTGTCCGCAGCCGGCGAACGAGCTGTTGCCGCGCATCGCGCTTGCGCTCGAGGCGTATGCGCCGGGCTTCGGCGTCGACACGCCGCTGCGCCGCGCTCACTTCCTGGGTCAGATCGCGCACGAGAGCGCGGGGTTCACGCGGATGAGCGAGAACCTCAACTATTCGGCCGCGCGAATCGCCGAGGTGTGGAAGCATCGGCCCGAGATCGTGGCGCGCGCGCACGAGCTGGAGCACCGGCCCGAGGCGCTCGGCAACGCGGTCTATGCGGGCCGCCTCGGCAATGGCGATGAGGCGTCGGGCGACGGCTTCCGCTATCGCGCGCGCGGCCCGGGCGGTCTCACCTTCCGCGACAATTACCGCTTGGCCGGCGTGGCACTTGGTCTCGAATTCATCGGCAACCCGAACCAGGTGGCCGAGCCCGAGATCGGCGTGCGCGTGGCGCTGTGGTTCTGGCAATCCCAGAAGCGCCACGACCGGACGTGCAACGACTTCGCCGACCTCGACGACGTCGAGGGTGTCACGCGCATCATCAATGGCGGCGTCAACGGTCTCGCCGACCGGCGGCGGCTGACCGCCGAGGCCAAGACGATCTTCACCGAGCAACCCAAGGAGACGTAAGCCATGAATGCACAAGACGTGAAGACGCGGGCCGAGGCGGTCCGGACACAGTTCGAGTCGAAGTGGGGCGCGTGGCGCCGGTTCATCTCCGCGAACCCGCTCACGGGAACGTGGATCACGTTGGGCGTCGGCGTCGTTGCCGGTGCCGGCATGGGCCGCGAGGCCGTGCAGCTCGTGCTCTCGTTGGTGCCGTAATGCGTTGGCTGACCATCGCGGCGGGCGTGGCGCTCGCCGCGATGTACGCCGCATGGAGCGTGCAGGTCGCCGACCTGCGCGCGTCCCATGCGACCGCGCTCGCGGCCGAGCAAAAGCTCACGTCGGACGCGAAGGCCGAGGTCGCCGCCTACAAGCTCGAGGTCGAGAAGATCAACGCCGACAACGCGCGCGAATTTGCCGATGCCACGCGGGCGCTATGGCTCGAGGAACGCGCGCAGGCCAAGGCCGCGGACACCGCGCGCGCCAAGGCAGCCGCCGAGCAACGAAGGCGAGAAGCGAAATCGTCCGAACTCTTGAGGATCTTGAACGATGCGAAGCCCGAAGATGTGGCGCCTATCGGTCCTGCCGTGCGTGATTTTCTTGACCGCGTGCGCCGCGAACAGCGATCCGCCGCCGTCGAGTCCGATCAGGCTACCCGCGGAAACGCGAACTGAATACGTCTATCAGAGCGTGCCGCAAGAGGCGCTCGCCTGCCTTGCCGAGCCGCCGGTGCCGGCGGCGGTCGACACCGACGCGCAGCTCGCCGCATGGGCGCAGGCCTTGCGCGATGCGGGCGCGGACTGTCGCGCGAAATTGAATTGGCTGCGCGATCTCGTGGCGACGTGGCCGAAGTGAAGTCCTTAACCGTGTGTTCATCGGGGGCGATGAAATGGATTTGGGGGAGCGGTTTGCGCAAGTGTTCAGCGCCGCCGGTTTGGCGTTTCTGGCGTGGCTCGGGATTCTCGCCCGACACGCGCACGCGGGCGCGCTCGCGGGCGGCAAGGTCAATTGGCGGGCGCTGGCCGTCGACTCGCTGACGGCGCCGTTCCTCGGCCTCTGCGGCGGTGCGGCGCTCCAAAAGATCGGCGCGCCCGATTACGCGACCTGGGCGCTCGTCGCGCTCTGCGGTTACCTCGGCCCGGCCTTCGTCAAAGCCACGGCCGAAGCGGTACGGGACATCTGGATCAAACGCGCCGGCGGTGCCGGAGGGGGAGGCCAGCAGCCATGACGGATGAATCGCGTCTTGTTCGGGCCGTGCGGCGCGTGCCGCAGGATCGTGCGGACCGCATCGCGAGGGCGCTGGTCGTGGCGTTGCTCGGCTACTCGGCCTGCTACATCGCCAACGACGTGCATCACATGAACGCGAGGCTCGAGCAGATGACGAATTTGGCGACGGCGTGCTTCGGCGGCGTGCCGATGCCGCAACGTCCCGAATGAGGGGAGTGCGAACCATGGGGCTTGTGAAACGGCGTTACCGCCATCGCGATTCCGAGAGCGGCGAGTTCACCACGGCGGCTTACGCCGACGACCATCCGGGCACGACCGAACGCGAGCAGCTCGGCCCGCCCAAGCGCGGCAATCAACGCCGCCGCCGGCGCGATCGCGAACTGCCGCCCGTCAAGATCCCGCGCGAGCGCGAGCGCCTGAAGCGCGGGCGCTAAACATCGTTCAACCCAAGGAGTGGAAACAATGAGCTGGAGTGTCAGTGTCGTCGGAAAGCCTGCGGCCGTGGCCGCCAAAGTTGCGAAGGAATTGGCGGCCGTGAAGTGCTCAGAGCCCGAAGAGGAAATCAAGAATAGCGTGGCGTCGATTGTCGCCACGGCGCTCGGGGCGTTTCCCGAGGGCGCCGCCGTCAAGGTCAACGCGTCGGGCTCTCAGTATTCGCCGAACAATGACGGCAAGAAGGTCAACAATCTGAGCGTGAGCATCGAGCCGCTCTACGGCTTCGTCGAATAAACCGCCGCCGCAGCGGGCGCGTGCCCCGCAAAAGGAAGGGGCCGGGAGACCTCAACGGGTCTCCCGGCCCTTTTTTGCGTTTTCGGCGTCGGCCTTGTTCTCGGCAACGATCTGGGCCGCCGCTTCGATGCAGTCGCCGCAGAACACGAACCCGCCCATTTCGACATAGACCGGCTGCTTGGCGCGACGGCACGAGCGGCAGCGGACGGCGAGCATCCGCGCCCGTTCCTCGGCGGCGCGCTTGTCCTCCTCGAACCGCCGCTGCACCTCGCGATCGGCCAGGATGCGCTTCGACTTGTCGCCCATGGCTGGGAATGTAGGGTGCGCCGGCGGCCCGTCAAACCGTGGGGGACCGACGTGGGGGAGAATGCCCCGGAGCGGGCACGATTCGGGCATGGTTCGGGCTCTCTCGGACAAATAGTTTCAACGCATTGCGCGGTGACCCGATTTTTCGGGACGTGGGGGCCGGAGGTTCAAATCCTCTCTCTCCGACCAGTATCTTCAAGCTTTTTCGAACCTTGAGGGTCGTAGCCCTTGGTCCCGTGGGGGGCGATCGTGGGGGACGATAAGAATTTTCTCAATGAACTCCAGGATTTCCGGCTCCAGCCTGTACCATTCGCCATGAAGGTGGTGCGGCTCAAATTTCTCATGCAGAGCGCGTTCAATGGCACGGCTGCCGATCATCTTCAGCCGCTCGTGGTTGCCGATTTGTATGTCGGACAACCGCGCACGAGGTTTTTTGGAGTAGCCGATCTTGACACGGCGACCGCGCCTCAAATCGGTCCGTCTTCTTTCGATCCGGTATCTCCTGCCTTAAGGGCCTCCTGATACTCAAAGGCTGTCTCGTAAGACGCGGCGTGTCGCCCCTCTTGATCGAAGCAATACCCGCGATAGCGTTTTCCGCTTCGCCAAAAGTCGAACCGCCAGCGCTGCCGGTCTTTGTCAAAATAAACTGTCACCGTCGCTTCCCCCGTCCTCCTGCGATCGCGCGCAGCGCAGGCCGCTCGCTGGCGCGCTCGGCCGCACGCTTACGAACATCGTCGGCGACCTCGATATAGGCTTGCGTCGTCGAGAATTCGGAGTGGCGCGCGAGCGCCTGCGCGGCCACGCTGCCCGAGGTGACGGCAACGTGGGTGATGAACGCGGCGCGCAGATCGTGCCACCGCCAGCGCTTGCCGAACCGTTGCTCGATCGCGTTCATCGCGCGCCGCCACGAGCTCTTCGGCTTCTTGAGCGGCCGGTAGTCTTCGCCGGCGTGGCGGCGCCAGGTGATGAGGTGCTTGACCTTGCGCTTCCTCGCCTGTCTCACGAGGCGGCGCAAGTAGAGCATCGCGAGGCGCGACCCGTGCATGAAGGCGTCCTCGTCGTCCTTCACCTCGCCCGCCTCGAGACGGATGCCCCCGGCCTCGAAGTCGACGTGATGGAGTTGCAAGCCGAACGCCTCGCCGCGGCGGAAGCCGAACAGCAGCGTCACCGTCATCCCTTCGACGGCGTGTTGCGGCAGCAGCTCGCGCAGCGCGATCGACACCGCGTCGGGCACCGGACGCGCTTTCCGCTTCGGCACGCTGAGCTCGGGCACGGTCGGCACGGTCTCGAGGAGCTTCTTTCCCGTCGCTGGGTCCCGCACCTTCAGCGCGTGGGCGAGGATCTCGCGCAAGGTGCCGAGATAGAGGTTCGACGTCGCCGGCGCGCGCCGGCGCTTCGTCTCGATCCATAACGTTGCATTCTTTGCATCCTTCGGATCGCGCTTCGGTCCGCCCTTCCAGATCACGACCGGACGCGTGCGCGTGTGCGTCACATATTCGGAGACGCGCAGCTCGCCGATATTAGCGACCGGCGTCATGATCCCGAAGAATGCGTTCAGCTCCTTTATATAGCGCTCGCGGTTCGACCAGCTTGGCTGCAGCTCCCATTGCGGCATCAGCGCGTCGACCGCCTGCCCGAACGTGTAGCCCTCCACCGCCGGCAGCTTGGGCGCGATCGCGATGCGTCTCCGCTCAACGCCTTCGGCCTGAACGGCCGCGCTCTTGGACGTCACCGGCTGCTGATGCGCGTCGAGGCAATAACCGCGATAGCGGATACCGCTCTTCCAGAAGTCGTAGCGCCATTTGCGGCGATCCGGATCAAAATGAACGGTCATGGGGCCCCTCCCCGCTGGGTCAGGGTGCTACGCCAGGCCACGGGCGCGCAAGCGCTCGGCCGCCGCATGGGCGGCGGCGAGGTGGACACGGCGGCGCGCCTTCTCGACCGGCTCCGGCTGGGCCTGGCGCCGCGCCTGGCGCGCCTTCATGGCCTGATAGTCGGCGACCGAATCGAGATAGATGCGCATGCCGCGCTTGCCGAGCCCGTGCGCTTCGAGCTTCCCCTCGTCGACCAGCCGGCGGACCTGGGACTCGTCGGCTTCGAGCATGGCGCACACGGTCTTCACCTTCCGGCTCTCGCGCGGCTGTGACGCGTTTGTGGTCGCGAGCTGCGGACGCGTCATTATTTGGCGAACAGGTCGGCGGCGGCGGCCGCGGTGCGGCGCTGGAAGCGCAAGCGCTCGACGACGGTGTCCGGCACCTCGAAGAAACCGAGCTGACCGCGCCACGTGAAGGGCTCGCACCATTCCGCATCTTTCAGGATGAAGCCATACGGACCGTAGAACCACCGGCTCGGATGGGAGGTGACGCAGTCGACGACGTTCACCCGGCCGACGATCGCGCCCGTGGCCGCATGCTTATGATAGAGCGCGTGGACATCCTTGAGCGGCAGACAGGCCTGATCGGCGATCTGTCTCAGCACGGGGTTGATGTTGCCGTGCTCCGCCGTTTTGCCGGCATGGATCAGCGTCGGTCCGCGATGCGCACGCGTCCAGTCGCGATTCTCGACGGGCTTGAAGCCCATCACGATCGCGAACGTCCACGGCTGGCGGACCGACAACGCTTTCATCAGAGACACTCCCCGATGATCTCGCGTGTGAGCGCGCCGAGCTTGTCGTCGCCATCACTAACGACCTCGCCGATCAGCGCGACGATCCACCATCGCTCGCCCGTGTGCTTTGGCGGGATCGTGGTCGCGTGAAGCACGCCCTTCTGGCAGACGATCAGCGGGCCGGGCGCGGTCTCGACCGTGCCCGGTTTGACCGGGGCGTTGGAGCCGCCGTTGCAGGCGCGGCCGTCTTTGTCGGAGCGCCAGAAGGCGATCGTGGCACCTTGCTCCTTCAATTCTTTCAATCGTTCAAGCTGGGTGCTTGACCAGTTTTTTGAGAAATGAGGGATGGTCGCGAGCCAATAGTCTTTAGACCCGTACCCGTCCCCGGACCCGTCCCCGTCCCCGGACCCGTCCCCGT
>Ga0137455_1000065_pt1 | contig 22370 bp, 17 predicted proteins | sample EasRivERMGT600_2_FD_102334 | JGI IMG/M metagenome (GOLD analysis project Ga0137455, IMG submission 102334) | Soil microbial communities from meander-bound floodplain in the East River, Colorado, USA - East River MetaG ERMGT600_2 | ecosystem: Environmental > Terrestrial > Soil > Floodplain ... | reverse complement strand
TGCGCGAAGGTGCTGATGCCGCCGATGCCGGAGAATTCCTTGTCGGAAAACGCCGTCGTCAGCTGCGACATTTTCGCGAGCGACTGCGGAAGGATCGCCGGGCCGCCGAGCCCGCCGCTCGACACGAGGCCGTCGACGTTCATCTCGAAGTCGAGCGTCTCCGGATCGATCAGCGGCAATGACGGGAACGTGTTCGACGACACGATCGCATCGGCGCCGCCGCGCAGCGCCGCTCCCGCCTCTTCAACAATCTCCGTCGTCGAGGGCGTGAGCTTCGCCCACACCGGCACCTTCGAGACTTCCTTCACGACCTCGGTGACGATCGAGACCTGCTCCTGATCCTTGCCGAGGTTCGATCCCATGTCCTTGCGATCCATGTGCGGGCACGACAGGTTCAGCTCGAACGCATCGGCGCCGACGTCCTGGCAGGCCTTGGCGAGGTCCTGCCAGTGCGCCAGCTCCTTGTCGCTGCCCGAGCCCGCCATGATCGATGCGATCAGCATCCGATCTGGATAGGCCTTCTTGATGCCGGCGATCTTCGGAATCCACCAGTCGAGCGGCTTGTCGGAAATCAGCTCCCAGTTCCACGACGAATGCAGCGCCGTGTCGGGCTTCTTCTGCATCGACAGCTGGCCGTCAAGCGTGGAGCGCAGGAACTTGGTCTTCGGGCCGGCGACGTTCGTCACCGGGTGGAGGCCGATGGTCTTGGTCACCACCCCACCCCAGCCTGCTTCGAACGCCCGCATGATGTTGCTGTCGGACTCCGTCGGCGGCGCCGACGAGAGCAGGAACGGGTTGGTGAACTTGAGTCCCGTGAACGTGACCGAGATGTCGGGCTTCATGGGCCGGATTATAGGCAAAACAGAACGGATGGCCACAGTTAACGCAGACGTACTCGGCGAAGCCGCCTCGTTTCGTCAGGAAGTGGATGAAGTGGCCGGAAACGACGCAGATCGCGGGATGCCGGATCTTGCCCCACACCTGCGTCTCCTTCAGGAAGGAGTGACCGCAGAAGCAGGCGTACTCCTGGAGTCCGTCGCGCGTCGTGATGTGTCGCGCGCGGTGACCGAAGAGACCGCAGAGGTAGCGCACCTTCTTCTTGAACGTCGTCGACGTCGCATACGGATCGTGCTCCGCATCGAACAGCAGCGGATGCCCGCACTGCGTGCAGACGTATTCGTGACAGCCGTCGCGATCGGCGAGCTTCTCGTAATCGTGCTTGCCGAGGAAGCACGAGAGCGTGTGACGCACGCGCGTGATCGATCGGTCTTCGGCCAGGTATTCGGATCCGCAGCGGCATCGCCGCGCCGTCCCTTCGGATTGCTTGAAGACGTGGTTGTCGACGTGATGGCCCCACAGGAAACACGACAGTTTGGATAGTCCCATGACATCCCTCGCTCGTAGGGGCGAACTTCAGTTCGCCCGTTACTGAGGAATGTGCAAGACCCCTGCAAAACGGCTCAGGGTATAGTTTCCCGGTCATGAGCATCCTGATAAAAGGCGGGACGATCGTCACCGCGACTGATCAATATGTCGGCGACGTCTTCGTCGAAGGCGACAAGATCACGACCATCGGCTCAGCTTTGAGCATGCCGGCCGACAAGGTCATCGACGCGAAGGGCAAATACGTCCTGCCCGGCGGCATCGACGTGCACACCCACATGGACATGCCGTTCGGCGGCACCACGTCGGCGGACGACTTCGAGTCCGGCACCATCGCCGCCGCCTTCGGCGGGACCACGACGATTGTCGACTTCGCCATTCAATACAAGGGACAGACGCTGCATCACGCGTGGGAAACGTGGATGAAGAAGGCGGAAGGCAAAGCCGCGATCGACTACGGCTTCCACATGATCATCACCGACCTCTCGGAGCAAGTCGAGATCGAGATGGACGGGCTGGTCAAGCAGGGCGTCACATCGTTCAAGCTGTTCATGGCGTATCCCGGCGTCTTCATGCTCGACGATGCGAGCATCTTCAGGGCGATGCGTCGCACCGGCAAGAACGGCGGCACGATCTGCATGCACGCCGAGAACGGCGGCGTGATCGACGTGCTCGTCAAGGAAGCGCTGAAGAATGGCCAGACGGCGCCGAAGTATCACGCGCTGACACGACCCGCGCGCGCGGAAGGTGAAGCCACGCATCGCGCGATCGCGCTTGCCGAGATCGCCGACGTTCCCGTTTACATCGTGCATCTCTCCGCCGCCGAAGCGCTCGAGATGGTCACCGAAGCTCGCGATCGCGGCCTGCCCGCGTTCGCGGAAACGTGTCCGCAGTATCTGTTCCTGTCGTACGACAACTACGAAGAGCCGGGGTTCGAAGGATCGAAGTACGTGATGAGTCCGCCCCTCCGCGCCAAAGCCACGCAAGATAAACTCTGGCGCGGCCTCGCGTTCAACGATCTGCAGGCGATCGCCACCGATCACTGCCCCTTCTGCATGAAGGAGAAGCACCTCGGCGACGGCGACTTCTCGAAGATCCCTAACGGCGCGCCCGGCGTCGAGACGCGCATGAGCCTCGTTTACGACGGCGGCGTGCGCAAGGGGAAGATCTCGATGAATCGCTTCGCCGAGCTCACCTCGACATCACCCGCGAAGATCTTCGGCATGTTCCCGAAGAAGGGCACCATCGCCCCCGGCTCCGACGCCGACATCGTCATCTTCGATCCGAACAAGTCGACGACGTTGTCGGCGAAGACGCATCACATGAAGGTGGATTACAACCCGTATGAGGGACGACAGGTGACGGGCGTCACCGAAACCGTTCTGTCGCGCGGGAGGGTGATCATCGACGGCGGGAAGTTCACCGGCAAAGCCGGCGCCGGATCGTTCCTAAAGCGCGACCCGCGATCGATCTAGCTTCTCGTAGGGGCGAACTTCAGTTCGCCCGCCCGCGATCTAAAAACCCGCCGGCCGCTCGCCGGCGACGTTGAACGCGCGCTCGAGCGCCACGCCGACGCGGCCGATCAGGCCGTCCTCGAACAGCCGGCCGACGATCGTGATGCCGTGCGGCACGCGCCGCGGCGGGTTGAACTTCGGTAACGGGCTGGCGGGATCCGGCGCCCAATCGCTGCGTGCCTCCGACACCTCAACGAAACCGGCGCGCAGCGTCAACGACGGATGGCCGGTGAAGTTGGTAATGGTGAGCTGCTCGTCGCGTAGCGACGGCACCAGCAGCACATCGACCTCGCGGAAGATCCGCGCCATCTCGAGTGCGACCTTGCGTCGCAGGCGATCGGCCTGGACGAAGTCGACCGCGGAGAGGAATCGCGCCTGGCGGAAAAGATTTGGCCACGCATCCTTCACTTGCACTTTGAGAGTACCGAGCTGGTTGTTCAGCGCCAACTCCTCGAACGCGGCGGCGCCCTCGGCGAACAACACCGGCATCAACGAGCTGTATGGCCAGTCAGGCAGCGTGACCGGTTGCAAATTCATCTCGAGCGCGCGCATCTTGTCCATCGCGCTTCGATCGACATCGGTCGCGGGACGCTCGTTCATCCACTTGTCGATGTAGCCGACCCTCAGTCCGGCAACGGACGCGTCCGCATCGAAGTCGAGATGACTCGGCACGCTCGACGCGTCGCCCGAATCCTGACCGCTAATCGCCTGCAACACCAGCATCGCGTCTTCGACCGTTCGCGTCATCGGCCCAAGCTTGTCGAGCGACCAGCACAGGGTCATGGCGCCGGTGCGCGGGACGCGGCCGAACGTCGGACGCAGGCCAGTGACGCCGCATCGCATCGCAGGCGAGATGATGCTGCCGCCGGTTTCGCTGCCGATGGAGAACGCGACTAACGCGGCCGCCATGGCGGCGCCCGGTCCGGCGCTCGATCCCGATGCGCCTTCCTCAATCAGCCACGGGTTCATCGTCTGTCCGCCAAACCAGATGTCGTTGAGCGCCAGCGCGCCGAGCGAGAGCTTGGCGACCAGCACGGCGCCGGCATCGTTTAATCGGCGCACCACCGCGGAGTCGGCTGCCGGCACGCGGTTACGGAAAGGCTCCGCGCCGTAGGTGGTCGCGATGCCTTTCGTATCGAGGAGATCCTTCACGCCGTATGGAATGCCATGCAGAGGGCCGCGATATTTTCCAGCGGCGATCTCGGCATCGGCGGCCTTCGCGCGCGCCAGCGCATGCTCGCGCGTCACCGTGATCACCGATCGGATCTTCCCGTCGAGGCGATCGATTCTCGACAGATAGATCTGCGTGAGCCGCTCTGACGACAGTTGCCGCGATTCGATCCATCGCGAGAGCGAGGTCACCGGCGCAAATGCGATCGCATCGTCTGTGGACGGCAGCGGCGCGCTGGTCGCAGCGGATCGCACGAATCGATCGATCGTGGGCGGCGCGGCGATGCCCGGCAGCTGCGGATTCCACAGCGTCGCGGGCGGATCGGTGTCCGCGAGCGCCACTTTCCGCGGACCCGTGCGCCGCTCGAGGTACTGCGCCAGCGATGAGCGCCACGACTCGGCCAGCTGCTGCCGCTCGGCGGGCGTCATCGTGATCTGCACGAGCTTTTCGGCTTCGGCAAACGTCTCCGCCGTGACGGGCGGTCCGGCACCAGGGCCGGTACCGAATGTCGGCGGCGCGCCCGCAGCTGTTGACGTTTGCGGAGCGGGCGGCGGAGCATTCGGCGTCGCCGTGTTGCAGGCTGCCGTCGCAACCAGGAAACCAAGCGGCGCCTTGATCAGAAACTGGCGGCGGGTGTTCATCAGTACTTCCAGCTCGTGACGTCGGCACCCTGCGGCGCGTACTTCGTAATCTGCGTCGCCATCTTTGCGACAAGGTCACTCTTCGGCGGGCCCCAGCAGTGCGGCGCCATCGGCTGGAACACGATCTCACCGGTCCACTTCGGGTTGTCCGCTTTCGTCAGGAACTCGTCGAGCTTGTGCACGCCCATGTTCAGGAAATAGCTGTCGGCGTCGCCGACGTAGACGTTGATCTTGTTGGCAACTTTCGGACCGAGCGTAGACCAGTTGGATTCGAGGATGTGGCGAAGGTCGTAATACTCCTTCCAATACTTCGCGACGTCCTTGTCGATTTCCCCGGTCGACTTGTCCCAGAGCCGCTGCGGATATCCATCGCTACCCGCGGGACCATACGTGGCTTCCCAGATATCCCACTGGCCGCCGGAGCGCGAGCGATCGCCTTGCACCAACTCGTACCAGTTCTCGTCTTTCATCATCGACACGATGTTGCCGTCGGGCCGCCGATTGTTCGGGCGCTCGGTCTTCAGCCATCCGCGATCGACGAAGTAGGCATTGTCGTCGTCATAGATGTTGACGATCTGGTGGTAACGGAAGTCGACGCCGTCGGGACACATCGAGAAGACGCCGCCGTAGAAATCGGGATAGAACACCTGATGCGCCAGCGCGATCCATCCGCCGGTCGATCCGCCGGTCAGCATGCGCGCCCACGGCTCGCGGATGATTCGGAACTTCGATTCCACCAGCGGGATCAGCTCCTGCATGATCGCGTCGCCGAACGGACCGTTGTTCGCCGAATTCACGCCGTACGAGTCGTCGTAGTACGGCGATGGGTGCTGCATCCACACGTTGATCGCGCGCGGCTGCGGGCCGGGCGGCGCAGGCGGCTGCGGCTGGCGGCTTCCGGGAATCGTCGACGGGAAGTGTCCGTGGTTGTAGACGACCGGGTACTTCACCGCCGGATGCTCCGCGTAACCGTCCGGTAACTGGACGATCGCGCCGAGGAAAATCGGATGGCCCCACCACTTCGTGAGGATCTCGCTCTGGATCTTCAAGTACTTCACCGAGGCCGTATCTGCGGGCGGCGTGATCGGCGGAATCACTTTGTCGGCGACGAGCGCGATCGGCGTCGATGATGCGGGATCGAAATGGATCCGGACCGGCGTGCCCTCGATGTTGCCGGGCGATCGCTTCCAGTTCTGCCCTTCCCACTGATCCATGTGCATCCACACGGTGCGGCCATCGGCGCGCGCGAACTTCGTGTAGACGTTGACGAATGCCTGCGCCCAGTAGTCGCCGGCGGGCAGATCGCGAAGACTCTTCGTGGGATAGCCGAGCGTCGTGCCGTCGATCACGGCGGCAGTGCCGGGCGCCAGCGACTCGACGTTGACGCCGAACAGCGGCACGCCATTGGTGTCGGCCTGCTGGATTGGCGTGCGATCGTTGGTCCTGCTGATCGCGACGTAGACGCGGCCGGTCACGGCCTCGGCGCGCGCCGTCGCGGGAAACGTGACGACGATTCGTGGTCCTGTTGGTTGTGCAAGAACGAGGGCCGCGAACGAAACGGCAAGAAGACGCATCGCGCGATTGTATACGCGGTACGATCCCAAATCCGAGATCCGAGATCCGAGATCCGAAATCTAAGAAGGCGTGTTCCAGCCGCCGACGTCGGCGACGAGACGATTCGCTTCCTGCGGTCCCCAACTCCCGGGCGTGTACTCGTGAAGCGGCGGCGACTTCGCGTTGATCAGCGGATCGACAATCGCCCACGCGTTCTCGACGACGTCCTGGCGCGCGAACAGCGTCGCGTCACCGTGCATCGCGTCGCCGAGCAGCCGCTCGTAAGCGTCCATGTCGTCGCCGGTGTCATGACGCACCACCGACAACTCGACGGGCTTGCCTTCCAGGCGCTCACCCGGCTCCTTGATCAGCGCGCCGACCGCGATCGCCACTTGCGGGCCGAGGCGGAAGCGCACGTAGTTGCCGTGTCGCTGGCCGGTCTTTGGAAACACCACCGCCGGGGCGTGCTTCAACTCGACGCTCACTTCCGTGACCGTCCGGGCGAGCGACTTGCCGGCGCGCACGAAAAACGGCACGCCCGCCCATCGCCACGAGTCCACATGCAGGTGCAGCGCCGCGTAGGTCGGCACCTGTGAACCCGGAGCGACGCCGGCTTCCGATCGATAGCCGCGAAACTGGCCGAGCACCAGATCGCCGGGATCCATCGGCCTGACGGTCCGCAACACCTTCGCCTGCTCGTCGCGAATCGCCTCGGCGCCGATGCTCGACGGCGGCTCCATCGCCAGCAGGCTGAGCACCTGGAACAGGTGATTCTGAATCACGTCTCGGATTACGCCGGTCTCTTCGTAGAACTTGCCGCGGCCCTCGACGCCGAACGCTTCCGCCATCGTGATCTGCACGTTCTCGACGTACTGACGATTCCACAGCGGCTCGAGGATCGCATTCGCGAAACGGAAGTACAGGATGTTCTGCACCGCTTCCTTGCCGAGATAGTGATCGATGCGGAAGATCTGCGGCTCCGACAGGTAGTTGTGCAGCGTGGCGTTGAGCTCACGCGCCGATTTCAGATCGCGCCCGAACGGCTTCTCGACGATGATCCGCGCGTTGGCGAGACAATTGGCCGCGGCCAGGTGCGTGACGACGACGGGAAACACGCTCGGAGGAATCGCGAAGTAATGCAGCGGCCGCGTCGAGGAACCGAGCTCGTGCTTCAGCCGCGCGAAGGTGGCCGCGTCGTTGTAGTCGCCGTCGACGTAGCGGATCAACGACGCCAGCTTCGCAAACGCGTCGTCATCGACGCCGCCGTGCGCCGTGATGCTGTCGCGCGCGCGCTCGATCACCTGATCGCGCGTCCAGTTCGATCGCGCGAACCCAATCACCGGCACGTCGAGCTTGCCGCGTCTGGCCATCGCATGCAGCGCGGGAAAGATCTTCTTGTAGGCAAGATCGCCGGTGATGCCGAAGAAGACCAGCGCGTCGCTGCGGCCGCCGTCGATCTGCATCAGACCAGCATATGCGCCTTCTACTGAACCACCACGGCCGTGCCGCTGACGGTGACCATCAGCATGCTGGCGTTGGTGCCGACCGTCTCGTAGTCGATGTCGATCCCGACCACGGCGTTGGCACCCATCTCCGCCGCGGCCTGCATGACCTCGGTCATCGCCATCTCGCGCGCCCGGCGCAGCTCGCGCTCGTAGGTCGCCGAGCGGCCGCCGACGATGTCGCGGATGCCGGCGAACAGATCCTTGAAGATGTTCGCACCCATGATCGCTTCGCCGGTGACGATGCCCTTGTATTCGGTGATCTTCCGGCCTTCGACGGACGGGGTGGTGGTGACGAGAACGGCTGACATGTCAGCTGTGCCTCCTCAATCAATAGACGGAAAGCGTAGAGTCGTCGTTCCTCATCGGCAAAACCGCAGGATCGGTAACGCGTCAGACCGCGATCACTGCCGCCTTCCACTCGGCCGCCTGCGCGTCGGACTTGATCAGGTTCGACAGATCGACGACGACGGTCGCGCCGTCGCGTTCGATCTTCAATCGATCCATGTTCCGGGTCGCGCGCCCGCCGATGTAAGTGCCATCGGGCGAGTACTTCGAATCGTGCTTGGTGCATTCGAAGCGGCCCACCGCCTGCTTCCAGCGCAACGCCGTGTTCTCGTGCGGGCACGCCAGGTTGAACGCCATCACCCTGCCCTGGAAGCGCACCAGGATGACGCCGGTCTGCTTGTCGATGGTCACGCCGTCGCCCGCGGGAATCGGAAATGCCTTGTGCGTCGGATCGAGATCGATGCCCGTCATCTCTCTCACGACGTACATCGCGTCCGCGGCCGACGCATCAACACCGATCCACGCGGCCAGGACGATCCCGGGTAGGCGCGTGATGAACACCCGGCGCGACGCACACGCTACGCGGCAACCGTCAGCCACTCGCCGATCCACAGAATCAATAGCCATAACAGACAACTCGCTCCCGACGCCAGCACGACCCGGCGCCACATCGACACGTCGGTGTCTTTCGCGTAGGCGCGCTCGGCGGCCACCAGCACGATGCCGTTGAGCACGAGCAACCCGACCGTAGTCATCTTGATCCAGAACAGACGCGACGACACGAACGTGTCCCAATCGGCTGCGGCCATCAGAATGCCGCTGGTCGTCACAATCACGAGCGCGGGCACGACGACGCGATGCGAGCCCGTCATCGCGACGAAGGCGGCCCGTCGCCGATCATCTGTGCGCGTGCGCGCGGTGCCGAGCACGACGCGATCGATCGCCAGCGCGGTGCCGCCGCCAACCATCAGCGCGGCGAGGTGCAGATAGCGAATCAGCAGCGACACCATCTGGTGATCGCTGTAGTACGCCGACCACCAGGTCGTCACCGAGTCACCAGCATGTAGATATAGCTGCCCACCGCGACGCCCATCGACGTAATCGCGACGTTGCGGTGCGCGGATCGATCGCTCGTAAAGCTGCCGTCGTCATCGTCCGGCGCCAGCGAAGCGGCGGCGACAAATCCCGCGTCCGCGCCGAGCATCAGCAGGCTGTGGACGACGCGTCGTGTGCGCCCGTTCGGATCGTGGCGTCCTTCCCACAAGTTCCACACCCCCGTGATCGTATTGACGCCGAACAGCGCCGCGAGGCCGGCCGTGAAGGCGCCGTGCGCCGACTTGGCGGACTCGCTGCCGTTCCCGTCGTAGAGCTTCTGCCCGGCGATCGACTCGCCGATCACCATGGGGATGGTCGCCCAGCTCGCGATCATGTGGATCTTGCGGCGCGTGTTGTAGAAGTCGCTGTATTCATATGCGGCGGGCCGTTGTTCGGCCGTCGTCCGATCAAGATCGGCCGAGGGCAGACTGGTGCGGAGTGGCTCGGGCGCCGCCGGCATGAATGACACGTGCCACAGACGTGCTTGCCGGGACTCTGCCACAGCGCCCTCGACGGGCACTGTCCCCGGTGGAGTCCACACGGCAGAGGGAAAGACTTCCCAATTTTCGGACGCCAGCGAATTGGACGGGATCGTGAGCAAAAGGAAAGCCGCGCAAACCGGAACGAAAATACGACGAATCATCTGAACCTCCATTTGGAGTGTCGAGGACAGACCTCGACCTCTGGAGGAGATGCAATTGCCGATCCGATTTGTAACGAAGACTGATATCGCAACATCGGTTCTTGTTTCATTTTCCGCAACGTACGCAGAATCTGAAACAGAATCGGTGGATGAGGGGTCAGTCCCGGTTACAGATCATTCGCTTCTCAACGCTGTCACCGGCTCGACGCGCGCGGCGCGGGCGGCGGGAATGATGTAGCCCGCAATCGCGATGCCGGCCAGTCCCAGCGCGGAGCCCGCGAAGACGATCGGATCGGTGGCGCTCACCTGGTAGAGCAGGCTGCGCAACACGCCGGATGCGGCAAACGCGACCAGCGCGCCGGCCGCGATGCCGGCGCCGCTCAGGATCAATCCCTCCCGCAACACCATCGACAGCAGTGTCGATCGATTGGCTCCGACGGCGGCGCGAATCGCCAGCTCGCGCTCACGTTGCGCGACGGTGTACGACATCACGCTGTAGATGCCGAGGATCGCGAGCGCCGCGGCAAGCACGCCGAACAACACGCTCAGCCACGACAGCAGGCCCGAAGTGCGATTCGCATTCGTCACCACCTCGTCGAACGTCCGCATTGTCGAGAGCGCGACGTAGGGTGTGATCCGCGCCATTTCCGATCGGATCTGACTCGACAAACCAACGGGATCGCCTTGCGCGCGAACGACGAATGTCATGCTCGGCGCCGGGTTCTGCTCGAACGGCACGTAGACTTCGGGATCGGGCGGCGCATCCGGGCGGCGTGAGCGCACGTTCGCCGCGACGCCGACGACCTCCAGTGTTGCGCCCAAGACATTGCCGATCTTGATCGGCTGCCCGAGGATCTGCGGCGGATCGAGCGTCGGAAACAGGCGCTTGGCGAGCGTCTCATTCACGACGGCGACGGCAGCGGTGGTCGAACGATCGCGCGCGTCTGGCGCACGGCCCGCGATGATCGGGATGCCCATCGTCTCGAAATACCGATCCATCACGATGCGGAATTCCGTGACGGGCACGCCGTCGTTGGGATCGGTCTGGTCGGCGCGGCGCACCGGTCCGTTATTGCCGGTGAACGCGATCGGCAGCATGCTGATGCCGCTCGCATGCGTGACGCCCGGCATGACGCGCACTTTCTCGAGAAAATCCATCTGGAAGCGTCTCACCGCATCGCGGCCGTCAGCCACGAATTGCGGCACGCCGACGCCGAACGTCAGCATCGGCGCGCGGGTGAAGCCGAGATCCTGCGACTGTAGACGAAGCAGGCTCTTCACCATCAGCCCCGCGGTCGTCACGAGCGCCAGCGCGAGCGCGACTTCCGAAATCACCAGCAGGCGGCTTGCCGCCCGCGCGCGGCCGGCGGTCATGCTGCGGCCGCCGCCGGATCGAATCACCGCGTTCAGATCCGAGCGCAAAAGGTGAATCACCGGCGGGAGTCCCGCAATCAGTCCCGCGAACACAGCGATGAAGAGCGCGAAGCCCAGCACGCTCGAATCGAGTGAGATCGCCGCGAGCCGCGGGAAATTCGCCGGCGCGAGAGAAACGAAGATGCGCAGCAACCCCCAGGCGAGGCCGATGCCCACGATGCTGCCGGGGATCCCGAGGGCCATCGTCTCGCCCATCACCTGCCCGAACAGACGCGATCGGCCGGCGCCGAGCGACGCGCGAATCGCGAGATCGCGCTCGCGCACCACCGCGCGCGCGAGCAGCAGGTTCGCGACATTGGTGCACGCGATCAGCAACAGCAGGCTGGTCGCCGCCAGCAGCATCCACAATCCACGCGTCGCGTTTTCGGTGATCACTTCGTGGAGCGGACGAGCCGTGAAGCTGTATTTGTCGACGGCGTGATCGCGCGACATCTGCGCCGCGAGATCGGCAAGGCCGGCCCGCGCCGAGTCGAGCGTCATCCCGTCGCGCAGCCGTCCGAACGACAGCAGGAAGTTCGAGCCGCGGTTGTTCGGATCGCCAACCAGGCCGATCGCCGTCCAGAGATCGAGCCGCCACACTTCGGAGAAACCGGACGGCGCGACGCCAACAATCGTGTAGGACTGACCGTCGATCTGCAGCGGCCTGCCAATCACCGACGGTGATTGCTCGAAGCGTCGCTTCCACAATCCTTCGCTGATGATCGCCACTCGCTCGCCGCCGAGCCGATCCTCGTCATCCAGGAAATACCTGCCGATCACCGGCGGCGCGTTGACAACCTTGAAAAACGAGGCCGAGGCCATCGCGCCCGGCACGCGCTCGGGACCCTGCGGACCCGTAATCGTGTATCCGCGCGGCGACCACGCGCCGAGGTCCGTGAAGACGCGCTGGTGCTGGCGCCAGTCGAGATAGCGAGGAAACGACGCCGACCCGTACGTCAGGGCAGGCAACTCGCTGCGCCACACTTGCACCAACTTGGTCGAATCAGGAAACGGCAGCGGTTCTATCAGCACCGCGTTCACGACCGTGAACAGCGCCGTCGTCGCGCCGATGCCGAGCGCCAGCGTCAGGATCGCGGTGGTCGCAAAGCCCGGCGCCCTCAACAGGAGACGGAAACCCAGTCGGAGGTCGCGGAGGAAATCCATCATGGCCGGTTGGACGTTATGTGCAACCTAACCGTTGGCGCCTGCCCTGAGCGAGTAACGCGCACGGGACGTGCACGTTACGAGTCGAAGGGTTAGCATCCGAGTGTTGATGGATGCCCGTGGTCTTGCGCTCGTTCTCAGCGGCGGCGGCGCCCGCGCCGCCTACCAGGTCGGCGTGTTGCGCTATCTGGCACGCGAATTCCCAACGGCGGTCCCCGACATCCTGACCGGTGTGTCGGCGGGCGGCATCAATGCCGCGTTCCTGGCGGCGCGGCAGGAACCCTATCCCGAAAAGATCGAAGAACTGAGTGAGATGTGGCGCGACCTCCACATTAACCAGGTCTTCGACGTCAGCCTCGGCGATCTCGCCTGGCGCGGCCTGCGCTGGGGCGGACGGCTCGCGTCCGGGGGCAAGTCGCCGCTGCCGCATGCGAAGAGCATGGTCGACACGGCGCCGCTGCGCGAAGTCCTCGAGCGCGAGCTGCGCGCCGGCAAGGGGCCGATCCCCGGCATCCAGACCAGTTTATCGAGCGGCTGGCTGCGCGCATTCGCGCTGACGGCGTCGAGCTACACGACCGGGCAGTCGATCACATGGGTGCAGACCCGCGAAGACGACGTCATGCCGTCGTGGGAGCGGCCGTTGCGCAAGAGCCATTGCTGTCCCCTGCGTGTCGATCACGTGATGGCGTCGGCGGCGCTGCCGTTTTTCTTCCCCGCGATCGAAGTTGACGGCGCGTGGTACGGCGACGGCGGTATCCGGCTGACCGCGCCGCTGTCGCCGGCAGTCCACCTCGGTGCGAAAAAGATCATCGCGGTGACGACGCGCTACGCGCGCACGCGCGAGGAAGCGGATCGCCCGATGATCACCGCGTATCCCCCGCCGGCACAGGTGGCCGGCGTGCTGTTCAACGCGATCTTTCTCGATCAGCTCGACGGCGATGCGCTGCAGCTTCGGCAAATCAACGACCTGATCGAAAAGTTGCCGGATGACAAGCGGCAAGGACTGCGGCCGATCGAGCTGCTGGTGGTCAGGCCGTCCGAAGATCCCGGGCGATTGGCGAATGCCTATGAGGCGGAGCTTCCGAAAGGATTCAGGTTCTTCACCCGCGGCCTCGGCACGCGCGAGACGCGCTCGAACGACATGCTCAGCCTGGTGATGTTCCAGCCGGATTACGTCAAGCGATTGATGGATCTGGGCGAGGCGGACGCGGAAAAACGCCGCGCCGACTTCGAGCGCTTTCTTTCGACGCCCGCGCGGGAGGACTAAAGTCCTCCCCTACGTTCGTGAACGCTATTCCCCCCGCAGCGCGTTGATCGGATCGATCCGCAGGGTGCGGAGCGCGGGCACGACGCTCGCGATGAACGCGGTCGCGATCATGATTCCCGCGGTGACCGCGAACGACACAACGTCGAGCGGCTGCACCGAGTAGAGCTGGGTCTCGACGAATCGTCCGAGGACCGCGGCGGCGATGCCGCCGGCCACGACGCCGACGAGCGCCAGCATCAGGCCCTGCCCGACGACGAGACCCATCAACTGTCCGCGATTCGCGCCGAGCGCGGCGCGCACGCCGATCTCGCGCGTCCGCTGGCCGACCCAATACGCGAGCAATCCGTAGATGCCGATGATCGCCAGCGTCAACGCGGTGGCGGCGAACACGCTGGTGAGCCACGTCAGGAATCGGCTCGATGCCAGCTGCTGATCGACCAGCTCGCTCAACGGCTGCGGCGTGAACACCGCAACGCCGGCGTCGACTCGTCGCATCACCTCTGTCGCCGGCTTGATCAGCAGCGACGGATCGCCGCTCGCCTTGATCAACACCGCAAAGCCGCGCGAGCGCTCGTTGAACGGCAGGAAGATGTCCGGGTCGCGCGTCGGATTGACAGGGATACCGCGCAGGTTCGCGTCCTGCAGCACGCCGACGATCGTCCACCACGGATTCTTATTCTCGCTGGTCAAATCACCGGCCTTGATGCGGCGGCCGATCGCGCTCTGTCCCGGCCAGAACCGTTGGGCCATCGCCTGCGTGACCATCACGTTGGTGGCGTTGGCGCCGAGATCGGTCGGCCCGAAGGCGCGGCCGTCGATCAACCGCAACCCGATCGTCTCGACATACCCCGGGGACACGCGATGCAGATAGGCGCGCGGGCGATTCGTGGCATCGACCTCGCCCATCCCTTCCGCCGCATAGAAGATCGCGCCCTGTCCGCCGAGCGGAATCGCTGATGCGAGCGCAGCCTGCGTGACGCCGGGAAGTCCGCGCAGATCTTCGAGCAGCGCCAGCGAGGGCGCGCCCGCATCAACTCCTTGAGGCGCCGCCTGCGCGCCTGCCACCACCGGTAGCTGAACGCGCATGCTGAGGACGCCCTTGGGCTCGAATCCGGGATCGAACTTCGCGAGCGCCGCGAAGCTGCGGCCGAAAAGCGCCGCCCCCACGAGGAGCATCACGGTCACCGCGATCTGGACGGCGACGATCGCCTGCAGCGTGCGGCCGCTGGCGCCGCCGCGCGCCTCGATCGCGCCTTCGCGCAGATCCTGCGCGAGCGAATGCTTGCCCATCGAGCGCAGCGGCGAGAGTCCGATCACGACGGTGATCAGGACGCCAATCCCGGCGACGAATCCGAGCGTGCGCCAGTCGATCCCGGGCGCCGCAAAACTCGGCAGCTGAACGGGGCTCAGTGCGAGCAGCGCGTCACCGGCCCACATCGAGAGCAGCACACCCACGGTGCCGCCGAGGGCGACGACCCACGCGCTCTCGGACAGCATCAATCGAATCAAGCGGCGTTCATCGGCGCCGATCGCGCGCCGCAGCGAGAATTCGCGGCGGCGAGACTCGGTTCGTGCCAGGAGCAGGCTCGCCACGCTCGCGCATGCGATCACGAGGACGAAGGCGACCGCGCCGAACAGCAGCGAGATCGCCGGTCGAACAGTGCCGAACACTTCGTTCGCGAGCGGAGACACTTCGATACCGCGCTTCTCGTTCGATGTGGGGTACGCCTGTTCGAGCTGCTTCGCGACGTTCGTCGAGTCGGCTTGCGCCTGCGCGAGCGACACTCCAGGAGCGAGGCGCGCGAGCGCGGGGAATCCCCGGCTGCCGCGCTGGTCGCGCGCCTGCGGCGGCACCGATGCGATCATCGATACCCACACTTCGCTCGTATCCGAGCGGCCCTTGAACTTCGCGGGCGCGATGCCGACGATGGTGAAGACCTGGTTATTCAGACGGATCGATTTGCCGATCGCATCCTGCGCGCGGGAATAGGCGCGGCTCCACAGCTCTTCGCCGATGACCGCGGCCAGCGGCGCGTCGCCGGCGTCATCGGCCGACGTCAACGCGCGGCCGAGGATCGGCTCGACGCCGAGGACGCCGAAGTATTCACCGGCGACGACCTCACCAGACAGCCGCTCCGGCGCGCCGTTGCCATACATGATGAAACCGTTCCCGCTCCACGCGGAGAACTGGTCGAACGACGTGGTCTTCGCCTTCCAATCGAGATAATCCGGAATCGACGTGCCGCGGCGCTCGACGACCTGGCGTTCGACGTTGCCCCACAGCTCGACGAGGCGATCGGATTCCGGATACGGCAGCGGACGGAGCGCCACTGCATTCAACAATCCAAACATCGTCGTCGTGGCGCCGATGCCCAGCGCCAGCGCGAGCATGGCGCCGAGAGTCGTGATTGGAGACTTCCACAACGCGCGCCAGGCGTACCGAAGGTCGCTCACCATGCGCGCCAATAGAGCAAGCCGCGTACCCGCGATTTCAGGCCTGAATTCAAGCGGCCAGTGATGAACTCGTCCCGCGGCGCGAACGAGATGTTCGTTTGCGGACGTTCGGGCGCCGCGGTCCGCCGAAGCGCGAAGCGCGAAGGCGGACTGGTCCTACCAACCTTTTCGAAACCCTTCCCGTCTGATATACAGCTTTCCTATATATGACGAAACTGCTGCTCGATCGATCGGCCATCGACGCCGCCAAGAAAGGCAGCGCCGACCTTTTCATCCTCGCCCTGGTCGATGAAGAGGACCACCACGGCTACGAGATCGGCAGGCAGATCGAGCTTCGATCGGGCGGCGCGGTCCACTTCACGATGGCGTCGCTCTACGCGACGCTGTATCGACTCGAGGAGCGCGCGCTGATCAGGGGGCGATGGGTTGAGAAGGCGGGCCAGCGGCGGCGGCGCTATTACCGCATCACCGACAACGGACGCGCGATGCTGGCGACGCAGCGGGAAGACTGGGCCCGCTTCATCGCGGCGCTCACACAGATCGCGGGCGTGAAACCCGCGTAATGCCATGACGACACCTTTCGATCCGCGCGCCGAGGTTCGGCGCCACGTCGCGAAATCCGGAGTGGAGCTGCCGGAGGCGACGGTCGACGAGCTGGTGGCATATCTCGAAGATCTCCATGCCGCTGCTCTTGAAGAAGGCGCGACCCCGAACGATGCGCGCACGCGCGCGCTGGCGGCGCTCGAAGAATCCGCGTTCTCGGTGCTTCAGCGGCACGCCGCGAAGCATCCCGATCGAGTTCAAGCGGCGCGCGCCGATCTGATGGCGCGCTCCGCCGGTGGAAGGAGCCTGAACGTGATGAGTGCGATCCGGCTGGCGCTGCGGCAGTTCCGCCAGCATCCGACGTTTGCGATCGTGACGGTGCTGGTGCTCGGCCTCGGCACCGGCGCGGCCACGACCGTGTTTACGGTGGTCGATTCGGTCGTCCTGCGGCCGCTCCCCTATTCGGATCCGGATCGGCTGGTAACGCTGTGGGACACGAATACCGAGAAGGGTCTCGCCCACGATCCGATCTCACCCGTGAACTTCATGGACTACCGCGTGCTGCCGGTGTTCAGCGATGCGGCCGGCTGGTGGCGGCCGGGCATCAATCTCACCGAGCCGGGCAAGGATCCGATTCGCGTCAACACGATCGAGACCGGCGCCAACCTGTTCGAGGTCCTCGGCGTGAAGCCGCAAGTCGGCGCCGGCTTCCCTGCCGGCGGCAAGATGTTCGTCACCAACGAATTGATCTGCGTGATCAGCGATCGCCTGTGGCGCACCCGCTTCAGCGGCGATCCCTCGATGATCGGCAAAGCCATCTCGCTGAACGACACGCCCTACATCGTCGTCGGCGTGATGGCGCCGAAGTTCCATTTCCCTGATGACGTCGATGTGTGGCAGCGCGTGCGCTGGGATTTCACGCAACACAGCCGCGCCGCGCATTTCATGGAGGCGGTGGCGCGACTCTCTCCGGGCACGACGTTCGAGCAGGCGCAAAGCGCGGTCGATGCGCTCGGCACGCGCCTCGCGCAGGAGAATCCGCGCACCAACAAGGGCTGGAACGCGCGCCTCGTGTCGCTGCTCGACGAAGAACTCGGCTATTACCGTCCGGCCTTGATGGTGTTGTTCGGCGCGGTGGCGCTGCTGCTGATCATCGGCGTGCTGAACGTCGCGACGCTGCTGCTGACGCGAGCGCTGTCTCGCGAGAAGGAGATCGCCGTGCGCGTCGCCCTCGGCGCGGCGCCTCGCCAGCTCGTGACGCAGTTGATGGCCGAGAGCCTGGTGCTGTCGGTCGCGGGCGCGATCACCGGCATCGCCGCGACGGCCGCGGCGCTGCCGCTCATCATCAGCTTCACGCCGGTGCAGATTCCGCGGCTCGAGGAAGCGGGCATCGATGTCCGCGCCCTCGGCCTGTGTCTCGCCGTCGTCGCCGTGACGACGGTCGTCTTCGGGTTGGTGCCGGCACTCCTGTTGCTGCGCACGCAGTTCACCACGGACCTGAAGGCCGGCGAGCGCGGCAGTTCAAAGGGCGCGCGGCGCATCTACTCGGTGCTGGTCGCCGCCGAAGTGGCGATGGCCTGCGCGCTGCTCGTCAGCTCGGCGCTCCTCGTGCGCACCGTCGGCCGCATGATGGAGACGCCGACCGGCGTCAGCGCCGATGACGTGACGATCTCGACGGTGCAGCTGTCGCCGTCGGCGGTCGGTGCGCCAACGCGCGGCGGCACGATCGAAACCGTGTGGGTGCCCACGGCCAACGTGCACTCGCGAATCCTCGACGAGATCCGCGCGCAGTCGGGCGTCACCGCCGCCGGCGAATCGAACTTCCTGCCATTCACCGTCGGCTGGCGCAATCCGTTCCTGATCGAAGGCCAGCCGCGTCCGGGGCGCCAGGAAGATCTGCCGCAGGCGCAGATGCATAGCGTCAGCGAAGGCTATTTCGAAGCGATGGGCGCGACGATGGCACGCGGCCGGACGTTCACGGAATTCGATCACAAGGATTCAACCGGTGCGGTGATCGTCAACGAGGCCTTCGTCAGGAGGTACCTCGCGGATGTCGATGCTGTGGGCCAGGTCGTGAGGACCTGGGCGACGGGGATTGGCCCTCTCGGCACGCATTTGAAATCCCCGCCGAATTACCGGCCGCCACCGGAGGGCATGCCGTCGGAGATCGTCGGCGTGGTGAAGGACGTCAACAACGTGCCCCTGGGCCAGACCGTCGAGCCGGCGATCTATTTCACGACGCGGCAATTCCCGTTCTCGGAAGTGTTCATCGCAGTGAAGGCGTCCAGTCCGTCGGTGGCGCAGACGGCGATCCGCGAGGCGCTGCGCAAGGTCGTGCCGAACGTGCCGATGAGCGCGACGCAGACGTGGGGCGAGCGCTTCGCCGCGAAGACCGCCGAGGCGCGGCTGCTGATGACGATCCTGCTGTTCTTCGGCGGGCTCGCGGCATTGCTGGCGGCGCTGGGTGTTTACGGACTGTTCTCGTGGTCGGTGGCGCTGCGCACGCGCGAGCTCGCGATCCGCTTGACGCTTGGCGCCAGGCCGTCCTCGGTTGGCGCACTGGTGATCGGACAGAGCGCGGTGCTGGTTGTGACCGGACTCGCGGTCGGCCTGGTGATCGTCAGGCTCGCGGAAAGCGCGCTGACCCGCGTCGTCTATGGCGTGACGACGACCGATGCGCTGGCGCTCGCGACCGCGAGCGCACTGCTGCTCGTCGCCGCGATCATCGCGTGCGTGCCGCCGGCGCTGCGCGCGATGCGCGTCGATCCTGTTGAGGGATTGCGGGCGGAATAAAAGGAAAAGGCATCGCAGGTTCCAAAACCAGTCTGTTTCTTGGATTAGATCGCGTCCACAATCGGCGCATGTCATTCACCGCTGATGTGAACGGATTGCAACTCTTCTATCGCGACAGCGGGCCGGGTGAGCCGCTGTTGCTGCTCCACGGCTTCACCGGATCCGGTGACGACTGGCGGCATGTCTTCGCCGATCCGATCGCGGGCTATCGTGTCATCGCTCCCGATCTGCGCGGCCACGGGCGATCGACGAATCCCAGCGGCGTCTTCAGGTTCGCCGACGTCGGCCGCGACATCTTCGCGCTGCTCGATCGTCTCGGCATCGATCGCGTCACGGCGATCGGCATGAGCGCCGGAGCAAACACGCTGCTGCACATGGCCACGCAGCAGCCCTCCCGCATCGTGTCGATGATTCACGTCAGCGGCACGCCCCGCTTCCCCGACCAGGCGCGGATGATCATGCGGACGATGACGGAAGAAGGCAGGTCGGAAGCCGAATGGAAAGAGATGCGCGGCCGCCATCACTACGGCGACGATCAGATCCGCGCGCTGTGGCGCCACGCGCGGGCGTTCGCCGACGATCACGATGACATGAACTTCACGCCATCGACGCTCTCGACGATTACCGCCAGGACGTTGATCGTGCACGGCGATCGCGATCCGTTGTATCCGGTCGAGCAAGCCGTCGAGTTGCTGCGCGGGATTCCGAATGCGTCGCTCTTGGTGGTGCCGAACGGCGGGCACGGACCAATCTTTGGAGATCAGGCCGCGCCGTTCGTGAGAACGGCGACGGCCTTCCTTGCACCCTAGGCACCCTGGGCACCTTAGGCACCTTAGGCACCCTGACTAGCCATGGCCTTCTCCATCTCCTCCGGCGAGACATCCTTCGTGTGCGTAGCGATCGCCCACTTGTGGCCGAAGGGATCGGTGATGTTGGCCATCCGATCGCCCCAGAACATATCCATCGGCGGTTGTTCGGTCTTGGAGCCGGTATCTACGGCTTTCTTGAACGTCGCATCCACATCGTCCGTGTACAACATGATCGAGACGCCGGGGCCGCCAAGGGTCTTTGGCGACAGGTGCCCACGCTCCGGATTTTCGTCCGCGAGCATCAGCATCGAATTGCCGATCTTGACTTCGGCGTGCATGATGGCGCCGCCGGGACCGGGCATGCGCACCGTCTCCGTTGCGCCAAAGACTTTCTTGTAGTACTCGATCGCGTCAGCCGCGCCTTTGATCACCAGATACGGCGTCAACGAGTAGTAGCCATCCGGAATTGCTTTCGTTGCCATTCGTGCCTCCCTTGTCGCTCATTCAACATGCGCGATCCATCTATGTACTACGAGTGCAATGACCGCCGCTTGCACAAAAGCGACGGGCAGACGATCAGATGGGACGAACTAGCGCGGCCTTAGCGGAGATCACTTCTTGGTGGTGGGCTCGAATCGATAAACCAGGTACTCGATCGGTCCGTCCAACGCACTGAAGCTGTGCGGGGTGCCCGCGGGCACGATGACGATGTCGCCGGCCTTCACGCGCCGCTCCTCGCCGCCGATGCGCGTGCCGGTCTGGCTCATGCCGGCGTTGACGTTGCTCAAGTCGGTCGGCTTCGCGCCGCCCAGGCTGCCGCCGGTCACGAACGTGCCGCTGCCCGACATGATGTAGTAGGTCTCGGTGACGTAATCGTGAATGAGCGCGCTCGCTTCGGGCTTGACGCGGCGCAGCCGCGCGACCGAGGCCTTGCCGCCGAGCACGTTGCTCGCCTTGATCGGCTGATCGACGACGTTCTTCGCGGTTTGCTCCTTCAGGACCTGCTCGTGTTCTTCCCTGGTGATGAACGTCGCCGGGACCTGTGCCTGTTCGGCCGAGAGAGTCAGGAGGAGTGCGAAGAGTGGCAGCATGGCCGCCACTCTACCATCGCAGGCCGGGTAGAATCGCGCGATGCGCACGCTCATCGCAGCAACCCTTTTCCTCGTTCTGGCAGCCCCGGCCCTTGCTCAGGATGAAGCGCGGCGCCCAGCCGCGCGCAAGGACGGCCCGTGGTTTGGCGTGACGCTGCCGCCCAAGGCAGGCGCGACGCCCGCCGTCAAAGTCGGCACTCGCCCGCCCCGCCCCACCACGCCTGACACCGCCGCTCCTGAATTTGCCGGAGCCGCGCTCAAGGCCGACGTCGAAACCATCGTCGGGTTCGCCAGGGCCGCCGGAATGAGCAAGGAGATCGGCAGCGGCCAGATGTGGGGCCGCATCTCCGGATTTCCGTCGAGCGCGAAGACCGTCGAATGGGCGGTCGATCAATTCCGGAAGGCCGGCATCACCGATGTGAAGACGCAGGCGATCACGCAGGATGAAAAATCATCGCTGTGGCTGCCGCTGTCATGGAAGGTGACGCTGCTCGGCGATTCATCGTTCGGCGCGGGCTCGAACGACATCGTCCTCGAGTCGGCGCTTCCGGTCGGGCCGTCGAACATTCCGGCCGGCACGCTGACCGCGCCGCTCGTCTACGTCGGCGCGGCAAGCCCGGCGGTCCTGCAGCATATCGATGTCAACGGGAAGATCGCGGTGCAATTGATCGTCCCGCAGGGCCACATGCTGTTCGAGCGCGGCGCCGTCGACTCGCGCGCGGAGGAGCTCGTCAAGCGCGGCGCGATCGGCGTCTTCATCTCGTTCGCCTGCCCGGCAACGAGCTGTCGCGCGACTTCAGCGATTGCGGCAACCCGTGCTTCAACATCGGCGGCCGCGACGGTTTGTTTCTCGAATCGATCCTCGATCGCGCGGCGCCGGCCGGCATCGCCGACAAGATTCGCGCTCGCATCGAATTGCAGGCACAGACCTATCGCGGCTTGAAGGCGATCAATGGTGTCGCGATCATCCGCGGCACGTCAGACGATGTGATCGTGCTCAATGCGCACGTCGACGGATGGTTCGATGGCGCCGGTGACAACGGCG
>Ga0137455_1000064_pt1 | contig 22378 bp, 22 predicted proteins | sample EasRivERMGT600_2_FD_102334 | JGI IMG/M metagenome (GOLD analysis project Ga0137455, IMG submission 102334) | Soil microbial communities from meander-bound floodplain in the East River, Colorado, USA - East River MetaG ERMGT600_2 | ecosystem: Environmental > Terrestrial > Soil > Floodplain ... | reverse complement strand
TCACGAGCATCGGGATGACGGCGCGAAACACCGCGGATACGGGTCGGTTGAAGCGCAGCGATGACAGGAACAGGTTCTGGCCCACGGGCGGGTGCAGGTAACCAAGCTCGAGGTTGGCGAGGAAGATGATCCCCAGGTGCACCGGGTGGACGCCGAAGGCCTGGCCGATCGGCACGATCAGCGGCACCACCACCACCGTGGCGGAGAAGATGTCCATCAGGCAGCCCACGACCAGCAGGAACAGGTTGAGCGCCAGCAGGAACATCCAGCGGCTGTGGACGTGGGCCTGGGTCCACTCCACCAGGCGCGCCGGCACCTCGGCGTCGACCATGTAGCTGCTGAGCCCCATCGCGGCGCCGAGGATCACCAGCACGCCGCCCACGAGCACCACGCACTCGTGGAGCGTCCGCGGCAGGTCGCGGGAGAGCGAGAGATCGCGGTGGACGAAGCACTGGGTGATGAAGGCGTAGAGCACCGTGAGCGCCGCGGCCTCGACCAGGGTGGCGAAGCCGCCGAAGATTGCGAGCATGACGATCACCGGCAGCAGCAGCTCCCACTTGCCCTCCTGGAGCGCGGCGCCCAGCTCGCGCCAGGAGAACGCCGAGCGCCGCGCACCGGTCACGACCCCCTCGCGAATCCCCCAGGCCGCGGCGAGCCCGAGCATCAGGAATCCCGGGAGCATGCCGCCGAGGAACAGGTCCTCGATCGAGATCTGGGCGACGATGCCGTAGAGGATCACCGGCAGCGCCGGCGGGAAGAGCAGGCCGAGCGAGCCGCCCGCGGTGATCAGGCCGAGCGAGAAGCGCTCGCGGTAGGACTCCTGCTTCAGCGCCGACAGCAGCAGCGCGCCGAGCGCCAGGATGGTGACGCCGGAGCCGCCGGTGAAGGCGGTGAAGAAGGCGCAGACCACGACGCAGACGACCGCGGTGCCGCCCGGCACCCAGCCGATCACGGCGCGGAACACGCGCAGCAGCCGCGTCGAGGCCTGGCCTTCGGCGAGCAGGAAGCCGGTGAGGGTGAAGAGCGGGATGGCGGCCAGCGTCGGCGAGACGGCGAGCCGGTAGGTCTCGACCGGCAGCGCCGCGATCGGCACCCCATCCTTGAGGAAGAAGAGCAGGGCGACGCCGCCGAGCAGCACGAAGATCGGTCCGCCGAGCAGGGTCGCCGCCACGATCACCGTCAGGCCGAGCCACGGCGGCTTGCCCTCCAGCATTCCCGGCATCTGGCCGAGCATCCACCCGTTCGCGAGGCCGACCGCGGCGATCAGGCGCGCGCCCCAGCCCGGGGCCCGCCACACGATCCAGAGCGCGATCGCGGCGAAGGAGAAGGGGAGGACGAGCTGGGCGACCCACAACGGGATGCCGAGCGCGAGCATCGAGCCGGCCTCGCGCTCGACCCGCACCAGGTCGATCGCGGCGCGGCAGAGCAGCGCCGAGACGGCGGCGGCGATGGTGGCCGCGAACAGCTCGGCCGCGCGGCGTGCACGACCCTCGGGGATGAAGGTGGTGGTGGCGAGCGCGAGCAGCTTGCCCTCGCGCGCCGCGATCGCCGCGCCGAGGAAGCCGACCCACAGCGTCAGGTGCTGGACCAGCGTGCCCGACCCGGGGATGCCGGCGCGGGTCACCAGCCGGGCGACGATCTCCCCGAGCGGCAGCAGCGCCATGATCACGAGCGCGAGGCTCGCGATCACGACGTCGAGGCGGCCCAGGCCCCTCAGCGTGTGGACCTCACGGGGCGCCGCCGACGCGCTTGCGATACGCGTCGCGCGCCTTGGTGGCGGTCTCGAGCACGTCGACCGGGATCACCGAGCCGCGCATGCCGGCCGCGAACGTCGCGGCCGTGCTGCGCCACTCGGTGCGGGCCGCGCCGCCCACCCGCACGACCTTGAGCCCGCGCTTCTCCATCTCGGCCACGGCGGTCGTGTCCTGGCGGGGCACCTCGACCGCGAGGTGGCGCTCGCCTTTCTGCGCCGCCGCCTGGATGGCCGCCCGATCGGCGGGGGAGATCTTGTCCCACGCGACCTTGGTCACGACGAACCCGCCCACCAGCGGCGCCATGCCGACGCCGACCATGTTGGGGGTGATCCGATACCACTGCAGCGTGAGGGCGAGCAGCGGGGTGGTGGGGAAGGTCTCGATCATCCCGGTCTGCAACCCGGTCATGATGTCGGTGGCGGCGAGCGCCACCGGGTGGAAGCCGTTCGCCTTCCACAGCTGGACCATGCGGTCGTCGCCGGCCCAGGCGAAGAGCTTGGTGGCCTTGAGCTCGGCCACCGTCTGCACCGGCTTCTTGGTGAAGAAGTAGACCCAGCCGCCGTGGCCCCAGCTCAGCAGCACGAATCCCTTGGCCTCGAGCCGTTTCTTCAGCATCGGTGCCATCTCGTCGAGCACGGCGGCCAGCTCGCCGTAGGAGTCGAAGAACATCGGCGCGTTGAACATCTGGAACGCCGGGTCGATCTCGGCCAGGCCGACCGTGGTCAGGGCCCCGGCCTGGAGCTGGCCGATGCGCATCTTGCGCACCACGTCGGGCTCGTCGCCGGCCACGCCGCCGGGATAGACGCGCAGCGTCACGCGGCCGCCGGTGGACTGGCTCCATTCGTTGCCGGTGTTGCGCAGCATGCGGTCCCACACCGAGCCTTCGGGCACCAGCGTCGCCAGCTTGATCACCTGCTGCGCGGATGCCGGCGTCGCCACGGCGATCGCGCACGCGACCAGCATCGCCATCCATGCTCGCTTCATGGCTTGTCCTCGATGAACAGCTCGTCGCCCCGCTGGAGCAGCGCGCGGGCCCGCCGCTGCACGACCAGGTTCGCGAGTCGAAGGTTGGGGTTGGCGTTGGGGTCGACGGCCAGGGCCTTCTGCAGCAGGTCCTCGAACTCGGATCGGTTCTGCGTCATCACCGACACGCTCTGGGCCAGGGTCACGTAGGGGCCGGCGCGCATCCCCTTGGCCAGCTCGACGGCGCGCCGGAAGTGCTCGCGTGCCCGCTCGACCGAGCCGCCCATCACCGCGGGCAGCGCCTCGAGCACGATCTTGGCCTCGTGGAACGAGCCGCCCTCGAACCCCTCGTCCAGCGCGAGCCCGCGGGCCATCAGCGCCTGGACCGCGCCGAGGTCCGCGAGCAGCTCGGCCCGGTCCTTGCCGATCGAGATCGCCGAGCCCCAGGCCGCGGCCGTCCAGAAGACCATCGGCACGTCGCGCTTCTCGAGCCGAGCCGCGGCGGAATCGGGTGCGCGCGCGAGCTGGGCGGTGATCCCACGATGCTTCAGCTCGAGTCCCTCGAGCCCGTAGTCGCGCGCACGCAGGTAGAGCTTGAGCGCCCGCTCGCGCAGCTCGACGGCGCGGGCGTAGTTGGTCGGCTCGATCTCCTCGGCGTCGAGCTGGACGAAGCCGTAGGCGTACTGCGTGAAGCCCCGGGCCATCGCCATCAGCAGGGCTTCGTTCTTGGGCACGATCTGGTGCAGCGACTCCATCGTCTTGAGGCCGAAGGGAACCGCGTCCCGCACCAGCTCGGGATCCTCGTCGGAGGAGAACACGTCGGGCCCGGTCGCCAGCGTGTTGGCCACGCTGTTGGCGGCCATGCGCTTGATCGAGCAGGAGGAGGCCGAGACCAGAAGGAGGGCGGCGACCAGCGCCGAGGCGACACGAGTCGGGTACACGGCAGCGCAGCCTACCACGGCCGCGGGCCCACGCCTCAGTCGCCGACGACCTCGACCCGGACGCGCGCCGTGCCGGCGCGCACGATGTCGAGCCGCTCCGCGGCGCGCCGCGAGAGGTCGATCACCCGTCCCTCGACCCAGGGGCCGCGGTCGTTGATCCGCACCTCGACCTGGCGACCGTCGTCGAGGCGGGTCACGCGCACGCGGGTGCCGAACTCGAGGGTGCGATGCGCCGCCGTCATCTCGCCGGCATCGTAGCGCTCACCGCTCGCGGTGCGCCGGCCCTCGAACTTGCGCGCGTAGTAGGAGGCGAGGCCGACCTCCGAGCGGCCGGCCGCCGGGGGCCGGCCTCCGATCGTGGCGCAGCCCGAGACGAGGAGCAAGCTGGCGAGGAAAAGGGCCGATGATCTCTTCATGAACGACTTCCGGGTGGGGCTGCGGCGGGTCGCCCTCGAGGCCCTGCTCTGGGCCGGGCCGATCGCCATCGCGCTCTCGATCATCGTTCTGGTCTCCAACCGTTCCGCCTTCGGCCATGGCCCCGGCGTTCCCAGCGCCGGCGATCCGCGCGCCTGGTCGGCCATCTGGTTCAGCATGTTCCTGACCGGGGCCGGAGTGCTGGCGGGGCTGCTCGGCAACCTCGTCTGGCTGGCCATGGCCCTCCGCCGCCGGCGCCCGCTCCGAATGGGCGCCTGGGCCCGCGCCGTGGTCGCGGCCGCCCTCGCCACCGCCCTGCTCGCGCTCTGGTTCAACCCCTGACGGCTACGCCGCGGCCTCCTCCTCCTCACGCGGCTGCGGCAGGGCGGGCTCGAACGTGGGCCCGCTGCGCGGGATGAGCAGGCTGCCGAGCAGGCCGGCGACGGCGATCGCACCCGCGCCCCAGGCCAGGCGGGGGTCGACGGCGGCGACGTTGCGCCGCAGCTCGAGCTTCGCCTCGCGCAGGTCGTCGATGCTGGCGCCGCCGAAGCGAATCGAGAGGGCATGGACGCCGGGCTCGGCGACCGTGACGGTGCCGAGGACCATGGTCTGGTGCACGAACGACGCCTCGTCGTCGCGGTTGCCGACCGCGCCGTCCGCCTCCCACATGCGGGCGCGATCCGGCGCGTCGAGCGCCGCCTCGTAGCGCAGGCGGGCGGAGCCCAGCGGCGCGTAGCCGGCGTGGAGCACGATCCGCAGCGGGCTCATGGCCGGCGACAGCTCCACGGTCGCGGCGCCCGGCACTCTGTGCACGTTGAGCATCGCCACTCGCTCGCCCGATCCGTAGAGCGCCCACCCCACGTGCCCGACCGCGACGCCGGCGCCGAGCACGAAGGCCCACCGGCTGACGATCGCGGCCGGCCGGAGGCGCCACGCCATGCGGTAGCTCATGTTCGGGGTTTCGGCCGCGCCGAACGCCGACTTCAGTCGAGATGCCGCCGCATGAACTCGATCGTGCGCGGCCAGGCCTTCTCGGTGGCGCGCAGGTTGGCGCCCTCGCGGTCCGCCTGCGCGCGGAGGAAGCCGTGGCCTGCGCCCTCGAAGGTGTTCGGCTCGTAGCTGCGGCCGAGCTTGTCGAGCGCGGCCTTGGCCGGCGCGATGGTGGCGTTGACCCGCGCATCGTCGCCGCCGTAGAGGCCCAGCACCGGCGCCTTCACGCGCGGCAGCGTGGCGCTGTCGGGCGACGAGCCGTAGTAGACCACCGCGCCGTTGGGCGGCGCGTCGCTGGCGGCGTATTCGAAGCTCCGCGCCCCGCCCCAGCAGAAGCCCACCGTGGCGACCTTGCCGTTGGCCGACGGCAGGGTCGCGGCATAGGCGCGCACGGCGTCGAGACCGGCGGCGGCCTTCTGCGGCGTGACGCTGCGCACGAGCTTGACGACGTCGTCGCGGCTGGCGACCGAATCGGTGCCGCCGCCTCCCGGGCCGAGCCCGGAGATCAGGTCGGGGGCGACGGCGATGAACCCGGCCGCCGCGAAGGCGTCGGTGACGCCGCGGATCCAGTCGGTGAGGCCGTAGACCTCGTGGACGATGAGCACGACGCCGGCCTTGTCCTTGCGCTCCGGGTAGACCACCCAGGTGCGGATCGGCACGCCGCCATCGAGCGCCTTCACATCGACGAACTCGCCGTGGCGCGGCGAGGATTCGAGCGCGGCCTTCGCGGTCTCCTGCGAGGGCGGCAGCGGTGCGGGCTTCTTGGCCGCCGTCGCGGCGGCGAACAACAGCAGCGTCAGGACGATCGGCGTCAGCCGTCGAACGATCGAGCGCATGACATTCCTCCCAAGGGTCGGGGTGAGGCGGGGGAGTCTAACGCCTGCGACCGCCGTGCGCTAAGGTGCGCGGCTTCCAGCGGCCGCTCGGTCCGAATTCATCCCCCAGGAGGTGGCTCGCGGCGCTGCAGCGGCGCCGCGGGCCGGCCGACAACAGGGGCGGACCCGGAGGAACGGCTCATGCCCCGATTGCTCGCCTTCATGCTGGCCCTGGCCGTGGCGCTCGCCGCCGCCGGCTGCGGGAACATGCTCGATTCCGACACCGTCAACGCCACGCTGACCCAGCACCAGCGCGACAGCGTGATCGCCCGCTCGGCGTTGCCGGGGGCGGCGGTCGTCGACCGCGCGCTGATGCAGCACGATCGCGCCACCCACCGCGTCGCCGATCTCGACTCGCTCACTCAGTGATTCAGCGCGGCTAAACGTCCGGCTCCGCGGTTGTCCGGCGGCGCCGATCGGCGTAGGCTTTGTGCCATGAGACACGCCTACGTCAGCCCCCCGCTGGCTCTGGCCCTGCTGCTTTTCGCGCTTCCCGCCCGCGCCGACCTGATCACCAACGGCAGCTTCGAGACCGGTCCCAGCCCGGACGACTCGCTGACCCTGGCGGTCGGGGACCCCAGCATCCCGGGGTGGACGGTGACCCGCAACGCCATCCGGTACATCGGCACGGCCTGGATGGCGCCCCACGGCACGCGGAACATCGCGCTCAACGGGACGACCGCGGGTGGCATCGCGCAGACCGTCGAGACCTCACCCGGGGTGTTGTACACGGTAAAGTTCTTCATCGGGTCCAACGCCTTCCCATTGAAGCCCTACGTCAAGTGGCTGAGGGTCGAGGCGGCGGGACAGTCGGAGGACTTCTCGTTCGACGGCATCCATGCGTGGGAATGGGACATCGGGTGGCTGCCCACGATGTTCAACTTCACGGCCAACTCGACGTCGACCACCATCGAGTTCCGCAGCCTCATGGAGGGCGACAACAACGGCCCGGCGATCGACCTGGTGCGGGTCGAGCCGTTCCCGGTGAGCGTCGCGCCTGGCGGGTCCGCCGAGCTGGCGCTGGGCGCACCCTGGCCGAACCCGTCGACCGGCTCCTTCGAGGTGTCGTTCACCCTGCCCGCGGCCGCCCCGATCCGGCTCGTCCTCTGCGACCTGCAGGGCCGCGAGGTCGGCGTGCTGGCCGAGGGTGCGTTCCCGGCGGGACGCCACTTCCGGATTTGGAACGGCCGGGCATCCGGAACTGGGTCGCTGCGGGCGGGGATGTACTTCCTGCGCCTCGAGGCCGCGGGCACATCACGCGTGCGCAGGATCGCGCTGACGCGCTAGACTTTCCGGCATGCGCCGCCGCATGCCGCCGCTCCTGGCTGGTCTGAGCCTCCTGCTCGTCCGCGCATCCGCGCGGCTTCACTAGCGGGCACGGCGTGCGCCTCGTGCTGCTGGCCGCCGTCCCGCTCTTCCTCGCCGACCCTTCCTGCACGCCTTACCGGCTGACCGGGCAGGGCTTCGTCACCAACGCCTCGCATCCGAGGCACCCCGGCGACGTGCTCCGGGTCGAGGCCGAGCTGGCGATCACGCTCGACGCGCCGAGGGGGGAGGCGGTGATCGAGCTGGCGTCCGGTGACTCGACGGCGCGCAAGGTCGAGCGCTGGTTCGTGCGGCGCGGGCGGATCTTCCAGGTCGACGAGAAAGGGGTCGAGATCCCGGCCGGCCCGGCACGCGATCTCTCGGCCGCCACGGTCGCCGCGCTCCACCCCGCGCTGGTGGCGAGCGCGATGCGCGAGCGGCCGGAGAACGTCCATCCGACCGGCGGGCGCCGGCGCCTCTTCGCGTGGAACGACGAGCTGTGGACGGTGGACTTGGACGGCGCCGGACGCATCGCCCGGCTCGAGCGCGAGACGTCGAGCGACCTGCTGGGTGACGGCACGGAGGAGCTGCGCTACGAGGCCTGGCAGAGCGCGGCGTCGGAAGACGACGAGACGGCGAGCTTCGCCCAGGCGACGGGGACCGCGCTGCTGCGGCCGGGCCGCGTGGTGGTGACCGCGCGAGGCCGCGAGCTGGCGCGGTTCACCTTCAGCGACTCCGTCGGGGTCACCGACTCGGTGCGCGTTCCCGCCGGCGAGCCGCGGCGTGACCGCGGCCACGTGATCGCGTACGACGAGATCGAGTTCCGAGAGATCGCGCCGCGACTCTTCGCCGCCGATCTCGTCTCGCTCAACACCCGCGTCGTGGTCGCCGAGTTCGCCGACCACGTCGCCGTGCTCGAGGGCGCCTACAACTCGCGGATCTGCGATCCGATCGTCGGCCGCGTGGCCGAGCAGTTCGGCAAGCCGGTCCGCTGGTTCGCGTTCAGCCACCTGCACGGCCAGTACATCGGCGGGACGCGCAGCTGGGTCTACGCCGGGGCCACCGTGCTGGTGCCGCCGACGACCGCGCCGCTGGTCGAGGAGATCGTGCGGGCGCGCCACGAGCGCAGCCCCGACCTGCTCGCCATCAGCCCGCGCCCGCTGCGCCTCGAGACGGTGAAGACCCGCCGGCGGCTCGAGGACTCGACCAACGTGCTCGAGATCCACAACGTGGAGTCGGGACACACCGACGAGTACTTCCTGTTCTGGTTCCCGCGGCAGAAGGTGCTGATGACCGGCGACCTGCTCTTCTACCGCCCCGGCAAGCCGCTGGCCGGACGCTCGAAGCTGCTCTGCGAGACCGTGAAGAAGCTCGGCCTCGAGCCCGAAACCCTGGTCGCGACCTGGCCGCTGGCCGGCTACGACACCAGGAACGTGGTCACCTGGGCGGAGTTCAAGGCCGCCTGCGTCCAGCCGAACTGACGGGCGGCTATTCGCCGAGCCGCGACAAGCGAGCATCCGCCGCCGCATGCCGCCCTTCCCGGCTCGGGGTCACGCGCCTCGCCTCGCTCCGATCAGTGGGGCAAGGTGACCGAGGTGCCGAAGAGCAGGTGATAGGGCGAGACCAATTGGATCCCGTTCACCTTCTGGTAGACCGGAATCTGGACGTACGCGAACAGGCCGAGCGGCGATCCGGTCCGCACCCGCAGACCCGGCGAGAGGTAGAACCAGGTGCCGCCGGTGTTGTCCGGCAGCGCGTCGGTCTCGCCGGCGTCGTCCTTGCCGCGGACACGGAGATTGAACTGCGCGAGCAAGTCGAAGGCCCCGGTGAGGGGGTATTCGCCGCCGGCGTTCAGCTGGAACTCGTCCCCGATGCGGTAGTCCTCGGTGCCCTTGCCGTTGACGCGGTACTGCAGACCGAGAAACAGCGGCGCGTCGACCGACGTGCCGTCGAGGGCCCGGGTCGAAACTCCGGTGACCAGGTGCACGCCCGCGATCGCGTCCACCGAGCCGGTGCCCGGCCGGACCGTTGGCTCGGGCTGCTCGCCGTCGATCTCGTCCACGTTGCGCTCTCCGGTCGGTAGCTTGAGGCCCACCAGGAGCGACGCCGATCGGCCCCCGGGGTCGCCGAGCGCAATCCACCGCGCGCTCGTCAGCAGATCGCCGAGGCCGGAGAAGCGGAAGTCCGCCAGCTCGCCGGGCACGCCGCCCTCGTCGGGGATGTGCTGGTGCACCCGATCGATGTAGGGCAGGGCGAGCGTGATGCCGAGGCGCGGTTGGAGCCGGGCCCGGCCGGTCAGCGCGTAGATGCGGCTCAGCGTCCGGACCTCGTCCTCCGGGGCCGGCAGAGCACCCACCGTCGTCTTCTCCGTGCCGGCCTGGACTTCGTCCTGGTCGATGTACTGCAGCGAGGCGTCGAAACTGAATCGACCGGCCACGAGCTGATGCCGGTGAAGATCGATGGGGCAATCGTCGGACCCGCAGCTCGCCCAGACGCCGGTGGGTAGGGTGAGAAGGAGAATCGAGATCGACCAGCAAGGCAACGGCAACATCGCACGCATGGGCACGCTCCACGCGGACCGGGGGTCCGCCAGCCATCAGCCTACTCGCAGGGGAACGATGACGACGACGAGGGCTAGGCGCGCGGCTCGGGCGGATGTTCGATCAGGCTGAGGGTCACGGAATGGGCGACCGGAACGGCGTCACACAGGCCGGCGTCGCGCGGGGGTGGCGGGGACAGCTGCAGCGTCGACGGCGGCTCGTAGAGACCGAGCGAATACCAGGCGAGCGCGCGCGGCGACTCGGGTCCGCACGGCGACGCTTGCAGACCGCAGCCGGTCCAGCCGGGGTCCGAGGCGGCGCACGACGCGAGGGCCGCGCCGTGATCGCAGTCGCAGGCGTTCACTGGGCAGGCGCAGGATGACGGATGCGAGCCGGCGCTTTCACCGGCCAGGAACGTGGGCAGCACGGTGGGCCACAGCAGGAGCAACGCGAACACGAGGGCTGCGGGACGACGGGGGCTCATCGCCGGCGATCTTGCTCCCGGCGACCGGGGCGATCAAATGGAATCGGCGACCGATCGATGTAGGATGCGACCGTTTCACCCCGTTGAACGCAGGAACGTTTCACAGGAGCAAACCACGGGAATGAAAGCGATCCGCGTGCGTGAATACGGTGGCCCCGAGGCCATGAGGCTCGAGGATCTGCCCGATCCGTCGCCACGCACCGGCGAGGTCACCGTCCGGATCGAGGCGATCGGCGTCAACTTCATCGATGTCTATCAGCGCACCGGACTCTATCCGGTGACGCTGCCGTTCACGCCCGGCAGCGAGGCCGCCGGTGAGGTGGTCGCCGTCGGCGCCGGTGTGAGCGACGTTCGCCCCGGCGACAAGGTGGCCTGGCAGGGTGTGCTCGGCGCATACGCGGATCAGGCCGCGGTGCCGGCCGACCATCTCGTTCGCCTGCCCGATGGGCTCGGCACGCACGACGGCGCGGCCGCGATGCTGCAGGGCATGACGGCTCACTACCTCGCCTGCTCGACCTACCCGCTGCGCGCGGGCGACGCGTGCCTGGTCCACTCGGCCGCGGGCGGCGTCGGCCTGCTGCTGACTCAGATCGCCCGCGCGCGCGGCGCGCGCGTGATCGGCACCGTCTCGACGCCGGAGAAGGCGGCGCTCGCGCGCGAGGCCGGCGCGCACGAGGTGGTCCTCTACGGCGAGTTCGAGGCCGAGGTGCGCCGCTTCACCGGCGGCGCGGGCGTGAGCGTGGTCTACGACTCCGTGGGGCGCGCCACGTTCGACCGGAGCCTGGCCTGCCTCGCGCCGCGCGGCATGCTGGTGCTGTTCGGCCAGTCGAGCGGCCCGGTGCCACCGATCGATCCGCAGATCCTGAATCAACGCGGCTCGCTCTACCTCACGCGGCCGAGACTCGGACACTACGTGGCGACGCGCGCCGAGCTGCTCGAGCGTGCCGGCGACGTGCTGGGCGGGATCCGCGACGGACTGCTGAAGCTCCGCATCTTCCGCGAGCTGCCGCTGGCGCAGGCCGCCGAGGCGCACCGGTTGCTGGAATCGCGCGCGACCTCGGGGAAGCTGCTGCTGATCCCATCGAGCGCGAAGGCGTAAGGAGGTGCCCATGATGCTCGGCCGCCATCTGAAGGGACATCTCCTCCGCTTCGAGCGCCGGACCGCGCCGCCTCATGACGCCGCGGCCGGGCTGCGGCTGATGCTCATCTTCCTCCTGCTGGAGTCGGCGATCGGCCCGCGGCTCACGCTCTTCACGCTCCTCGGGTGGCCGGTGCCTCCGGGCTGGGTGCGCGTGCCGGCGCTGCTGATTCTCGCGCTGGTCCTGATCCGGTTCTTCGGCCGCGTGACGCCGGCGCAGATCGGCCTGGTGCCCTGGCGGGAGTGGAGCTTGACCGAGAAGTCCTACTTCATCCAGGGACTCGTCATCGCCACCGCCATCTTCGGCATGCTCTACGCCGGCCGCCTGAGTCGAGTGGTCGCGGATCCCGCGCTCTGGGGTGCGACCGCGCTCGGCGTGGCGACGCACTTCCTCTGGGGCTGCTATCAGGAGCTGATGTACCGCGGCATCCTCCAGACCGAGCTGGTACGAATGTGGGGCGTGGTGCCTGGGATCCTCGTCAGCAACCTGCTCTTCACCTTCGGACCTCTCCACGTCCATCACTTCTCGGGCCGCACGCTTCCGCAGGCGCTGCCGATGTTCGCCGGGATCTTCGCGATCGGATTGTTCTTCGGCCTCCTGTTCCGGCGGTCAGGCAACCTCGCGATGGTCGGCATGTTCCACGGCCTCGGCGACGCCTGGATCAGCGGCCTCAGCGAGGGGCTGGCTGTTCCGGCCGCGAGGCGATGACCGGTCGCCCGGCGACGGCGATCCCAACCGAGCCGGGGACCCGGCCGCGGAAGGGCATCACGCCGCGACGCGACCCGCTGCTGACCGTGATCCTGACCTGGACCACGCTGCTCACCGGCATCCTCTTCTGGCTACCGTTGGTGCGCAGCCTGGTCGAAGGTGACGAGTATCAATGGGGGCTGGCGCCGGGCATCGGCGGGCGCGGGACCGGCGGCGCGTTCGGCGGGCTCGTGCTCGGCACCCTCTACGCCTTCGCGCTGCTGGTGCTCGGCCGGCGTGGGGCGCGGCAGCCCTTCCACTGGCTGCTGCTGGCGTTCCATCTGCCGCTGGCAGTCGCGGTCTTCCGCGCGGCGGCCACCAGCCCCGAGGACTTCCGGTTCGAGGGCGCCTCGCTCGGGGTGGATGTCCCGCTGGTCGTGATCGGCCCGGCCCTGTTCGGGCTCTTCGCGCTGCTCGCCGTGGTGTGGGTGGGCCGCGACCTGCTCCGCCGTGAGCGGCGGCGGCTCGCGCCCTGGCGGTGGACGCGCGCCAACCGGGTCCGGCTCGCGATCTTCGTCGTGCTGATTCCGATCGAGGCCTACCTGCTGCGAGGGGCGCTCGGGAGCACCCGCGAGATCGCCGGCGTCCTGGTCACGGTGACCCAATGGTTCTTCCTGAACCGCGCCCTCAACGCGCGGAGCGTCGCGGCGTTCGAGTCCGCCGTCGAGGCGGCGGAACCGGTGGGGGCGCCGAGCAGCTCACCGTAGAGAAAGGGAACTCATGAGCAGAATGGTCGATCTGAGGTTCCTCTTCGCCGTGATCGCGGCGATCGAGGGGTTCGTCGCTGCCGCAGGTCTGTTGACCCCGCCGAGCCTGATCGTCTCGGTGACCGGATGGTCGCCGAGCGACGACGGGCTCTTTCTCGTGAAGGTGATTAGCGTCGCGCTCGGCTCGCAGGCGTGGGCAGCCTGGACGCTGAGGAGGAACCCCGATCGCGGAGTGGCCCGCGCGCTGGCCTTCTACCAGTTCGGGGCCGCCACCGTCCTCTGGATCATGTGGCTCGCCGCCGCCGGGCGCGGCATCTTCTCGACCGGACTCGCACCGCTGCTCGCCGGCGCCGTCGTGCTCCACTACACCGTCGGCATCCTGCTCGTGATCGCGATCCACGCGCAGCCACGCGCGGACCGGCCCGCCTGACGTGGTGAGGACCGCATGGTGATCCCGCTCGACGCCATCCGCGCCGCCGCCGGGCGCATCGGGCCGCACCTGCATCGCACGCCCCTGCTCTCCGCGCGCGGCCTGGGCGAGCGCGCCGGGGTGCGGCTCACGCTCAAGTGCGAGAGCTTCCAGAAGACCGGCTCGTTCAAGCCGCGCGGCGCGCTCAACATCGCGCTCACGCTGCCGGAGGAGCGCCGCGCCCGCGGTCTGATCGCCGTCTCGGCCGGCAACCATGCGGCCGCCGTCGCCTGGGTGGCGCGGCTGGTCGGCGTGCCCTGCACGGTGGTGATGCCGGCCGACGCACCGCGCTCCAAGCTCGACGCGGTGCGTGGCTACGGCGCGACGATCGTGGCGCACGAGGACCGCACCACGCTGTTCGACCGGCTGCGCCAGGAGGAGGCGCGCACCGGTGCCGCCTTCGTCCACCCCTTCGACGATCCGCTCGGGCTGGCCGGCGCCGGCACCGTCGGGCTCGAGATCGTCGAGCAGGCGCCCGACCTCGAGGCGGTGATCGTGCCGATCGGCGGCGGCGGGCTGATGGGCGGCGTCGCCTGCGCGATCAAGGCGCTGGTGCCGCGCTGCCGCGTGATCGGCGTGGAGCTGGAGGCCGGCCCGGGCATGACGCCGGCGCTCGCCGCCGGCAAGCCGGTGCCGGCGCCGCGCCCGCGCACGCTGGCCGACGGCCTGACGCCGCCCTTCGTCGGCGCGCTGCCGCTCGAGGTGGCGCGCACGGCGGTGGACGAGATCGTGCTGGTGACCGAGGCCGAGATCGAGGAGGCGATGCGCGAGCTGATGACGCGGGCCAAGCTCTACGTCGAGGGCTCGGGCGCGGCCGCGACCGCGGCGCTGCTCGCCGGCAAGGTCCGGCTGCCGGCCGGCACGGCGGTCGTGAGCCTGGTCTCGGGCGGAAACGTCGATCCCGAGCGGGTGTGCGGCCTGTTCGCGGCGCCGGCCGGGGTGCGCGCATGAAGGTGCTGTTCGTCAACGAGGCGGGGGTGCGCGCCCTGCTGCCGATGAGCGACTGCGTCGCCCTGATGCGCGACGCGCTCGCCACGCTCGCCCGCGGCGACGCGGTGCTGCCGCTGCGCACGATGGTGCGGCTGCCCGACGGCTCGGGGATCCTCGGCCTGATGCCGGGCTACCTCGGCGAGCCGCGCAGCTTCGGCCTCAAGGTGGTCACCGTGATGCCGGGCAACCACGGCACCGCCTACGACTCACACCAGGGCGTGGTCATGCTGTTCGGCGTGGTGCACGGCGAGCCCCTGGCGATCCTCGACGCCGCCGCGATCACCGCGATACGCACCGCCGCCGCCTCGGGCGCGGCCACGGCGGCGCTGGCGCGCGAGGACGCCGGCGACCTGGCGATCCTGGGCTCCGGCGTGCAGGCCCGCACGCACCTGGAGGCGATGGCGGCGGTCCGGCCGCTGCGCCACGTACGGGTGTGGAGCCGCACCCGCGCGAACGCCGAGCACTTCGCTCGCGACGCCACGGTCCCGCGAGGTCTGCGCGTGGAGGTCGCGGGATCGGCGGAAGAGGCGGTGCGCGGCGCGGACCTGATCTGCACCACGACCGCCGCGAGAGAGCCGGTGCTCTGCGGCGCCTGGCTGTCGCCAGGCGTACATGTCAACGCGGTCGGCGCCTGCTTCGCCGGCACTCGCGAGCTGGACACCGAGGCGGTGCGGCGCGCCAGGCTCTACACCGACCGCCGCGAGTCGTGCCTGGCCGAGGCGGGTGACTTCCTGCTGGCGCGCGCCGAGGGCGCGATCGGCGACGCCCACCTGCTCGGCGAGCTGGGCGAGGTGCTGCTCGGCCGCGTCCCCGGACGCACGTCTTCTGGCGATATCACGCTCTACGAGTCGCTCGGCATCGCGATCGAGGATCTGGCCTCGGCGCACTTCATCCACCGCCGCGCGCTGGAGACCGGCGCCGGCGCATGGCTCGAATGGGGCGGACCGCCGTGAGCCCACGCCTGCCCTCGCTGCGCAACGCCGCCGCGGAGGCCCGGAGGGTCTTCGCGCGTTTCCCGCTGGTGCTGGCGGCCGCAGTCGCCTGCGCCGTGCTGGGGAGCTGGCTGGTCGCGGCGCCGGCCTCGAAATGGCTCACCCCCGCCTTTGCCGCGACGACGCTGGCTTTGCCGATGTTCATCGCCGTGGCGCTCACCGTCGAGCGCGCGCAGGTGCCCAGAGCCTCGTTCGTGCTGCATGGCGCGGTGACCGCCGTGCTGATCGCGTTCGCGCAGGCCTGGCCGCACTGGTCGGAGGCGGTGCAGCTCCGCCGCTACGCGCAGCTCAGCCTCGCCGCGCACCTGCTGGTCGCGTTCCTGCCCTATCTGCGACGGGGCGAACCCCACGGGTTCTGGCAGTACAACCGTGTCCTCTTCCTGCGCTTCCTCACCGCCGCGCTGTTCTCGGGCGTCCTCTATCTGGGACTGACGATCGCGCTGATGGCGCTCGATCCGCTGTTCAAGATCAAGGTGGCGGCCAGCGTCCATCTGCGCCTGTGGATCTGGATCAGCTTCGTGTTCAACACCTGGTTCTTCCTCGGCGGCCTGCCCCGGGACCTGAGCGAGCTCGAGCAGCGCCGCGACTATCCGGCGCTGCTAAAAGTGTTCGCGCAATTCATCCTGATCCCGCTGGTGGCGGTCTACCTGGCGATCCTCACGACCTACCTGGGTCGCATCCTGATCACCGGACAGTGGCCGAAGGGCTGGATCGGCTGGCTGGTCTCCTGTGTGGCGGCCACGGGCATCCTCTCGCTGCTGCTGGTGCACCCGATCCGCGAGCGGGAGGAGAACCGCTGGGTGTCGACCTACGCGCGCTGGTTCTACATCGCGCTGCTGCCCTCGATCGGCATGCTGCTCGCCGCCATCTGGCAACGGGTCGCCCAGTACGGGATCACCGAGGACCGCTACTTCCTGCTGGTGCTGGCGCTCTGGCTCTCGGCGATCGCGGTGACGTTCATCGCCCGGCGCAACGCCGACATCCGCTGGATCCCGATGACGCTGTGCGCGCTGGCACTGGCCACCATGTTCGGACCGTGGAGCGCCTACGACGTCTCGCTGCGCAGCCAGCTCGCGCGCGTGCGTCGGATCCTGAGCCAGCACGGCATGTTCGAGAACGGCGTCGCCCGCCCGGCGTCGGGCCCGGTCCCATTCGAGGCCCGCAAGGATCTCGGCGGGGTCCTGACTTACCTGATCGGCACCCATGGCACGGCGGCGGCGCGACGCGCGCTCGGCGCCGCCTCGGCGCCGGTCGACACGTCCGGGGTCGCGGAGCGCCACGGCAAGGACCAGCGCCTGGCGGCGGCGGCGATGCACGCGCTGAACGTGGATTACGTGAGCCCGTGGCAGGGATCTTCGTCCTACTTCACCTACAACGCCGAGCGGCCGCCGGTGGACATCACGGACGTCGAGGGGGCACGGCACCATGTGCATCTGGTCGGCCAGTTTCCGATCCGATTCACCGTGGAGGACCGGGCCTGGGAGCTGCGCCTGTCCGGCAAGCCGCAGGCGCTCCAGCTCACGCGCGCCGGCGAAGTTGCTCTCACGCTGGCGGCGGACTCGCTCGTCGACCGTGCCCGCCGGTCGCCCGGATACCCGAGCGGGCCGCCGCTGCGGGTGACCGTCGAGAACGCGATGGCGCGCACGACGCTGGTGATTCGGAGCTATCACGGCCGGATCGAGTCCGACCAGCCGACGCTGGACAGCTTCGAGGGCGACCTCTACATCGGCCCGGGAGGCGCGCGATGAGCGACACGGCCATCCGACTCGCGCCGCCGACGCTGGACGAGATTCGCGCCGCCCGCGAGCGCATCGCCGGCAAGGCGGTGCGCACGCCGCTGCTGAGGCTGCCGCCGCTGGCTGGTGAGCCGGAGATCTGGCTCAAGCTCGAGACGCTGCAGCCGATCGGATCGTTCAAGATCCGCGGCGCCGCCAATGCGCTGGCGCAGGCGCCGAGCGCGGCACTCGCCCGCGGCGTGTACACGGCCTCGGCCGGCAACATGGCGCAGGGGGTGGCGTGGTGCGCGCGCGCCGCCGGACTCGCCTGCACCGTGGTGGTGCCCGACACTGCGCCGCGCGCCAAGCTCGACGCCGTCGAGCGGCTCGGCGCCCGCATCGTCGCCGTGCCGTTCGAGCGCTGGTGGCGCGTGCTGGTCGAGCGGCGGTTCGAGGGCCTCGAAGGCCACTTCGTCCACCCGGTGAGCGACCCGGCGGTGATCGCCGGCAACGCCACGATCGGGCTCGAGATCCTCGAGGACCTGCCCGGCGCCGCGGCCGTGTTCGTGCCCTACGGCGGCGGTGGGCTCTCCAGCGGCATCGCCTCCGCGCTGCGCACCGCCGACTCGGCCGCGCCGGTGTTCGCCTGCGAGGTCGAGACCGCTGCCCCGTTCATGACCTCGCTCGCCGCGGGCGCGGCGCGCGCGATCACCTATCGGCCGAGCTTCGTCGACGGCATCGGCGCCGGCTCGGTGCTGGAGGAGATGTGGCCGCTCGTGTCGACGCTGCTCGCCGGCTCCTGCGTCGTCTCGTTGGAGGAAGTCGGCGCCGCGATCCGCGCGCTGGTGGCGCGGGCACGCGTGGTGGCCGAGGGCGCGGGTGGCTCGTCGCTCGCGGCCGCGCTGGCGGGGCGTCCGGCGGTGAGGCTCGGCGGCGCGCCCGTGCCGCTGCCCGACGGCCCGCGAGTGTGCGTGATCTCGGGCGGCAATATCGACGCGGCCCGCCTGGCCGCGGTGCTCGAGGGCCGGGTCCCGAGCTGACCGGGATGAGGCATCGAGAGGCGCCGATGCGCGTCCCGGGCGCCCGCCGAATTCACTGCGCGAAACGGAACGCTGCGCCCCGGCGGACAACCCGACAGACTGTGCCGCGAGTGCATGGGTCCGGCGTTTTCGCAATGGGAGGCAGCCACGCCATGAGCCATTCGTTTCAATTCAAAGCCTTGGAATCAGATCAATTCGAGCCACTCTTCAGCCGAAGCGATCTGGAATTGCAGGCCGTCGGCGCTCGACGAATGATCGTCGACGAGAAGCCGGGGTTCCCCTGTCGGGTGAGCCTCGCGGACGCGGAAGTGGGCGAGACCGTCGTGCTGCTTCCCTTCACGCACCACGACGTGACGTCGCCGTATCGGGCATCCGGCCCGATCTTCGTTCGCCGTGGCGCCAGCACCGCGAATCCCGCGGTCGGCGAGATCCCGGCCATGTTCAGGCATCGTTTGCTATCGATCCGCGCGTATGACGCGGCGGCGATGATGGCCGGCGCGGAGGTCGCCGAGGGGAGTGAGCTCGAATCCGCCATCCAGCGTCTTCTTGCGAATGAAGCCGTGAGCTATCTGCATATTCATGGTGCGTGGCCGGGTTGCTACAGCTGCCGCGTGGTGCGCGCCTAGCCGGCTGCAGCCCGAGCGCGCGCCTCCGCCGCGCGTCGAGCGTCCGTACGCTTGCGGTTCATGAACGCGATGCCAAACGTCCGTTCGGCGCCATATTGATTGTGAGCCCGACATCTCAGGCGCATCCCGGCAATCGTCGCTTGCCCGCCGCGCGCGAACGCGGTGACATGATCGAACTCGAGCCGTACGCGCTGAGCAACGGTGCCCGCTGTCACTCACGAACGTGCACCGGCCCGCATCTCGCTTCCAGACCGCGCGCTTGACCTCTGCCGGCACGTATCGCCCGTCCCCGGCCGAGCGCCGCAGGCCGGGTCGGGCGGTTGCGGCGAACCGACGCTTCTCGAGGTGGCGCACGAAGAGCGCGAGAGCCTGGTCGAGCACTTCCGCGACGTCCCCCGCGGTGACGCCGAGCAGCTCCTGTGCGCGGCGCAAGTTGTCGGTGGCGCGCTGCCCGATCGTGACCTGGAGCGCAAAGCGCTGGGGCGCGAGCGGCGCCACCCGGGGTCGTGGAGCGGGCGTCTCGACACGCCTCGTGGGTTGCTCGCCGCCCGCCTCAACACGCCCCGGGGCGTGTTCAGCCAAGTCGTCAACTCCTGCCGGCGCCGATTCGCCATCTGACTCAACACGCCCCGGGGCGTGTTGCTCGCCCGGCAGGCCCGCGGCGGCCGGCTCGATTGCGCGGATCTGCGTGGGCACATCGGGACGCGGGAACCGATCGGCCAGGAGTCGCTCGAGCTCCGATCTGGTCCGGTGCGTGGCTGCTTCGATCAGCCCGTCCGCAGTGTCATCGCGGAGGTGGGGAGCGAGCATGACCACGGCGCTGAGATGGAGCCGGCCGGCAGCGACGGCGACGAAAAGCGCGGGGAAGCGGCGTGCGGCGCGGGCGGCATGAATGCGCTTGTAGGCCGCTTCCTCTGACAGGTGCAGTTCACCCACGCACCAGGCATACATCGAGGGATACCCCGCCGGCAGGTACAGCTTGCGCGCGTCGACTTCGGCGAGATCGGCCAGGACGTCGGCCAGAGATCCGCGATGGACGCTGAGGTGCGAGGCGAGATCATTCAGGAGTGTCGAGTCGGACAGATGAGACCGCGAGTAGGTGCGCACGGACGTGACTCCGCGGGGGCGGGTCGCCGGAGGGCGCATGACTTCTACCACGGCGTTTTTCGGCGCTCTGACCGGCGCGTGGGGCGGTTCAAACGAGGCGCACGGGAGTTTGTCGTCGCGATTTGGAACGAGCGCGCCAGCGCGCATCCTCGGCGCGCTGGCATGCGGCTGGGATCAGGGTAACCGCGACACCGATGTCGCGTCCGTATAACTCGTCAAGCTAATTCTTTTTCCGGACGGTTTTCCTAGGGCTTCTTGACGAGCTCGATCAGAAGGGGCTCGGACGGCTCAGACCCGTCGCGCTTCGCTACTTCGTACCTGACGTGCGTCGAATCCGCCCAACGCGGATTGGCGGCAAGAAAGCCCTTGCCCTCGACCAGCCTGCACTTCGAGCCGGCGACGTCCATCAACCACAAGTCAGCTTCGGCCTCTTCTCCATGGTGACCCGGTTGCATGGATGTCGGCTTGGAGACCGCGATCGTTCTCGAGTCGGGCGACCAGGAGAACTCGAATCTCTCGCCGACGCTCAGCGTGTCGGCGGGAGTGAAAGTTCGCGCCTCGAGCGAGAAGAACCCGAGCACGGTCAGATTGCCCCACGCCGAGTTCAGTTCCAACGCGAGCCGCCGGGCGTCGGGGGACCACTTCCACTGGCCGACGAGCAAGCCGAGATGGGGCGTCCACCCCAGACCCGTCGCGACTTCGACGAGCGTCACGTTGTAGGGCGCCGCAGGCGAGCCATAGGCGCTGCACGCGATCCATTTCCCATCCGGGGACCAGGTCGGACGCGAAGCCCAGGACCAAAGAAGTCGCCCGGATTCAGTCCGGTAATCCTCGATGAGAATGCTCGGGTGGTGACGTCGGAGATTGCGGACGGCCGCGACTAGACCGGCAGGGCCGGGCGCACGATTGGCGTTCTCCGGCTCGTCCAATCCCATGACACCTTCGTCGAATGGGACGTCCAGGCCACCAACAGTCTTCGTCGAGTTGGCCTTCCACGTGCATGCGCTCGTTGCACTCGCCGTCCAGCTCCAATCCCGCAGTGGGCGGATGTCCAGCACGCACTCGCGCTCCTTGGCGGTGAGAGCCGAAACACGGATCGTGAGAAGAGTCGTCTCGGCCGCCGCGATCTCCACGGTGTCGATCGTCGCTTCAGCCCGATGAAGGACCTGAGCCCGCACCATCCAGACGCCGGGCGGCAATCCGTCGATCGTCTGGCGCCTGGCCGTGTCGGCGACCGTCCCTCTGGATCGGCCCACGACCAGCACGTTCGCCGGCTGGATCAGGCGCCTCTCGGGCAGTTCGAGGAGCTGAACGCGGAGCGCGCCGCTGGTGGGTTCGGCTTCGCCGCGGAGACAGAGCGCCGTCAGAAGGCAGGAGCCGGCGATCAGGACGGCGCCGACGACTCTCACGACCTACTTCGGCGGCGTGAACACGAAAGGCGCCTGGAATGCGGTCGTGCCCTCGGGCACCGGCGGGAACCGCCAGTCGCGCACCTGCGACAAGGCGCAGGACGAGAGTCGATTGGAGTCGACGGTGTTCTCGATCACCGCGGCTCCGGTCACGCGACCGGCGGCCGACACGGTGATCGCGACCACCATCTTGCCGCGCAGGGTCGGGTCCTTCTTCAGCTCGTTCTCGTAGCACCACTGGATGCCGGCGGCGTATTTCTGGATCACGGCCAGCAGCGAGGCGTTGGTGCGGTAGACACCGGGCGCGGCGCCCGAGGACGTGGTCGAGCCGTCGGCTCCCGCGGCGCCGCCGGTGGCGCCCCCCGCGGAGAGCTGGCCGATCCTCAGCTTCGCGCCCTCGACCGACGACGTGCCGAGGTCCGCGGTCGCGCCGGTGCCGACCGGTCCGGTCTCGACCGGCCCGACCTCGCCGCCGCTGCGTCCGGCGCCGGTGGTGCGGGGACGACGGCCGCGCGGCAACGGGCGCCCGCTGCCGTCCGGCGTGCGCAGCGAGCTCGAGATACCGCTCAGCGTCTTGTCCAGCGACGCGGTGGCGGCGGCCAGCTTGGAGGTCGCCTCCTTCGCGCGCGCGCGTCCCACCTTGCCGGCGTCGGGAGGGAGCGGGGGCGCGGGCCGGTAGCGTTCACCGGGCTGCGGCTCCGGCTCCACCGCCGGGGGCGCGACGTCCGCGGTGAGGTCCACCTGGTCGAGTGCGACCAGCTCCTCCGCCAGCTCGGCGGGCGGCAGGATCTCGGGCTCGGGAATCACCGTGACCATGGTCGGTGGCGGCATCACCTGGATGACCACCTGCTCGCCGACCGGCTCGAGCAGCATGACCAGCGCGAAGACGATGCACGCCAGTATCGAGGCCAGCACGATGCAGCGAAACCACAGCGGCTTGGTCGTGCGGTGCACCGCGATGCGGTGCACCAGCGGCGTCAGCTCGGTGATGGTCTGCTTGGGGCGCTTGCCGGCCACCACGGTCAGCTTGGGCGTGCCCTTCGCCGGCGGTGGCGACGACGTGCCGCCGTGCGCCGGCGGCCGCGCGGGCGGTGCCGGCGGAGCGGGCGGCCGTGCCGGTGTCGCCCCGCGCACCTGCGTCACCGGGGTGATTCCGTGCATCGGAGCCGTC
>Ga0137455_1000063_pt1 | contig 22945 bp, 13 predicted proteins | sample EasRivERMGT600_2_FD_102334 | JGI IMG/M metagenome (GOLD analysis project Ga0137455, IMG submission 102334) | Soil microbial communities from meander-bound floodplain in the East River, Colorado, USA - East River MetaG ERMGT600_2 | ecosystem: Environmental > Terrestrial > Soil > Floodplain ... | reverse complement strand
CGATTCGGGATGCCGGTTGAACAGTCGATCGAGCAGCATACGCGCATCGCTCGCCGCGCCCGGCTCCTCGGCGCGGGCAATGGCGAGCAGTTTTTCTTCGTCTGATGTTTCCGGCCGCCGCGTCCGATCCCGGATGCGATTCAGGCAGACGTTGGTCGCAATCCGATAGAGCAGACTCGACGGATACCGCGCATCCAACTGCTGCCGCCGCTCGATCACCCGGACGAAGACGTCCTGGGCCGCGTCGAGGGCTTCATCCTCGTCGCGCAGCAACTGGCGGCAGCGTCTCAGCACCATTGGTCCGAAGCGGCGACTGAGGGCGCCGACGTCCAGCTCGCTCACGACTACGGGTATAACACCGCGCCCGCGCGAAAGTGTTAGTACGCTGTCTGACACTTCATGTTCCGGACGGTGTTCAAGAAGTCATGATTTGGATGCATCGGTGTCTGCCGGCGGCGGCGGCGCTGCTGTCCTGCGCCATTGGATGCGGCGATGACCCGACACCAACCGCGCCAACGGGCAGCGGTCAGACCGCGAGTGTGCGAGTTGTCGGCACTCTGACCGACCAACCGGTTAGCGGCGCGTCCGCGAACGGTGCCGCGGTTCGATCGACGCGGTCGGCTGGCGATGGTCTTGTGACGCTTGAAACGTCTTCCTCCGGTCGCTACGCGGTGAGCGTGACCGCCCCGCAGTTCGTCACCCGGCAGACGACGTTAGCCATTCCCGCCAGCGAAGCGCGTCTCGATCTGATTGCGAGCAGCTTCGATATGGCCGCGTTCGACCAGATGTTTCGCGGCGCGACGTCCGCCGGTCGACTGATCAAATGGACGGCGGCACCGGCGCTGGTCGTGCAGAGGACCGGGCTGCTGTGGGCGAACTCTCCTGACGATCGCTATCTTGCGGATAACGAGCAGTGGACCGATGCCGACATCGAGGGCGTGATTGCCGACTTCACGTTCGGCCTGGTGACGATCAGCGCCGGCGTGTTTCCGGCATTCAGCGCGATTCGGATCGAACAGGCGGCGGCCGGAACGATGGTGACGGTGCCGCAGACCGGCGCGATTGTCGTGGCGCGCTATCGTGCGCTGCGCGGTCCGTCAGGGGATCGCATCGGCGGCCTCGGCGCGACGAACACGGATGCTGTCGGCGTCATTCGCGGCGCCGTGGTCAAGATCGATCGCGACTCCGAGCTGGGGTCGCCGGCCTCAGCGCGCAGGTTGCGGGTGCACGAGCTCGGTCATGCGCTCGGATTGAGCCACGTCACCGCCCGAGCTTCGTTCATGGCGCCGTCGAATGGCGGCCTGCCGAACGACGCGGACATGGAGGCGTGCCGCGTCGCCGCCCGGCGGCCTCCCGGGAGCCGATCGCCGGATGTTGATCCGGCAAACTTTGTGCTGAATGCCGCTCCGCCGGTTTCACGAGCGGCGACCCCGAGCGTGGCGTCGTCTACAACGCGACCGACACGCTCCGTTAGCTAACGCACCACTGTCTTATATAACTCGTTGAATCTCGCGGCGGCGAACGTCGCGTCCTGGGCGATCGCGACGGTGCGCGCCGCCGCCGCGATCGAGCGACGACGATCGGGATCGGCATGTGTAGTGAGAATCGCATCAGCAAGCGATTCCGGAATGGCGTCGCCGAGGGCCGTTGCTTTCAACGGCGCCCAGTCGGCGACATAACCGCACAGCGTGCCAATCGTCGGCACACCGGCCGCAGCCGCTTCGAGCACGGATACGCCCGCGGCTTCATGCAAAGACGACTGCACGTAGAGATCCGCGGTGCGAAGCAAATCGATCACCTGCTGGTGTTTCAGAAAACCATGAAAGACGACGTACGAATCGAGTCCCATCGACGCCGCATGCTTCTGCAATTCGCCGCGCAGCGTGTCCTCGCCGACGAGATCGAGGTGCGCGTTGATCTTTTCTCTGACCATCTTGAGGGCATCGATCAACAGGCGTTGGTTCTTCACGCGGCTCAGGCTGGCGACCTGGATGATGCGGAATGGCGCATCGTACGGCCGACGTGAATTCGAACTGAAGGCGGCGGCCTGGGATGTGACCGATGTCAGCGGAATGATCGCGGTCTTGATGCCGCGCTCGGCCGCGAGTGCGGCCATGTACCGCGTGCAGACGTGGACCTTCGTCGCAAGCGCGCACGCTTCATCGACCGCCTTGCGCCCTCGCGAGGTGCGCAGCGATCCGTATTTGATCTTCGCGATCGACACGAACTCGCCGCTGTCGCAGGTGACGACGCTCGGGATCTGCAGGCGGCGGCCGGCCCGAGCCGCGAGCTGGCCGGCGGGGTCGGCGTAGAAACCGTGGATGAGATCGAACGGACCGTACTGATCGAGCGCGCGGGCCAGGGCCCGCTCCTGGGCCCAGTGTGTGAGACCGAGTGGCGCCGACGGCCGGCCAAGATCGTGAACGGTGAAACCCCGCAGCGAATAGCTCTGAGGCTTCTCGAGATGCGTCAACGCAAATGCGTGGATCTGGTGTGACTTCGCGAGCCGTTCGAATAACGCCAGCCACGACGGCACGACTTGTTCCTGGCCGCTGGGGTGCAGTCCGCCCGGCACCACGATCGCGATCTTCATGAATGCCCGAGCGCCTCGTATTCGGCGACGGTGCGGGCGCCGATCGCATCCCAGCTCAACACCCGATTGAAGCGCTCCTTCACCGCGGCTCGCTGCGCGCCGAGATCTGACGCACACGTTTCAAGAAGCACGCGGGCACAATCGCCCGCGTTGCCTGGCTCCCATCGGGAGCGATCGTCGCCGACAATCGCGCGGAAGGACGGAATGTTCGTGACCACCGGCACGAGGCCCGCGGCCATCGCCTCGATCAACGCGTAGCCGCTCCCTTCGAAGTGACTGCCGCTGATGTAGACATCGGCGGCGCCGTAGTAATTCGGCAGCTCGTCGCGCAGGACTCTTCCCGCAAGCGTGACCTTCGCGTTCAGTTGCGCCGAGCCGCGCACGCGCTCCTCGACGCTTTCGATCAGCGTGTCATCGCTGAACGCCATGATGACGCGAGCCTCCGGAAGACGGTGTAACGCGCGCTCGATCCCATCGAGCACCGTCAGCGGATCCTTGTTGGTGGTAAGACGTCCCACCCAGAGGATCAGCGGCGCACCGGTGGCGCCGATCGCGGTTCGCGCCCGCTCCCGCCCCACCTCGCGCATCCTTGTGCTCGCCTCGACGATCTCGAGGACGCGTTGATCGGCGAGCACCCCGGCGGCGCGCCATGGCTCCGCCTGCTCCGCGGCCGTGAATGAAAGCGCACTTGCCGCGGCGAGCCCGCCTTTCCAGCGCTGGCGCTGCCAGATGCCGACCAGCCCTGATCCTCGAATGGGAAACTCACCGCCGTGATGTTGCGCGACGATTGCCGAGCGGCCGGCTCTACTGCGAATCGACGCGACCAGCTGCGGAAAGATCAGCCCGTTGACGTGGATGACATCGGCGGAGGCCTTGACGACCGCATCGACGAACGGCGGCGGTGCGCCTTTCGTCGACAGCCAGGGCGGCTCCTTGTCCTTCACGAATTCGTAGCGGATGCCGTCGCGTTCCAGCGTTGCGGCGGTATGGAATCGCTGCACGACCGAGACCTCGGCGCCCGCGCTCGCGACCGCGGTGCTCCACTCCGTCAGCGTGTGATAGAGGTCGAGCAGCGCATCGGGCGTCTTCGCCGCCGGGTCGTACACCGCGTTGGCCTGGACGATCCGCACCCGCTCATCTTTTCACTTTCCGGTGGCGATTGCCTGCATTCCGCCCAGCGAGAAATCAACGATGTGGGTGACCATCGTCTCGAGGTCGTGCGGGGCGGTGCCAAGAGACTTGGCGATCGGCTTCGGAATCGGACGCGCCAGAACCAGGCATAGCACCTGCAGGCTGCTCACGCACCGCATCACACGCGGATCCGCCTTCGCCACCTGCATGATCGCCCCAATCACGCCGCACAAGTACTCGATGCGCGGCTTCAACACCTGCTGCATGACCTGATCGAGGACTTCCGTCGGCCGCTCCATCTCGCGCGCCATCAACCGATGCACCCACGCGTTGGGTCCCTCACCGGTCAGGCGGCTGACGAACACACGCACGAAGCCGTGGAGCTGTTCTTCGGGCGACAATCCGTCGCCCGCGCGCTGCGAGAGCTCGTTGGTCTCGAGCATGATCTGGATCGCTGAGGTCACGACCGCTCGATACAAGCCCGCCTTGTCGCCGAAGTGATAGTTGACCGCCGCGACGTTCGCGTTCGAGGCCGTGCAGATTTGCCGCACCGTCACGTTCTGAAAGCCGCGCTCGGCGAACAGCGTCGCCGCCGCGTCGATCAGCCGCTGCCGGGTGTCGGCGGACGCCGGATTGGTCTTGGGCGCTCTTATTGTCATTGTCATTGATGAGCTCTCGGTCACAAACATTTGTATAAAACACTTGTTTGAACGGTGTCAACTGTAGTCGAAGGGACCCCGCTCGACAAGGAGGCGGGGTATGTTTGGACTTTCCCTTGCCGAAAACTCTCACCTCGATCGTGTTGCCGTCGGCCGCCGCGCGTCTCGATGCCGCGCGCGCCCGCATCCTCGAGATCGACCCGCCGATCCTGGTGATTGCAGCGACTCGCGCGGCCGCCGATGAATTCGCGTTTTCGATCGCCAACACGAAAGGCGCGACGTTCGGTATCACGCGATCGAGCGTCGCCGAGTTGGTGGCGCGCCTCGCGGTGCCGGCGCTCGCACGGCAAGGGCTGACGCCGAGCGCGCCGCTGAGTGATGAAGCGGTCTCCGCGCGCGTCACCCACGAGTTGATGACGGACGAGTCGCTGAAATATTTTGCGCCTGTCGCCGAGATGCCGGGCTTTCCGCGCGCGCTCAGCCGCACGCTCGCGGAGCTGCGCATGGCTGCCCTCGATCCATCGCGCCTCAGTGGCCACAAAGCCAACGACGATCTCTCCGCGCTTCTCGAGCGCGCGATCGAAGAGCGCCAGCGCGCCGGCGCGGTCGACTACGCGACGATGCTCGCAACGGCGACGACTGAGCTGCAATCGAATCGCGCGTCGCTCGGCGACAAGACAGTGTTCCTTCTCGACATCGCGATCGGATCGAAATCCGAAGCGGCGTTTATCAAGGCGCTGATCGGCGCAGCGAAGAACGTCATCGCCACGATGCCATCCGGTGACGCGAGCACCCTCGAGCACCTGGCACTCTCACCGTACGCACCCGACGCACAGTACGCACCGTACGCACTTGGAAGATTGCAGCGTTACCTGTTTTCCGATGCGCAACCTCCGGAAGGCGCGATGGACGATTCCGTCGTGCTGTTCTCTGCGCCGGGTGAGGGCCGAGAGGCGATCGAGATCGCTCGACGCCTGATGCAGGAAGCGGCGCGTGGTGTGCCATTCGATCAAATGGCGGTCCTCCTGCGGGCGCCGCAGACCTATCTCGGCGTGCTCGAACATGCCCTCGAGCGCGCCGGCATTCCCGCGTGGTTTTATCGCGGCACGCGTCGCCCCGATCCGGCGGGCCGCGCCCTGCTCGCGCTGCTGGCGTGCGCGGACGAGGAGTTGTCGGCGCGGCGATTCGCCGAATACGTCTCGCTCGGCCAGGTGCCTCTCAACGAAGCCGGCAACGCCGACATCTGGTCGCCGCCCGCCGACGAGATCATCGAGGCCATGCTGCCGCTCGAGGAGCGCGCCGAGGATCTCCAGCCTGAAGAGGAAGCCAACGCGCAGATCGCGCGCGGCGAATCCGATCGCGATCTTGCCGGCACGTTGCGCGCGCCGTGGCGATGGGAGGATCTGATCGTCGAAGCCGCGGTGATCGGTAAGCTCGATCGCTGGCAGCGGCGCCTGAAAGGCCTCGAGCACGAATACGATCGCCGCGTTCGCGAAGCGAGCTCAGAAGATCCAGACGCCTCGCGCGTCCGCGCGCTGATGCGCGACCGCGATCAGCTCCGCGCCTTGCGATCGTTTGCCGAGCCGGTCCTCTCCGAAATGTCCGACTGGGCGTCGTCTCAACCGTGGGGCGCGTGGCTCTCGGCGCTCGAGCGACTGGCGCCGCGCGTGATCGCCAAACCCGAACGCGTCCTTCGCGTGTTGCGCGAGCTGGCGCCGCTGTCGGCGGTCGGCCCCGTCTCTCTTCGAGAGGTTCGCGATGTCTTGACGCCGCGGCTCTCGACGCTGATGCACGAGCCGCCGCGCCGCCGGCAAGGCCGCGTGTTCGTCGGCACGCCGACGGCCGCGCGCGGTCGATCGTTCCGCATCGTGTTCGTGCCCGGTCTTGCCGAGCGAATGTTCCCGCAGCGCATCCGCGAGGATGCGTTACTCCCCGATCGCCGCCGCGAATCGATCGATGGCGCGCTCGCCACGCAGACGCGCCGGGCCGCGGACGAGCGCCTGCAATTGACGCTCGCGGTCGGCGCCGCGGCCGAGCGGTTGTATGTGTCGTACCCGCGCGTCGAGCTGAACGAATCGCGCCAGCGGGTGCCGTCGTTCTACGTGCTCGATATCGCGCGCGCGATCGAGGGGCACATCCCGCCGGCCTCGACGCTGGCGGCGCGCGCGTCGGAAGCCGGCGGCGCCACGCTCGCGTGGCCGGCGCCGTTCGCTGCCGACACTGCGATCGACGACTTCGAGCACGACCTGGCGACGATGGCCGCGCTGCTGCGAAACACCGCGGACAGCGTCAAGGGCCGCGCGCGCTATTTGTATGAGCTGAGCCCCGAATTGCAACGATCGCTGTCCTCGCGGTGGTTGCGCTGGCATCGCAAGCAATGGGAACCGGCCGACGGCATCGTGCGCTCGACCGACAACACCCGTGCCGCGCTCGCCGCGCAGCGTCTCGGCGCGCGGCCGTACTCGCTGACGGCGCTGCAGCGCTATTCGGCGTGTCCGTACCAATTCCTGATGGCGGCGGTCTACCGCCTCGCGCCGCTCGAAGCGCCTGCACCGCTGCAAACGATGGATCCGCTGACGCGAGGTGATCTGTTCCATCAAATGCAGGCGGCCGCGCTGCGCCGGCTGCAGGGCGATGGGCTGCTGCCGCTATCGACGGACACGCTTCCGGCCGCGCAACAACGTCTGACGGCTGCCATCAAAGAAGTCCACGACCGCGAATACGACCGGCTCAATCCCGCGATCGATCGGGTGTGGCAGGACGAGATCGCGGCGATGACGCAGGACCTGCGCGTGTGGCTCGAGAAACTCGCCGAAGAGGGCAAGGACTGGACGCCCGAACGCTTCGAGTTTGCCTTCGGCCTGCCGGACATGGACGGCCGCGACGCACACAGCACGCCGGAGCCGGCGTTGATCGACGGTCGCTTCAAGCTGCGCGGATCGATCGACATGATCGAGCGCCATCGATCGACGAACTTCATTCGCGTCACCGATCACAAGACCGGAAAGAACCGCACGCAGGAGGGCAAGACCGTGGTCGACGGCGGCCGCGTGCTGCAGCCGGTCGTCTACGGACTGGCGCTGAAAGCGCTCTTCCCGGAGGAGACCGTCTTCTCCGGCCGCCTGTTCTATTGCACGAGCGCGGGCGGGTTCTATCCGTACGAGATTCCGTTGATGGGCGAAGCGCCGAAGCGCGGACTCGAGGTGCTCGAGATTGTCGATCGCGCGATCGATAACGGCACGCTGGCGGCAAAGCCCGCGCCGAAGGCCTGCGACTGGTGTGACTTCCAGGTAGTGTGCGGCTCACGGGAAGAGCTTCGAACCAGGCGCAAGGACCCCAAGCTGTTCATCGATCTCGACGCGCTGAGGAAAATGCCGTGAGCCCGCGCGCCCGCCAGGTGCCGGAGAATCGCGAGCTGATCACCCGCGAGCTCGACAAGACGCTGATCGTCGAGGCCGCGGCGGGCACCGGCAAGACCACCGAGCTGGTCGGACGCATCGTTGCGCTGATCGCGCAGCGGCGCGCCGCCATCGGCCAGATCGTCGCGGTCACGTTCAGCGAAAAGGCGGCCGGCGAGCTGAAGCTGCGCCTTCGCGAAGAGCTCGAGCGCGCGCGGTCGAAGGCCGGCGCCAACGCCGCCGCCAGCGGCCTGCTCGATGCCGCGGTGCACGACTTCGAAGAAGCGCACATCAGCACCATTCACACGTTTTGCGCCGATCTGTTGCGTGAGCGGCCGGTCGAAGCGCGCGTCGATCCCGCCTTCGTGGTGTTGACCGACACGCAGGCCGATCAACTGTTCGGCGAGGTGTTCAGCGCCTGGCTGCACGAGCAGCTCGGCAAGCCCGACGAGGGCGTCCGGCGATCGCTGCGCCGCCCGGTCAAGTGGCGCTTCGACGAGGACAACGAGGACGGACCGATCGAGCGGCTGCGCCAGGCTGCTCGTGGCTTGCGCGAATGGCGCGATCACGACGCGCCGTGGCGGCGCCCGTCCTACGATCGCCAGGCCTCGATTCGATCGCTGATGGCGCAGCTGAAGGCCTTTGCGGATCTGACCGCGAAACCGATCAAGCGTGACGACAGGTTTTCGCTGTCGGTCGCGCCGGCGCGGCAGACGAGCCAGGATCTCGAGCGTCAACGGCGGATGGTCGGCGACATGGTCCCCGACGGCGTGTGGGACGGATGGGAGGCCGCGCTGGTCGCGCTCGCCGAACACCGCGACTTCGCGAATCCGAAGAAAGGCACCGGAGGGGCATTCGCGATCGGCGTCACGCGCGATCAAGTGCTTGCGGCGCATGCCGACCTGCTCCAGGCGCTGCGCGCGTTTCGCGGCCTCGTCGACGCCGACCTCGCCGCGCTCCTGCACGAAGAGATGCGCGCATGTTTGCGGCGATACGAGGAGCGCAAGCAGGAAGCCGGCGCGCTCGATTTTCTCGATCTCCTGATCAAGGCGCGCGATCTCGTCTGCGACAACGCCGACGTCTGCCGCGAATTCCGCGAACGCTTCCGCGTCATCCTGGTCGATGAATTCCAGGACACCGATCCGCTGCAGGCCGATCTGCTGTTGCGCCTGGCCGGCGGTGAAGACGGCAAAGTCCGACCCGGCGCGCTGTTCATCGTCGGCGACCCGAAGCAATCGATCTATCGATTCCGCCGCGCCGACGTCGGCGCCTATCGGCGCATTGCCGACGATCTCGGCGACGCGGGTGCGAGCGCGGTCACGCTGCAAACCTCGTTTCGCAGCGTGCCGGCGATCCAGCATTTCGTGAACGCCGCGTTTCGCGACGACATGAACGGCGATCGCGATGCGTTACAGGCCGACTACGTGCCGTTGCTGCCCCATCGTCCCGCGGCGCCGGAGCAACCGGCGGTCGTCGCGCTGCCGATCGCCTATCCGTACGGCAAGAGCATCTACGGTCCGCCCCAGGTCACGCAGACCGCGCTCAACGAAGCGCAACCCGGTGCGATTGGCGCGTTCGTCGCGTGGATGCTGTCGCCGGAATGTTCGTGGACGGTCGCATCGGGCGAAGGCCGGCGGAAGATCGTCGCCAGTGACGTCTGCTTCCTGTTCCGCCGCTTCATGCATTTCGGCCGCGATATCACGCGCGAGTACGTCGAGTCCCTCGAAGCGCGCGGGATTCCGCACCTGCTCGTCGGCGGCAAGACCTTCCATGAGCGTGAGGAGGTGGATGCGGTCCGAACCGCGCTGACCGCGATCGAATGGCCCGAGGACGAGCTCTCCGTTTACGCCACGCTGCGCGGTCCGCTGTTCGCGATTGGCGAGGAAGAGCTCCTCGAATATCATTCGCTCGCGCGCGCGTTTCATCCCTACCGCGTGCCGAAGGGCCTTGCCAATCACCTGGAGCCGGTCGCGACCGCGCTCGGCGCGCTGCGCGAGCTGCATGCCGCGCGCAATCATCGGCCGGTCGCGGACACGATTGGCAGGCTGATCGCGCTCACGCGCGCTCACGCCGGATTCATCCTGTGGCGCGGCGGCGAGCAGGTGCTGGCCAACGTGCTGCACATTTCCGATCTGGCGCGGCGCTACGAGCTGGAAGGCGGCCTGTCGTTCCGCGGCTTCGTCGACACGCTGCACGATGCGTCGGCACGCGCCGACTCTCCGGAAGCGCCGATTCTCGAAGAGGGCAGTGACGGCGTTCGCCTGATGACCGTCCACAAGGCGAAGGGCCTCGAGTTCCCGGTCGTCGTGCTCGCCGACATCGCCTGCAAGCTGAGCCTCGAAGAAGCGTCGCGATATCTCGATCCGCAGAACAAACTGTGCGCCGTCCGCATCGGCGGGTGGTCGCCGCTCGATCTGCAGGAGCACAACCTGGAAGAAGCCCGGCGCGACGAGGCGGAAGGCGTCCGGCTCGCTTACGTCGCCGCCACACGGGCTCGCGACATTCTCGTCGTGCCCGCGGTCGGTGACGGCCCGTGGGACAAGGGATGGGTCCGTCCGCTCAATCGCGCGCTCTACCCGCGGCGCGGTCAGTGGGATTCGCCCGAACCAGCCCGCGGCGTGCCGCTGTTCAAGGGCAAGCAGACGATCATGGCGGATGCGCGCGCCGACGGGCAGCCGATCGACGACACCGTTCGCCCGGGCACGTATGAGTTGATCGATCCTGGTTCGGGTGAGCCGTACTCGGTGGTGTGGTGGGACCCGCTGCTGTTGCAAGCGGCCCCCGATGATGCGCGCGGTTTGCGGCGCGATGATCTGATTTCGAAGTCCGCGAACACGAAGGATGTCGCCGCCGATCGCGCGACCTACGATCGCTGGCGCGAACAACGGGCCGCCGTGCAGGCCCGCGGCATCGTGCCGTCGCTCACCGTCGCCACGGCAACGGAGCTTGCGGAGAAGTCTCCAGGCAAGGCCGATCAAGTCACGATCGAAGACGCCGGCTTTGGCGTGATTCGTCCGTCAGGCAAACGATTCGGCACTCTGGTGCACGCAGTACTGGCGACCCTTCCGCTGAGTGCGACGGCGGATGAAGCGCACGAGCTCGCGGCGCTTCACGCGAAGCTGTTCGCGGCGCCCGATGACGAACGTGATGCCGCGGCCGGCATCGCGATCAAGCTGCTCAAGCACCCGCGTTTCGAATCCGCTCGCGCCGCCGAAGCGGCCGGCAGGCGAGTGTGGCGCGAAGCGCCGGTCTCGCTGCGCGTGGACGATGAGAGTGGCGCATCTCGACTCGTCGACGGCCAGGTCGACCTCGCATACGAAAGCGACAGCGGCTGGGTCATCGTCGATTTCAAGACCGACATCGAGATCGCATCCGCGCAGGATGCGTACAAGCAACAGGTCGCGCTTTATGTGGAAGCCGTTCGCCGCGCCACTGGCAAGCCGGCGACGGGTGTGCTACTTCGTGTGTGACCCTAAGACCTTAAGACCCTAAGACCCTAAGACCTTATGAAACGAGTGTGTGTATTTTGCGGATCGAGCGTTGGTAGTCGATCCATTTACCGTGACGCTGCCGTCGCGATGGGGACGGTGCTGGCGGCCAAGGGCATCGGCCTGGTCTACGGCGGCGGCAACGTTGGATTGATGGGCGTTGTCGCGGACGCGGTACTCGCCGGCGGTGGCGACGTGATCGGCGTGATTCCGCAGTCGCTCGCCGATCGCGAAGTGGCGCATCTGGGAGTCACCGACCTGCGCGTCGTCGATTCCATGCACACGCGCAAGGCGATGATGGCGGACCTCTCAGATGCATTCATTGCGATGCCTGGCGGCGTCGGCACGTTCGAAGAATTCTTCGAAGCGGTGACGTGGACGCAACTGGGCGTGCATCGCAAGCCATGCGGATTGTTGAACGCCGGCGGCTTCTACATGCCGCTGGAAGCGTTCATCGATCAGGCCGTGACCGAGGGATTCATCAAGCCAGTGCATCGGGCGATCGTCGTTTGTGACGATGACCCTGCGCGACTGTTGGACAAGTTGGCGAACGTCAAGCTTCCCGACGTGCCCAAGTGGATCCGGAAGGAAGAAACCTAAGGTACGCGCCGGCGGAGCTCATCGAAAAAATTCAGGACGAACGCGACTGTATTTGCCCGCTGCGCGGCGCCGGTCGTTGCGAGCGGCACGAACATGGCCACGCGCTTGCCATCAGGAGTGAGATCGAACCCGTCGGCGGTGAAGCGCACGTTCGCGGCCCAGACGCGCGGTCTCTCCGCCACAAACGAATCGCCGCGAACGCTATAGGCGGCCGTCATGATCTGATCACCGGCGCGGTACAACAGCTCGCGGCCGTTCGGCGACCATGCGGGTGACAATCCACCGCTGTTGGAGATCTGCCAACGTTCGCTGCCGGCCGACCCGCTGGCGGTAAACGGCCGGACGTACACCTCGTCTATCCCAGACTCATCCGACGAATAGGCAAGCCACCGGCCGTCAGGAGAAAGGGTGCCGTCAACGTCGTTGGACTTGGTCGTGAGGAACCGTTGCGGCGTCCCGGCCTTCAATCCACCGCTGTCGGCTTCAATCGGTACAGACCAGATTTGCGGGTTGCCGTCCGGCACGAAGTAGACGAGCCGCGTGCCGTCCCACGAGAACGCCGTCGGAATCTCGATGATGCCCGGGCGCAGGACCTGCGGCTGGCCGGCGCCGTCCGCACGACTCCAGCGGAGCCCGCCCCCCAACAACGCATACACAACATGGCGTCCGTCGCGGGTCCAGACCGGATTGGTAAATAGTCCTCCACCCGAAGTCAGGCGGGTCATCGCATCACGTTGGGGCTCGTAGACCCAGATATCCTGAGTGCTGCCATCCTGAATGGCGATCGCGATGCGCTTGCCATCGGGCGACACCCGTGGAACTCCCACATAGGCGGCAGGTCTGGCAAGAAGCGGCTCCTGCTTGCCCGTCATATCGAGCCACTGCACGGTCGCGCTGGAAGCGACGTGCCGCCGATACACGAGCGTGCCGGTGCGAGACACGTCGTATTGCGCGCCAAAACTAACCGCGTCGTACGCGACGTCGTCAAGAACCTGGACGGCAGTCCCTCGTGCTTCCATCCGCTCGAGGTCGAACGGCACGGCGAACATCGTCGCTTTCTTCGTGTACACGAGATGGCCACTGGGCAAGTAACGAGGAGACCCGACTCCTCGCGCGAGTGTCTTTCGGACGCGATCGGCGATCGAGACGACCTCAATGGTGAAGTCGTCCTGACTGGGGGAGCCGACTGCCTCGAGCAGGATCGTTTTTCCACCCGGCAGGATCTGCGGATTCGTATGGAACATCTCGCCTTTCGCAAGCTCCAGGATTGGTGCTCCTGCGCCTCCCGTCGAAGGCAGCCGCCGCAAACCTGCCTCCCCGCCAGACCCGATGACGATGCTGCCGTCGTCGTCCCATTGCCCGCCAAGCATGAGACCGACCTCACCCAACAGGACAGGGCCACCGCCATCGATCGGGATTTTGTAAACCATCCTGCCGATCGCGAAGACCACCCACTGCCCGTCGTTGGAGAAAAAAGGGTTTACGGCTTGCTGGGTGCCCGCCAATTCGGTGACGTTCGGTTGATCCAGTCGTCGCGTGAACAGCTTATTCGGCCCACCCGAAATGTTGCCCACGTACACCAGTCGCGTTCCATCGGGGGAGATCACGACGCTGCTCACTGTGGGGATCGCGAGCGTGGCCAGTGAGAAGCCGTCTCCCAGACCTGCTTCAAGCCGCAGGACCGGCTGCGCTGCAGGAGTCGGTGTAACTCGCCAGGGAGCCCAGAGCGCGGCCGCCGCGACGAGCGCAACCAGTGCCGCGGCTGCCCAGCCGAGGACGCCGGTCTGCGTTCGTGTCGGCGCTGCCCGGTCATCGACTAACTTCCAGGCGTCGCCGATATCGCGCAGCCGTTTCTTCGGATCTTTTTCCAGGCAGCTCTCGAGCAATCTCCTGACGCTCGTGGGCACGCCGTCCCAGCGCGGTTCGGACTTGATGATCGCAGCCATGATCGACGACACATCCTCGCCCTCGAATGCGCGCCGGCCCGTCAGCATCTCGTACAGGACGACGCCGAATGCCCAGATGTCGGCGCGCTTGTCGGCTATCCGCCCTTTCGCCTGTTCAGGCGACATGTAGGCCGCGGTGCCGAGAATAATTCCCGCCCTTGTCATCGCCGGCGAGGTGATCGTCGGGGATTGCGACAGGTTCGCAGCGGAACCGCCGACCGGTTCGATGACTTTAGCCAGGCCGAAATCCAATACCTTGACCTTGCCATCGGGTCGCAGCTTGATGTTTGCGGGCTTGAGATCGCGGTGGATGATCCCCTGTTCGTGTGCCGCTTCCAGGGCTTCCGAAATCTGCTTCGCGATGGGCAACGCCTCGTCCAGGGACATCGCGCCGAGCGCGATGCGCTGCGACAGGTCGTCGCCCTCGACCAGTTCCATCACGATCGCCCGCACAGCGCCACTTTCTTCGAGGCCGTGGATGTGCGCGATGTTCGGATGATTGATTGCCGCCAGCGCCTGAGCCTCGCGAGTGAACCGCGCGAGCCGCTCGGGATCGTCGGCGAACGAATCGGGCAAGACCTTCAGCGCGACATCGCGATTGAGCTTCGTATCGCGCGCGCGGAATACCTCGCCCATCCCGCCAGCGCCGATGCTGGCGATGACTTCGTAGACGCCGAGTCGCGTGCCGGAAGTGAGAGCCAGACGGCTGGGAGTATATCAACCCGCGAATTTGTAGCCCATGCCGTGCACGGTCAGGATGTATTGCGGCACGCGCGGATTCGGTTCGAGCTTCTGCCGCAGCCATGCGACGTGCACGTCGACGGTGCGCGTTGACGGCATGGCGTGGTAGCCCCAGACCTCCTGGAGTAATTCGTCCCTCGATACCGTGGCGCCGCGATGCTCGATGAAGTACTTGAGCAACTGGAATTCCTTCGCCGACAGATCGAGCTCCACGCCCTTGTGCGTCACTTCAGCCCTTCGAACATCGACCGTGATGTCGCCGAACTGATAGCGCTCGAGCGTGACGCCGGATGGACCTGATGGCGCGCGGCGCAGCAGCGCCTCGATGCGCGCCAGCAGCTCGATGGTCTCGAACGGCTTGGTGAGATAGTCGTCGGCGCCGAGCTTCAACCCGACGACGCGATCGACGACCTGCGATCGCGCGGTCAACATCAGGATCGGCGTTTGAATGCCCTGCGAGCGGATCGTCTTGGCGACGTCGAAGCCGTCGCGGCCCGGCAGCATCACGTCGAGGACGATCACGTCGAACGGCTCGCCGGTCGCGCGCGTCACCGCGACGTTGCCGTCGCCGGCGGTCTCGACGGAGTAGCCCTCCGCCGTCAGCCGGTCGCTCAGCGCCAGCTGCAGGCCGGGCTCGTCTTCAACGAGGAGAAGTCGCTTCTCTGACAAGAGAGACTGATTCGCTTTCCGATGCGGCTGGAAGCGCGAGCGTGAACGTGCTCCCTTTGCCCGGCTCGCTGTTGACCATGACGTGCCCGCCATGCGCGGCGACGATGCCCATCACGAGATTGAGGCCAAGGCCGCTTCCCTGGATCTGCTGGGCGACCACATCGCGGCCCCGGTAAAACGGCTCGAAGATGTGCTTGCGATCGTCGGCGTCGATGCCGATGCCGCGGTCTTCAACGGCGACAAACACCGAGCGGCCCCTGCGATGGCCGCGGCCCTTGTCCACGGTCATCGCCAATCCCGACCGCGGCGGCTGCAAAGAGGCGCTGACGCGAATCCATCGTGCCGTCCCGCCATATTTCACCGCATTGCTAATCACGTTTTGCAGCGCGGATTTCAGCGCCGTGACGTCGCCGACGACATTCGGCAGGCCTTCGGCAATGGCGACCTCGACGTTGAAACCGGCCGATTCGATCTCGAGCCGGCACGCGTTGATCGATTCGTGAATGAGATCGTCGGCGGAGATCGGCGTTTGCGCGGCGGCCGCGCGGCCCGCCGCGATGCCGGCGAGCTGCAACACGCGTTCGACCGTTTCGCCGAGCCGGCGTGCTTCGCCCTGAATCGTCTCGCCGTACTTGCGGACGCGCTGCGGATCGCCGACGACGCCGTCGGCGAGATTGCCGGCCGCGGCGCCGATCACCGACACGGGTGTCCGCAGTTCATGCGAGACCGCCGCGACAAATTCCATCTGCTGCCGCGCGAGCTCCTGCGCCCTTCGCGCCGATACCGCGATCAAGCCGATGACGACCGTCAGCAGCATCAGGATGCTCGAGCTGACCCACAGATTGCGCCGGCGCACGCCGGCGACTGCGGCCTCGAGCGAACCGGATCGATGCTTCGCCATCAATACCCAGCGGGTGTCGAAGCCGGGGAACTGTCCGCCGCGTGTGATGACCCGCCCGGGGCCGCCGCGTCCGCCGCCTTCCTTCTCGATCATCGACACGACGATGTTGTTGTCGGCGCGAATGGCGATGCGATCGGGGTCTCGCTGCACTTCACCAGCGGGTGGCACCCGGGCTCCCGGTTGAGGAGGTGGCGGTGGCGGTGGGGGAATGACCCCGTCGCGCAGGTTCCGCGCGAACACGAACATCTGATCCGGCCGCGGTCCCATGAACCCCTGCGTCACATCCGGCGACGCCGTCACCATTGCCGCGATGCCCGGCTCGGACTCCCAGATCACCGTCTGCGGATCGTCCTTCTTGACGACCACGACGCGGTAATCCACTTCCGCATCGTTGCCATGAAAATGCCGGTTGGTCAGCGCGGCGAGGACGGTGTCGCGAATGACGACCGGATCGAGCTGCACGATCGTGAATCCGAGAATCCAAATCTTCGGCGGGCCTTTATGATCCTCCGGCATCTCGAACAACGTCACCGGCGAGATCAGCGTGTTGTCGTCGCCGCTCGTGATCGAGACCGACGCATCACCATGCGTGCCCTGCACCTCTCGCGGGCCAGGTCCGCGCTGCAATTGAAAACCGAGAAAACGCGTCGCCAGCCCGTCGCGCATGGTGATTAGATCGTCCGGCCACGCGGCGACCTCTTCAAACCTGAGCGCCTGCGCATTCCATTTGCGGAGTCGAAGTTGATCGACTTTGACAGGGGAGCCGCTGTCGAGCGCGGGCAGCGCCGTGCCCGGCTTCGTATCCACCAGCCACAGGTCGCGCACCAGCCTCGGTTCGTTGACGCTGTTCGCCCACGCCGTGTAACGCTGCGCGTACGCGGTCCTGTTCTGATCGCGAATCGTCGAGGCGTCGACCTGCAGGCTGACGAGCGTGCGCGAGAGCTCCGAATCGAACTCGGTGGCGAATTGCGCCGCCGCGGTACGCAGCGTGCGCTGCATGCGCTCGCGCTCAGCGGTGCTCAACTGGCCGAGCCACTGATACTGCATCCATGCCAGCGCGGGCACGAGCAGCATCACGACACCGACCAGGATCGTGACCGCCGAAACGCGACGTTTTCCGAACGCCATGGGAAGAGTCTAGCACGGGTGAAAATGCCATAAATCCAGCAAAATCAAGCATTTAACATCCTTAACAACCTCTTTGCCCAGCCTTAACGTCCATCGGTCCGCCATGCCCGTAATATCAAACGGACGTTCGGCGCGAAGGTTCTTCACGTGGGTTCTGCACGGTGGTTCTCAACGTGGGTTCTCAACGTTGGTTCGGCCGCTTGTAACCATCGTGAAGAACCATAGTGAAGAACGACCGTGAAGAACGATCGTGAAGAACGATCGGCAAAGGAGCTGAAATGAAAAGCGTTGTATCGGCGATGGCAATCCTGGTGGTTGTGTCGCTCGTTCGATTTGATGGCGTCTCGTATTCGCCACTCACGGCGCAGGATCGCGTCGCCGCCATCGTCTCCGCCGCGCGCAAGGCGCTTGGCGGCGAAGACAAGGTCGCGGGCCTCAAGGGCCTCACCGCTGAAGGGCCGTTCCGCCGCTCGATGGGCGGCCGCGACATGGAAGGCAATGTCACCGTGACGATCGCGCGGCCCGACAAGATGAAGCGCGTCGAAGAAATGCAGATGGGCGGCATGGTCGGCGGCCCGACGATCGAGCGCACATCGGTGCTCGCCGGCACGACCGCGTGGGACGACACGCAGAACCGCGGCGGCATGGGCGGCGGGATGCGGATCATGATCAATGAGGGTCCGCCGCCGCCTCCTGGTGGCGGCCCAGGGCCGACACCGGAGCAGTTGAACGAAATCCGTGTGCGCAGGATGCGCGTCGAGATGCAGCGCCTCACTGCGGCGTTGCTCGCTGACGCCGGCACGCCGTGGGTTGACGCCGGCATCGCCGAATCACCCGACGGCAAGGCCGACATTCTCGAAACGAAGGAAGAGACCGGCCGCACGCTGCGCCTCTTCATCGATCAGGCAACGCACCTGCCGTTGATGGTGCAGTACCAGGATCCGAAGCCGCGCATCATGATGAACGGCGGCCCTGGCCGCGGCCCCGGTGGTCCCGGAGGCCCAGGTGCTCCGGGCGTGCGCGGTCCTGGTCCCGGCGGCGCCCCTGGTGGTCCGCCGCCGATGACGCCCGACGAAGTGCAGAAACGCGTTGCCGAGATGCAGCGCACGCCTCCCGAGATGGGCACGTTTGCCATGCATCTCAGCGACTACAAGAAGGTCGACGGCGTGATGCTGCCGCACCGGATCGAAACCTCGCTGGACGGTGAGCCGAACCAGGAGTGGACGATCGAGAAGTACAAGGTGAATCCGCAGATCAAAGCCGACACCTGGGAAAAGAAATAAGTCGATCTCGGATTTCGGATCTCGGATTTCGGATCGATTGCGGATTGCTGAAGGTCGATTTATGGATTTATTCGTGAAGAAATTCGCGCTCACGCTGGCGATGCTCGTCTCGTTCGCATCGCTGGCGGTGGCGCAGGTGGTGCAGGGGTCGGGCGTCGGGTCGTCGCTGCGGGTCACGGTGCTCGATCAGACCGAGGCGGCGCTGGTCATCGCGCATGTGACGATCGTCGATTCGCGCGGCGGCGAGCAGACCGCGACCGTCGACGGCCGCGGCGTCGCGACCTTCGAGAACCTGAATCCCGGTACCTACCAGGTGAAGGCCACGGCCGACAGCTTCCGTCCGATCGCGACGCCGTTCACCGTGCGCCGCGGCGAGAACCGCACCACGCTGCGCCTGGCCCTCGCGACGATCGAACAAACCGTCGTCGTCCAGGATCAGAGCGCGGCAGATCGCCGCGACAACGGCTTCACGCAGACGCTGACTCAGGAACAGATCGATTCGCTGCCCGACGACCCGGACGAAATGGCGGAGGAGCTGATGCGCATGGCCGGTCCCGGCGCGCAGATCTTCGTCAACGGCTTTCGCGGCGGCCGCCTGCCGCCGAAGGATCAGATTCAGCAGATCCGCTTCAACACCAACTCGTTCTCGGCGGAGTACCACGAGGCCGGCATGGTCCGCGTCGAGGTCATCACCAAGCCGGGCATGGGCGGCTGGCGCGGCATGACCAACTTCGGCTTCCGCGACGAATCGCTGAACGCGACGCCGGCCTTCGCCGACGAAAAGGGCGCCGAGCAGATGCGTCGCTACATGGTGAACTTCCAGGGGCCGATCGCGAAAGGCAAGACGGGCCTGACCGTGTCGTTCGACGGCAACAACTCGTACGAGTCACGGACCATCGTCGCGCAGGGACCGAACACCGGTACGGTCAACAGCCTCGCCAACGTGCCAGGCAACGCCATGAACTTCAACGCCCGTGTCGAACAGCTGCTGGGCGGCAACAGTCAGCTTCAGCTGGAATACTCGCGCCGCCAGAACAACCGCGACAACCTCGGCGTCGGCGATTTCGATCTGCCCGAGCGCGCCTTTTCGACCGACAACAGCACCGACACTTTCCGAGCGCGCTCGACGAACGTCATCGGCAAGAAGCTCTTCAGTGAATTCCGTTTCTCGTTGATTGACTCCACGCTGTCGACGACGCCGCTGTCGACGACGCCGACGGTCCGGGTCAATGACGCGTTCAACGCCGGCGGCGCGGGCCAGATGGGCGAGCGGCACGCGCGCGAGATCGAGCTGGCGCAGAACTTCGACTTCACCATCGGCCGCAAGCATTCGATGCGCGCCGGCCTGCTGTTCGAGACCGGCTGGTGGGACAGCGATCAACGCGCCAACGCTTACGGCACGTATGTTTTTACGAGCAACGCGGCGTTTGAAGCCGGGACACCGGCCACCTATTCGATCCGCATCGGCGATCCGCTGGTCAAGTACACGCAGTCGAAGGCCGGATGGTTCATCCAGGACGACTTCCGTCCGTTCAAATCGCTGCAGATGAGCGCCGGCCTGCGCCAGGAAATCCAGACGCAGGTCGATTCGAAATGGAACTTCGCGCCTCGCGGCGCTTTCACCTGGAGCGCGACGAGAAAGACGACGGTGCGTGGCGGATACGGGATCTTCTACGACTGGTACGATTCCGCGCTCTACGAGCAGACGATTCGCGTCGACGGCACGCATCAGATCGACGTCATCGTCCAGAATCCCGGCTTCCCGGTGATCGAGGGCGGCGGCAACCGGCTGCCGGCCAGCATCATCCGGTCGTCTTCCCTCGATCAGCCGATCATCCAGCAGGCCTCGATTGGCCTCGAGCGCCCCCTCGCGGCCTGGGCGGATTTCCGCACCGACTACATGTGGACGCGCGGCAGCGACACGCTGCGATCGATCAACGTCAACGCGCCGGTGAACGGCGTCCGCCCGGATCCGACAGTGGGCAACATCACGGAAATTCAGTCGAGCGGCAGGCGCGCATCGGATCGCTTCACGATGGCGCTCAACGCGCGTTACATCCCGCGACGCATCATCGGCATGGTGATGTATCAGTACGCCAACACGCGCAACTTCGCTGACGGCCCGACCGCGGTGCCGTCGAACAGCCTCAATCCCGATGCCGACTGGGGACCGTCGGCGCAGGACGTGCGGCATCGCATCTTCTTCAACTTCAACACGCCATTGCGCAACGGCATCCGCATGGGCTTGAACGTTCAGGGGTCGTCGGCGCTGCCTTACAACATCACGACGGGTCTCGATGCGAACGGCGACACGATCTTCAACGATCGTTCCGTCGGCGTAAGCCGTAACAGCGCGCGCGGCGCCTCGCAGTGGACCGCGAACATCCGCTTCAACAAGTCGATCGGCCTTGGCGGGCCGGCCTCCGGCCCGCCGAACATGCCGCTGCCTCCTCCGCCTCCACCTCCGGGCGGCGGCGCGATGAACCAGCGAGTCGGTGGCGGCGGCCCCGGTCCGGGCGGCGATGGTCCGCAGATGGTGGTGATGGAAGGCGGCGCCGCGAGGTACCGGCTGGATCTGTTCCTGAACATCCAGAACGCGTTCAACAACGTGAACTACAACGCGTTCATCGGCAACCAGCTGTCGCCGTTCTTCGGCACGCCGACATCGGCACAGCCGCCGCGCCGCATTGAAGTCGGCTTCTCAGTGGGATTCTGACGACGGTCTTTAACACGAAGGACACGAAGGCCACGAAGTTCGTATATCAAAACGCCAGAGCCGCTAAGCAGCGGTAGTGTCGCAGTTCGGTTGAGCGTGTAAGGCCCATATGCTCACCCCGTCCAGACGGCGACATTCAGGTAAGCCGAACATCCCCTTTGAAAATCAGGAAAACAAGGGCAATGTCCAAGACGGCCACGAAGGAAGAAAACATCGCCGCTCCGTAAGGCAGGTACGGAAGACCGAAGAGGCCAGCGATCCACAGGAGCACGAACACGGCGATGCCCTTCAGGCCAATCTGATCCCGTATCAATCCGTACGGAATGAGACCCCAAAAAGTCAGGTGCGCGATCCACGCGGCGACTCCGGCGGACATCGTGTGAAGCTTAGCGCTAAGCATGCCTCGTACACCCAAGGTCATAAGCGGCCCGCCGATGTTATCTCGAACGCCGTTCACGTGATGCGGATCGCTACCGGCGAGATCGAAGAGCCGAAGACCGAAGACGGAAAGAACGCTGCTGCTGTTGCCCTTGGCAGGCTTGGCGGGATGCAAGCCGGACTCACGGATCGCATTTGGGAAATGCCGGGATTGATCGAAATGCTCGACCAAGCGGCTCTAGTCCCGGCGACTCAATCAGCGCGAGACACTACCTAAGCAGCACTGGCATTTGAAATAAAGTCTTCGTGTTCTTCGTGTCCTTCGTGTTTAAGTTTTAGCGTGAACCCTTCGTCAGTTATTGTTGTCGGTGCTGGGATCGTCGGCTGTACCGTCGCGTACGATCTCGCGAAAGCTGGCGCGAACGTTCGGGTACTCGAGCCGCAGTTGCCAGGACAGGGCGCGACGCGCGCATCGGCCGGCATCCTCGCTCCGGACATCGAAGGCCACGGCTCGACGTTGCTGCGCAGGCTCGGGCGCCGCAGCATCGCTCTCTACGACGATTTCATTGCCCGTCTCCGCTCCGACAGCGGTCACGACATCTTCTATCAACGGAACGGCACCTTCGACCTCGCGTTTTCCGATGACGATGTCGATCGACTCGGCGAGCTCGCCAAGGCGCTCGAGCGCGACGGCATCGAAGCGCATTGGCTGCTGCGGTCGGCATTCCACGACTACGAACCACTCGCCTCGAAGCAGGCTCGCGGTGCGCTGTTCATTCCGAATCACGGCTTCGTCGGCGTCACCTCGCTGACGCTTGCCGCGGCGGCCGCCGCGCAAAGATTTGGCGCCGCCTTCAGCACCGGCGTTGGCGCCGTCCGGATCTTCGCGATGCCGAACGGCCGCGTCGGCGTGCAGGCCTCGAATCAGATGTGGGACGCCGATCGCGTCGTCCTTGCCGCCGGCAGTTGGTCGTCGATGATTACCGTCCAGGACGCCGATCAGGTTCCGGTCAAGCCGATTCGCGGCCAGTTGATTCAGCTGCAAACCGATCCCGGCGTCATCCATCGGGTGATCTGGGGTCCCGACGGGTATCTGGTGCCGTGGCCTGATGGCTCGGTGCTGGTTGGATCGACAGTTGAAGACGTCGGCTTCGATGAGCGCCACACCGATGAAGCCGTCGCAAAGTTGAGGGCGACCGCGGCGACGCTCGTTCCGAGCCTTGCGAATGCGCAGATGAGCAGCGTGCGCACCGGGCTTCGACCGAAGGGACCGGACGACCTGCCGATCCTCGGCCGTTCGAAGGCCGTGCCGGG
>Ga0137455_1000062_pt1 | contig 23105 bp, 33 predicted proteins | sample EasRivERMGT600_2_FD_102334 | JGI IMG/M metagenome (GOLD analysis project Ga0137455, IMG submission 102334) | Soil microbial communities from meander-bound floodplain in the East River, Colorado, USA - East River MetaG ERMGT600_2 | ecosystem: Environmental > Terrestrial > Soil > Floodplain ... | reverse complement strand
GGTCGCACGCGATGGGACTCGATACTTTCTCGTGTCCACAGAGCGTTCTCGTTTTGCTCAAGTAGCCGGCCGTATAGTTCCTGAGACCCGAGTTGCGTACCCGCGTACGTTTCCTCTAGGGCATCCTTGACGCTCTGTTCGAGGTGCGGATTATCGTACATAGTGGCGTGCGTGTGTGCGACGTTCGCAACTGATCCGGCCAAGAGTTTCTTGAGCAAGGGTCGTGGCTTGGGCGTAGTGGACGCGATCCAGTGAGGGCGTTTGCCCGAACGCAGGCCGAAACGCAGTTGATCCCAACATGCATCCAGGTATCGCCATGCGGCAAGTTCTTCAAGCCAGGCCACGCACAAGTTGCCGCCCGCTCGCAAGCGTTCTTGATCCTCGGGTGAATGAGCACCGAACAGTTTTGCTTGAGATCCGTTCGGCCACCTGATGACAGTGCCACCGGTTGCCTGCACTAGCTTGGCCCCACCGGGGCGGTTGCGTAGTCCGGACGGCCCCTCATAGCAGGACGTAACCGCGTCGCCGAGTGTGGGTGCGATGATGCCGACCCAATGCGGAACCGGGCCAGGCAAGCATGGTGGGCCCGCAACGTGAGCTGAGATGTACGCGCTGCACGCGTCAGTTTTCCCGGCACCACGGCCGGCCATTAGCAACCATCCATACCAATCGCCGGGTGGGGGAATCTGGTGTGGTTGTGGTTTCCACACGGGCACGTTAAGACGATTGTCCAACAATTCCGCAGCGCGTCGGGCAACTGTCTGCTTGTCAGTGTGCATCTCCACGTCCCGGAATACCTGATGTGTTCGCCCCATGATGATACCACGTCCAGGTACGTTCGGGTAGGTGAACAATCTTAAAGCCACCTGCCACGCAACGTAGTGTGAAGTCCCAATCTTCCCACGCAACGTTCTTGAATCCGAGCTGTTTTGCTATCTCGGTGCGCACCAAGATTGTAATGGTAGTCGAGTGAGGCGCGTCGTTGTCCCACGGGCGGCCGAAGAACATCGGAAACGGGTCCGACCCCCCGACCATTCTGAACCAGGGGTAAACGTAATCCGCCCCAGTCTCCTCCGCGCACCGAAGAATCTTCTCTACATGATCCGGATCCATCGTGTCATCGGAATCCAGAAACGCCACCCACGGGGTGTCTACCTCCATAAGCCCGTGATTCCGCGCGATAGCAGCACCCATGCTGTACACATCACGAGCCTGGATGAGTTTCACGGGAACTGTCTGCGCACGAACCGAAGCAGACGCTCGTTCAAGCATACCGTTGCGCTCACGGGCAGCATGAAAGGGGATAACCACGGAGACCAGCGGCTCGTTCACCTAGGCGTTCCTCGCCATGTAACGATCGCGTTCCCTGTCCACTCCTGAGACACCGTGTCCCACTGCTTTACCCCGTAGTCCGCGTTCGCGAAGAACGTGCCGTCGAAGTAGTGAAAACTTTCCCAACACCAGAGTGACACGTGGGTGGGGTCGGCAAAGGATTCCCACGTCGGGTGTCGTCCATCGGTTCGAACTACAGGCACGATGATCTCGAACACGGCGCTTGGAGCGAGCACTCGGTGCGCTTCATTCATGACGTCGATGCGCGGCTGTCCCGAAGGGATATGCTCCATGACGTGACTGGCCCGGATCGCATCTACCGAGTTGTCTCCGGTAGGCCAAGGAATCACCTGCGCCTCTCGACGCCACAGTCCTTCGCCGTGTTTGGGATCCAGGTTGACCCACCCGGGTTGGGCCAGCGTGCCGCCGCCGATTTCTATGTTCATCAAAGTGTCCTCACATACGGTTAGAGCGGCTCGCGCGTGTGCGAGCCGCTCAGTCACAAACTCAGATACCTAGACGCTCTCGACATTGGTTAGCCATGTCGTCCACTTCCTTCATAGGCAACCCAATGATTGGCCAGGTGTGTGCCCGGCAGCTTGCTGGGTCGCAAGCTGGATGTACGCAGTGCGTACGGTTGAGAGATCTGATCCTGAAACGTCCAGTCGTACAATTCTCGCAACCAAACGTGACCGAATGATTGAACCTCGGAGGTGTGTTGGCGCGCGATCACACCTGTTGCCCAAAGTCCCCAGTGCTCGGGATGCCCCCACGCTCGGTACATGTCTCGCTGTGTGGTCACCTCGACGGCCGGAGCGTACTTGGCTAGGCCGGCTGATGCGTCTGCTTCATCGAACAAACAGTCGCGCCACGGGTGAATAAATTGAGCTATGGGGTCCGCGTACCGGACAACGGTTCGGGCAAACTCCGAATTGATCACCCGAAACGACGCATCCACCCAAATGGACAAGGGTGCGTCCGTGTATTCCCACGGCAGACACTTCGGTCGTTTCGCAGCGCGGTTCGGGTGAATACCCGGACGAGGTTCGTGTACGACTGTCCATCCTTGTGCGTCGTCCGGAACTTTGTCGGTTACTAGAATCCACTCGACATCCACGTCTGTTTGTTTGAGTACGGGCTTCAGCGTGTCGTATTCGTCATAAATGGCTGTGACGATGGCTACATCAGACATTGCGGTACCCGCGCATGGTTTCCGACAAGGATGCCCAATTAAAGTGGGGGCGCCAATCGAGAAGGTCCCATCCGTCTCCGTGCGCTACGATCTGGGTGGGCTTCTCACCGCGTCGCATCGGAAGGTAGTCGATGCCGCCCGTAGAGTTGGTTTCGTTGATCACAAACCGTGCGAATTGACGGACAGTGACGGCTTTTCCGGTACCCGCGTCAAAGATTTGTCCGTCTCCGAAGTTGGTTGCGTCCACCAACATCCTGGCCACGTCAGTCACGTGAACCAAGTCCATGGTTTGACTGCCATCTCCCCAAACCGGAAGGGGTTTGTTGTCCCACGCTCGGGCGGAGAACGTAGGTACTACCTTCTGTGGATGACCAGATCCGTGCGCTTGTCCTGGACCATAGACGTTGAACGCGCGCACGTGCGATACAGGTACGTCATACGCAGTGTGCCACGCCAACGCGAGACGATAAGCCGCAACTTTGGTGGCGGTGTATACGCTTGGGAAAACCTCCGGCATCGTGATGCCGACAAAGCGCGCGTCATGTGCACGACACCATTCCAAGATGCGCAACGTGCCTTTTGTGTTGATGTCTAGCGCGCGCTCTGGGTCATCGAACAATTCCGACGTGCCGAGAATACCAGCGAGGTGGATAACCGTGTCTGCGTCACGCAATCCGTCGAGAGATTCCATAATGTTGTGACCGTTGATCCTGTCGAATGACCACACATTATGACCACGAACAGACGCCTCCTTCACAGTCGCGTTCCCGAGGAAACCCGAGCCACCAGTCACTACGATTCGTTTGCTCACCACGGTGCTTGTCCCCACTTCCTGATGAATGTTTCCCGGTCTTTGCCTGCCTGTACATGTAGATCAGGTCGGCCAAGCATACTGCCGTTGGGAGCACGATGTTCAACCGGGCAACCGGGTACCAAGTACGAACCGCCGTTCGCGCGAGCACGCCAATCCAAGTCGTCGTCTCCGTACCACCACACCAACGACTCATCCAGACGTAGGCCGATCTCGCCACGCATCATAAAACAGTAGCCCGTAAGACGCCAAAAAAGATTGACCGGTTCGGGATCTCGCCAAAGCATGCGATGATTGTCATGTTGGTTGGGGAAAGATATCGCAGCGGAACACGATCGCATGTTGTCCGACAAAATTTGGACGAAATTGGACGGGACAATCACGTCATCATTGACGACCAGAACGTTCCATTCACCCAACCCTTTGGCAGCCACGGCGTCAATCCCCATGTTCCACCAACGAGAAATGTTCACATCGGGTCGTTCGTCCGTCATGATTTCTACCCGAGGCTCGGAAGGAAAATCGCTCTCCCCATTACTCACCACTATGATGCCTTCAACTTGGGACAACAACGCGTCCAGACACTCACGCAAAAAGGATCGTCCGTTGCTGGGAACAACTGCCCACGTCTCTGTCATGACGGCCACTCTTCTCGGTTCGGGTCGTTCACACCGACAGTCATGAACGACCATCGTGTGTCATTTTCCGTTCGATACACCAGCAAGACAGGGTAATGCCAAGCCACCTTGCGGATAAACCCAATCATCTCGTCGGAGTTAAGACCCTTTCCGTGAGCAATCCACGCCATACATTCGTTGGTCGCTTGCAACACTGGATGGAAAGGTGAGTGGTATTCGAAAAGATCTGCGCCTCGTACGCGAATCAGTGCGTTGACTTTGATCAAATTTTCTTCGCTCTCACGTGCGTCCGGGAACAACGCGTAAGTAGTGTGCATCAGTTTCTCATTCCGATCCGAGCAAACGTGCGTGAGCTGCGCTCAATGCTTTTGTACGTTGATCTGTGTCGAGACCGAGCGAATCCAGCGCGGCCGACACAGCATCCGCCACGAGCGTGCCTTCTAGGTCCATGCGTTGCGTCAAGGCAATCATCACGCCCGCGTCAATAGCTGCCTTGGCTGTCCGGGCGGCAAGCAGGCGTTCTTGCCTGGATTCTTTCAGCCACGGTTTCACCACGTCCGGGGGATCAAGCGGGTTACCTCCTTCCTCGATATGACTTCGCATGATTTCGACCAACACGCTGTCCACATAGACAGCACGTCCCACTGCCGTGCGAACCAGTGAAAGAAGTGCCTCGGTAGGCGACACGTTTTCGCTGCGAGCAATCTCCATAGCTTCACTCCACAATTGTTCGCTTTGGGGCCACCCACCCCCGTGTCGGACGCATGCACCAAACCCTAGATGCTCGGTGCCGTGCCCCGCAGGGAACGAACACCGAGCACCCTTCCGAGTTTGCTTGGTGCACCTCGGAACTATCTCAACCATAAAGTCATTGTCGCACGCGCACGTCAGTGATCGTTCCCGATTACGGAGTCAGGCAACCACTTCACGTATTCGTACGGTCCCGTGCCCGTGAGCAACCGATAGCGAACCTCCGCAGCAACACGTCCCTCTTTGTGCTTGAATGCCACGATCGGAAGCGCGCCGACCAGGCCGGCAAGACGAACAAGTTCCTTGCGTTCGGACAGTGGACACATACCGTCCAACTTGCACTGCACGAAAAGAATTTGACCGGTTTTGAACGCGACCAAATCCACCTTTCCTTTCGACCCGGCCGATCGGATCACTTCATATCCATCTCTCTTGAGCGCGTCTCGGGTAGCGCATTCGAATCGATACCCGTCACTATACTTAGTCATTCTTCCTCCACGTCGTCCAATGTCTCTTGAGTTGCGTCCAACCACGCTGCGTTCATGGCCACCTGATTGGCAAGCTCCAACAAATCAGCTGCGTCACGTGAGTACGGACTTCCGATCGAAATACAATCCGCGAACCGCTGAGCCTGCGCGGCAAGCCTATTGGCTTCCCGGCCCATGCGTCGTTTGCGTACTCGGATGTTCATTCGCGCAGCGCGGTAGTTCACTGGTTTCTCAATTCCCTAAGCGCGTCCCACACGTTCATTCCATCATCCACCATGGTACGCAGTTTCTTCGCGTCGTCGTACGTCAGCCCGGACGCTCGGCAATTCGGGGCACCTCTGAAAGTTGATCGGTAGGTCGCTTTGTGCACGTACAGTTTGCCGTCCACCCGGACGGAACTGTATTTACCGCAGTACGGGCACATCAACCCTCTGTTTGTCACGCTTAGTCCTTTCCGTACGCGTTGGCCCAGTTGATTCCCGATCGGGTGGCGCCTGCGGTCACACGTACCGGAATGGTTGCTCCCGGGGGCGCCCATTCACGCTCGAACGCACCGAGCGCAATCCTGGTTACCTCTTCCGTGTGCTCGGCCGGCACAGAGAAAACTACCTCGTCGTGAACGATCGCGCGCAACATGGGAAGACACTCCGGCGCGTCTTTCGCAAGCTGCAAGAGTCCCTCCGCCATCATGTCACGCGTACCACCTTGCCCGACTTGAGCCGGCGCTTGCGTATAGGCGAAGTTGGGTTCGACGCGCATCGGACGACCAAACCCGTTGTCGAGAAGTTCGCCTGCAGATCCCGTTTCGCGGACGCGGTTCTGCCATTCGATCAATCCCGGGAACATGCGCTTACGTGCCTCGAAAAGATCGTGCACCAACTTCGGGTCGTGACCCATGGCGACGGCTCTGCGTTCACTGCCCCCGTAGTTGGCGAGATGGCTGATGGGCTTGGCCGCGTCCCGATATTTCGCGTCACCCAGTAGTGCGATAGCGGTTTCGGTGTGCAAGTCCCTGCCCGGGGCGAACATTTCCAGGTACGCGGGATCCTGCGCATGCGCGGCCACGATGCGCGCGTCGATCTGACTCAGGTCAATTGCGATGATTACTTCGCCCGGTTCAGGCAGGTACACGCTGCGTTCACTCTTTTTCATAACCGTCATGCCCACGTCCACAGACCAGCGGCCGGACGCTTGAGAAGGCCAGATGTTCGGGTGGACGCGGTCCCCCACGAGGTTGTCACGGATTGTCCCGTAGATGGTGCGTTCGGATGTCACGATGCCCATGAGTCCGAGCAAGGTGCGAAGATCTTCCGGGCACTTCGGATGGTCGGCCAAGCTGCGCAGCGTGTCTGCTCCGGTAGCCAACGCGCCTGACTTCTCCGTTCGCGGGGGGTGTTTCACTCCGTATTTTTCGTACACACCCCCGAGCCACTTCTTGCCTTCCGAGGTGGCAAGCGGACTCTTGAACTCGGTTACGCGTTCGGTCCCGTTCTTCAGCACAGTGATGCGCTCGGTAGGCATTCCAAACCGGTCCCGAAGTTCAATCTGTGCGGCAGCCTTGCGTGCCTCACCTTCCCGGATCCGTACGGACAGAAGATCCGTGTCCACCCGGAATCCATTGAGTGTCATCCGCGCCATGATCGTCTGGACGCGCATCTCTCTTTCCATGTACGGAGTCCAAGGAAGCGCGTCGTGGATGCGCTCCGATCGGCTAACATCGTCCAGGCAATAGGCCGAATACCTCGGGTCGTCCTGGGGAATGTTCTCCCATCCGTCACATTTTTTGCTCTTGCCATGGCCACAACGTGACACCGTGCAGAACATCGCAGCGAGCTGCTTGCCGCGCTCATCCTTGGGTTCTCCCAGTACGCGTTCCGAGACTGCGTCCAAGCCGTACGACTTGAAGCCCGGACCCTGTTTGGTCTGGTAGGACGTGGGCGGATCCACGATCATCGCTTGTAGCTGGGTGTCTCGGACGCGCCCAACCGTCTCCTCCAAGCGAAGCCCTGTGTGGCGTTCCAGAGCGAGCATGTCAAACCCCAGGACGTTGGACCCCACGTATGTCCCCCCCGCCCGCATACGGGCAACCAGGGCGGCCGGTGAGGTATCCACGCGGGTGCCGTGCCCGGACAGTGCGATGAAGTCCGAACCGAACCGCAACCAATCCGTACCTCGCGTCTCCAGATCGATGCCCACTGGAGCACCCTCGGGACGTGGCTCTGCGGCGTTGTGCGGGGCGGGGACGACGTTGTCTACCCCGGGTGTCGAGATGACCGCGCAAGGCGCCTGAGCGTCGTCGTGTGGGATGCGCGCGGACATCTCACTGTCCGTCACAGGATCGTCGTCCAATGCAGGGTCTTCCGCACCGTTGTCAAAGATCATGTCCATTTCCTCTGATTCCTGGGGGGTGGGTTCGTGTTTTGGCCCGATGCTCTGGTCTACACCAGTGCTCTTCGGCTCGCTGACCTGGGGTGGTCCGGGTGGTCCAGCAGCTCCGATAACCCTCGCGATAGACCTCGAATTTAGGTTATCAGGGTCACCTGGACCACCCGGACCACCTTCATTATCGGGTGATTTGTCCTTTGGTGGATCTGTCCGGTTTTGCGGGGAAAACGGGTCGTAAAAATCCCCCGGTCCTTCGTCGCTGACAGTGACTCCGACCCACGTCGAAATTTGATTGGCTTCCTTGCCCGCTCCCCGGGGGCGCATCTTGCGTTTCTCCACCCCGTGCCCCTTGACGATTTCGTGAGCGCCGAAGCGGCTCGCGAACGTCTTCTCTGTCCAGGGCTTGTGACCCTGCCCGTCCGTCCACTCGTTGAAGGCGACAAGCATCTCCCGTGCTCCGATGCGCTCTTCGGCCGCGAACCGAAGCATCTCCGCAGCGAAGCCGAGAATCAGGTCCGTCTCGCCCCTCCAAGCTTGTGTGTCGCGCCGCACACGCTCCGGCAGTGGCAACATGGCACAGTCCCTCGCGTACCACGCCTGCGCCCCCGCGACGATCCACGACAGCACCGCGCGTCGGAACGCCGGGTCTGCCTGCGTACGGGGATCACGCACCCTCGGGTCCATCGGAATGTCGTACTTGTTCCGCAGCGTTTCCCACGAACGTCTGTACGTATACGGGAAGACCAACAACGCGAGCCGGCGCCATGTGCCGTGATCGGTCTCCGTGACGATGGGCTTGAAGTTGGTGTTGACGAACAAGCTGTGAGACGCGGTGAACGTCACATCGTCCTGCCTGATTCTGCGCGCGGTGATGGACGACGTGCCCACTACTTTCTTGAGTCGGTGGACATCCAACCTGCGAGCCTCGGGAGTCTCTTCGAGCAAGGCGAACCGAGCACCACGTAGATCCATGAACTCGGTCGGATGCGCGTCCGGACTTGCCAGTAGAATCCGATCGCTCAACAGAACCCCGTAGCCCGTGGCACCTTGTCCGAACGTGACCTGAATGGCACTGGCAATGGTGGACTTGCCGTTGTGCCCGTCGCCTTGCAAGATCAACATCAGGTCGTCAGGCGTCATGTGACCGGTGGCTGCCTGCCCGATACGATCGCGGTACCACTCGTGCACGTCCGAGGGAAGTGCTTCCAGAGCTTTGTCCCACATGGGATGCATGGCGCCAGGTGCGTAGTCCGCGTCGCACGATTTCGTCATTAGTTTGTCTGGATCTGGATAGTGAAGTTTCCCGGTACGCAGATCCACGTACCCGTTCTTGACGCACATCAGATCCGGATCTGCATCAAAATCAATCGGATCCTTTCCGATTCCGTTCACGCCTCGGGCCAAATCCACCAACGCTTTGATACGACCTTTGGACAGGATCGAACGCCAACCAGCAATCATGCCTGCCATGTCCCGAGACGGATCGATCTTTTGCTCTGCCAACGTCTTTTGAAATTGGTCAAGGGCCCACAACCGAACTGCTTCGGTCGGTGCCGTGTCGCTCACCTCGTTCCACACGTGCCCATCCCAAGCCAGCCACCCAAGTCCGCGAACCCAACAGTAAGACCCTTCTAGTGCCTCTTCGCACACAACGTCAGTCAGTGCAGCATCCGTGAACGATGCGTCTTTAGGCCCCTCACCCGGCGGGGTGGTTGTTGCCACTGCACCCAGATCCTTGACTGTTCCGCCCGCTGCGAACCAGTCGTCCACACCTTTGACCTGTTTGTTGTCGTACTCGCTCGGGACAATCAGGTAGTGAACCTTGCGCACGCTTTTGGATTCCAACCAGGCACCGAACCGGCGCATGGCGAGTTGCACATTTCGGTTGTCTTTCGCATCCGCGTCAAAGCAGATGCACACGTCCCTACCCTTAAGTGGGATGTCTTCCCAGTCACCCAACGTGCCGTGTTTGCGGCGCCAGTTGTAGACACCCGTAAGCCCGATGACAGCTTTGTCTTGACTGACCAGGGCATCCACCTTCTTGACACCTTCAGTTACCCAGATGGGCTTGTTCGGGTCGGAGATGTGTTCTTGCGTGAACGGCGGTACGTCCAGGTGGTTGACAGATCCACGTGGACTTTCGTATTTGATCGCGTGCAACTTGCCTTCCCCGTTGACAAGACTGCGCGGAACACGTGGTTTGAGTTGATACGCGATGATCTCGCCCGTCACTCGGTACATTGGGATCAGCAGCGCAGGGAAGGTTTCTTTGCGGTCCCAGATGTTTCGTCCGAAGCCCAGTGACGCGAGGAGTTGCCGGTCTTCCGGCAGGTCGTACAACGTCCGATATCCGCGCGCTTCCGCAACGTCCGGTTTGACTGCCGAGTCAACGGTGATCTCCGCAAAGTGTTCCGGGGAGAGAGATTGGTTTACTACTGTCGTCATGTGCGGTATCCTTTTCCTTGGGTGTGAGTTCAGTAGGCAAAACCCGGGGCGGTGCTTTCGCCCCGGGTTTTGTGTTACGTCAGTCGGCTTGTGCGACAACACATTCCGGGCAGAAGTCTCTGCTGTCGTCGCACCGCCAACCCTTGTTGGCCGTGAGGTGTGTACGTGCGACACTCAGCCGCTCCGGCTTGGACATGTCCTCGTGGACCATGTAGTCGCCGGAAACCGTGGTGCAACAGTCGTCGCAATACACACAGATTTGACACGGGAAGTATGGGCTGTCCGGATCGTGCATGATTGCGAAGACGATTTCGGGTGTAAGTTCGTTCATTGATTTTCCCCTTCGGTTGATTCGTTGGCCGATTCTTCCTTCTTGTACCAGCCACCTCGGTCGGGATCGTAGTCTGTTCGGAACGAGTTGTCCGGATCGTACATATCGGGGTCGGTTACTGTGAACGGGAACTTTACTCCCATGATGACCAACATCCGTCTTTGTACCAACGTGCTCCGGGCATATCGCAATCCGGACCGACCCAATGGATAGCTTGCGCGGCGACATGTTCGTATTTCTTTGCGTGCTCCATGCAAAAGAACACACAATGTGCGAAGTTGTGTTCGTCCACCTTCATCATCTTGTGAACTTCCGAAATCGCGTCACACCCTTCTGAATGCGAGCATCGGTTCGTGCCCAACAAACCTCTTTCCTCGGACACCTTAGTTCCTCTCGAATCTTGCTTCTGACGCTGCGTTCCACGCATCGTAAAACCGAAGTTCCGTCCAGAACGGACCGAGTTCGTACTTATTTCCATTCGGAAGCGTGAGACGACCTGCGTGCGGATGCATTACGCGGTTTATCCACGCAATCTCGCACCCGTCTCCGCTCCGATGCATTCCGTACGCGGTGATCATTCGAATCCCGGATCCAACCGCGAGTTCTGTCCATCGTTGGTCGTCCGGACATCCGTTCATAAACGGCTTAACCTCGAACCACGTCAAAACATGATTTGATTCCTGCACCTTGAAATCAGGCAAGTACCTACCTGATTCCAATTCGAACCCTTCTGGTTCGTATTCCCACGACCAACCCATAGTGTTGAAGAATGTCGCCCATCGCGCTTCTAGTCGAGACCGGAAATAACAACCGAACGCGCGCGTCTGAATTGCCTTAATACGTTCGGTCATGACGACGACTTCTTTGTGGTGTTGCCGTACCTCTCGATACGATGTCCACACATACAGCCGCGATCGTGGCAGTGTTGATCACGAGGTGCGCGTCGATCGGCAGCCCACGCGCAAGGCGGGCAGATCATGTTTCCTCCCTACGTGGTTTGATCAAGTTGTACAGCTCGTGTTCTCGAATCCGTACGGCGCGGCCGGCGGTCCGATACCGGGGCAGCCGGCCGCACCTCAGCCACCTGTCGATCGTGCGGACATCCACACTTGCACGTCGAGCTGCTTCATGCCTGGTCAACCACCCTCCGGGCACCGTATGTGTCGATGCGTTCATGGCAGCCACCTTAACAGACACTCGCTGACATTGACAGACATTCGCAGACATCGTTAGGATACTCTCCTCAAGGGAGGAAAAATATCTTGACTGATAAGATGCATCTGCGTCCGTATCAACGAGAGGCAATCGACGCTGTCTTTGACGCGTGGTCCGGTGGCATGCAACGACCAGCCGTTGTACTCCCGACCGGGATGGGAAAGACAGTAATTTTCTCGCATCTGGCCATGGAATTTATTGAACAACATCGACAGCGCGTTGTGGTTCTGGTTCATCGGGACGAACTGGCCGATCAAGCGATTTCCAAAATTCGTTCGATTGCCCCTCATCTTCGGGTCGGCAAAGTCAAAGCGTCGGACAACGAGATCGACGCGGACGTGATGGTTTGTTCCGTGCAGACACTCGCCGTGAAGAAACGCCTTGACTCGGTTCTGTGGTCGGGCGGAATCGGCCTGGTAATAACTGACGAATGCCATCATGTTGCCGCACAGACGTATCTGAATGTCATGGCCGCGTTCGGTTGTTTCTCAGGAAAAACTTACGCGGCCGGATTCACAGCTACTCTCGCGCGAGGCGACGGAGTTGGATTGGGTGATGTCTGGCAAGACGTGGTGTACACAAAATCCATTCTTTATGCGATTTCCAAGGGCTACCTGACTGACGTACGGGGCAAATCCGTGACCGTGGGCAAACTGGATCTGGGTTCGGTCAAACGATCAGGGGGTGACTACCAAAGCGGGGACTTGGGTCGGGCCCTTGAGGATTCCGACATGGCTGACGTGCTGTCAACGGCCTACAGAGAGCACGCGGGCGACCGACCGGGAGTTGTGTTCACCCCGACCGTGGCAACAGCTCACGGGGTCGCTGATGCGTTCCGTGGGGTGAGCATCCGGACTGCGGTGATCTCTGGAGAGACTCCCCGGGAAGATCGAATCAAAATTTACGCTGCTTTTCGGACGGGCGAGATTCAAGTATTGGTCAATTGCATGGTGTTGACAGAAGGGTTCGATGCACCGTGGGCATCGTGTGCGGTGATCGCACGACCTACCCAGTCCGCACCTCTGTACGTGCAAATGGTGGGCAGGGTGTTGCGTCCGTGGCCGGGTAAAAAAGATGCCCTGGTTCTGGACGTCGTGGGTACGGGCGGCAAGCTGTCTACTCTGATTGATTTGGCCCCCGGACAAGTTGAGTCGATCGGTGCGGGTGAGTCTCTTGAAGAAGCAACTCTGCGCGAAGCTGATCCGGACGCACGTTCGTGCGTCGTTCGAGACATCAAAGTTCGGGACTTGGACTTGTTCGCGGGATCGTCTCAATCGTGGCTTGTGACGAACGCGGGTGTGATGTTCATTCCCGCAGGAGAGGGTGAAGTTTTTCTCTGGGAATCAAACGACACGTTCGACGTTTGTTACGCACCGAAACAAGGCAGGTGGGAAAGATTGCACAACGGCATGTCCATGGGCACGGCTATGGCGTGGGCAGAGACAGAGGCAGAAGAACGCATGCCGTTCAACACGACCAAAAATGCGTCATGGCGTAAGAAGAAACCATCTGACGCACAGAAAAACTTCGCACAGAATCTGGGTATCCAGGTGTCGGACGCGATGCGTAGTGGAGAAATCGGCAACGAAATCTCGGTCAAACTTGCTTCAAGAAAATTCGACAAACATGTTCGGAGAAATGCGTGAACGCGGGATAGATTCACATCCTACGCGGAACCAATGGCTAAATTCTCGCGTTCGATTCGAAAGCGAAGTGAAGATGACCGACGTCGACCCGTTCGACCATCTTGAAGAACTTGACCCGTTCGACCATCCCGAAGAACCAGAAGTCAAGTTCGACCGGTGGAAAAGATACGTACTTCTCAACCCCTATACCGGTCAAGAACATTCGTGGACGCGCGTTACTACGTTCGCCAAATCAATCGTGGATTCGTACGCACTGAGTCAGTGGCAACAACGGATGGTTGTGCGCGGTATGTCGTTGTGTCCGAATCTGGTTGCGCAAGCCGTTGGATTGGACGTGACCGAAGATCGTGATCGATTGGATCGACTGGCGGAAAAGGCCAAGGATGCGGCGGGTGCTAAGATCGCGGCCGACACGGGCACGGCCATCCACACGTTTACGGAAGAGACAGACGCGGGCACCATGACTGTTTCGGAAGTGCCCGAGGTACATCGATTCGGTGTTGAGGCGTACCGCCACGCACTGAATGCAGCCGGATTGCGCGTGTTGCCTGAGTTCCAGGAACGCGTGATCTGCGTTCCGTCGTACGTGGTAGCGGGCCGGCTGGACAAGATCGCACAGGAAGCGGATGGTACGCACACTATCGTTGACGTGAAGTCGGGCAAGTTGACGTACAGCAAGCTAGAGATCAGCGTGCAACTTGCGATGTACGCGCACGGATTCAACACGGCTGGAGTCTGGGACAAACCGTCTGAGAGCTGGGTACGTCCTGACATCAAGGTACGAGAGGACTACGCGATCGTAGCGCACATGCCCGCAGGTGCAGGGACGTGCACGTTGTACCGCGTAGACATCCGGGTTGGTTGGGAAGCGGCACGCTTGTGCGATGACGTTCGTGACAAGCGCAAGGCGACGGGTGTGTTCGCTCCGTACGAACCGTTCAAATCAACGACCTGATCTGATAGACTCGTTCGAGGAACCTAGACCCACAGATGAGAGGGAAAACCATGAACGTCCAGAAGATCGCTGAAATCATGAAGGCCAACAGGTTGAGTCCCGTGATGGTGGGTGCGTTGTTCTCCGGTGAGGACGGCAAGGGGGTGACCGCCGGTCCGAAGCAGCTCGCGGCACTGGCGGACGATTCACGGGCTTTTATGGATGCAGAGACCAACCTGCTGACCGAGCGTGGCGTGCTGTTGGTTCGCGCGCTCAAGGGCGAAGTGTTGTCCGACGAGGAGGAAGCTTCGCTCGTTCCCACGCCTTCCCGTCGTTACGTCATCGACTGGGATGAAAACCTGCCCCGCATCTTCCCGTTCTCAGAAGCCTACGGGGACTTGGTTCCTATCAGTCTCGCCGAAGCCAAGGTACAGATCATCGAATTCGCGGCCAAGAAGCGGAACGAGTATCGGGAGTTGGCGAAGGCCACTCGCGCGCTGCGTGTAAAGGACATCCTCGGGAGCGACTCCGACAATGATGCCGAGACGGACGGGCTTGACATCGATAGTTGAGTTTAGTTAAATGAACTCAACAGACGACGAGGTGTAAATGATTCGCAAAATGATTCACACACTGTTCCCGTCTTGGGACGTGTGCATCCAATGCAAGCTAGGGAGCCACTGCAACGGTTGTAGTTGCTGCACGTCCCGTCCGTAAGACTCACCGCCCCAACCGACCGAAAGGCACCCGACATGACCGATGAACCGTTTGATGATGATGAGCTGTTCAACAACGGCGCATCCGGTTCCGGACTGGACGATTTCGAGAACCATCACATCCTGATTGTCCCTCACGAGTGGACTAAGGGTGGGTACACAGATTCTGCCGGCAAGTCCATCGACGTAGTAGACGCCACGATCTACGATTTCAGCGAAGATGAACCGGTAGCAACTGAAGGCGTGCGCATCTTCGCGGGCAAGCTGGTCGGATCATGCAAGCGTGGCGCGTTGTTCAACATGACCGGCGCCGTGAATCCAAAGACCAGCCTCCCTGCGATGACCATCGGCAAGCTGTACAAGGGTCCAAAGCAATCTGGTAAAACCCAGCCGTGGGAGCTTGACAAAATTGACAAGCTCGGCAAGGAAAAAGAAGTGTTCGAACGGATGAAGGCGTACGCTTACGCCAACCTTCGGGCTAAAGATCCGTTCTCCGACTGACCCAACCCGGGCCGCGACCACGTTCTCGGAGCGACAGAAGCGTGATCGCGAATCGAGCCGCACCCCCTCCCGAGACAATGGGTGGGGGTGCGGCTTTGTACGGGGTACCCTAGGGGCAAGGAGGAACAATGAACATAGACGACAAAGTGGGTATGGTCGGGATTTGGGAGCTCCCGTCCGAAGATCCGAACACGCTCATCATTGTTGAAGGAACGTATTTGGGATGCGCGTCATCCGAGTCTCTCAGACACTCGCCCCGTGCTCATCCGGACACCGAACCCTGGTCGAATCCGATAGCACCATGCAGCGCATGTAGATGGTCAGAGTTTCGCATCTTCCGGGAAGAGATATCGGGCGTTCCCGTGGACAAGACGCCTTATCTACTGCACCTCACGGGCGATTCACGATTGTCCGGCGAGACACCACGTCATCGCATCAAAGACATGAAGACAGGCAGAGAAATAGTGGAGTTGTTGACTACGCGTCGATTCGGAAAGGTGTATTTGTCGTGGGCTGCCGCTCAGGTTCTCGCGCAAGCAGCCGGCCACGACGGAGGTGCGTTGACCAATGCGTATGATTCACGGCTGGTTGCTTGATCCGCTTGATTTAGCTAAACTGGGGCTATGGTAAAGAACACAGTGAAGCTCGGTCGACCGCGACCGATTGAGACGATCGAACGAGACCGGAACATTTTGACCCTGTTGCGAGACGGACCACTGTCCCGAAATCAGATCTGTGAGCGAACGAACCTGCCCGGCATGAAAGTGTGGTTGTCTTTGGACAGACTACGCAAGACGGGACAAGTCAAACTATGTCAGGGCATAGGAGAACGAATCTGGACAGTAGATGTAGACAACCATTGCCCGTAACGAGACAAGACCCCCGGACAACTTGTCCGGGGGTCTTGTCGTGTCCACAGCCGGACAGGACAGCCGGACAGGACAGCCGGACAGGACAGTCGGACAGGACAGTCGGACAGGACAGTTGAACAGGACAGCCGGACAGGACAACCGGACAGGACAACCGGACAGGACTGGACAAGACAGTTCGATTTAGTTAAACTGTCCTCAAGACAGAGAGGAAGAAAACGATGAAGACAAAGACAGACTTCACTTGGGGACAGATCGTTGTACTGATCACGGCCACCCTTCCCATGGTGGTGTTCGGATCGCTTGGTGGGTGGGGCACGTACACCAACATCGCGAGCGTGTTCGACCGGTCGGCAACAGCAATCGGTGTAGTGGCAGCCGGCGAAGGCGTCACATTGGTTCTTGCACTGGTGATGGTCGGATTGACAATGCTCGGACAGCCTTCGCCGACTGCGGTGCGAATTGGCCTATGGATGCTTCCCGCGACAGCGTCTGCCACGGGCGCGATTGTGGCAAAAACCTTTGTCGAGTCTGTGGTGTTCGCAGTTACCCCACTCGCCATGTGCGTCTCTGCGGAGGGGCTTGGCCTCCTTGCGCGTCGAATCGTGGTCTACCGCACGGGCATTGACGCAGAAGTGCAGCGTAAGAACGCGGAAGTTATGCAGCGTCTTGCCTACGAGCGTGCGCGCGCAATCGGACACCCGCGCGCCAAAGAGCGGTCTCGGTCCGAACTCAAGGCATGGAAGTTGGCCAAGCGCGTTGGCACGGGGGATTCCGATCTCGGCGCACGTTTGGTGGTGGTACAGCGCGATCGGATGACGGACGGGGCAGACACCGCGTTGGCTGCCATGTTCACCTCGACGGACAACCGGACAGTCGGACAACTTGTCTCCGGACAGGACAGTCGGACAGTCGGACAGGACACCGAGCCGGACAGTCGGACAATCGGACAACTTGTCTCCGGACAGGACACCGAGCCGGACAGTCGGACAATCGGACAACTTGTCTCCGGACAGGACATCGAGCCGGACAGTCGGACAATCGGACAACTTGTCTCCGGACAGGACACCGAGCCGGACAGTCGGACAATCGGACAGGACAGTCGGACAATCGGACAAGACACCGAACCGGACAGTCGGACAATCGGACAGGACAGTCGGACAATCGGACAGGACACCGAACCGGACAGTCGGACAATCGGACAGGACAGTCGGACAATCGGACAAGGCAGCCACGTACGACACACGGACAAGTTGTCTGTCCGTGCGTACATCCGCGACTTGCACACCGAGTTCCCCGGGCTGTCCAAGTCGGACGCGTGGGATCTCGTCTTGGGTCGATACGGTCCGGACACTAAGTTGGACACCTTCAACAAGTCGTGGCTTCGCGCACTGAACGATCTAAATCTTCGGTAAAATTTGACCGCATGACTGGTGTACAAGTTGCGAAACTGTAGACTAGGGGAGCGTTCTTTTCCTTCGGGGAGACGTCGGTTCACGACCGGGAACGCTACGAGAACATAGGAACGGAGGAATCATGGACAGCTCTGTTTGGTTCTACATTGCATCGACTGTAGTTCCGTGGGGCGCGATACTCAACCTGGTTGTGCTGGTGGCTCATATCACGTGGAACCTATCGTGATCGCGGCACCGTTGGTCGGATGCTTGATTCTCAACGTGGGCGTGGACTTGGCCGCGTCGGCTCAGTATCGAATGGCCGAAGCAGCGGGTTTCGGTCCGGTCGCGTGCGGCGCCATGGCGCTCGTTGCGGACACGCGCACACTGTGCGATTTGGAACGCGCGTACGGTCCAGGTGTCGCCATGTGGCTGCCCTTGGGTGCGTCTTTGGGGACACACGTGGGTGCCGTCGCGTTCGACATGCCGAACTTGCCCGCGTGGGCATCCGTAATCGTTTCCGGTCTTGTGTGGTTGCTGTGCAGGGAGGAACGACGGGCATGCTCGGCGTCTGGATCCTGATCACGACAATCGTTCTCTTTGCTCTGCGAGACGCACACAAGAACTGGACCGAAGCAAAAATCGCGCTGGTTTTAGGCGTCAGTCTCGGTCTGATTGCATCATTGGTTGTTTATTCGGCCATTCATTGAAAGGAGGAAAAATGGAAGCGTTCGACAACGGATCCGTGTCTTTGGGCGGACTTACCGTTGGTCTTGGCATCATGGCGTGGCACATAGCGCAATGGTGGTGGGCCAAGTCGTCCGGAAAACGATTCCGCGACAAGTTCAAAAGCAGTTGGCGTCCGTTGGTTCTTCCGACAGTTCCACTCGCCAGCTACGGAATGCTGTTGATTCTGAGCACGGGTGGGGTGTTGGGTGGCGCCGCAAATTTCGCACTTTGGGGATCCAACCACGTAGGCCGGGTGGCCATTGAGCGCGGAGTGGGCGGTGACGATGTCAACACGACCCGAACCACCAGCCTCGTGTTGGAGAACCCCGGTCACGCCGTGGTTCTAATCATGACCGTGGTGGTGGTGGCCGCGATCGTCTTCAACAAATCGGCGCGGCGTTCAGACCTGTTGCTGCCGGTTCTCGCGGGCATCTGCCTCGGACTGTCGGGCGGGGTCGCGGGCTGGGCAGCACAAGGCCTGGGGCCCGCCGTAGACACCCTCGGTGGTGTCGTGGCGGGCATCCTCTAGGGTCCGGCTCGGATTCGTTCGTTCGGCCCCCAGATACCCTCTGGGGGCCGTTCGTGGGCATCCGACCTGGAAGAACACGGCGAACGAATGGAAGCAGAACGATGAACGTAAGCGTGGCAGAGGTGGCTTACGCGTTGGCTCAGGGACAATCGTCCGGCATCAGCGCGCAGGGGATCATCTCGCTTTCCTTGATCGTGACGGGCGTGTTGGCTGTCAAGTACCCCCCACGCAAGATGTTGGGTCGGCTGACTCGCACACAACCCGACGTGCCCCCGGCCGAGCCGGTCGGGCCGGCCGCGTGGGGACCAAGTGTCCTACCCGACTCGGCCGGCCTGCCGTCCGATTTGGCGCCGTACGCTGTTCCGGTCGGCGTTCCCGTGGCCGGGCCGGTGGCCGGGTCGCACGCGTGGGCAGAAGACTTTGACGCGACCGGTATTCCGAATTCGCTCATGGCTCGGTTGCGTCCCGAAGCGTGGGCGAAGATGGTGGCGGATCGGGGCATGAACGGAATGGGCCTTGACAAGTTGAGTCGTACTCCGTTCGGTGTCGATGTGCACGTGCTGTTCGGTGGCAGAATGAATCTGAAGACCACAATGGACAATGTCCGCCAAATCGAAACCGGGCTAGATCTTGACGAGTCCTGGAAGATCCAAATAAAGCCGGGCCCCACTAAAGGAAGCGGGATCGTTCGAATCATCACCCACGATCCGCTTTCCGAATCCGTGGTGTGGACAATTCCCGAAGGACGTGTTCGTCTGGCTGACCCGATGTGGATCAGTCGTACTCCGTTCGGGGAAGATGTGCACCTGTCGGTCAATCAACGTATCGGTATCTTCGGCACATCTGGTTCCGGCAAGTCGTGCGCACAGAGGTTGATTGGCGCGCATGTGATTCAATCAGAAGACGCGGATTTGGAGATTTGGGATCTCAAGTTCGGCACGGAGTCTCAGCACTATGCGGGCAAGGCGACGCGGATCACCAGCGTTCCGGATGCGGTGAACAGGGTCGTGTGGTTCATCGGGACCGAGTTCCCGCGTCGTGCAGCCAAGATGCTGGAACGTAAAACGTCGTCCTGGAAAGAGACGCCAGAAGATCGAGCTCTTGTAGTCATCATTGATGAAGGCAACGCGTTAATCCGTGGCTTCACGGATGTGCAGCTCAAAAGTCTTTACCAGGTTATCGAGCAAGGTCGTGCATTCGGTGTGTACTTTGTTTGGGCAACGCAGTATCCGAAGGCAACCAATCTGCCCACCGAAATCAGGTCGCAACTCGGTTGCCGAATCAGCTTGTTGCTGTTGAGCAGTGAAGAGTCAACGATCGTCTACAAGGATGACGTGAGCAACGGTTGGGCACCGCACACGTTGATCGGATCAGGTTGGATGTTGATCAAGGATGAAGATCATCGCACGCCTGACGAATCAAAGGCCAGGTGGTTGTCCGAAGATGTCTTTCGGACAGTCCCGCTGTCCGGAGACCGCCCCTCGGACAGCTTGCCCACTGTCCCGGACAGCTCGGTCGCACCGATGGACAACGGGACAACCACGGTTTCGGACGATATCAGGATGGTGCTCGCGTTCGCGAACAGTCCGCTCGGTGTCTCGGAGTTGTCTCGTGAAACGGGTCGATCCAAGTCCGCTGTCCATGGCGCGTTGTCCCGCATGGTGGCAGATGGGTGCGTGTGCAAGGCATCTTCGGACAACCGACCCGTGTACAGTCTGCCCCTTGCGGACGATCACTAGGTCTGTTTAACTAAGTGCACGAACCAGTAGGGCCCGGCAAGGGTGCGATCCACCTTGCCGGGCCCTACGCCATGATGTGTTGACATCACCGATCGATTTAGTTAAACTGGACTCATCGACATCGGAGGAAAAAGATGCGCAAGGCGACCAACACGACAGACACCCTGGCAGATGTCTATGCAGCCATGGGCAAGCGTCGCCCGGTCACCATCACCTACGTCAAGGCGGACGGGTCCGAAACTGTTCGTACGATTGAGACGTACGATGTGATGACGACTAAGACGGGTAACGTCATCATCAAAGCCATGGATCGCGAGACCGGGGAGTCTCGGTCGTGGCGCCTTGATCGCATCACGTCCTACACGGTTCACCGCATGACGTACACGGTAGAGCGAGAGACCGTGCCGGCTGAGACCGTGCCCGCGACTCCCGAGCAAATCATTGACCGCGAGCTGAACCGCGACGACGCTCCGGCCGTGCGAAACCAGAGTTCGTTCGTACAGATCTCCGAACGCTGAAAAGACAGACCACCACGAGAGGAAAAATATTATGGCCAGTGATTGTCTCGCAAGCAAGCTACGTCCGGGCGACACGGTTACCGACCCGAACGGCAAGGTCGTTCGAGTAACCGAAGTGAGTGTGACTAAGGTCAACTACATGGGTCGTCTGGTGTTCGGCACCCTGATCACGGGCAGGGACGGAACTGAAGAGACGAACGAAAGTCCGGGCAATTACAGTCGTGTCGCTGTCGCCGGAGAAATCTGGACGAAAGAGTAAGTCGCATGGGTAGTTCGGATTGGCACGAACAAGCGGCTTGCGGAGGAACCGCAGATCCTATTTTCTTCCCGAGTTCAGGTAGGTCGGAAAACGGGTGCGCGAACGAGGCTGCACAGTTGTACTGCAACGCGTGTCCCGTGTACGTTCAGTGTCTGGACAGCGCGATGACAAACAAGGACGTGGGTGTGTGGGCGGGAACGTCCACTGATCTTCGGAAGAAACTACTTCGCAAGCGCAATCGAAAAAAATGCCCCGGTTGCGAGAACGACCGGATCTCGTTTCAAGAAAACAATGCGGTCTGTCTTTCATGCGGTCTGTCTTGGACGCTGGAGAATATTGATGATGACCAATGAAGAACTTGTAGAACACTATGCCAATCTGAAAGGCCATCTGGACACAAAACGGCGACAGTTTCTCACAGTAACCAATCTCGTTCGGACGCGCGAGTTGTGCACGCAGATCGACGCACTACGCAATCGCGTACGCGAACTCGAACGGCAACTTCGGGACCTGAGCTAAGAAATAACCGAAAGGTCCTTGACACCACGTTGGGTGTCAAGGGCCTTTTGCCATGCTTCGGCCCAACGCCACGCGTGATCATCCAAACGCAACCCGCGCGCCACCTCGCGGCCAGCCTCGGACAGCTCCGTGCGCCGTTGAACGGACCCGTGCAGACTTCGTAGCTCTCGGTACCACGTGCGGGACCGGTCCGCCAAAACACCCGCCCCACGGGCGTGCAGGCGCCTGTACTCGGTGCGCGGGGAAGCTATCCACGGCACGCCGGCAGCGCACATTTCCAAGGGCTTGAGCCAACTCTTTGCCCCGTTGAACCGGGTATCCGCAAGGGGTGCGACACCGACCCCCAGTGCCGCTACAGCGCCCGGCCAACAATCCAGCGGTACTCCGCCCCCGGGGGGATCTGCGGAGAGCCCCAGGGCCCGTCCAGCCCCTTGGCTGTCTCCGATCATGGTGAACCGTGCCCCGTCCCTGACGATTCGCGCGATTGCACCGCCCATCGCATCAGGGTCGTTCGGGTGACTGTGATAAGAAGCGGGCCACCCGATCAGGTCGGAATCCACGTGCGACAGGTTGTCGTAAGCAGATGGCAAATAATTGTTCAATACGACCCCGCGCCCGTGAGACGCATACATGGACAACAGCGCGGGAGTGGACACGGTGACTAACGTAGCCTCGCGGCAGGCGAAATTGAGGTGTTGCCATGAGTGATGAGTGGCCGTGTTCTTCGGATGAATTCCAGCGAACGCAGGGTTGGACGGATGCACAGAACGCAGATCGTCATCGACGTCTATTACAACGGCTACGCCTTTGGCTCGGAGGATGGGGACGGCTTGCGACATCCACGCGTGGGTAAGTCGTTGGAATACGACTACGTCTGTATCGACATCTACATCTACAACCGTGTTTCCCTCCATATGTACCCGAACACGTCGATCACGAGTGTTGATAATCTCTATGTCGATGCCCATTCGTTTGACGGCTTCGCCGGGCCAGATCATCCGGAAATAACCGCACCCAAATCGATCGGCCGGATACACAACTACACGCATGGGATTCCTTACGATTTGGTTCGCAGAGCGATTTTGGGCGTTGTTTGTTGCGTCTTTGCAACAGCGTTGTGTAGTTCTGCGTGCAGATCAGAGAGTTCTTCACAAAGAGAAGCAAG